>Ga0184624_10000002_pt1 | contig 59786 bp, 60 predicted proteins | sample PLM3_5_b1_FD_133157 | JGI IMG/M metagenome (GOLD analysis project Ga0184624, IMG submission 133157) | Groundwater sediment microbial communities from an aquifer in East River, Colorado, USA - PLM3_5_b1 | ecosystem: Environmental > Terrestrial > Soil > Riparian zone | place: USA: East River...
AGGATAGGCCGCCCTCGCAACCAGGGTCCCATCAACTCCTAAGGCCGAGGAAGGCGGATGCGTAAGATCGGTGGGTTGGCGACCACCGCGAAACCGAGTAGGAAACCCGACCCACTGGCGCCCTTCAGCGCGCCGGTGCGGCGCTGGTTCGAGGCCTCCTTCGAGGGGCCGACGCCGGCGCAGGCCGGTGGCTGGGAGGCGATCTCCAGTGGCGAGCATGCGCTGATCTGCGCCCCGACGGGGTCGGGGAAGACGCTTGCCAGCTTCCTCTGGGGGATCGACAAGCTGGCGCGTTCGAAAGATTTGGGTACCGGGGTCAAGCTGGTCTACGTCTCGCCGCTGAAAGCGCTCTCCTACGACATCGAGCGCAACCTGCGGGCGCCGTTGCGGGGGATCGGCGCCGACGTCACCGTCGGCCTGCGGACCGGGGACACCTCGCAGAAGGAACGGCGGGCGATGGCGAAAACGCCGCCGGACATCCTGATCACGACGCCGGAGTCGCTCTACCTGATGCTCTCCTCGAGCGTCCGCGAGATCCTCCCCGGGGTCGAAGCAGTGATCGTCGACGAGATCCACGCGGTGGCGCAGACGAAGCGGGGATCGCATCTGGCCCTCACTTTGGAGCGCCTAGACCACCTCGTCACTGAGGAAGGCGGGGATTCGATCCAGCGGATTGGTCTGTCGGCCACCCAGAGGCCGCTGGAGCGGATCGGGAAGTTTTTGGTCGGGCCAAAGCGGGAGTGCCGGATCGTCGATGCGGGGCAGAAGAAGGCTCTTGATTTGGAGATCGTGGTTCCGGTTGAGGACATGGCCGATCCGGGGGCTCCTGCTTATCCGAGCGAGGGTGGGCCGCCTCCAAGTGAAGTCGAGCCGAGCGCGCATGCGAGGTCGATCTGGCCGGCGATCTACCCCAAGCTGCTGGAGCTGGTCCAGGAACACACCTCGACGATGATCTTCGTCAACAACCGCCGCGCGGCGGAGCGGTTGGCGAAGCGGCTGAACGAGCTTGCCAACGGGCACGGGGAAGAGGAGCTTCCCGCCACCGAGCACGCTGGGCACCACGAGGACACCGGCGAGCCGCTGGAGGAAGTGGAGATCGCTCGTGCCCACCACGGATCTCTCTCCCACGAGGAGCGATCGGTCGTCGAGGAGATGCTGAAGTCGGGGCAGCTGCCCTGCCTCGTCGCCACCTCCTCGCTGGAGCTGGGGATCGACATGGGCGCGGTCGACCTGGTGATCCAGGTCGAGTCTCCGAAGTCGGTGACTCGCGGCCTGCAGCGGATCGGTCGCGCCGGCCACCGCATGGGCGAAGTCTCCAAAGGCCGGATCTTCCCGAAATACCGCGGCGACCTGCTCGAGTGCGCCGTGGTCGCCCGCCGCATGCGCGAGGCCGAGATCGAGGAGACGACGATCCCGCAGAACCCCCTCGACGTCCTCGCCCAGCACCTCGTCTCGCTGGCCGCCCACAAAGAGTGGGAGGTCGACGAGGTCGAGCGCCTCGTGACGAGCACCGAGCCCTTCCATGATCTCTCCCGCGAACAGCTGGAGAACGTCCTCGACATGCTCGACGGCCGCTACCCCTCCGACCGCTTTGCCGAGCTGCGGCCGCGGATCGTCTGGGACCGCACCGAAGGGACGATCCACGGCCGCAAAGGCGCCCGTCAGCTGGTCGTCACCAACGCCGGCACGATCCCCGACCGCGGCCTCTACGGCGTCCACCTCCCCGACGGCCGCCGGGTCGGCGAGCTCGATGAGGAGATGGTCTACGAGGCCCGCGCCGGCCAGACTTTCCTGCTCGGCTCCAGCACCTGGCGGATCGAGGAAATCACCCGCGACCGGGTGATCGTCACCCCAGCACCGGGTGCCCCCGGCGCCGTCCCCTTCTGGAAGGGCGACGGGATCGGGCGTCCAGCCGAGCTCGGCCGCGCGATCGGCGCCTTCGCCCGCGAGGCGGTCAACCGCGACCCCGTCGAGCTGGCGAAGGAGTACGACCTCGACGAGCGCGCCGCCAACAACCTCGTCTCCTACCTGCGCGAGCAGCAGCAGGCAACCCGCGTCGTCCCCTCCGACGAGACGATCGTCGTCGAGCGCTTCCGCGACGAGATCGGCGACTGGCGCCTCTGCATCCTCTCGCCCTACGGCGGCCGCGTCCACTCGGCCTGGGGTCTGGCGCTGGCGGCGAAGATCCGCGCCGAGCGCGACCTCGAGGCCGACGCGATCTGGTCTGACGACGGGATCGTCATCCACCTCCCCGACGCCGACGAGCCGCCCTCCGCCGACCTGGTCCTGATCGACCCAGACGAGATCGAGGACCTGATCGTCTCCGAGCTCTCCGGCTCGGCCCTGTTCGGCGCCCGCTTCCGCGAGAACGCCTCGCGCTCGCTGCTGATCCCGCGCGCCTATCCCGGCAAGCGCACCCCGCTCTGGCAGCAGCGCTTGAAGTCGCAGAGCCTGCTCGAAGTGGCGCGGGACTTCCCCCGTTTCCCGGTCATCCTCGAGACCTACCGCGAGTGCCTGCAAGACGTGCTCGACCTGCCCGCCCTCGCCGAGCTGCTGGAAAAACTGCACTCCCGCGCGCTCAGCCTGGTCGAGGTGGAGACGCCGACCGCCTCGCCCTTCGCCTCCTCGCTGCTCTTCGACTACGTCGCCACCTACATGTACGAGGGGGACACGCCGAACGCCGAGCGGCGGGCGGCGGCGCTGGCGCTCGATCGCGACCTCCTGCGCGAGCTGCTGGGCCAGGAGGAGCTGCGCGAGCTGATCGACGCCGAGGCGCTCGTCGAAGTCGAAGAACAGCTGCAGCACCGCACCGAGGCCGGCCGCGCCGGCGACCGCGACGCCTTGCAGCAGCTGCTGCGCAACCTCGGCGACATGACTCCGGAGGAGTGCGAGGAGCGCGTCGCCGAGGGCTACTCGGCCAAATCGATGCTGGAGAAGCTGGTTGCCGAGCGGCGGGTGGCTCTGGTCAGGATCGCCGGCGAAGAGCGCTACATCGCCGCCGAGGACGCCGGCCTCTACCGCGACGCGCTCGGCGTCCCGGAGCCACCCGGGCTGCCGGAGACCTTCCTGGAGGAGCACCCGGACGCGATGCGGGCGCTGGTCCGCCGCTACGCCCGCACTCACGGTCCTTTCCCGACCCAGCAGCTCGCCGATCGCTCCGGGGTCGACCCGCTGCCGGCGCTGCGGGAGCTGGAGACCGAAGGTTCGATGGTCCGCGGCGAGCTGCTGCCCGGCGGTACCGAGCGCGAGTGGTGCGACTCCGAAGTCCTGCGCCGCGTACGCCGCGCCAGCCTCGCCCGCCTGCGCAAAGAGGTCGAGGCGGCCGACACGCGCGAGCTCGCCCGCTTCCTGCCGAGCTGGCAGAACGTCGACGCCTTCCGCCGCACCGGCGCCGGCCTCGACCGCCTGCGCGAGGCCCTGGTGCCGCTGCAGGGGGTGGCGCTGACGCCGAAAGTCTGGGAGGGGGACGTGCTGCCCCGCCGCCTCGGCGCCTACTCGCCGAGCTGGCTCGACGAGCTCTGCACCAGCGGCGAGCTGGTCTGGATCGGGGCCGGTGCCCTCGGCCGCAACGACGGCCGCGTCGCCCTCTACTTCCGCGAGGACGTCCGCCTCGCCGGCCCGCCGCCGGCCAACGCAAAGCTCGAGTCGCCTGAGGGCGAGGTCCACGACGCGATCCGCGAGCGGCTCGCCGCCGGCCCCTCCTTCTGGCTCGATCTCGTCGTCGAGCTCAGCCACCCCGCCGAGGACATCCACAACGCTCTCTGGGACCTGGTCTGGAGCGGCCAGGCGACCAACGACGCCTTCGCGCCGCTGCGGGCTCCTCGGTTGCGGGCGGTGCCGCCCTCCGAACGTCCCGGACGCCGCTTCGCCCGCCGCCGCTCGACCGCGGGCGCCGCCGTCCAGGGCCGCTGGTCGCTGACGGAGCCGCTCTTCGCCAACGCCCCTGGCCCCGGCGCCAAGCTGCGCGCCACCGCCGAGCTGATGCTCGAGCGCTACGGGATCGTCACCCGCGAGACCGTCCTCGCCGAGGGAATCCCCGGCGGCTTCTCGACCCTCTACGGGGAGCTCGGCAACCTCGAGCTGCTCGGCACCGCCCGCCGCGGCTACTTCGTCGAGGGCCTGGGCGGCGCCCAATTCGCCCTCCCGGGCGCGGTCGAGCGGCTGCGCTCGCTGCCCGAACGCGACGGCTCCTACCTCGTCCTCGCCGCCACCGACCCGGCCAACCCCTACGGTGCCTCGCTGCCCTGGCCGAAGCTCGAGGGCGGCCGCCGCCCCGGCCGCACGCCGGGCGCGCACCTCCTCCTCCGCGACGGCGAGCCGCTGGTCTTCGTCGAGCGCGGCGGCCGCGGCCTCCTGCGTCTGAAGCCGCTCGCCGACCAGGAGTTGGAGGAGGCGATGCGCGCCCTCGCCGACGCCGTCAGCGCCGGCCAGTTGCCAAAACTGGCGATCGAGAAACTCGACGGCGAAGCGGTGATCGGCTCCGGGCACGAGGAGGCCCTGACCAGCGCCGGCTTCAGCCGCGGTCCCCGCAAAATGACGGCCTCGGCCTGAGCGTGTACGGAATTCCCGTACATTTCTGTACGGGATTCCCGTACACTATGTCCGGTGAATCCATTCAACTATCAGGGGCCCATCACGCCGCCGCACTTGATCGATCGCGGCACCGAGCTTGAAGCGCTGCAGAAGGCGGCTGCCAACCGGGTCGCCATCCGGCTTGCGGCTCCCCGCCGGTTTGGCAAGAGCAGCCTGCTCGAAGCTCATGTCGTCGCGATGCGTGGCGCGGGGCATCGCGCGGTGCGGGTCGACTTTTCCAGGGTCTCGACGGTGGGAGACGTCGCGGCCCGCCTCGCTCACGCGTACAGTGCCCTCCCGGCTGAACCGGGACGTGCCGTCAGCCGATGGGCAGCCCGTCTGGGCGTGACGGCAACGGCTGGCGGTGTGGGTTTCACCGTGGCGCCCGCGCCACCACCGCTGGCAGCCGACGAGGCTCGCGCGGCCCTCCTCCAGCTGCTCGAGGTCCCACGAAAGTTGTTCGCAAGGGACGGTGAACTGACGGTCATCTGCTTCGACGAGTTTCAGGATCTGCTCGTCGCCGACGATGCTCTCGACGGGCTGTTCCGCTCCGTGATCCAGCACCATGGCGAAGCCGCTGCCTACGTCTTCGCGGGAAGCCAGCCCTCGCTGATGCGCGCTTTGTTCTCCGAGTACGAGCGGCCGTTCTACGGTCAGGCGCGACCGCTCGAGCTCTCGACTCTCCCGCTTGACGAAGCCGCCAACGATATTGAGGCGCTTTTCGGAGCCGAGGGCCTGAAAGTCGACGCCGTCATCGACGAGCTTCTCGCGTTCACCGGCGGGCATCCCCAACGCACGATTTTGCTTGCCCATCATCTCTATGAGTTGCTCGACGAGGGCAGGCTCCTGGAGCGTCCGGCGGCGGCAGCCATTGAAACGGCGCTGACGGAGACCGCGGACGCGCTTCAAGCGTTGTGGGACGGCTTTGACAGGAACGAACAGGTGGTCCTGATGGCTCTCAGCGACGGCAAAGCCCCGACCGGGAGCATCGTCGCCGCTGAGCATCGGATCCCTCGCTCGACCATGCGGGAGGCGCTCGATCGATTGGTGGCCGATGAACGTCATGTCAAACGGGACGCCGGCGGTAGGCCCTACCTGCTCGATCCCCTCCTGGCCGAGTGGCTTCGTCGCCGGTAATCACAGTCGGTTTGGCCGCACGGCCAGACCATTGCCATAATCGGTGTAGTGCCTGAGGCAGATCAGAGCGCGGTCGAGCTGCTGAAGAGCGTGACGCTCTTCGCCGACCTGGAGGAGGGGGAGCTTGAGAGGTTCTCCCACGTCGCCGTGCCCCGCACCTTCCCGGCCGGGACCCGGGTCTTCCACGAGGGCGACGATTCCGACGCCTGCTACATCGTCAAGGAGGGCAGCTTCCGGGTAACCCGCGAACACTCCGACGGTCGCGCGATCACCCTCGCCACCCTCGGCACCGGGGAGATCTTCGGCGAGCTGGCGATGCTCGACGGCGACAAGCGCTCGGCCAGCGCCGAGGCCCTCACCGAGGGTGAGCTGCTCGCCCTCCCGGCCAACGACGTCCGTGCCCTGCTCGCCCGACACCCGGAGATCTCGCTGAAGCTGGTGGCCGGCCTCGTCCGCCGTCTCCGCGCCGCCAACGTCCGCCTCTCCCGCCAGTCCTTCCAGACCGTCCCCAGCCGCGTCGCCGGCATCCTCGCCCAGCTCAGCCGCGAGACCCAGGACGACGGGGGCGGCGACGGCGATCCGACGGAAGAGGTGACGATCAACATGAACCAGACTGACCTCGCCCAGCTCGCCGGCACCTCGCGCGAGTCGGTCAGCCGCTTCCTCGCCGAGCTCGAGCGGGCCGGGGTCGTCCGCTCCGGCCGCGGCCGCGTCACCGTGCTGGAGCCGGACAAGCTCCGCAACTACATCTACTGAGCTAGTGGACGCTCTCATCTCCTCGGCGACACCGACAAAGCTGCAGCTCCCCTACCGCTGGAACGACGTCGATGGAGTCGTGCGGGCGGAGATCGGGGAAAACGACGATCCGGGCATCTACGGCGGCGAAGAGTTCGCCCGCGGCTTCCCCTTCTTCCGGGCGACGATCGAGCCCGAGGCCGTCGGCTACCGCGAAATGATCGGCTGGGTTCAGGTGGTCGAGAGGAGCGACTACGGCCGCGGGTTCAAGATCGACCTCTTCGAGCCGCTCGGCGAGGTGCCCCACCCGTTCTGCTTCTTCGGCTATTCGCCGATCATGTTCGACTCTCCGCATGCCACCTACGAGGACTGGGACTTCACGGCCCACACCTTCCTCTGCGGCCTCGGCGGCAAGCTCCTCGAACAGACCGAAGAGGGCCGCCGGGAAGTCATGGCCGTCCTCGGCTTCGAGTGGGGCTTTTCGAAGCGGGGGGAGAAGATCGATTTCTTCGCCCTCAAAGCGCTCGCGGCCGACGACTGGAACGGGCACCTTCCGTACCTGCACGAGAGGTTCTCCGAGCCACGGTGGAGCTTCCTTCCGGGTTTCTTCGACCACCCGCTGCCGTGAGCTCTGCGGCCGCGCGCCGCCGCATGGTCGAGCGCCAGCTGGCGGCGCGGGGAATCGACGACGAGCGGGTGCTGGCGGCGATGGCCGCGGTGCCGCGGGAGGAGTTCGTCGAGGAGAACCTGCGCGGCAGGGCCTATGCCGACTCGGCCCTGCCGATCGCCGAGGAGCAGACGATCTCCCAACCTTGGATCGTCGCCGCGATCTGCCAGGCCCTCGAGCTGACCGGCTCCGAGCTGGTGCTCGAGGTCGGCACCGGCTCCGGCTACTCGGTGGCGGTTCTCGCGCGGCTGGCCGACCACGTCGTCAGCGTCGAGCGCCACGAGGCGCTCTCGCGGAGCGCCGCCGAGGTCCTGCGCTCGCTCGGGATCGGCAACGTCGAGCTCGTGGTCGGCGACGGCAGCCTCGGCGTCCCCGAGCGGGCGCCATACGACGCGATCGCCTGCCACGCGACCGCCCCGGCCCCGCCGAGCGCCCTCCTCGAGCAGCTTGCCGACGGAGGCCGGCTCGTCCTCCCGATCGCCGGCGAGCAGGCCGACACGCTGACGCTGCTGCGCCGTCGCGGCGAGAGCTACGAACGCCGGGAGATCGCTCCCTGTAGGTTCGTGCCGCTGATCGGTGAGGAGGGGTTTGAGGGCTAGTGCAGCGGGCGCTCAGCAGCTGAAGAGAGCGTCGTTGCCGTCTTTGACGATGTCGTCGCTGCCGCCACCGCAGTCGATTTTGTCGCGCTGCCCGTCGAGGGCTTCGATGAAGTCGTTGCCGCCCTTGCCGATCAGGGTGTCGTTGCCGATGTGGCCCATGATGCTGTTGGAAGCGTTGTCGCCGACGAGGACGTCGTTGCCGTCGGATCCCTCCAAGCTCTCGTTGTCGGCGAGGACTTTGTCGTCACTGCCGCAGCCGGGGGGGCCACCGCTGCCCCCGAGGGCAACGCGCAGGTTGTCCTTTGAGCGGGCGTAGGAGACGGTGTCCTCGCCGGCACCGCCGTCGTACGTGTGGCCCTGGCAGGTGGCGACCGAGTTGACGAGCAGGTCGCTGCCGTTGCCGCCGAGCAGGGTGTCGCTGCCTGGGTCGGCGTAGAGGACGTCGCTGCCGCCGTTGCCCTCGAGCCGGTCATGGCCGTTGTTCGGCCCGTTGTAGTTCTCGCCGGCTTCCAGCACGTCCTCGCCGTTGCCGCCGACGAGGTTGTCGTCGTCGGCGTTGCCGTTGATCCGGACCCGGGCGCCGGCCGGGACGCTGCCGTCGACGACGATCGTGTCGTTGCCGTTGCCGCCGGTGACGACGATCAACGGCGCGCCGCCGGCATCGGGGCAGACCATCGCGTTGGCGTTGGAGGCGGGCGCCTGGCAGCCGTCGCCGGGGAAGATCGGGATTACCGAGGAGACGATCCAGGCGTCATTGCCGCGGGAGATGCGGACGTCGTCGTTCTGCGGGCTGCCCTGGACGATCAGGCTGGAGCCGTCGAGGCCCTGGTTGAGGGTCCCGTAGGCGAGGCTGGGGGGAGGGGCCTGTTCGGGGCCGCAGGAGGTCTCGGCCTCGAAGCCCTCGCAGGAGTCGGTGCCGGGGCCGCCGAAGGCCTGCCCGCCGCCGCCGCCGCTCTGCAGGTCGTCGTCGCCGACGCCGCCGTCGATCCGGTTCGCCTGGCCGTCGCCGACGATCTCGTCGCCCTGCGGTGAGCCGACGACGTCCTCGAAGCCGCTGAGGTTGTCATGGCCGTCCCCTTTGGCCTTGCTGGCCGCGAGGCTGACGATGACGCCGCTGCGGGTGGCGCTGGCGTAGGAGACGATGTCGCTCATGCCCTCGCCACCGGAAAGGTCATCGGTGCCCGAGTCGCCGCGGACGATGTCACCGTCGCCGGGGCCGCCGTCGACATGGTCGATGCCGGCGCCGCCGAAGACTTCGTCGGCGTCGGGTCCGCCCTGCAGGTCGGGCTCGTCGCCGGGGCCGCCTTCGATGTGGTCGCGGCCGGGCCCGCCGTCGATGCTGTCATTGCCCTTGTCGCCGAGGAGTTTGTCGTCGCCGGCGTCGCCGTCCATCTTGTCGCTGCCCTGCTGGCCGTCGAGGTAGTCGTTGCCGGCGCCGCCGCCGAGCTTGTCCGGTCCCTTGAAGCCGATGAGGATGTCGTCCCCGCCGCCGCCGTTGAGGCCGTCGGCGCCTTTGGAGCCGGAGAGGTCGTCGTCGCCCTCGCCGCCGTCGAGGTTGTCGGAGCCGGTGTCGCCCGCGAGGTGGTCGTTGCCGCCCTCACCATTGAGGTTGTCGAAGCCGCGCCCGCCGACGATCGTGTCGTCGCCGGGGCCGCCGCAGATCGTGTCGTTTCCGTTCGGGCCGCCGGTGATGACGTCGTTGCCGCCGCCGCCGTCGATCACGTCGCTGGCCTTCTTGCCGACGAGGTGGTCGTTGCCGGCCGTGCCCTTGATCGTCACCTTCTTGCCGTCGCACTTGGCAGCGTGCGCAACCCCGGTGGAGGCGCAAAGGAGGCAAATGGCGCACGCAAGAACGCCGAACAGCAGTCGAGTGTTGAGGGAACCCCTTGCCATGCCTGTCCCTCATCGGTCGCCCATTGGAAAAACTGGAACCCCTGGGATCAGACATGCGTCCAGAGGCCGGTGCTATACGCTCGCTGCGCATGAGGGGCGGGATCTACGTCTTGAATTTCTACTCGGCGGTCTTCATTGACCAGCTCAAGCGCGGCCGCAAGACCGCGACGATCCGGCTCGGCGACAAGAGCAACAAGTACGAGCGCGGCCAGGTCGTCTGGATCACGGTCGGGTTCCGCCACAGCCCGCGGGAGAAGATCTTCACCGCGGTGATCGACGACGTCGAGGTGAAGCGACTGGACGAGCTCTCGCGCCGTGACATCGAGCACGACAACCCCGAGTTCCGCCGCCTCGAGGACGAGATCAACTTCCTCGAGCAGATCTACAGCCGCCCGGTCAACGCGAGTGACATCGTCACGGTGATCCGCTTCTCCCAGATCGTCGAGCCGCCCCGCGCGCACCTGGGCAACGGAGAGACGCCGCACCACAACTGAGATGGCCGGCTGATGGCGGAGTACGCCTTCCTCACCACCTGGCTGCTCGAGTCTCCGCGCAAGCCGGTCTGGGAGGCGATTCACGACCAGGCCAACTGGCCCAGCTGGTGGCGCGGGGTCGAGGAGGCAAGCGAGCTGCAGGCGGGCGACGAGCTCGGCCGCGGCAGCGTCTCGCAGATGGTCTGGAAGAGCCTCCTGCCCTACCGGGTCTCCTTCGAGGTGACGACGACGCGGATCGAGTACCCGACCCTGATGGAGGGCCAGGCGGTGGGAGAGCTCGAAGGCGTGGGGCGCTGGCGCCTCTACGAGCAGGATGGGGTCACGGCGGTCCTCTACGAGTGGGACGTGCGCACCACCAAGGCCTGGATGAACCTGATGGCGCCGCTGCTGCGGCCGGTCTTCGAGTGGAACCACGACTGGGTGATGCGGCGCGGCGGTGAGGGGATCTCGCAGCTGCTGGGCTGCCGCCTCTTGGCGATCGACTGACAGTCCGCTATCTTTCTCGTGTTGGCACTCTCACCCTGAGAGTGCCAAACGCCGCGACACCCAGTTTTTGGCTCCTGAAGCGGCGTTTCTCGATTTTCCATCACATCACTTACCGATAACGGAGGTTCACGGATGAAGCTGAAGCCCCTCGGGGACCGGCTGATCGTCAAGCCGATCGAGGAGGAGGAGACGACCGCTAGCGGCATCGTCCTCCCAGACACGGCCAAAGAGAAGCCCCAGAAGGGTCAGGTCGTGGCTGTCGGCGACGGCAAATGGGACGAGGACGGGGAGAAGCGCATCCCGCTCGACGTCGCGGAGGGGGACGAGGTCCTCTACTCCAAATACGGCGGCACCGAGGTGACCGTCGAGGGCGACGAGCTGCTCGTCCTGCGCGAGTCGGACGTCCTGGCCAAGGTCGGCTGAAGAGCCCCCACCCAGACTTAATCAAGGAGGACTGAACACAAATGGCTCACAAGGAGCTGAAGTACGCAGAGGATGCCCGCGGGGCCCTGCAGGCCGGCGTCGATTCCGTCGCCAACGCCGTCAAGGTCACGCTCGGCCCGAAAGGCCGCTACGTCGTGCTCGACAAAAAGTTCGGCGCACCGACGATCACCAACGACGGCGTCACCATCGCCCGCGAGGTCGAGGTCGAGGACGTCTTCGAGAACCAGGGCGCCCAGCTCGTCCGCGAGGTCGCCACGGCGACCAACGACGTCGCCGGTGACGGCACCACCACCGCCACCCTGCTGGCGCAGACGATCGTCCGCCAGGGGCTGAAGAACGTGGCCGCCGGCGCCAACCCGCTGGCCCTGCGCCGCGGGATCGAGAAGGCTGTCGAGGAGGTCGTCGACAACCTGCGCAACACCCAGAGCAAAGAGGTCGCGGGCAAAGACCAGATCGCCCGGGTCGCCGCCATCTCCGCCGGTGACGACGACATCGGCAACGTGATCGCCGACGCGATCGAGAAAGTCGGCAAAGACGGCGTGGTGAACGTCGAGGAGGGCCAGACCTTCGGGATGGAGCTCGAGTTCACCGAGGGGATGCAGTTCGACAAGGGCTACATCTCGCCGTACATGGTCACCGACCAGGACCGCATGGAGGCGGTGCTGGACGACCCCTACATCCTCATCGCCAACCAGAAAATCGGCTCCGTGCGGGACATCCTGCCGGTGCTCGAGCAGGTGATGCAGGGGGGCAAACCGCTCCTGATCGTGGCCGAGGACGTCGAGGGCGAGTGCCTCGCGACCCTGGTCGTGAACAAGCTCCGCGGCACCTTCACCGGCGTCGCCGTCAAAGCCCCGGGCTTCGGCGACCGTCGCAAGCGGATGCTCGAGGACATCGCGATCCTCACCGGCGGCGAGGTGATCACCGAGGAGATGGGCCTGAAACTGGAGAACACCCAGATATCCCAGCTCGGTAAAGCCCGCCGCGTCGTCGTCGCCAAAGACAACACGACGATCATCGACGGAGCCGGCGAGGGCGAGGACATCAAAGGCCGGATCAACCAGATCAAAAACGAGGTCGAGAACACCGACTCCGACTTCGATCGCGAGAAGCTCCAGGAGCGTCTGGCCAAACTCGCCGGAGGCGTTGCCGTCGTCAAGGTCGGCGCCGCCACCGAGACCGAGATGAAGGAGAAAAAGCACCGCGTCGAGGACGCGCTGCAGGCGACCCGCGCCGCCCTCGAGGAGGGGGTTGTGCCGGGCGGTGGCGTGGCTCTGCTGAACGCGCAGGCTGCCCTCGACCCGGAGAAGCTCGACGAGCCCGACGAGGTCACCGGCGCGCGGATCATCCACCGCTCGCTGGAGGAGCCGGTGCGGCAGATCGCCGAGAACTCGGGCCTCGAGGGCTCGGTCGTCGTCAACAAGGTCCGGGAGCTGAAGGAAGGCGAAGGCCTGAACGCGGCGACCGGCGAGTACACCGACCTGATCGGCGCCGGCGTCATCGACCCGACCAAGGTCACCCGCTCGGCGCTGGAGAACGCCGCCTCGATCGCGAAGAACATCCTCGTGACCGAGGCGATCATCGCCGAACCGCCGGAGGAGAACGGCGGCGGCGGTGGCGCCATGCCCGACATGGGCGGAATGGGCGGCATGATGTAAGCAGCCCGTTGCGCCACACTGGCGCTAACAGGCGAGTGTTTCGAGAGGCCCGGGAAACCGGGCCTCTCTCTTTTTCTGTTGATTACTTCTTCCGCGGCTTCGGCGGCAGCGGGGGGTAGAAGCTGGCGTTGGATTCGGCGGTTTCGAGGAAGTTGGGGCGGCGGATCTTCAGGCGCAGGGTGTTGGCGGTGCGGGGGTAGAGGCGGAGGTCGTAGGCGTTGCCTGGCCCGAAGCCCTGGTAGTAGACGAGCATTCGCACCCGGGGGTGCTTGACGGTCCAGGCGATCGTCTGCTTGACCCAGCGCGGGTCGTCGATGCCGGAGACGGCCCACTCGGTCATCGCCACCGGCTTGCCCTTCCACTGCTTGCCCGCGTAGAAGTGGTTGAGGTCTTTCCAGACCGGATACTCGGAGTAGAAGTCGGTGCCGACCCAGTCGATCCAGCGGCTCCCGGGCCAGTAGTTGCCCGGGAAGTTTCCTTTCACCCGGGGGGAGCCGCCCGGCAGCGGGCTCCAGATGATGCTCACCGGCGTCGCCGGCAGCTCGGTCGGCGGCGGGCCTTTGGTCCGCGTCACCGGCGGCAGCCCGATTTCCGCCAGGGTCGCGTTCACCCCTTCCAGGCTCTGGCCGCCGCGGACGATCGCGACGATGCGGCGGAATGCCTGCTTGTACCAGCCGGTGGTGTGTTCGCCGCCTTTCTGGGAGCCGTCGCAGTTGACCGCCGACCAGGCGTTGAGGCAGCGGTTCGGCTCCCCCAGCGGGCGGATGTAGGCGGGCAGGGCCCGTTCGGCGAAGAACTGGTTCAGCTGCAGCAGGTAGTCGTCGCCGTAGCCGAGGGCGATCTGCTGCGGCGTGATCAGCTCCGCCAGGGTTTGGTCGTCGATGGTCGAGATCGCGAGGATCGGGCGGGTCGCCGTTTCGCGCCAGCGTTCGTAGGCCGCGTTGAGGCTGTTGCCCCAGGGATGGAAGGTCTGCAGCAGCGCCGGGTGCTTGCCGGTGAATTCGGCGAATTCGTTGAACTCGGTCGTCGTCCCCCGGTCGCTGACGCCGAGGAAGACGTTCGGCTTCGGCGGCACCAGCGAGAGCGCGGCCGCCTGGGCTGGAGCCAGCAGCGCGCCCACGGCGAGTGCGACGACCAGGAGTCGTCGCACCGGCGCGGCTTTATCAAGCGTCCTCCAGGACATCGCTCATTCTTCGCGGTTCGACCCCGAGTGCCTGCGCGTCTGCCGGCCCCCGCTCGCTCACCATCGAGACCTCCATCAGCTCGGCCTCCTCCCAGGTTGCGAACACGCCCTCCCCGAAGAGGTTGCGGAGCGCGATCAGCCCGGCCCGCACGAAAGGCAGCGGCATGTGCACCAGCGGCCGCGGCCGGCCGGCGATGCGGCTGACCAGGTCGGACATCTGATCGTAGGTGAGCGTTTCCGGCCCCGCCAGCTCATAGCGCCGGGTGTTCTCGCCGTCCTGCCGCTCCAGCGCCAGCGCCCCGGTTACACAGCGCGCCACGTCCGCCGCCCAGATCGGCTGGAAGGAGGCGATGCCCTCGCCGGAGACCGGCAGCACCGGCAGGAAGGAGAAGCGACGCAGCAGCGTGATCCAGGGGTCGCTGTGGTCGTAGACGATCGAGGGCGCGAAGACCGTCGTCTGCAGTGTCGAGGAGAGCACCGCCTGCTCGGCCAGCCACTTGGCGCGGAAGAAGCGCGTCCGCTGCGCCGCCTGGGCATCCAGGGCGCTGAAGAAGTGAAAGCTCTCGACCCCGCTGCGCTCGGCCGCCCGCAGCAACCGCACCGTCGCCAGGCCGTTCAGCTCCTCGATCCGCTTCGGCGGCTGGTCGCGGATCGAGGCCGCGAGATGGATCACCCGGTCGACCCCGCGCAGCGCCTGGCGGACCAGGTAGGGGTCCGACATCTCGCCGAGATCGCCGAGCGCGATCTGCACGTCGACGCGCCGCGCGCCGAGCCGGCGCGGCTCCCGAACCAGGCAGCGGACCTCCTCGCCCTGCTCGAGCAGGAGCGGCAAGAGCCGCGACCCGATGCTTCCAGTCGCCCCCGTCAGCAGCAGCATGTCCGCATCATCCCTAAAATGTGCCCTCGCGCTTGGCCGGGGCCCCCGGCAGGCACCCGGAAATACGAGCTAGGAGAACTGCCCCAATGACCTACGTCATCGCCGAGCCATGCATAGGCCAGAAGGACAACTCGTGCGTCGAGGTGTGCCCGGTCGACTGCATCCACCCAACTCCTGACGAGCCCGACTACGACAACGTCGAGCAGCTCTACATCGATCCGGACGAGTGCATCGACTGCGACGCCTGCGTTGAGGCTTGCCCGGTTGATGCCTGCTTCGCCGAGGATCAGCTTCCGGCGGAGTGGGCTAAATACGCTGAGATCAACGCGAACTACTTCAAGAATCAGGCGGCTTAGGTAGGGGAGGGGGCGGGACCCCTCCTCCAGACGCAGCTCGCCTATGGCTCATGCTGAGTGTCTGGAAGAGGGGTCCCGCCCCCTCCTGCTATCCGCTTCTTTAGTTCAGTAGCCCGTGGGGTGACGGGCCGTGAAAGGCCCACTCGCGGCTGCTCTTAGGGATTTGTGCCAGCGGGGGCCGGTGCCGCTGTTGTTGCCTGCCGTGTCCCAGCGGAGACCGGCTATTACTGCGTAGGCGTGGCCGCCGTTGGCGTAGACGGTGATCCAGCGGCCTTTGCCGGTGCTGCCCCAGCCGGCTAGGGATCCCGAGGGCATTGGGGTGTCGATCAGGCTGCCGCCGTGGAGGGCGAAGCTGACCGCGCCCGAGCAGTCGTAGCCGGCGTCCCACCAGCGGCCGTGGCCGCCGCCGTAGATGTAGGGCTTGGTGCGGATCTTGTTCGCTGCCGCGATCACCTTTTTGATCGCAGGCGGCGCGTCGGCCGGCGGGATCGCGCGGCCGTTGACCAGGATCGCCTTGCCCGCAGGCGCGGTTGGGGTTTCGACTTCTGGGGTAGTCGTGGAGACCCCACCCGGGGTTTCCGCTTGAGCCGAGGCCGCGAAGGTCGAGGCGATCGCGACCATGGCAAGCAAAGCTATGGAGATGCAAAGGGCGGGCATTTTCCTGGCCGGCCCAAGGGCGTTCGTCATTCACTCCTCCTTCGTCGGCCGGCGGGGTTAGCTGTCGGGCTAGCGCTGAAGGAGCCTGCGCCCCCACTCGAAGGTGGGTTAGCCCCAGAAACCTGGGTCCCCCGCTCCTCAACTCTCTGAGTCGAGGATTAGGCGTTTATGTGCATTCCTTAATGCACGAGGATGAAGGAAGTTTCGGAGTCTTCTGTGGGCTTGATCACACAGGAGCTACTGGACGACCGGCAGCGGCGTGCCGCTGACCGGGGGAGCTTCGGCCGCGTTTGGCGTCGCCTGCAGAACCGGTAGCTCCTGCGGCGTCGCCGCGACGATGCCCCGCGCCGCCTGCCGGATCGCCTGCGAGGCGGGGGCGTCGGGCTCGTCGATGACCAGTGGCGAGCCGTTGTCGGCGTGCTCGCGCAGCGGCTCGGAGAGCGGCACCTTGCCCAGCAGCGGCACGTCGAGCTCGTCGGAAAGCAGCTGGCCGCCGCCCTCGCCGAAGATCGTGAAGCGCTCGCCGTCGGGCGTCGTGAACCCGGACATGTTCTCGATCACGCCGAGGATCTCGAGGTCGAACTTCTTCGCCATCTCGGCGCCGCGCTGGGCGACCGACTGCGCCGCCGGCTGCGGCGTCGTGACGACGAGGAACTTGGCCTGCGGCAGCAACTGGGCGAGCGTCATCGAGACGTCGCCCGTCCCCGGGGGCAGGTCCAGAAGCAGGTACTCGAGCTCTTCCCAGGCGACGTCCTCGAGGAACTGCTGGATCGCCTTGTGCAGCATCGGCCCGCGCCAGACGACGGCGGAGTTGTCCTCGACGAAGAAGCCGATCGACATCACCTTCACCCCGCTCGGCGAGTCCAGCGGCAGGATCTTCCGCTCGCCGTTCACTTCCGGTTTGCGGTTGACGCCGAGCATGCGCGGGATCGAGTAGCCGTAGACGTCGCAGTCGAGGGCGCCGGCGGGATGCCCTTCCGCGGTCAGCGCCGCGGCCAGGTTGGCGGTCATCGTCGACTTGCCGACGCCGCCCTTGCCGGAGGAGACGCAGATCACGTTCTTCACCTTCGCCAGGGCGCCCTGCGGCAGCTTGTTGCGCCCGAGCGTCTGCTGGAGGTTGCCTTTCTCCTCGTCGGAGAGGACGTCGAAGCCGACCGCTACCGCGGTTACGCCTTCGAGCTGGGAGACGTTCTGGGCGACGGCCTGTTCGAAGTGGGAGCGGATCGGGCAGCCGGCGGTCGTCAGCGAGACGACGACCTCTACCCGGCCGTCCTCCTTGACGTCGATCGAGCGGACCATGCCCAGCTCGACAATTGAGCGCCGCAGCTCGGGGTCGATGACGGCGCGGAGCTTCTCGGTGATCTGATCTTCAGTGGGAAGTGGCATTGACCCGATTCTCGCAAAGCCCCGACACCGGAAGCCGGCAGGGGGGAGAGATTGACCCGCTCCAGCCCTTGGTCCCCCGTACGCAACGAGCGAAGGAGGACCGATGTCGGGAAGGCTTGCAGTTGGACGGACGGTGGCGCTGGGGATTCTGCTGGCGCTGAGCGCGCTATTGCTGGTCGCCTCGAAGGCGGAGGCGGGGAGGTACGCCGTTGCCCAGTGCGGCTGGTACGTCGGCGCCGACGCGAGCTGGGCCGACACCACCGGCGGCGCCAAGTTCCGCTCCGACGCCTACTGCGTGCCTCCCGCCGGCAGCGACCCCTTCTCCGGAGCCCACCTGAAGAGCCTTACTCGCGACGGCCAGTCGACCGTCACCGGCACCCGCTTCGCCCGCTGGCGCTGGACGGCGCCGCCGGGAAACGGCATAACCCAGGTGCGAGGCAGCTGGTGGCACGCCCTGCACGACGGGATCGAGCAGCGGCTCGGCGGTGTCAACTGGGGCGGCGGCTTCGAACCGTTCCTGCAGGCCGCGACGACGGAGACCGCGGTCCAGGAGTTCAGTCGCGGGTTCCCGGTCGGCGTCTCCGCCTTCGAGGACAGGTTGGTGTGCGCGCGGGGGGAGGACAGGTGGTGCTCACTGGACCAAACCTCGTGGTCGGGACTGCGAGCGTTGACGATCACCGTCGACGACCCGCTCGCCCCCGGCGCCTGGATCGACGGCGGCACCATTACCGACGGTGGCTGGCGCCGGGGCAGCCAGTGGGTCCGCTTGGTGGGCTATGACGCGGGCAGCGGCGTCCGCTTCAGCGAGGTCAGTCTCGACGGCGTCCGCGTCGGCCTCGTCGAGTATCCGTGCGAGAAGGTCTCGATTGGCGGCGAGTGGCGGGGAGCCCGGATGCAGCCGTGCCTGACCAAGGTCGACTCGGCGCAGACCGTCGCCACGACCAGCTTCAGCGACGGGCCCCACCAGCTCGGCCACTGCACCACCGACTTCGCCGGCAACGTCGCCTGCGCGCCCGAGCGGCAGGTCCTGATCGACAACAACCCGCCGGCGCATCCGCGCGCGATGACGCTCGCCGGCGGTGAGGGCTGGCGGCGGAGCAACGACTTCGACCTCACCTGGGAGAACCCCGATCAGGGTCCGGCGAGCCCGATCGCCGGCGCCGCCTGGCGGCTCTCGGGCGGGTCCGGCTTCGACACCGGCGAGCGTTTCGCCGCTGGTCGCGACCGTCGGTCGTTGCACGACCTCTCCGTACCCGCCGCCGGCGCCTACCCGCTGCGGCTCTGGCTGCGGGACGAGGCGGGGAACGAGGCGGCGGCCTCGGCGGTGACGGTTCCGCTGCGCTTCGACGACGTGCAGCCGAAGGTCGCCTTCTCGACCGAGGGCTCCGAGGAGCAACTGAAGGCGACGGTCGGCGACGAGCACTCCGGCCCGGCCTCCGGTCAGATCCTCTACCGGCGGGTGGACGCGGAGCGGTGGATCGAGCTGCCGACCAAGCTCGTCCCCGGTGCTGCGGGCGCGGCCGACCTCGTCGCCCCGATGCCGGAGCTCGGCGTCGGCACCTTCGTCTTCCGCGCCGACGCCGCCGACTTCGCGGGCAACACCGCCTCGACCACGTTGCGCGCCGACGGCACCCAGATGGCGATCCGGCGGGTGTCTCCGCCTCCGGTCGCGAAGGCAAAGCCCGTCCCGAAGGGGAAGTCGCGGCTCTTTGCCCGCCTGCGCGGCGGTCACGGCCGCGGCGACTCCCTCACCGTGCCGTTTGGCGCCCCCGCACTGCTCAGCGGTCGGCTGACGCGAGCCGACGGCGCCGGCCTCGGCGGGCGCCAGCTGCGCATCGTCTCCCGTCCCTCGCGCGGGGCGCTGCAGCCGACCGCTGTAGAAGCGGTGAGAACCGGTGAGCAGGGCGGCTTCGAGCTGCGCTTGCCACCCGGGCCCTCGCGCCGCGTCACCGTCAGCTTCCTCGGCGACGGCGGCCAGGAGGAGGCGCGCCGCGAGGGGCTGGAGCTGCGGGTTCGCTCGGGAGTCACCTTGCGGGCGAAGCCCCGGCAGCTGCGCACCGGCCAGGCGGTCACGCTCGGCGGCAAGGTGAAGAGCGCGGGGGCGCCGGTCCCGCGCCGCGGCAAGCTCGTCGCGATCCAGTACCTGGAGGAGGCGACCCACCGCTGGCGTCCGGTCCTCGTCACCCGCACTGATCACCACGGCCGCTTCCGCGCCCACTACCGCTTCCGCTACGTCAGTGGCCGTGCCGCGATCCGGCTGCGTGCGACGGCGCTGGCCGAGGAGCGATGGCCCTACGCGCCGGGTTCATCGGCTCCGGTCACGGTCAGCGTTCAGGGCAGCTAGGGTTCGGGCCATGTCGCAAGCAACCCTTCACACCAGCGCCGGGGCGATCGTGCTCGAGCTACACGACGAGGACGCGCCGAAAACCGTCGAGAACTTCCGCAAGCTCTCCGCCGAGGGGTTCTACGACCAGCTCGTCTTCCACCGGGTGATCCCGGACTTCATGATCCAGGGCGGCTGCCCGGAAGGCACCGGGACCGGCGGCCCCGGCTACACCTTCGAGGACGAGATCAACGACCACAAGATCGTCCGCGGGGCGCTGGCGATGGCCAACGCGGGGCCGAACACCAACGGCTCCCAGTTCTTCATCGTCACCACCGGCGCGGCGCCGTGGCTCGACGGCAAGCACACCGTCTTCGGCGAGGTGATCGACGGCATGGACGTCGTCGACGCGATCGAGTCGGTCCCGACCGATGCCGGCGACAAGCCGCTCGAGCCGCAGCAGATCGAACGCGTCGAGCTCGACGAGGCCTAGAGGAGTTAGGCGGTCTCGCCAGGCGCCTCGCGGCGCTCGCGTCGCCGCCGCAGTGCCTCGCCTGGCCGCCAGAGGCTGACCAGCCCGGCGACGAGGGTGACGAGGAAGATCTGGCCGAGCATCATCTCCAGGCCGGCGACCATCCGCCCCGGCTGCCCGCCCGGGACGAGGTTGCCGTACCCGGTCGTGGTCAGCGTCGTGTAGCTGAAGAAGATGAAATCGCTGCCGCTGGGGTGGGCGACCTCTTCGAAGAACGGCCCACCCTGGATCCGGTCGATCGTCCCGAAGGCGAAGGTGAAGAGGATCCCGAGCACGGCGTAGACGCTGATCGCGCCGAGGATCGTGCGGGAGCCGACTTCGGCGCTGGAGACGACCCGCCACAGCACCGCGGCCATCGCCACCGCGAGGAGGCAGATCTGGATCAGCGAGGCGAGGTTGAGAAGCGTCTGCTCGTCGGAGGCGGCGGCGGCCGTGCCGAGGAGGACGGTCAGCGCCGAGAGCCAGAGCGATGCCCGGACGACCTGCCGCCGGACGTGCGAGCTGGCGAGCGCGACGACCGAGGTGGCGCTGGTCGCGAGGATCAGCACCACCGCCGACCAGCCGCGGTTGCTCAGCAGCGAGGCCAGCACGTAGGTGAGCAGGACGAGGAAGAGGACGAGGCCGAACGCGTCTCTGACCCTCTCCGCACGCTGCCGCCAGATCTCACCGCGGTCCGCGCGCCTGCCGGCGCTCTCCATGGCTTGCTCGTTCGTCCGCGGCAGCCCCTTTCCTGCTGGCGCGACCGTGAAGCGGAGGGGGTGGGATTCGAACCCACGAGACGCCGTAAGACGCCTAACGGCTTTCAAGGCCGCCGCATTCAACCGCTCTGCCACCCCTCCCAGAGCGTTCAGGCTTCCTCACTGATTGTATGCGGGGATGCGCAGGTTGCTGATCCTGGCTTCGGCGATGATCTTCTTCGACGTCGCCTTCTTCGCGGCAATCGCGCCCCTGCTTCCCGAGTATGTCGACGAGCTCGGCCTCACCAAGGCCGAAGCCGGCATCCTCTCCGCCGCCTACGCGGCCGGGACGCTGCTGGGCTCGCTGCCAGCTGGTTTTGTCGCCAGCCGCGTGGGGCCGAAGCGGACGGTCATCGCCGGGCTGCTCCTGCTTGGCTGTGCCAGCTTCGTCTTCGGCTTTGCCCACGACATCTCGCTGCTCGACGGCACCAGATTCGTCCAGGGGATCGCCGGCGCTCTGATCTGGTCGGGTGCTCTCACCTGGCTGGTCACGGCTGCGCCCGAGGAGAAACGGGGTTCGATCATCGGCGCCGCCCTCGGGACCGCGATCGCCGGGGCGCTGCTTGGTCCCGCCCTGGGCGCGATCGCCGGCGCAGTGGGGACCGAGCCTGTTTTCAGCTCCGTCCTGGTGATCACGATCCTGCTCTCGATCGCCGCCTCGCGGCTGCCGGAGTCGCGGGCGCCGGAGCGCCAGAGCCTGAGCGAAGTAGTGGCGACCCTGGTCAGTCCCCCGATTCTCAGAGCTGCCGCCTTCGTCGCTGTCCCTTCGGTGATGTTCGGGGCGATCGAGGTGCTGGTGCCGCTACGGATCGACGAGCTCGGTGGTAGTCACGGGCTGATCGCCGGCGGGTTCATCGCCGGTGCTGCGCTGGAGGCGGTGTTGGCCCCGATAGCCGGGCGTATCTCCGATCGGGTCGGACGGCGCCTGCCGTATGTGGCCGGGCTCTCGGTCTGCGCCGTGGCAATGGTCGCGATCGCCCTGGCGGCCACCCTTGGCGCCGTTCTCGCCAGCTTGATCATCACCTCGCTTGGTGCGGGGCTCTGCTTCGCCCCGGCTTTGACCCTGATCTCCGACGTCGCCGAGGCGAGCACCCTGCACCAGGGCTTCGCGGCTGGGGTTTCCAACATGGCCTGGGCCTCGGGACAGGTGATCGGAGGCGTCGGCGGAGGCGTCGTCGCCAGCCTCACCGGCAATGCGGCGCCCAGCATCGCGATCACCCTCCTGCTGAGCGTCACCGTGGTCTATGCGTTCCGGGCGATGCCCGCCGAGGCCGAGCCGCATCCGGCGGCGAGTTAGTAGGGACTAGGGTCGATCGATGGCACGGCGGCGGCGGGCGGCGAGTGGCGAGTGGGTCAACTGGGCGGGCGATCAGCGCTGCCGTCCGGCGAAGCTGATCCGTCCCCGCAGCCGCGAGGAGCTGGCGGAGGCGGTCGCCGCGGCCACGGCCGCGGGTCAGAAGGTGCGGGTCGCGGGCTCCGGCCACTCGTTCACCGAGACCGCACTGACCGACGGGGTGATGCTGCGGGTCGAGGCGCTGAGCGGCGTGCTCGACGCCGACCCGGGGAGCGGGCTCGTCAAGGTCGGCGGCGGCACCGTGCTCGCCGGGTTGAACGATGAGCTGGCCCGGCTCGGGCTGGCGATGGAGAACCTCGGCGACATCGACCGCCAGACGATCTCCGGCGCGATCTCGACGGGCACGCACGGGACGGGGGCGCGGCTGCGCAATATCTCCGCCCAGGTCGAGGGGATGGAGCTGGTGCTCGCCGACGGCAGTGTCCGCCATCTCAGCGCCGGGACCCATCCCGAGGTGCTGCGCGCGGCGCGGGTGGGGATTGGTGCCCTGGGTGCGATCTCAGCCGTGACGCTGCGCTGCGTCCCCGCCTTCACCCTGCTGCGGGTCGATTCGCCGCAACCGCGCGAAGAGGTCCTCGACAGCTTCGCCGAGCGGGCCGAGGCGCACGAGCACTTCGAGCTCTTCACCTTCCCCTATGACGACTCGGCCCTGGTCCTCGAGCGCAACCGCACCGAGGAGCCGCCGCGTCCCCGCGGCCGCGCCGCCGCCTACCTCAACGACGTCGTCTTCGAGAACTGGGCCCTGGGAGCGCTGGCGGGAACCGGCAAGGCGCTGCCGCGGACGATCCCGGCGCTCTCCCGCCTCGTCGGCCGCCTCGCCTCCGGCAGCCGCACCAGCGACCGCAGCGATCGCGTCTTCGCCAACGAGCGGCGGGTGCGGTTCACCGAGATGGAGTACGGGGTGCCGCGCGAGCACGGGCCGGAGGCGGCGCGGCGGGTGGTCGAGTGGGTGCGCGCCAACCGCTACCCGGTCTTCTTCCCGATCGAGATGCGGGTCGCCGCTGGCGACGACGCCTGCCTCAGCCCCTCGCACGAGCGCGACACCGCCTACATCGCCGTCCACCAGTACCGGGGGATGGAGTGGCGCTCGTACTTCGAGGCGGTTGAGGCGATCATGGACGACTACGGCGGCCGCCCCCACTGGGGCAAGCGGCACTTCCAGACGTCGGCGACGCTGGCGCCGCGCTACCCGGCATGGGACGAGTTCCAGCGCGCCCGCGACACCCTCGATCCTGGGCGCACCTTCGCCAACGAGTGCACCGACCGGGTCCTCGGCCCCTAGAGAAAAGTCTTCCCCTCGCCGCGGTAGGTCGGGACCTCGTCGATGATGCGGTCGCCCTCGACGAGGAGGAGGGTGTCGAAGCGCTCGCAGAGCTCGCCGGCTTTGGCGTGGCGGAGGTAGACCCGGTCGCCGACGGTGAGCGAGCCGGCGGGTTCGCCGAGCAGCGGCGTCTGCACCTCGCCGGCGCCCTCCTCGTCGTCGAACCGCAGCCCCTCGGGAAGCCACGGCCCGGGAAGACGGCCGGGGTTGCCGGGGCCGGAGGCGAGGTAGCCGCCGCCGAGCGCCGTCGCCACCCAATCGGAGGGCTTGCGGGTCACGGGCAGGGCGAAGGCGGCGGCCGGGGTGAGGCTGAAGCGGCTGTAGTGGTCGAAGAGGACGGGCGCGTAGAAGCCAGAGCCGGCGGTCAGCTCGGTCACCGCCTCCTCGGCCGCGGTGAATTCGAGGCTTCCGGTGCCGCCGCCGTTGACGATCTCCAGCTCGACGAACTCTTCGAGGGCGGCGACGATCTCCCCCCGCCGCCCGGCGATTTCGGCCGCCGAGCGTTTCTGCATGAACCGGATCGCGGCGCCGCGAAGCCGCTGCCCCGGGGGCAGGTCGCCGACCCCGGAGATCTGCCCCTCATACGCCATCAGTGCGTCGAGTTCGATCTGCGGCCGCTTCTCGATCTCCCGCGCCAGCGCCACCGCCTGCTCGACGGTGTGGATCGGCGAGCGCTTCGGCCCGACCTTGACCCGGCCGCCGAGCCACCACCAGCTGGCGTCGACGTCGATGCAGACCCGCAGCGGCGTCGCCCCCTTGCCCAGCACCGACTCGATCATCTCCAGGTGCTCGACGCAGTCGACCATCACGATCGGCGCCCCCTCGGAGTTCGCCGCCGAGCGCAGCGCCAGCTCTTCCAGCGCTCCGGCGTCGGCGGTCGGGTAGGCGAGCAGCAGATCCTCGAACCCCTGCTCGGCCAGCCACAAAGTCTCCGGCAGCGTGTAGGTCATCAGCCCCTGGAAGCGCTGGTCGCGCCGCAGGATCGCCTCCATCAGGGCCCGGCAGCGGACCGACTTCGAAGCGACCCGGATCTTCTTACCGGCGCTCCGCTCCAGCATCGAGTCGGCGTTCGCCCACATCGCCTCCAGGTCGACAAAGGCAAACGGCGCCTCGACCTCGGCGAAGATCCGCTCGTAGCGCTCGTGCGACTGCTCGGGGACGGACACGGCGCCAGCCTACCCGCGCGACCGAACGGAGAGGGAGGGATTCGAACCCTCGAGAGAGCTTGCGCCCCCTACTCGCTTAGCAGGCGAGTGCCTTCAGCCACTCGGCCACCTCTCCATGTGCGCGCGCGGCGCTGGGACCGATTGTAGGTACTGACGCGAGAGCGGGACGGCTACGTCTAGTCTCAGCGGGCATGCACGCAGACCTGAGCCAGAGCCCCGGCGCCCACCTCGAGCGGCGGACCAAGATCATCGCCACCGTCGGCCCCGCCAGCTGGGCCCCGGAGGTGCTGGAGAAGCTGGTCGCGGCCGGGACCGACGTCTTCCGCCTCAACTTCTCCCACTCCGGGCGCGAGCGCCAGGCGGAGACGATCGGGGCGATCCGCGCCGCGGCCGAGCGGGTCGGGCGCGAGGTGGCGATCCTCGGCGACCTCCCGGGGCCGAAGCTGCGGATCGGGTCCCTGCGCGACGACTTCGCGATCCTGGAGACGGGGACGCACGTGACGCTGACGCCGGAGGACGTCGAGGGCGATCGCGACACGATCCCGGTCCAGTGGTCCGGCGTCTCCGACCTCAGCGAGGACCAGCTCGTCTACCTCGCCGACGGGGCGATCCGGCTGCGGGTCGGCGACCGCGAGAACGCCGGCGTCGACGCCGAGGTCGAGGTCGGGGGGACCCTCTCCTCCCACAAGGGGATGAACATCCCCGGGGGCGCCGACCTGCCGGCGACCACGGGCGCCGACCTCGGCTGGGTCGAGTTCGCCGTCGAGAACGGGGTCGACCTGCTTGCGGTCTCCTTCGTCTCCACCGCCGCTGACCTCGAGCCGGTGACGGCGCGGCTGCGGGAGCTCGGCTCGCGCATTCCCGTGATCGCCAAGATCGAGCGCCAGCAGGCAGCCGAGAACGTCGAGGAGATCGTCCGCGCCGCCACCGGCGGGATCATGGTCGCCCGCGGCGACCTCGGGATCGAAGTCCCGCTGGAGAAGCTGCCGGTCGAGCAGAAGCGGCTGATCCGCGCCGCCGGCAAAGTCTCGAAACCGGCGATCACGGCGACGCAGATGCTGGCCTCGATGGTGAGCGCGCGGCGGCCGACCCGGGCCGAGGTGACCGACGTCGCAAACGCGATCTGGGACGGCACCGACGCGGTGATGCTCTCCGAGGAGACCGCGGTCGGCCAGCACCCGGTCGAGGCGGTCGAAGTAATGGACCGGATCGCCCGCGCCACCGAGCCGGACCTGCCCTACACCGAGTGGCTCTTCACCCGCACCGACCAGGCGACGCAGGACGTCGCCGACTCGGTCGCCCAGAGCGCCGTCGGCGCCGTCTACCGCCTCGGCCTGAAGGCGCTGGTGGTGCCGACCAACACCGGCCGCACTGCCCGCCTCGTCTCCGCCCACCGGCCCGACGTTCCGGTGCTCGCGGTCTCCCCATATATAGAGACCGTGCGGCGGGTCTCGCTGCTCTTCGGGATCACGGCGGTGCAGAGCGACTTCGGGACCGAGCTGCGCGGCCTGCTCAGCCACTGCGCCGGGGAGGCGGCCAAGCACGGGATCGCCGAGCCGGGCGAGCTGGTCGCGATCACGGCCGGGCTCGACGGCCAGGAACTGGGCACGAACCTGTTCGAGGTCCATAGGGTTCCGCAGCTATGAGCGCGGCGGCGAGACTGGAGCGGGAGGGGGACCTCGCCGTGATCACCCTCGACAGCCCGCCGCTGAACCTCTTCGACCAGCGGATGATCGACGACCTGCAATCGGCGATCGACGCGGTCGCGACGGAGCCACCGCGGGCGCTGCTGATCCGGGCCGAGGGGCGGGCGGTCTCCGGCGGCGTCGACGTCCACGTCTTTGCCGGGCTGACGCCGGAGCAGGGAAGCGCGCTCTGGACCGACCTGCTGGAGATGATCGAGAAGGTCGAGGTGCTGCCGGCGCCGGTCGTCTTCGCCGCGCACGCGCTGACCCTGACCGCGGCCTTCGAGCTGGCGCTCGCCTGCGACCTGATCGTCGCCTCGCCGAAGGCGAAGTTCGGCCTGGTCGAGAAAGTGGTCGGGCTGACGCCCTCGATGGGCGGGACCCAGCGCCTTGCCGAGCGCGCCGGCAGCGGCCGCGCCCGTCACTTCGTGATGTCGGGAGGGATCTTCGGCGCCGAGGAGATGGAGCGCTGGGGCGTCGTCAACCTGATCTTCGAGGACCATGACTTCGAGGCCGCCTCGCGCAAGCTCGCCGAGGAGCTGGCGGCGGGGCCGACGAAAGCGCACGCGATGACCAAGCACATCCTCCGCCGCTTCCGCGAAGGTGGGATCCCGGCCGCAGACGAGGCGGTGCGGACCGAAGCGGGCGAGCTCTTCGCCAGCGAGGACCTGCAGAACGCCGTCCGCACCTTCCTCGAGCAGGGTGGCCCAGGGCACGCCGAGTTCCACGGCCGCTGAGTAGGGTGAGTCGATGACCGACTTCGACCTGATCGCGAAAGGGATGACGCAGGCTGTCCCCTTCGCCGGCCACCTCAACGTCGAGATCACCGAGATCTCCGGGGGCGAGGCAACGGTCCTCCTGCCCGACCTGCCGGAGCTGAAAAACCACGTCGGCTCCCAGCATGCGGGCGCCCTCTTCACCGCTGCCGAGACCGCCTCGGGTGCGGCCTTCGTCGGCGCCTTCGCCGAGCGGATGGGCGACGTGACGCCGCTCGCCCGCAGCGCCGAGATCGCCTACGAAAAGATCGCCAACGGCGAGATCACGGCGAAGGCAACGCTCGGCGTCGATGCCACCGAGGCCCTCGCCAACCTCGACGCCGAGGGCAAGGTCGAGTTCCCCTGCGAGGTCGAGATGACCGACGGCGACGGGCAGCGGGTCGCCACCGCCACGGTCCACTGGCACGTCCGCCTCAAAGGCTGAGGCGCGCGAACTTCAAGCGGTAAGGCGCTCGGCCGGCAGCCGCCGGGTCGACCACAGCGAGCCGAGCACGAGCAGGGCGGCGACGAGGAAGGCGAGCTTGAGGGCTTCCAGCTGTGCGTCTTCGTAGTGGGAGACGAGCGCGTCGGTTGCGCGCGGGGGGAGGCGTTCCTCCTCGGCCGCTTCGCGCACCTCGTCGGAGGGGACGAAGCTGCCGCCGGCGCTGAGCTGGACCTCGACCTGCTGCTGGACCCGGCTCGAGACCTGCGGGTCGTCGGCGATGTTGCCGGTGAAGGCGGTGATCAGACCGGTGATCACGATCGCCCCGAGCAGCGCCGTGCCGAGCGAGGAGCCGAGCTGCTGGGCGGTGTTCTGCAGGCCGCCGGCTTCGCTTCGCTGCTCGTCGCCGATCGCCGACTGGACGACGTTGCCGAGCTGGGAGACAACGAGGCCCATGCCGACACCGAGCACGCCCATCGCGAAGAGGAAGGAGGCGTTGTCGAGCTCTGGCTCGATCGTCCCCATCAGCAGCAGGGTCGAGACGAAGACGAGGCCGAGCCCGGTCTGCACCAGCGGCTTCGGCGCGAATCGCGAGGCCAGCGCCGAGCCGACGATCGCGCTGACGAAGAGGCCAACCGAGGCGGGGAGCATGCGGATGCCCGTTTCGAGCGCGTCCAGGCCCTGGACGATCTGCAGGAAGAGCGGGATCGTGAAGAAGACCCCCATCAGGACCAGGTTCTGGGCGAGGAACATCGCGACGCCGCCGCGCAGCGATGGGATCTTCAGCAGGTCGAGGCGCAGCAGCGGTTCCTCGCCCTGAGCCTCGCGCCGCCGCTCCCAGCTGACGAAGGCGGCGAGAAGGACTCCGCCGGCGGCGATCACGAACGGCGTCAGCGAGAAGCCGAACGGGGTGATCGGCGAGCTCCGCGGCGCCAACCAGCCCCAGTTGCTCGCCTGCAGGACGCCGAAGACGAGGACGGCGAGGCCGGCGGCGGAGAGGACGCTGCCGACCCAGTCGAGGGTCGGCTTGCCCGGCGCACGCTCGGGCTCGGCCATCATCCGCGTGCCGAAGAGGATGCCGATCGCGACGAGCACCTCGCCGACGAAGACGATTCGCCAGGTGAAGTCGGTGGTGGCCCAGCCGCCGAGGATCGGGCCGACCGCGATCCCGGCCCCGGCGACGCCGCCGAGGACGCCGTAGGCGACGGCGCGGTCGCGGTCGCGGTAAGTGCCGGCGACGAGGGCGACCAGCGCTGGCAGAACCAGCGCGGCGCCGATCCCCTCGAGGATCGACCAGCCGAACATCAGCGAGGGGACGTTCCAGGATGCCGCGGTCAGCCCCGACCCGATCCCGTAGATGACGAGCCCGATCGCGAAGACCCGGCGCCGGCCGAAGATGTCGCCGAGCTTGCCGCCGGTCAGCATCAGCCCCGCCATCACCAGCGCGTAGAGGGCGATCACCGCCTGGATCGTCGTCACCGTGGTGTCGAAGTCCTCGACCAGCTGGCTGATCGCGACGTTCATCACCGCCTGGTCGAGGACCATCAGGAACTGCGCCGCCGACAGAACCACGAGTACCGCCCACTTGGTCACGCGGGCCAGCCTATGCGCTGGTGGGGCGAATAGGGTTTGGATCGATGGACTTGACCGCCAAGGCCACGCCGTCTGCGTCGAGTTCGTCGGCACCGCCGCGGGCGAAGCTCGTCCTCACGGCGCTGATCGCCGTCGCCGCGGTCGCCAACCTCAACCTCGCGGTCGCCAACGTCGCCCTGCCGGACATCGGCAAGGCCTTCGACGCCGGCCAGACCGGCCTCGACCTCGTCGCCGTCGGCTACTCGCTCGGGCTCGCCGCCTCGGTCCTCTACCTCGGCGCCCTCGGCGACGCCCACGGGCGCAAGCAGATGCTGCTGGCAGGCACGGCGCTGGCGATCCCGGCTTCGTTGCTCGCCGGCTTCGCGCCCTCGATCGAGGTCCTCTTCTTCGCCCGCCTGCTCGGCGGCATCGCGGCGGGGATGGCCTTCCCGACGACGCTGGCGCTGATCACCGCGCTCTGGAGCGGGGCAGAGCGGACCAAGGCGATCGCGCTCTGGTCGGCGCTGGGGGGAGGGATCTCGGCGCTCGGGCCGCTCGTCTCCGGCGCACTCCTGACCCAGTTCGACTGGGACTCCGTCTTCTTCGTCACCCTGCCGCTGGCGTTCGTCGCCCTCTACCTCGCCTGGCGCTTCGTCCCCGCCCACGTCAACGAGACCTCCGACCGCGTCGACAACCTCGGCGGCATCCTCTCGGTGCTGATGGTCGCGGCCCTCGTCCTGGCGATCAACTTCGCGCCGGTGCCGGGAGCGGGCGCGGCGACCGCCGGCCTCGCGATCGTCGCGGTGGCCGCGATCGTCGCCTTCGTCATCCGCCAGCGCCGCGTGGCCTCGCCGCTCTACGACCTCGAGGTCGCCAGCCGCCGCGTCTTCTGGGTCGCCGCCTGCGCCGGGATCATCGTCTTCGGCTCGCTGATGGCGGCGATGTTCATCGGCCAGCAGTACCTGCAGAACGTGCTGGAGTACACGACCCTCGAGGCCGGCCTGGCGATCCTCCCGGGGGCGATCGGGATGGTCCTCGTCGCTCCCCGCTCGGCACACCTGGTCGAGACCAGGGGCGCCCGCTTCACCCTCCTGGTCGGCTACGCCTTCTGCCTCGCGGGTTTCCTGATCATGCTCCTGCTCTGGGACGAGAGCGCCCAGTACTGGCACATCGGCCTCGGCTACCTGCTGATTGGCATCGGCGTCGGCTTCGCCGGCACCCCGGCCTCGCACTCGCTGACCGCCTCGGTCCCGGTGCGCCGGGCGGGGATGGCCTCGGCGACCGCCGACCTCCAGCGCGACCTCGGCGGCGCGATCATGCAGTCGATTCTCGGCGCCCTGCTCACGGCGGGCTATGCGGCCGCCGCCGCCTCGGCGGTCCAGACGGCGCCGCAGTCAGTTTCGACCGACGTCGAAGGAGAGCTGACCAAGTCCTTCTCGAGCGCCGCCGCGGTGGCAGAACAGCACCCCCGCTACGCGGACTCGATCATCGAAGGCGCGCGTGGAGCCTTCCTGCAAGGCGACACCTGGGCCTACGTCGCGGGGGTCGTCGCCATCTGCCTAGGCGCCCTCCTCGTCGCCACCCGCTTCCCGGGCAGGGAGGAGGAGAAGAAGCTCCTCGCCGCCTACGCCGCCGAAGATGGGACCGCTCAAACCGGGTAGATGGATCTCGCAAACCCGAGATCGAAGGAGCGAGCATGGCAACGAGGAACGGCAGCGCGGAGTGGAGGGGCGATCTCAAAGGCGGCAGCGGCACCGTCAAGGTCGGCGACGGCGTCTTCGAGGGCAACTACTCCTTCAGCTCCCGCTTCGAGGAGGGCGAGGGGACCAACCCGGAGGAGCTGATCGCCGCGGCGCACGCCGGCTGCTTCGCGATGGCGCTCAGCCTCGCCCTCACCGAAGCCGACCACCCACCCGAGTCGATCAACGCCGAGGCCCACGTCCACCTCCGCCTCGTCGACGGCCTTCCGACCATCGCCAAGATCGACCTCGACGTCGCGGGCGCGGTCCCCGGCCTCGACGAGCAGGCCTTCAGCTCCTACGCCGAGAAAGCCAAGGACGGCTGCGTCGTCTCCCGCGCCCTGGCGGGCGTGCCCGAGATCACCCTCAACGCCCGACTCGCCTAAAACCGGCGCCCATCCTTTAATCTCGACCCTCGCCGGCACCACCCGGCCTCTCGCGCCCGTAGCTCAGCTGGATAGAGCGTCGGTCTACGAAACCGAAGGTCACAGGTTCAAATCCTGTCGGGCGCGTTCCTCGCTGTTCCGGGGGGCGCCGTGCGTTTCCCTGTGCAGAGCGAGATCGTCGGCTCCGGGTCGGATCGGCGTTCCGAACGGCGCCGCGCGATTCCGGGGCGTTCCGGGCGGTCCGTGTCACATCCTGGTCACATCGAGGAACGCCTCCGAAGCAGCTAGATAGAGTCGAATCGTGGGTTTCAGGATGGGGGTGCTTGTCGGGGTCCTTGCAACCGCTGTTGTTGCTCTCGCAGTCGTGGTCGTGGTCCTCGCCACCGACGCCAACGACGAAACGACTGAGGGGACGACGCGAGCCCAAACTACGTCCGATGTAGCCGATCCTCCTTGTCAGCTGGAATCGATGGGGGGCGAAGTCGAAATTGAATTCAGTTCTGGAGCGGTCGGATGCGCGGAAGCACGAGGAATCTATTCTGAGTTCAGAGAAATGGTTCGCGCAGGCGAAGCGGCTGGCATGGAAGAGGCATCCGCCGTTTCGGGGTGGAGCTGCGAAGAGTTCCCTTTCGCGAAGTACCCGCTGATCGTTCGCTGTCGCAAAGGCGCCGAGGACTTCGCAGTCGTTGGGCTCGCTCCTCATGCACATGAAGATCAGGGACCGCCCCCTGGGAGCGACTTGACGTTTTTTCAGACGCCATCCGGAAACATTTCCTGCGCGATGGATGCCAGTGGTGTTCGCTGCGACATCAAGAATCGCTCTTGGTCCCCTCCTCCGCAGCCGGGCGACTGCATGCTCGACTGGGGGAATGCAGTCGAGTTGCATAGCCAAGGATCGACGTTCCTCTGCGCAGGGGACACGACCGCCAACCCAGATAACGCAGTCCTGGGATACGGCGAAGGAGCTGCAGTCGGCAGCTTCGTCTGCGAAAGCGAAAAGCAGAAGCTTGTCTGTGTCAACGTGAAGTCGAAGCATGGCTTCATGCTCTCGATCCAGGAAGTCAATCTCTTTTGATGCCGCGCCCTACGGCTCCGCTGTTTGGCGCCCAATAGGGTCTTCGCGATGGCAGAGGCCGCCAAAGCCAAAGCGCTCAAAGCAGCGCGCCGGGCTCAATCCGATTACGAGCAGGCGAGCGAGAAGCTCGAACAGCGCCGCGAGGCGCGGAAGGCGGCATTCGAGCAGGCGCGAGCAGCCGGTCTCTCGACTCGCGAGATCGCCGAGGCGGCGGGTCTCCACTTCACGCGAGTCGCTCGCATCCTTCAGTCGAAGTAGAGATCGTTGCTAGGTAGCAACACCCCTGCTACGCTGACGCCTCCAAGGCGGCGGGCGACTACGAGGCGATGATCCGCGTCTTCACCGACTGCGGTCTTCGGCTGGGGGAGGTGCTACCCCTTCGCCGCGAAGACTTCGACGGCGAGACGCTCCAGGTCCGCCGCACCGCCCACGAGGGCCAGGTCCTCGAGGGGACGAAGACCGACCACGGCGAGCTAGACGCTGGCCGCGTCGTCCCCGTCCCGGCAACTCTCGCCTGGATGCTGGAAGCCCAGCTCCAGGTCAGCGACGACACCGAGCTTCTCTTCACGACCCCAACCGGCCGCATGTGGCGAGAGCGGAACTTCTACCGCGACCTCTGGAAGCCCGCCCAAGAAGCCTCCGGCCTAGACATCCGGCCCCACGAGTGCCGCCATAGCTACGTCACGCACCTCCGCGCTGCTGGTGTGAATGACGCTGATCTAGCCGAGATCGCAGGACATCGCGTCGAGACCATGTTGGCGCGCTATACGCATGGGATTGGAGGGAGCGATCAGGCGGTTCGACACGTGATTGGCTAGGTCCGCAAGCACGCCCTCGGAATCCTCTCGGTACAGTCGCGGTCATGTCGGGAGAGTCGTCCCAGCCGGAGGATCGACGACCCGGAATGGAAGTCGGCATTGGTTTTGAAATCGAAATGCTGATGAAAGTCCGTGCCGTCATCGAGAGCCATGCCAAGGAATGCCCCAGGGAGCCCAAGGCGATCCTGCTGAATCCAGGAAATCATGAGCTGCTGGGCTGGGATGAGTGCTTGGGGCTTCCGGTCTTGCCCGACGACCGCGCGCAGCCGATGCGGGCTCGACTGGTCTGTGGTACTGGCCGAGCTGGCTATTGCGAGGAGGGACAGGTTGTCTGGGATGAGGACGGAGAGGCTTACGTCTTCATTCCGGCAGAGGAGGCTGAGGCTTAGTCTCCGTCGTCTTCGAAGTCCTCGTGGGAGAACAACGATCCTCCATAGAAGGCGGTTAGCTTGAACTTCAGGTGAACCGCAGCGTCCTCGGATAGCTGGGCGATTCGTCGTTCTTCAAGGTAGTCATGATGGATCGTTATTGCGCCATAGAGAAGTGCCAGGCTCTCAGGGAACTTGTGGTCCTCGATGGGCGGCAAGTACAGATAGTTGACTAGGTGGTCGTAGGTTCTGAGATCCGGTAAAGCAGCATCTTTGATGGCGTTGGTCTCAAGCAGATGCTCGATGCTCAATACGGGCGCCAGCATCCGAACGGGATGGGCATAGCCCGTTGCCCCTTGCGCATGCATGCTGCAGGTAGGGCTTACCAGGAGGCCAAAACCTGGCTCAAAAGGACCCGAAAGGAACTTCCGCCGCCCCTCTTCATGATCGACCGCGTCGGGCGGCATCGGATAGCCCAGAGGAATGTCTCTAAACAGGTCGCCTTGCCGGAGCTGTTTTCCCCGGTCGGTGTAGTACTCCGCGTCAGGCGGACGAGGCTCCCAGTCTCTTAACGACACCGAGCCACGCTATCGCGTGGCTCGGTTGATACTTCAGGCGGCGTAATCCTCGTTGGAGAGAACACGCCGCTTAGATGACTTTCGCTTATTGGCCGGGATCTGGGTATCTGGAGCAAACTCGCTCCACATCTCTTTTCTCATCCGATCGACGTCCTCCTTGCGGAAGCGACGAAACCCGGAGCCGGGCAGGCGAACAGCTTTCAGCGTGCCTTTTTTCTCAAGGTTGCGGACGGTGTTCTCGTGAACTCCAAGCTCCTTGGCGGTTTGCCTGACATTCAGGAAGTCGGTGGTGCTCATTGCTAGCCCTCCTTCTGGATGAACATGGCAACTATAGCCGCTTTAGTTTCTTTGTAAACCCTGTTGAATCAATTGACTTTGGAGATACTAGCGACCTTGTAGACTTTGCGCTATGCTCAATTGGACCTTTAGTCGAGAAAGGAGTTTTCGCTTTGTCTGGATCTAACGACGCACCGGGAATGCAAGGAAATCGCTCTAGGACTGAGAGCGGCCCCCTCCGCCGCAAACGTGCCGATACCCATGTGGGCACGATCGAGGAGCAGTACGGGCGCGACTTCGGCGCTCGCAGCGATATGGAGCTCGGAACGCTTCTGAAGCGCGAAGGCAAGTCCTCACTGAACGACCTGCTGCACGACGAGTAGCTAGCGACCACGGACGACCGACGCATGCGGACTGCAAATGAGCTGAGCAAGAAGGTCCGGGCTCCCGAATATCAGGTGCCCGGACCTGGCGAAAAACCTCCTGCATTCTTGACGGTCCCCGTCACTGTGGCTCGCAAAGCGATCTCCACCTATCACGAACATGGGGCGACGGCAGCCCGCGACTACCTGCGCTCCAGCAAGGTTGGTCGGTGGGCTAATCACCCCAACCCGAGCATGGCGACCTCCAACGGCAACGTCCTTGCAGGATTTGACGCTTACGTCGTTGCTGATCTCGCCGATGGACGATCAGCCAAAGGGTTGGCGCTAAGCGCGGTGCTCGCCTGGCCAGCCGGACCCTTGAAGGTGCGACTCGACGTGGTTCTCGCGGATGGCGACGGACTCGCTGCCCGGGCGCTTCTATGGGACGGTCATAACCTCTCTGAAAGCCAGGCACCGTTGATAGCAGCGCCGTATGCGGCTGCACTTGAGCAGCTGCACCCCGAAGCCTTATTGACCTCCATTGATGTTTGGCAGGCGCGCCGGCAGATGCATTTCGAGGTGCCCATTGAAAGCGCTCTTGGTGAAGTTCGAGCGGCACAGCGCCTGCAGTTCAGCCTCGCAGCTTCCCCTTAAGGTCGCATTCCGGTCGCATTAGCCCCGCAATCGCCGACCTAGCGCGCCACTCTCCCGTCCTACGAAACCGAAGGTCCCAGGTTCAAATCCTGTCGGGCGCGTTCGCTCCGTTCCGCTTTCTCATGCGGTATTTGGCTTTGCTGTGAGACGCTGGGTAGCTTGAAGCGCCATGAGCCCTGACTATCTGAGCATCTTGGACCTTGACCTGGGCGCCATGCTCGGCGTTGATTTCGAGACGGACGGGCGAGAGGTCACCGACTACGCGGTGGTCCTGCTGCTTGAGGTTGGCGACACAATGGAGACGATCCGCGTCTACGACGCCGCCCACGGCTACAACGAGATGCATCGCTATACCCGAAGTTCAGGCAAGCAGCCGGGGTCGCCGTTTCACAGCGGTACCCTTGGAGAAGGAATGCGAGTAGCCATGGCCGACATCAAGGCAGGCTATCGCGAGATGATCGAAGGATGGGAAAGACAATGAGCGCCGACAGCAGTAGCTCACCCGCAGCGAAGGTGATGGACGAAGCCATTGACCTTGCGATTAAGGGTCGTTCTCCCTATCCCGATAAGGCTGCATTTATTGACGCCGATACCGCGCGCGCGGGTCATGAGATTGAGCGCGCTGCCGATGAAGGTCGCTCGGTTGTCCTCGTTTCGGCAGACGGCAGCGCTCGCGTGCTGCGGCCTGAACTAGTTGCGCGCTAGCGCAGTCGCAGTCCTAGATCGTCGCCAAAATCGGCTCTGAGTCCGTAGCTCAGCTGGATAGAGCGTCGGTCTACGAAACCGAAGGTCACAGGTTCAAATCCTGTCGGGCGCGTTCCTCGCTGTTCCGACTTCTACGGGTAGCCTCTCGGCGATGACGAACTTCGTTTTTGGGTTGCTCATCGGCCTCGCCATCTTCGTCGCGTTGGCGCTCGTCGCTTTTATCTGGTTCTGGACGGAAAGCGAAGCGCTGGACGTGGGCCTTGTTCGTGTCCTGGGCTCGTAGCCTTCAGGCGCGCGGAGCCGAGCCCGGCAGGTAGGTGAGAAGGACCACGCCGGAGTCGAAGCGCTTCACGTCGGCTAGTTCGAGCCAGACGGTTCCCCTGTCGCCGAGCACGTGGAGGTTCCCTTCGCCCCAGACCAGGGGGTTGAGGTAGACCTCGTAGACGTCGATCAGGCCTTTCTCCGCGAGGGCGTGGGCGAACTCGCCGCTTCCGTGCATGAAAAGGTCGCCCTCGGCTTCGTCCTTCAGTTTCGGGATCGAGTCCTCGAGGTCTCCTTCGAGCAGGGTTCCGTTCCACTCGAGCTCGCCGGAGAGGGTTTTGGAGCCGACGTACTTCGGGATCGCGTTGACCATGTCAGCCCATTTGCCCGTCTTGGCCGGCCAGTAGCCCGCCAGCCCCTCGAAGGTCTTGCGGCCGAGGACCATCCCGCCGGATTCCGCCTGCCGTTCGAACGAATGGACGCCGTGGTCCCCGTCCGGCTGCACCCACTCGCCGACCGGGTCGATGACCCCGTCGAGGGTGGCCTGCGTGGTCGCGATCAGCTTTCCCATCTCGATCTCCTTGCTCGTAGGGGTTCTCTCTACCCATAAGCATCCGGTACCCCACCTAGGCTGCCGCGCCATGCTTGCTCTGGTCCGCCCGCGACCCGGAATGCTCGCCGCTGTCCTCGCAGCATTCACGCTCGGCGCCATCCTGCCGGGGGCATTGGCGAAGGACGGAGAGCCGACGGCGGTGCGGAGCGCACTCGCTCGCTCGAGCAACGTCCAGGGCGCTCCGGAACGGACGATGGTCCTGAGCCGCGTCGTGGTCGAACCGGGAGCGAAGCTGGCCCTGCACCACCACCTCGGCACGCAGATCTCACGGATCGCCTCCGGCACCCTCAACTACACGGTGCGGCGGGGCTCGGCGGCCGTGTGGGAAGGGGATGCGGAAAACGAGCCGCAGCTGGTGCGAAAGATCGCCGTCGGCGAAACGGACCGCGTCCGCCCCGGTCAATGGCTGGTCGAGCAGCCCTCCGACATCCACGAAGCCGCCAATCGCGGCAGCACCCCGGTCGTCATCTATCTGGCGACGCTGCTGAAGAGCGGTTCGCCGCCGGCTTCGCCGGTGACGCTTCCCTGAGCGACTGCCAGGCGCTCAGGCTCTGGGGCCGAGCCGGACCGGCAGGCATTTCAGCTGGTTGAGGAAGCCGGACTCGACGTAGGTCTGGTCGCCGGCGATCTCCATCTCCGGATAGCGCGCGAGGGTCTCCTCAAGCAGGATCTTCAGCTCGAGCCGGGCGAGGGCGGCGCCGAGGCAGAAGTGGCGGCCGCCGGCGCCGAAGGCCTGGTGGTCGGGGTTGCGGAGGACGTCGAAGCGGTTCGGGTCCTCGTAGCGGCTCTCATCCCGGTTCGACGACGGGTACCACATGACCACCTTGTCGCCCTCCTTGATCTGCTGCCCTCCGAGCTCGACGTCCTTGGTCGCGGTGCGGCGGAAGTGGGCGAAAGCAGGGAACATCCGCAGTGACTCCTCGACCGCGCCCGGGACCAGCGAGGGGTCCTCGACCAGGAGCCGGCGCTGGTCGGGGTGCTGCATCAGCGCCCGCATGGCGCTGGAGTAGGTCGCCTTGGTGCTGTCGTTACCGGCGGCGACGAGGAGGAAGAAGCCCATTACGATCTCGTGCTCCTCCAGGCGCTCGCCTTCCACTTCGGCGTGGACGAGGACGCTGGTCAGATCGTCGGTCGGGTTCTCGCGGCGCTCGGCGATCATCGCCCCGCAGCGGGTGAAGATCTGCCCGAGCGCCTCCTGGATCGTCGCTTCGACGCTGTCGACGTCGGGGCTGTAGTCGGGGTCGTTGGCGGCCAGCGCCATGTTCATCAGTTCGGCCCAGGCGGCATCGTCCTCCTCGGGGATGCCCATGAAGCTGCCGATCACCCGCGAGACGGCGGGTTGGGCGACGTCGGTGACGAGGTCGCACTCCTCGCGCCCCTCGAGGCGGTCGAGGACGCCGACGACGATCTCGCGGATCTCATCGGTGTGGGCGGCGATCCGCTTCGGCGTGAACCCGGCCTGGAAGAGCGCCTTCAGCCGGTCGTGCTTGGGCGGGTCCATGCCGATGAACATCGCCCGCGCCAGCTCGATCGGGAAGACCTCGTCGATGACGACGACGCCGCCGCGTTCGGAGGAGTAGGTCTCCCAATCACGGCTGACCTTGTGGACGTCGTCGGCGCGAGTAATCGACCAGAAGCCTTTGGCCTGCGGCAGCTCCGTCACTTCCGAGGTCCAGTGGACGGGGCACTCGCTGCGCATCCGCTCGAACAGCTCTATCGGGGGCCCGCTCTCCCAGTGCTCGCGCTCGAGCACAAGAGCGTCCTCGACGTTCCCTCCTCCGGCGGCGATCTCAGCCTGGATCTTCGCTTGGTCGGCCACGTCCCGCAAGCATACTGGCTAGCTGGCCAGTTTTTGCGGAACGCGGCTTGGCGGCGGTCAGCAGGCCCGGACAGTCCCCTTGATCGTCCGCTTGATCTTCTTTTCCTTCTCGCCCTTGGTGAGGATCATCGTCACCTTGGCTTAGATGAAGACGACCTTGGTGAAGCGGATCGTGCCGCCGAGCTTTTTCGAGAGCTGTTTGCGCTTGCGTTTGCCGACGCCGACGAAGAAGCGTTGACGCGACTGCAGGCAGCTCTTCGGCAGGCGCAGGACGATCAGGAAGTTGCCGACTTTCTGGACGACGGTCTTCGTTTAGTTCTAGGTACGTGACCGGGTATCCGGGGTGGACCGGATGGAGGTCCACCCCGGAAGCCGATGATTCGCAAGCGGCGCTGCCTGGGCGGCACCGTTTCCCCGCCTTGGGGGTGGCAGCGAACCCCTGCCGTCACTCGCCGGGTGAGGGCGAATTTTCTTTGGCAAGGGCGGAGGGAGTAACTCACCCTTCTGGATCGCCGTCGCCCTCATGCAGGGAGTTTCGTCGGCGCTCGGGCATTTGGCTACCGAGGAAGTACCCTAAAAGTGACCCTAAGGTTTTCTTATAACTCGACGGATGCTGAGGTACGCAGGTGACGGGGTTGCTGGAGCGGGAGCAGGAGATGGCGGCGCTCGGCGCCGCGCTCGAGGATGCCGCCGCGGGCCGGGGGCGAGCGGTGTCGATCGAGGCAAATGCCGGCCTCGGCAAGACCCACCTTCTGCGAGCGGCACGCGAGCTCGCTGCAGGGACGGATTTCGACGTCCGCTCGGGCCGGGCGACGGAGCTGGAACGCGACTTCCCGTTTGCCCTCGTCCGTCAGTTGTTCGGGGCGCGGGTCGCGGGATCGAGCGCCGCCGAGCGCGAGGCGTTGCTGGAAGGGGCGGAGCCGGCCCGTGCCGCCCTCGGACTCGACTCCGGGTCCGATCTCGCGCACGACGCTTTCGCCGTTCTCCATGGCCTCTACTGGGTGACGGCGACGCTGGCGGAACGCCGGCCCCTGCTGCTGGCGATCGACGATGCCCACTGGGCCGATCCGGGCTCGCTCGATTTCGTCAGCTTCCTCCTGCCACGGCTCGAAGAGCTGCCCGTCCTCGTCGTCGTAACGGCCCGACCGGAGGAGCCAGATCCGCCATCGATCCTGGGACGGATCCTCGCCGACCCGTCGGTCCAACGCCAGAGCCCCGCCCCTCTCAGCCTCGAGGCGACCGGTGCCCTCCTCGCTCAAGAGCTGGCACGGCGCCCCGATCAACTCTTCGCATCGACCTGCCACGAGGTCAGCGGCGGCAACCCCTTCCTGGTCCGCGAGCTTGTCCGGACGGTCGTGGACCAGGGGATCGAGCCGACGGACGCGGAAGCCCAGACCGTCAAGGACCTCGCCCCGGAGCGCATCGGCCACACGGTTCTGACCCGCCTCCAGCGACTTCCAGTGGAGGCGCGCCGGGTTGCTGAGTCATTGGTGGTGCTGGGAGACGGTAGCGATCTCCAGATCGTCGCCAAGCTCGCCGGGCTCGACCTCGACGATGCCCAGTCCGCCGTCGATGGCCTGCGCCGAAGCGCGATCCTCGATCCCGGTCTGAGCCCGCGGTTTGTCCATGCGCTTGTTCGCAACGCGATCAAGGCGAGCCGCCCACCCGAGGCGGTGCTCCCACACACGCACGCGCCGCCGGTTTACTGCGGGACCGCGGCGCCGCTCCGGAGGAGGTTGCGGCACAGCTGCTGGCCTGTGAGCGGCGGGGGGATCGAGAAGCGGTCGAGACCCTGGTCGAAGCTGCGGCAAGCTCGCTGGCAAAAGGGGCGCCTCGCTCCGCTGTCACCTACTTGACGAGGGCTCTGCGCGAGCCGCCGCCGGATGATCTCCGCACCGCAGTCCTGGAGCCCCTCCTCACCGCGCTCTACCGAGAGGCCGATCATGCCGCTTGGGGGGAGATCGAAGGAGACGTGAACGCTCAGCTGGAGCGCGACCCTTCGCTGCGGAGCCGCTGGGCGATCCCGCTCGCGTTGGCGATGGCCACTGCTGGCCGGTTCGAAGACGCCGTCTCCATCCTGGGCGACGGGATCGAGGTCGCCCTGGCCGAGGAGGATCTCGAACTCGCGTTCCAAATCGACGTCCAGCTGCGCACCCTCGGGAACATCGTTCCCTCCGTCCCCGAGATGGATCTCTCGGGGTTCGTCGATCAGATCGAGCCGAACAGTCCCGGCGGCCGGCTCGCCGCCGCGGTCGAAGCTCGCGCCAAGGTCGTCGAAGTGGATGCCGAGGGTGCCGCCGCGGCGGCGAAGCGGGCCCTTGGTCACGAGGGCGCAATCTTCGCCGAGGAGTCGGAGCCGATCACCTCCCTCTTCGCCGTGATGACGCTGGTCACCGTCGACGAAGCAGAGGCGGTGCGGGAGGCGGCAGATCGCGCTCTGGCGATCGCCAGAGCGCGCGAAGACACGCCGGGCATCGCGCGCGGCCTGTATCTCCAGGGCATCGCGGCTTGGAACGTAGGCGACCTGGGATCGGCAGAGGCTGACATGCGCCAGGCTGTGGACCTGGTTCGCCTGGCGGCGATCGCTCCTTATCTCTTGATGTTCGTAGGGAGCTTTGTCGAGGTCCTGGTCGAGCGCGATGAGCTCGATGCCGCCGACCGGGAGCTTCAGGCTCTGGGCCTGGCCTCGGGGCCGATGCCGGACAGCCCGATGTTCTTCATGCCGTTGCTGGGGAGGGGCCACCTGCGCTTCGAGCGGGCGGAATTGCAGGGAGCGCTTGACGACCTCTCTGCGATTGCCTCGGGAGCAGCCCAGTCAGGCTTCGGCCCGGGCCCGGAATTGATGGCGATGCCCTACACCGTCCAGGCACTGGTCGGTTTGGGAGAGAGCGGTAGCGCCCTCGAGCTTGCGGAGAGGGGCCTGCCGATTGCCCGGCACTGGGGTACCCCGGGAACGCTCAGTCACATCCTCCGGGGGGCTGCCGCAGCGCGGGAGGGAGACGACGCGGTGGCGCTGTTGGAGGAGGCGGTTGCCGTTACCGAGTCATCTCCCCGGCGGTTGGAGCGAGCCCATGCGCTGCTCGCGCTCGGCGAAACTCGACGCCGCCAGGGCGCCAGGGTCGAGGCGCGCGAGCCTCTACGCTCGGCCTTCGAGCTTGCCCGCCGCTGTGGCGCGAGGAGGATCGCTCGGCGCGCCCACGCGGAGCTCGAGGCCACCGGGGAGACCGTCCGCCGCTACACGCCGACCGGGGTGGAGTCGCTGACCCCGAGCGAGCGGCGCGTGGTCGATCTGGCGGCGACGGGGATGACCAACCGGCAGATCGCCCAGTCGTTGTTCGTCACGGTGAAGACGGTCGAGGCGCACCTCAGCGCCGCCTACCTCAAGCTGGACATCCGCTCCCGCGGCGAGCTAGCGGACACCCTCGGCGGCGCCGATGCCGCGGCGAACCCCTAGAAGGGCAGCTTCTCCCGCGCCGACTTCCCGGTTGAGTGGCTCTTGTCGGCGGCGCGCTGGGATTTGCCGAAGGACTTGCTGAGGAGCGTTCCGATCGGGCCCGGGGCCTTGCTGCCGGCGCGCTGGCCGAGGCCGAAGCCTTTGTCGGTCCCGTGCTTCGCGTGGTTGGACATCCTCGGCACGAGGAAGCCGAGAATCAAGAGCAGGACGCAGATTCCGACGACGACACCGATAACCATTGGTTCTCCCTTTGTGTTGACCTAGAGCTTCTGCTCTAGGTCGTCAGCTTTCTCGCCATGGCGCTGGGACAGCCGGCGCTCGCGCTCGGCGCGCTCCGCCGCTTCCTGAGCGGTTTCCTCGTGCTCCTGCGCCTTGCTGGCGTGGAGGTCAGCCTCCTGGCGGTGGCCGCCCGCTTGTTCTGAGAGGCGTTGCCGTTCCCGTTCCCGCTCGGCCTTGCGCTTGCGCGCGGCCATTACGGCCAGGACCAGGAGGATGGCGACCACGACGACGATGGCGATGATCAATCCGGTGGACATGGCTTCTTCTTACCCGTCCAACGATTGGTAAACCACATCGATCCGGGACGGGTCACCTCACCGCAATGTCCTGGGTGTAGAGGCCGACTTCCGGGTTTGCTTCACTTCTGAGACCAGAGAAAGGAGGTGGTCCTAACTTGAATCACATGCTTGATGGGACTCTGGAGGTGCAGGGCCGCTAGGCGCCGCACTGGTTTGGGCGCCCGGCGGAATCCACCCCGGGCACCGGCGGTTCGTTGGGAGCCGGGTCTTGTCCCGCTCGGTAGCTAGTCCCGCGTCCGTTCCTTTGCACCAGGCGAGAGCCGTCCTCCGGGGCGGCTCTCGCGCTTTCGGCCCCGCCAGCTACTGGGCGATTGCCTGTAGCCCGTCTTTGGCTTCCGTCAGGAAGTGGGAGGCGACGCGCCAGCGCCGCTGTAGGACCGGTTCGATTTCGGTCGTCCCGCAGCCGAGCTCGGAGACGCATTCGCCCCACTCGTTGGCGCCTTCGATGTAGCGGTTGAAGGCCTTCTCGCCAGGGGTGGCGACGCGGGCGAGGCAATCGACCTGGAGCTTGTCGATTGGGATCTGTCCATAGGTGGAGCGGATGCCGCGGACCTCGGCGACGTACTGGTCGTAGGTGACGCCGACGGCGAGCCGCCGTCGCAGCCCGTCCATCGAGCCGACGAAGCCGCCGAGCTGGCTCTGGCAGAGGTCGCCGGCGGGGACATGACGCCCTCCCTTCGCGGACGGCTCGTTGCCCTCTCCGATCTTTTGGCCCCTAGGGGGGCCCGAACTTCGGAGAGGCTGATCTTCGCCGCTGGTCACGGTGGGCGCTGCGGTCGAGCTCGAGTCGCCGCCCCCGCAGCCGGCGAGCAGCAGTGCCAACAGCAGCGCGCAGCCGATCAGCGGAAGGCGGGCTGCGGCGGGCACGCGGGCAGTTTAGGAGGAGCGTGTCGTGTAGAAACCCCACCGTGCGGCGGATCAGCGGCTTCGGGACGGCGGTGGCGGCGGTGCTCGTCATCTGCTTCTGCGCGCCCGGGGCGCAGGCGCGCCCGCACGTCCTCGTCGTCGGCGACAGCCTCGAGGAGCTGACCTCCCCGTACCTCGCCCGCTACCTGCCGGGGGTCGAACTGACCGTCAACGCGGGCGGCGGCTACAACAGCTACCAGATCTTCGACCTCTTCCAGGAAAGCTTCGACCCCTCCGTCGACGTCATCGTCTTCGACGCCGGCACCAACGACAACCCCTCATATCCGGAGATCCTTGCCGGCAACCTGGAGAAGGTCGCGGAAACCGTCGGCGACCGCTGCATGGTCGTGCCGACGGTTCACGGCTTCACGGTCGAAGGGGTCGACAACACCGGCAAGAACCGGGTCGTCGCCGAATTCGCCGCCTCGCGGCCGGGGACGCAGGTGCCCGACTGGGCGGGAACGGTCGCCACCCGTCCCGACCTGATGCAGGCCGACAATCTGCACCCGGTCGAAGAGGGGGCCGACTACCGCGCCCAGCTGATCGCCCAAGGCGTCCAGGGGTGCCTCGCCTACGGGGAGGCGGTGGCGACGGCGCCGCCGGAACCGCGCGCCGACGTCGAGCCGATCGCGACGGTCGGGAAGCTGCAGGCGCGTGAAGAGGCGGTGATGGGCGAAATCCGCTCCGACATGCTGCGCCAGGCCGCGGCCTCGCTCTTCGCGGGCGCGCTCCTTACCGCCGGCTGAGCGCCGCCGGGCCGAAGTGGCAATCTGTAGGCATGGAGCTGCCCCATGAGTGAGGTGGTGATGCCCCGCCTCTCGGACTCGATGGAGGAGGGAACCATCCTCACCTGGCTGAAACAAGTCGGGGACGAGGTCGCCGTCGGCGACGAGCTGGTCGAAATCGAGACCGACAAGGCGAACATGGCATACGAATCCGATACCGCCGGGACGCTGACGGAGATCCTTGCCCAGGAGGGGGAGACGCTTCCGATCGGATCGCCGATTGCTCGGATCGGGGAGTCGAACGGCGAGGGACCAAGCGCTCGGCCCGCGGGTCCTGTCTCCGATACGACCCCGCCGCCCGGTGGCGGCGGTCCCGCATCGTCGCCACCCACGGCAGAGGCGGAGGACGCGAGTCCGCGAAAACCGTCGGATAGCGACGCTTCTCGCGGACTCGATGAGCAAGCAGACGGCGAGCGCGTGAAAGCGTCTCCGCTGGCGCGACGCCTGGCGCAGGAGAAGGGTCTCGACCTGCATGAGCTCCAGGGTTCGGGTCCGGGCGGCCGCATCGTCAAGCACGACGTGGAGGAGGCGGAAACCCAAGCGGAGCCCGCCCCCTCTACCCAGCAGGAGGGGGCGGGCTCCGCGCCGTCAGCAGGTGCGGCCACCTCCGCGGGCGGCACCGCCAAGGGCGAGGTCCAGACCCAGGACCTGAACAAGCTGCAGCAGACGATCGCGCGGCGGATGGCCGAGTCGAAGGCGACCGCGCCGCACTTCTACCTGACGATCGAGATCGATATGGGGAAGGCGGTCGAGGCGCGGGCGGCGATCAAAGCCGGCTCGAAAGAGGGCGACGTCGTGCCCTCGCTCAACGACATGATCGTCAAGGCCTGTGCGATCGCCTTGCGCGAGTTCCCGAAAGCCAACGGCGGCTACCGCGACGGGCGCTTCGAGCTCTACTCGCGCGTCAACGTCGGCGTCGCTGTCGCCGCCGAGGAAGCGCTGGTCGTGCCAACCGTCTTCGACGCCGACCGCAAGGGCCTGCGCCAGATCGCCGCTGACACCCGCGCCGTCGCCGCCAAAGTCCGCGACGGTTCAGTCACCCCGCCGGAGCTCTCCGGCGGCACCTTCACCGTCTCCAACCTGGGGATGTTCGGGATCGACGAGTTCGACGCCGTCATCAACATGGGCCAGGCGGCGATCCTCGCCGTCGGTGCGATCCGCGAAGTTCCGGCGGTGCGCGACGGGCAGGTCCTCCCCGCGCAGCTGATGAAAGCGACCCTCTCCTGCGACCACCGCATCCTCTACGGCGCCGAGGGTGCCGAATTCCTCGCCCGCGTCAAGCAGTTGCTCGAGGAGCCGGTCTCCCTCGCCCTCTAACCCTCGTCGGGGTAGTCCGCTTGGCCGCCGCCGAGCTCGGGCGGCAGCGCCTTCGGCCCTTCGGGGTACATGTGGCGCAGCTGCTCCTCGCTCATCTCCAGCGTGCTGGTGATGCTTTCCCGCGGCGCCCCGACGACGAGCCAGAGCTGATCGGCGTCGGTGTCGTTGAAGAGCTGCCGGTCGGTGTCCGGGTCGACCAGAAGCGTGTCCAGCGGCGCCAGCGTCAACACCTCCTCGCCGATCCGCACTCGCCCTTCGCCCTCGAGCAAGACGTAGAGCTCCTCCTGCGTGAAATGCCGGTGCCTCGTCGAAGCTTTCCCCGGCTCGATACGCCACATCCGCGCCCCGATCTGGGAAGCCTCGAGCTGCCCGCCGAGATCCGTGTTCGGCGTCTTCATCGCATTGGAGCGTCGCCAGAAGGCGTCGGTTGCTCTGAGGAGGCGATATGACATGCCCGCAAGTATGCCGTTCCAGAATCGGCACATCCTGCGCGCCACACGTGCGTGGAGGCGACCTAGGTTCGTCCGGTGCCGCGGCTCAGCTCCTTCTACGGGATCGTCATCACGATGTACCACCGCGAGCACGGCGTCCCGCACTTTCATGCTCACTTCGGGGAGCACAGAGCCTCAATCTCGATCGATCCGTTGAGGTTCTCGGTGGCGTGTTGCCTATCCCGGCGCTTCGTCTTGTCGGGCGATGGGCGATGCTTCACAAGGCTGAGCTACTGGAGAATTGGAATCGCGCACAGAGAAGGGAGGCCCTGGAAAGAATTGAGCCGCTTCCCTAGCATCAGCGTTATGGAGAAGCTCGTTCACGTGACGGAGGTGCAGTACCTCGGCGGCCACCGATTGCGACTCCGGTTCGAGGACGGAGCTTCGGGACAGCTCGACTTTTCTAACGAAGAGTGGGGGGGAGTGTTCGCGCCGCTCGCGGACGCCGACTACTTCGGCAGGGTCGAACTCGACGAGCAGCTCGGGACGATCGTCTGGCCGAACGAAGCTGACATTGCTCCGGAGACCCTCCATAGCTGGGTCGTCTCGGGAACCGCGGTCGTCGGCTAGTAGATCTGCCGCTAGACCTCGAGCCAGGTTCCCTTCGGGCCGAGGTTGCGGATCGGGGTCTCGCCGACCTGGCTCTCGCAGCCCCAGGACTCGTGGATGTGGCCGCAGACGGCGAGGCGGGGGCGCTTCTCTTCGATCGCGCGGAGGAGGGCGGGGCTGCCGAAGTTGCCGCCGTCGCCGGCGGAATCGCAGTGGTCCTTGGGCGGGGAGTGGAGGACGAGGACGGCGCCCTCGGGGCAGCCGGCGAGCTTCTCGGTAGCGGCCTCGTCGTCGAGGTCGAAGCTCCAGTCCCACGGCGTGACCGGGATGCCGGCGCCGAGGCCGAAGAACTCGGTGCCGTCAATCGTCGTCCCCTCGCCGTGGAGGACGGTTGCGGCCTCCCAATCGGCGGCCGCCTCGCGCAGCGCGGCGACGGTCTCGTTGTTGCCCGGGACGAGGACGGTCGGCTTGACGATTTCGGAGAGGGCTCCGATCGTCCCGGTCAGCCCCTCGTGCATCGAGGCGAAATCGCCGGCGCCGATGACGACGTCGGCCTCGTCTGACATCGCGACCAGCTTCGCCGCCTGCTCGAGGTCGCAATGCAGGTCGCTGAAGGCCAGGATCTTCATGCGGGCAACTTACCCGTTGCGTTGTGCCTGCGAACGCGTCAGGCAGGGCCGGCGGAAGTCGGCTCGCCGAAGTCTTCGACCTCGGTTTCGACTTTGCCGCCAGGCATCCCGACAAGGGAGACGAGGAAGGCGACGACCATCACCCCGGCCATCGCGTAGAAGACGGTGCGCGAGGCGAGGGCGAAGTCGTGGGGGATGCTGTCGACGACCTTCTGCACCTTCGGCGGCAGGTGCTGGGGCGATTCGCCGGCGGTGCTGCCCTGACTGATTGCGTCGGCGATTTCGCTACCGACCTGCTTGGGGATGCCGCTGGAGCTGGCCGTCGCTTCCAGGTTGGAGCGGTTCTCGAGGATCAGGATCGAGCCGAGGACGGCGAGTCCGAGGCTGGAGCCGAAGTTGCGGACCGTCTGGGTGATCCCGGTCGCCTCGCCGTAGCGCTCGCGCGCGACCCGGTTGAGCGCGTCGGTGTTGGCGGGGCTGAGGACGAGCCCGACCCCGGCCCCGGCGATGACGATGTAGTACCACTGGTCGGAGACCGAGAGCTCGGTCAGCGAGCGGCCCCAGAGGAAGAAGCCGACCGCGGCGACGGCGCAGCCGAGCACCACCGACGGGCGGGCGCCGACGCGGTCGAGCAGCTTGCCGCCCCACTGCGAGGCGGTGGCGAAGCCGGCGAAGAAGATCAGCAGGTAAAGCCCCGTTTCCGAGGCGCTTTCGCCAAGCGAGATCTGCGCGTACATGCTGGCGAAGAAGAAGAGCGGGACGAAGGGGATCATCAGCAGGAAGAGGACGACGTTGTCGATCGCAAAGGCCCTGTCCTTGAAGACCGCGAGCCGCAGCAGCGGGTTGGCGACCCGGAGCTCGTAGACGACGAAGGCGGCGAGGATCGCCAGCCCGAGGGCGAGGCAGATCCAGGTCTTGGCGTCGCCCCAGCCCCAGATGCTCGACTGCTGCAGCGCCAGCACCGAGAGGCCCATGCCGAGGGTGATCAGCGCGGTGCCGTTGTAGTCGAGCGGCGCCGGGTGGCGCTCGTCGTCGGGCTTCGACTTGGCGATCAGGACAAGGGCGATGATCGCGACCGGGATGTTGACCCAGAAGATCGCCCGCCAGCTCCACTCGACGAGGAAGCCGCCGGCGAGTGGCCCGACCGCGGTGAGGCCGCCGGCGACCGCGAAGAAGATCGCCATCGCCTGACCGCGCCGGGCGACCGGGAAGGCATTGAGGACGATCGCCAGAGCTGCCGGGAACATGATCGCGGCGCCGGCGCCCTGGATCACCCGGAAGACGATCAGCCAGGGCTCGTCCAGCGAGCCCGTCGGGGTGGCGCCGCAGAGGGCGGAGGCGGTGGCGAAGATGACGACGCCGGTGACGACCATGCGGCGGTGGCCGGCGATGTCGGCGAGGCGGCCGCCGAAGGCGAACAGCGCCGAGAGCGAGAGCAGGTAGCCGTTGATGATCCACTGCACGCCCGTCGCCGAGAGCGAGAGGTCGTCCTGGATCGTCGGGATCGCGATCGCGACGATCGTCTGGTCGATGAAGGTCATCGCGACGGCGAAGATCATCGCCGCGAGGATCAGCTTGCTGTTCTGGGATGACGACTGGTTCATGCCGCCGCCTTTTGCCGTTCGCGCGGCGATTCCTCCCCGCCTTCGGGTATTCTCGCCGCCGCATGCCTCAGGTCTTCTGGCTCGGATTCGGAATCGCCGCCGCCTTCATTCTCGTCGGCGCGATCTCCGGTGCCCGCTCGCGCACCGCGAGCCTCGGCAGCGGCGCCGCGATGGGCGCCTACCTCGGCATCATGAGCGCGTTTCCGCTGATTGCCATTGGCTTAGCGACCTCCTAGTCCTTCAACCACCGGCCGCATGAAGACCCTGCCCCAGGGGTAGCCGAGGCCAATGACGAATGCGACCGATGTCCCTGTCCTGACCCTGCACGACGGCGTCGAGATCCCGCAGTTGGGGTTCGGGGTCTTCCAGATCCCGCCGGAGGACACGCAGGAGAAGGTCGAGGAGGCGCTCGGGGTCGGCTACCGCCACATCGACACCGCCGCCGCCTACGGCAACGAGGCGGAGGTGGGGGCGGCGATCGCCGCCACCGGCGTCCGTCGCGAGGACGTTTTCCTCACCACCAAGCTCTGGAACTCCGAGCAGGGGTATGACTCGACCCTGCGCGCCTTCGAGAAGAGCCTGGAGCGGCTCGGCACCGGCAACGTCGACCTCTACCTGATCCACTGGCCGCGTCCCGATGCCGGTCTCTTCCTCGAGACCTGGCGTGCCCTCGAACGGATTCGGGAGGAAGGCGGCGCCCGCTCGATCGGCGTCTCCAATTTCCGCGTCGAGGACCTCGAGCAGCTCGAAGCCGAGGCCGAGCGGCAACCGACCGTGAACCAGATCGAGCTGCACCCGCGCTTCCAGCAGGCCGAGCTGCGGGCCTGGCACTCCGAGCACGGGATCGTCACCGAGGCCTGGAGCCCACTCGCCCAGGGCGACCTGCTCGAAGACGGGACGATCGAAACGATCGCCGCCCACCACGACCGCACCCCGGCCCAGGTGATCCTCCGCTGGCAGCTGATGGTCGGCAACGTCGTCATCCCCAAATCGGCGACGCCGGAGCGGATCCGCGAGAACTTCGAGTTGTTCGACTTCGAGCTGAGTGAGGACGATTTGGCGGCGATCGAGCGGTTGGAGACGGGCGAGCGGATCGGGCCGGATCCGGGGACTTTTAGCGCTGGGTGAAGTCTCAATAAGCTGGCGGCGATGAACGTCGACCGGCGGGCCCTCCGCAAGCGCGGGGTGTTGATCGACGGAGGCGGGGAGCAAGCGAAGGGCACGGCCGATGCTGCGACTCGGCGGCGGTTGATCAGGATCAATGCGGTTGCCGCCACCGCTTTCGTCATCGGCGGCTCGCTTTTCGCGGTTGGGGCGCTGCTGGCGCAGGCGCATGTCGGCGGGCCGCGGCTTGCTGCCGCCGTCTTCATGGTCGGTGGCGTCTTCTTCACTACGGGTGGCTACGCATCCGTCCTGCAGGTGGCGAATGCGCCGCGCGGGGCCGATGACGATGGGGTGGTGCGGGTGGAACCTTGGCGGTGGTGGTCGACGGAGCCGGGGCGGCTGGACTGGGCCAGCGCCGTCGCCCTCTTCGTCGGCACCCTCTATTTCGGCGCCAGCCTCGCGGTGGCGCTGGTCGGCGACCTCACCACCGCCCAGGAGCACCGGCTCGTCTGGAGCCCTGAAGTGATCGGCTGCGTGCTCTTCCTCGTCTCCGGCCACCTCGCGCTGACCGAGATGCACCGCGACCGCCCGCCCGGGGCCCGCGCCGACCTGGGCTGGTGGATCGTCGTCGTCAACCAGCTCGGCTCGGTGCTCTTCATGGTCTCGGCCGTCGCCGCCTTCGTCCGCCCGTCGACCGGCGACGAGCTCGCCGTCGGCCTGGCCAACTGGGCCTGCTTCGCCGGCGCCGCCTGCTTCGCCCTGGCCGGCGCGATGCAGGAGTTCGAGCGTCCCTGAAAGGATTGGCTGCGTGGCCAGTGATGGACGCGCGGAGGCGCCGCGGACCGAAAAATTGATGCCCGGGATCTGGCGGCTGCGGCTGCCGCTTCCCTGGCCGGGGGTCCCGCACGGGAACGCCTGGGCGGTGGAGAGCGACGGCGGCATCGTCATGTTCGACACCGGGATGGGCGGCAAGGGACGGCTGCGGCAGCTCGACCTGGCGCTGGCGCAGGCAGGGTTCGGGGTCGAGGACGTCCGCCTCGTCGTCTGCACCCACTCCCACACTGACCATTACGGCCTCGCCGGCTCGATCGTCAAGGAGGCCGGCTGCGAGCTCTGGATGCACCCACGCTGGGAGCACGTGCGGCCACTGGCCGAAGACTCGGCGGCGGCGCTGGAGGCGCGGATCGAGGTCGCGCGGCAGAGCGGGGTGCCGCCGGCATCGCTGGAGCGCTACCGCGAGCGCCGCGAAGAAGACGACGAGACCGGGATCGACATCCTCAAGGAGCCCGACCGCGACCTCGTTCCCGGGGTCGAGGTCGAGACCGATCTCGGCACCTGGCAGGTTCACGAGACCCCGGGGCACGCCCCCTCGCACGTCGTCCTCCACCAGCCCGAGCGCAAGCTGCTGATCTCCGGCGACCACCTGCTGGGACGGACGGTCCTCTTCTTCGACCACGGCCACAGTCCGGATCCGGTCGGCGAATTCCTCTCCAGCCTCGAGACCGTCGAGAAGCTCGACGTCGGCCTCGTCATCCCCGGCCACGGCCGCACCTTCCGCGACCCCGAGGCGAAGATCGCCGAGTCCCGCCGCCAGGTCGAGGAGCTGCTTAAGAAAGTGCCGGCGGCGCTGGCCGGTGGCGAGGAGAGGCCCGCCTTCGAGATCGTCGAAGAGATCATCGGTCCCGAGATGGTCAAAACCCCCGCCAGCGCCTGGGTCCTGCAGATCGTTCTCTCCTGCCTCGACCACCTGGCGCTCGCCGGCGAGGTCGAGCGGGTCGAGGGCACCGACCCCCAGCGCTGGCGCCTCACGTAGCCTGTCGGCGATGGCGAGCTTCAGATACGTGCGCCAGGTGGCCGCTCCGCCCGAGACCGTCTTCGACGTCCTCACGGATCACCGCCGGTACACCGCGATCACGCCGCTGCGCAAGGCGGAGCTCGAGCGTGAGGGCGAGCCGGCGCCGAACGGCCTCGGCGCGATCCGCTCGCTCACCGTCGCCGGGCCGCCGATGCGCGAGGAAGTGATCGCCTACGAGCGCCCCTACCGCTTCGCCTACAAGATCCTCTCCGGCCTCCCGGTCCGCGACCACGTCGGCACCGTCGAAATGCAGCCCTCGGGAGACGGGACCGAGATCGTCTACGCCGTGAAGACGACGCCGACGATCCCGCTTGCCGGCCCGGTCTTCATGCTCGGCCTGAAGAAAGCGATCCGGGACCTGATCGGCGGGGTCGCCAAAGAGTCAGAGCGCCGCGCCGCCGATGCGCGTTAGGCGCTTCGGAGACCACCACCTCCAGCATCGCTCGAACCAGATGCTGGCCGTGGCGCTCCTGGCGCTGGCGATTCTCGTCAGCGGTGCGATCTTCGCCTACGAGTCGCTGAAGCGTCCGGGCGACGTCCACAACGAGCAGGCGATCGAACACTTCAAGCCGCAGAAGCCGCCGCCGCCGAAGGAGCCGAAGACCGTCAACTGGCCCTTCTTCGGGCTCAACCCCGCCCGCACGCGGTACCTGCCGGTGAAGGGGATCAAACCGCCCTTCGACAAACTCTGGCGCTTCACCGACCGGCCGCTGCTCGAGTTCCCGCCGATCTACGTCGGCGGCAAGCTCTACTTCGTCAACAACAACGGCTACGCCCACGCGCTCGACGCCGACACCGGCAACCCACTCTGGAAACGCCGGATCGGCCGCCTCAACGCCTCCTCGCCGGCCTACTACAAACACCGCCTCTACATCGTCAACCTCGTCCCCGGCCACATCGTCAAGCTCGATGCGAAAACCGGCAAAGTGATCTGGAAACGGAACCTGCCGGGGCGGGCCGAGTCCTCTCCCGTGATCATCAACCGCACCGTCTACTTCGGCTGCGAGAACGGCGAACTGTTCGCGATGAGCACCGGCAAAGGGCAGGTCCGCTGGTCGACCCCGCTCGGCGGTCCGATCAAGTCGGCGCCGGCCTACTCCGACGGCAAGCTCTTCGTCGGCGACTACGGCGGCTACATGAACGCGGTCGACGCCAAGAGCGGTGAGCTGGTCTGGCAGAGCGGCTCGCTCGGCCCCGGCTTCGGCGGCTCCGGCGCCTTCTACTCGACCCCCGCCGTCGCCTACGGCCGCGTCTACGCCGGCAACAACGACAGCCGCGTCTACAGCTATGACACCTCCAATGGAGAGCTGGCCTGGTCCTACTCGACCGGCGGCTACGCCTACTCGGGTCCGACGGTCGCCAACACCAAGCACAGCCCGCCGACCGTCTTCATCGGCTCCTTCGACGGCAACATCTACGCCATCGACGCCAAGGACGGGAGCGTCCGCTGGAGCCACGACGCCGGTGGCCAGGTGATCGGGTCGCTCTCGGCGATCGGGGACATCGTCTACGTCGCCGAGTTCACCAACAAAACGACGAGCGGTTTCATGATGAGGAGCGGCAAGCGCGTCTTCCGCTACCCGAAGGGCACCTACACGCCGGTGATCTCCGACGGCCGGCGCATCTACCTGACCGGCTACTCCTCGATCACCGCGCTCCAACCCCACCGGGGGGTGGCGGCGGTAGGTGAGGCGCGCCCCGCGCGTAAGCCGGGAAAAGCCCGGAGTGGAGGCGGGCGCGGAGGACGCTCAAGCTAGATCCGTAGTTCTGGATCCGGTAGCTGTTGCTGTCGCCGAAGTCCTGGTAGTAGACGAGCATCCGCGTGCGGCGGTGGCTTTTCAGCCAGGCGAAGAGCTTGTTGACGAAGTCCGGGTCGTCGCCGCTTTCGACCGCCCACTCGGTGATTGCGAACGGCTTGCCGGAGAAGCGTTTGTAGAGCCCCGTCAGCGCCTTCCATTCCGGGTAGCCGGAGTAGAAGTCGGTGCCGGCCCAGTCGACCCAGCGCGAGCCGGGGTAGAAGTGTTTCGGCCGGTTCTGGGGGACGGTGGGGGAGCCGGCGGGGAGCGGGCTCCAGATGATCGCCACCGGCGCCTGCGGCATCGCCCGCACGTCGACGGTCAGCGGCGGCAGTCCGGCTTCGGCGAGGCGGCGGTCGATGACGGCGCGCTTGCCGCCGCCGTGGACGACGACATAGATGCGGCGGAAGGCCTTTTTGTAGGCGCGGGGGCTGTGCTCGGGACCGCGCGAGGCGCCGGCGCAGTCGTAGGCGGCCCAGACGTTGAGGCAGCGGTTCGGCTCGCCGAGCGGCCGCACGTAGGCGCGCATCTCCTTTTCGTAGAAGAGCTTGTTGAGGCGGACGAGGTAGCGGTCGCCTGCGCCGGCGGCGATCTGCGCCGGCGTGATCAGCTCGGCGCCGGTGTTGTTGTCGGCGGTCGAGAGGTGGATCATCGGCCGCGCCCGCGCGGTCTGCCAGCGCCGGATCACCTCGTCGAAGTCGGTGCCCCAGGTGCGAAAGGACTGGATCACCGCCGGGTGCTTGTCGAGGTCGTTCGAGAACTGCCCGAAGTCGGCCGGGTCGCCGGTGTCGGAGACCCCCCAGTAGACCTTCTTCCCGGGTGGCTTCAGCGGGCTGAAGGCAAGCGCGGGCACAGCCAGCAGCGCCAGCGAGAGCACGCTGGCGAGGACGACCGCAAGTGCGGCGCGGAAAGAGAGCGGGCCGGGCACCGAGCGCTCCATGGTGGCAAGCGAGGGCCGCCGCCCTGTCCCCGTGAGCGGGGGATGCAACCCGGTTTGCGCTCAGGCGGCGAGCTGCTGCTGGTGCTCGGCGACGATCGCGAGCACGTCGGGCGCGTACTTTTCGATGAAGGCGGGGCCGACCCCGCTGATCGCCAGCAGGGTCTCCTCGCTCTGCGGGCGGGCCGCGGCGATCGCGGTCAGGGTTTTGTTGCTGGCGACGGTGAAGGCTGGCTTGCCTTCGGCGGCGCCGAGGCGCCACGTCTTCAGCGCCTCGAACAGGGGCGCGTCGGCGGGGGAGAGGTCGGGTGCGGGAGCGGCCGCGGCCTTCGCGCGGGTCGGCTTGCGGGTGGCGATCGTGTCCGGGTCCGGCAGCCAGTCGAGCATGTCGCAGACGTCGCAGCAGCGCTCCAGCGGCGCCCCCGCGGTGCGGTCACTGAAGTGGTCGAGGAGGGCGCGGCGGCGGCAGTCGGTGCCGTAGATGAAGGCCTTGATCGCGTGGTAGGCGCGCCAGCCGCGCTCGCGGGCGACCGCGAGGTCGCCGCCGGTCCGCTGTTCGTTGAAGCGGACGAGGCGGCCGAGGTCGGCTTTCAGCGCCAGCATCACCGCTCGCGAGGGAAGCCCGTCGCGCCCGGCGCGGCCGGCCTCCTGGTAGTAGGCCTCGACGCTGGTCGGGATCGTCACGTGCCAGACCGAGCGCACGTCGGCCTTGTCGACGCCCATCCCGAAGGCGTTGGTCGCGCAGATGACGCCGCTGCCGGTTGCCATGAAGCGGTCCTGGATCGCGGTCCGGTGCTGCGGTTCGAGGCCGGCGTGGTAGGCGACGGCGGCGACCTCGGCGTCGCGCAGCTCAGCGGCCACCTCTTCGGTCTGCTTGCGGGTGCCGCAGTAGACGATCGCCGGCAGGTTCGCCGGGTCGCCCAGGCCGGCCTCGAGCAGCGCCTGCCGCCGCGCCGTCGAGCCCGTTCCCTCCAGCGCGACAACGTCGAAGGAAAGGTTGGGGCGGTCAAAGCCGGAGCGCACCTGGAGCGGGTCCCGCATCCCGAAGCGGGAGGCGATCTCCTTTGCGACGGGGACCGTCGCCGTCGCCGTGCAGGCCATCACCGTCGGCCGCCCAAGCCGCTCCACCACCTGCGGCAGCCGCAGGTAGTCGGGCCGGAAGTCGTGGCCCCACTCGGAGACGCAGTGCGCCTCGTCGACCGCTATCAGGTCGACCGTGCGGTGCGAGAGCGCTTCGAGGAAGACGTTGGAGGCGAAGCGCTCCGGCGCGCAGTAGACGATCTGCGCCTCGCTCCGCACCATCTCCAGGGACTCGGAGACCTCCCAATCTTCCATCCCCGAGGTGATCATCGCGACGCGATGGCCGCCCGCGTTCAGCTTCCCCCACTGGTCCCGCATCAGCGCGATCAGCGGGCTGACCACGATCGTCAGCTCCTCGCTTGCCAGCCCGGGAAGCTGGTAGCAGAGGCTCTTACCGCCGCCGGTCGGCATCACGATCAGCGAATCGCGCCCCTCCAGGGCGGCGATCACCGCCTCGCGCTGCCCGTCCCGCCACTGCGCATAGCCCAGCTCGTGCAGCAGCGCATCCGCTCTTTCACCGTGAGAAAGCATGGGCCGGTCAGCCTAGGCGGCTGACCGGCGCCCCGCTTCAGCTGTGTTCGCTACTTGCGATCTCCGCCGGGACCAGGCTCAGCTTCTCGGCCAGGGTGTCGATCGCCACCGCCAGCTTCTTCGTGTCAGCCTTGGTCAGCTCCGTGTAGGGGACGAACCCGTCGGCGGTCCGGTAGGGCTCGAGCGAGTTGAAGACCATCTTGAAGTCGGCTTCGATCTCGCCGGAGAGGTCGGGGTCGCTTTCGTCGAGCAACGGCTTCACCGCTTCGAAGGCGGCCTCGGAGCCTTCGACGTTGGCCTCGAAGTCGACAAGGTCGATGTGCGAGTAGCGCTCCTCCTCGCCGGTGATCTTCGAGGCCGAGACCTCGCCGAGGAGCTCGTTGGCGCCGTTGGCGATCTGCTCGGGGGCCAGCTCGACCGCCCTCACCTTCCCTGCCAGGGCTTTGACGTCCCGCTGCAGCTGCCGCGCTACCGGCGCCATTCCCGCGGTGGTGCTTTCCTCCCAGAGCGACTTCTCGATCCGGTGGAAGCCTTCGAAGTCACCGTCGGCGACGTCGTTCTCGCGCGCGTCGATCCGCGGGTCGAGGCTGCCGAAGGAGTCGGCCACCGGCTCGATCCGCTCGTAGGGAATGCGGGCTGGCGCGTAGAGCGTTTTCGCCTCGGCGAGGTTGCCGGCGACGACGGCGGCGACGAAAGGCTTCGTCGTCGCGACCAGCGCGTCGGCGTTCTCCTGCAGGTAGCCGCGGTAGTCGGCGATCGCAGCCTCGGCTTGAGGGCCGTGCGTCTGCCTTGCCTCGGACGTCTCGGTCGAGTCGTCGCCGCTGGAGCCGCATCCCCAGGCGGCAAGGGACAGCAGCGCGGCGAGGCCGGCGCAGAGCAGGGTGCGGACGAGGTTTCGGTGCATGTGGTGCGTTTCTCCTTTGTTCTGTGACTGGTGGCTGATCAAGCGAGCAGCGCTTCGCCGACGTAGCCGCCGGGCGCGGCGCCGGGCGGCACCGCGAAGAGGGCGCTGCCGATGTGCTTGATGTACTCGTTGAGGGCGTCGAGGGAGCCGAGCCGTTGCTGGATCGCGACGAACTGCTCCGGGTGACGCTGGAAGCTGATGAAGAAGAGCCCGGCTTCGAGCTCGCCGAGGCTCTCGTCGACGCCGTCGGTGAACGAGTAGCCGCGGCGGAGGAGGCGGGCGCCGTCGTTCTCCTTCGCCGAGGCGAGGCGGACGTGGGCGTCGACCGGGATCACCGGGTGGCCGTTGCGTTGCGCCTCCAGCGGCAGTGGCTCGAACTCCTCGCTGCCCCCGAGCGGGGCGCCGCTGTACTTGTGGCGGCCGATCGTCAGCTCCTGGTCCTGCAGCGAGGCGCGGTCCCAGACCTCGAGCAGCATCCGGATCCGGCGCGTGACCATGTAGGTGCCGCCGCGCATCCAGGCCGGGCCTTCGCCGCCGACCCAGACGAAGCGCTCCATGTCCTCAGAGTCCTCGGCGCGGATGTTGGCGGTGCCGTCCTTCATCCCCATCAGGTTGCGCGGCGTGTCCTGACTGCGGCTGGTCGAGGCGGTGCGGCCGAAGCCGAGCTGGGACCAGCGCATGGCGACGACGCCGCGCCCGATCCGGGCCAGGTTGCGGATGGCGTGGAAGGCGACCTGGGGGTCGTCGGAGCAGGCCTGGATGCAGATGTCGCCGCCGCTTTCGGAGGGGTCGAGCTCGTCGCCCGGCAGCGGCGGCAGATGCCGCAAGGCGGGCGGCCGCTTCGCGCCCAAGCCCAGCCCTGGTTTCTCGAACAGCCCTGGGCCGAAACCGAAGGTGACGGTGAGGCGGGAGGGGAGGAGGCCGACGGTCTCGCCGGTGTCATCGGGCGGCGCCAGCGGCACGTCGTTGACGCTGCCGACCATCTCGCCGGCGCACGCTTCGGCCGCCGCCACCGTCCACAACCGCATCAGCTCCCGCAGCTCCGCCGGGTCTTCGCTCAGCAGGTCGAAGGCGGCGAAGTGGAGGCGGTCCTGGGCGGCAGTTCCGATCCCAGCCTGGTGCTCGCCGTAGAAGGGGACGCTGCCGGTGCCGTCGTCCGCCTCGGCGAGTCGATGGCCTACCAGGAGCCCCCCGCCCCCGAAACCCACCGCCGCAGCGCCCACGCCGGCGGATGCCAGCAGGCGGCGACGGGAGATCTTGGTTAGCGGAGGCAAGGGGTCCTGGTGACTGGTGTTAGGCCACCCTAATTAGGGCGGCCGAAAACCTAGCAGGACGGTAGGGATTAAGTCGTCAGGGGATCCAGGGCTGGGCCCACTGGCCGGTCCCGTGGACCAGCTTCTCGGCCTCTTCCGGCCCCCAGGTCCCCTTCGCATAAGGATGGACCGGGCCCGGTTCGTCGAGCAGCGGCTGCACCACCCGCCACGTCTCCTCGATCGCGCTCTGGCGGGTGAAGAGCTGGTGCTCTCCCGTGAGCGCGTCGCTGAGCAGGCGCTCGTAGGGCTCGGGGTCCTCGCCCTTGACCCGCTCGAACAGCACCTGCAGGTCGGCGGGCTGGAATGCCTCCTGGCCGGCTTCCTTCGCGTAGAGACGGATCCGCGCGCCCGGTTCGGGCTCGATCCGGATCGTCAGCTGGTTCGGTTCCGGCGTCTTCCCCGGGCCGACGCCGAGCCGCGGCGGGCGCTTGAAGAAGACGGAGACTTCGCTCACCTTCACCGGCAGGCACTTGCCGGCGCGGACGAAGAACGGCACCCCCGCCCAGCGCCAGTTGTCGACCTCGAGCTCGACCGCGGCGAAGGTCTCGGTGGTCGAGCCCGGCGCCACGTCCTTGACGTCGAGGAAGCCCTCGTACTGACCGCGCACGTAGTTCTTCGGGTCCGCCGCCCGCATCGCCTTGAAGAACTCGAGCTTCTTGTCGCGGACGCTGTCGGGGTGGTTGCCGGTCGGCGGCTCCATGCCGACGATCCCGAGCACCTGCAGGGCGTGGTTCTGGATCACGTCGCGCATCGCCCCGACGGCGTCGTAGAAGCGCCCCCGGTCCTCGACCCCGAAGTTCTCGGAGATCGTCATCTGCACGTGGGAGACGTGCTCGCGGTTCCAGACCGGCTCCAGGATCGCGTTGGCGAAGCGCAGGTAGGTGATGTCCAGCACCGGCTCCTTGCCGAGGTAGTGGTCGATGCGGAGGATCTGTTCCTCGCGGAGGACCGAGCAGAGTTCGGAGTTGAGCTTGCGGGCCGATTCGAGGTCGTGCCCGAACGGCTTCTCGATGACGACGTGGGCGTTCTCGGTCAGTGCCGCCCTCCCGAGCCCCTGGACGACCGTGGCGAACAGCGCCGGCGGGATCTCCAGGTAGAAGACCGGCTGCTTCGCGTCCCCGATCGCCTCGCCGACCCGCTCGAACGTCTTCGGGTCTTCGTAGTCGCCTTCGACGTAAGTGAGGCGCTGCGCGAGGCGGGCGAAGACGTCCTCGTCGGGGTCGCCGACGGTGGCGCCAATCGCGTCGCGGGCGTGCTGTCGCAGCTGC
>Ga0184624_10000004_pt1 | contig 57577 bp, 52 predicted proteins | sample PLM3_5_b1_FD_133157 | JGI IMG/M metagenome (GOLD analysis project Ga0184624, IMG submission 133157) | Groundwater sediment microbial communities from an aquifer in East River, Colorado, USA - PLM3_5_b1 | ecosystem: Environmental > Terrestrial > Soil > Riparian zone | place: USA: East River...
CGCCGCAGCCCGAAGCCGTGGCCGCACCGCGCCTGCGTGCGGTTGAAGATCCCGGCGCCGTGGCCGACGCCGCCCCCGCGGCATCCCCGGTGCCGGCGGCGGAACCCGTCGAGAGCCCTCCCGGAGACCCCGCCGGTGCCCGCCTGCTGGCGACGCAACTGGCGGTTTCCGGCAGCAGCAGAGAGGAAATCGCCGAGCGACTGCGAAACGGTTTCGAGATCGAGGACGCCGACGCGATCCTCGACGCGATCCTCGGACCGGAGGCTTAAAGAAGATGCACGAGGACCCGACCCGCCTGATGGGACCCGAAGACCGCGGCCCCGGTGGCCGTGGACCTGACGGAGAGCGCCCGCACGGCAACATGCGCCTGCTCGTCGCCGGCCTGATCGCGGTGATCGTCGGTCTCCTGATCGCGGTGCTCGTCATCGCCAACGGCGACGACGGCGGCGAGACCACCACCTCCAGCATCGAAACGACCTCGACGACGCCGACGACGACCGAAAGCACGACGACGACCGAATCGACGACGACTACGACCGAAGAAGAGCCGACGGTCGAAGAAGACGAAGAAGCGCCCGAAGAAGAAGAACCAGAAGAAGAGGTTCCGCCGGGTGAAGACGAAGAAGGCGGCTCGGGCGGTCTCGAAGCTCCCTAGGAGACCCGATCCCGGGCGGCGTGAGAGACTTCCGCCCCCGTGACTCCTGAGCCCCAGCCGACCGCCACCTACGAGGCGGACCCCGCCAACGTGAATCGCGTCCTCCTGCTCTACTCGGGCGGGCTCGACACGAGCGTGATGCTGAAGTGGATCCAGGACAACTACGAAGCCGAAGTCGTCTGCCTCACCGTCAACCTCGGTCAGCCCGGTGAGGACTACGAGGTGGTCGAAAAGAAGGCACTGCAGCTGGGGGCGGTCGAGTGCCACGTCGTCGACGCCCGCGAGCGCTTCGCCTCCGAGTTCGTCGCCCCGGCGATCAAGGCCAACGCCATCTACGGCAACGGCTACCCGCTCTTCACGGCCCTCGGCCGGCCGCTGATCGCCCAGCTCGCGGTCGAGTACGCGCGCCAGTCGAGCTGCGACACGATCGCCCACGGCTGCACCGGCAAGGGCAACGACCAGGTCAGGATCGAGGCGACGGTGGCGACGCTGGCGCCGGAGCTGAAGACGATCGCGCCGGTCCGCACCTGGGCGATGGGGCGCGACGAGGAGATCGCATACGCGAGGGAGAACGGGATCCCGGTCAAGGGCGGGACCGAGGTCGCGCCATATTCGATCGACGACAACCTCTGGGGGCGTTCCTCGGAGGGCCGCTGGATCGAGGACCTCGAGCGCGCGCCCGAAGACGACGTCTTCCAGCTTGTAACCCGCCCCGAGGAGGCGCCCGACGAGCCGGAGACGGTCACGGTGGGCTTTGAGCAGGGCCTGCCGGTCTCCCTCGACGGCGAGCGCCTCGAGCTCGTGGACCTGCTGGAAAAGGTGGCCGAGATCGGCTGCCGCCACGGCGTCGGCATCGTCGACCACATCGAGGACCGGATCGTCGGCCTCAAGGTCCGCGACATCTACGAGGTGCCGGCGGCGGCGATCGTCCTCACCGCCCACGAGGAGCTCGAGCGCCTGGTCGGGACGATCCACCAGAACCAGTTCAAGCCGGCGCTGGACCAGAAGTGGGGCTACCTCGTCTACGCCGGTCTCTGGTGGGAGCCGCTGCGCTCGGACCTCGACGCCTACATGGATGCTGTCAACGCCCAGGTGACCGGCGAGATCGGCCTCCGCCTCTACAAAGGCAGTGTCCGCGTCGTCACCCGCTCCTCGCCCAACGCCGTCTACGACGCCAGCCTGGCCGGCTTCGCCGAGTCCGGTGGCCTCTTCAAGCAGACCGCCTCGCCCGGCTTCATCGAGCTCTGGTCGCTGCAGTCGCGGATGGCGCATCACCTGCGCGAGCGGGGGGAGGGCTGATGTACAACCGCCTCGGCAAGGCCTCGATCAAGTTCGCCTTCCGCTACATGCGCCGCCGCTACCGGCGCGAGACGCGGATCGGCCTCGGGGTCGCGGGCGTGGCTGCTGCGGCGCTGCTCGCCTACTTCGCCACCCGCGACGCCCCCGAAGGCTGACCCGGACGCACTTGTCCCCGGTATGCGGGGACAACTGCGTCCGGCCCGCAACTTCGCTTGCGGGTTATGGGCAACTTGCAGGGATTTCGGGGCCGCATCGCTAGCCTCGGCCCTCGTCGTGCGGTCGCTTCAGCTGAATAGAGATCTGGGTCGGATCTGCGCCGCAGCGCTGCTCTGCGCGCTGCTCGCGGGCCTCGCCGTCGCCGTCGCCAACGCCGGCGCGACCGCAGCCGAGCAGCTGGAAACGAAGCTGGCGTCGGCCCGCGACGAGGCAAGCTCGCTCTCCTCGCAGCTGCAGGCGACGACGGCGGAATTGGCGAGCGCCGAAGCCGAAGCGAAGGACGCCGCGGCCGAAGAGGAAGAACTGACGACGCTGCTGTCCGAGGGGCGCGAACGCGCCGCCGAGCTGGCGCGAAAGCTGGAGGCGACCCAGCACCGGCTGGCGCTGGAGAAGGCGCGGCTGCGACGCTCGCGCGACGTGCTGGCGGCGCGGCTCGTCGCGATCTACGAGAGCGGCACCCCGAGCACCGCCGACCTCGTCTTCGGCTCCGGCGACTACGACGACTTCGTCGCCCAGAGCGACTACCTGCGGGCAATCTCCGAAGCCGACAGCGCCCTCGCCGACCGCGTCGCCGAAGTCCGGGCCGCGGTCCACCGCCAGGTCCTGCGGGTCGCCGACCTGCGCGCCGAAGCGGTCGCCTACGACGAACGGCTGGAGGCGGCCCGGGCTGAAATCGCCGACGTCCGCGCCGCCGCCGAGGCCGCGGCGGCCCGGCTGGAATCGCTGAGCGCCAGCCGGGAAGCCTCGCTGGCGACGCTGAAATCCGACATCGCCGAGTGGGTCGACGAGATCCAGAAAGCCCGCCTCGCCGAATCGGAAGCCGAAGCCGAAGAAGAAGTGGGCCGCTGGCTCGGCGGTCCGTACTCGATCCCGACCTACATCGTGATGTGCGAGTCCGGGGGCAACTACAGCGCCCTCAACCCCTCCAGCGGCGCTGGCGGCGCCTACCAGATCCTCCCCTCGACCTGGGAACTGTACGGCGGCCAGGGCGAACCGCAGAACGCTCCGAAGGCCGAACAGGACCGGATCGCCGCCGAAATCTGGGCCGACTCCGGCGGCAGCGCCTGGGTCTGCGCCTGAACCGCACCGGATCAGCACGGAAGTAGCGCGAAAGCGTCACGGGACCCCCACGGTTCCGACATGCCTATTTGGCATGCTCGATCCGCCCGTGAGCAATCCCGCCGCCGTCCACCTGCATGCCCATAGCGAGTACTCGCTGCTCGACGGCGCCTGCAAGATCGACGCGATGGCAGCCCGGGCGGCGGAGCTCGGCCAGCCAGCCCTCGGCCTCACCGACCACGGCGTCATGAACGGCGCCGTCGACCTCTTCAAGGCCTGCAAGAAGCACGGGATCAAGCCGATCGTCGGCCTCGAGGCCTACCTGGTCGAGGACCGTCACGCGATCAAGGAGCAGACGCGGTACGAGCGCAACCACCTGACCCTGCTGGCCGAAAGCGACACCGGTTTCTCGAATCTGGTCAAGCTCACCTCCGCGGGCTTCCTCGAGGGCTTCTCCCGCGGCAAGGCCAACGTAGACATGGACCTGCTGGCCACGCACAGCGAGGGTGTGATCGTCCTCACCGGCTGCCTGCAGTCGCGCTTCTGCCGCCGCCTGATCGAAGAGCGCAACGACGACGCCCGCGCCCACCTCGATGACCTGATCCAGGCCTTCGGCCCCGAGCAGGTCTACATGGAGGTCCAGAAGAACGGGATCGAAGAGCAGGACAAGGCGAACGAGGGGATCGTCCGCTTCGCCCGCGAGCTGAACCGGCCGCTGGTCGGGACCGCCGACGTCCACTACCTGCGACGCGAGGACTTCGACAACCACGCGGCGCTGCTCTGCGTGCAGACGAAATCGACGCTGCAGATGCCGAAGATGAGCTTCGACACGAACGAGTTCTACATCAAGGACAACGCCGAAATGGCCGAGTCCTTCGCCGAGTGGCCGGAGGCGGTGCCGACGACGTTGGAGATCGCCGAGCGCTGCCAGATCGACATCGAGCTCGGCAAGCTGCTGCTGCCGCGCTACCCGACCCCCGACGGCGAGGAGCCGGGGGCGATGCTGCGCCGGATCGCGCTGGACGGGCTGCGCGCCCGCTACGGCGACCCGCCGCCGGCCGAGGCGGTCGAGCGGCTCGAGTTCGAGCTCGGGGTGATCGAGGAGATGGGCTTCGAGTCCTACTTCCTGATCGTCTGGGACTTCGTCAGCTACGCGAAGGAGACCGGGATCGCCGTCGGCCCCGGCCGCGGCTCGGCGGCCGGCTCGATCGTCTCCTACTGCCTGCGGATCACCGACCTCGACCCGCTCGCCGAAGGGCTGATGTTCGAGCGCTTCCTCAACCCCGGCCGCAAATCGATGCCGGATATCGACATCGACTTCTCGGTCCGCGGCCGCGAGCGGATGATCCGCTACGTCGGCGACAAATACGGCCGCGAGTCCGTCGCCCAGATCATCACCTTCGGCAAGATGGCGCCGCGCGCCGCCACCCGCGACGCCGCCCGCGTGCTCGGCTTCGACTACGCCACCGGCGACAAGCTGGCGAAGCAGATCCCGGAGCCGATCATGGGCCGCAGCCCCTCTTTCGAGGAATGCCTGAAGAGCGGGGCGGAGCTGCGCAAGACCTACGATTCCGAGCCCGACGCGAAGAAGATCATCGACGTCGCCCAGGGCCTCGAGGGGATCATCCGCAACAACTCGATCCACGCCGCCGCCGTCGTCATCGCCGACCGGCCGCTGCACGAGATCGTCCCCCTGCAGCTGGCCGAGGACAAGAGCGCCCCGGCGCCGCCGCCGGCCAACGGGAACGGGAACGGCAACGGCTCCGGCAAACCCGAGCGCCAGTACAAGATCGTCACCCAGTACTCGATGGGGCCGATCGAGGAGATCGGGCTGCTGAAGATGGACTTCCTCGGCCTCCGCAACCTCGATGTGATCGAGGACGCGATCGACATCATCGAGCGCTCGCGCGGCGAACGGATCGACATGGAGCAGATCCCGATCGACGACGTAAAAACCTACGAGATGCTCGCCGGCGGCGACTCCACCGGCGTCTTCCAGTTCGAGTCGGAGGGGATGCGGGACGCCCTGCGGCGGGTGAAGCCGACCGAGTTCGCCGACATCGTCGCCCTCGGCGCCCTCTACCGGCCTGGCGCGATGGCCTATATCCCCGCCTACGCCAAGGGAAAGAAAGAACCCTCCTCGGTTCGCTACCCGGATCCCCGCCTCGAGGCGATCACCAAGGAAACCCACGGCTGCGTCATCTACCAGGAGCAGTTGATGCAGATCGCCCGCCAGATGGCCGACTTCTCCGGTGCCGAGGCGGACGACCTGCGCAAGGCGATCGGCAAGAAGAAGCGCGACCTGATGGCGACGATGAAGGACAAATTCATGGAAGGCCTGGCGAAGTCCGGGACCGACCGCAAAGTCGCCCAGGACCTCTGGAAGCTGAATGAAGCCGCCGCCGACTACTCCTTCAACAAGTCCCACGCCGCCTGCTACGGGCTGATCTCCTACCGGACCGCCTACCTCAAGGCCAACTACCCGGCCGAGTACATGGCGGCGGTGATCTCCTCGGTGATGAACACCAAAGACAAGGTCCCGTTCTTCGTCAACCGCTGCGCGGAGATGGGGATCGAAGTGCTGCCGCCCGACGTCAACTCCTCCGGCCACAGCTTCGTCGTCTCCGAGAACGCGATCCGCTTCGGCCTCGACGCGGTCAAGAACGTCGGCCACGCGGCGGTGGAGGCGATCCTCCGCGCCCGCGAGGAGAAACCGATCGAGTCGATCTGGGACTTCTGCGAGCGGGTCGACAGCCGCGCCGTGAACAAACGGGCGATCGAATGCCTGGTCAAGTGCGGCGCCCTGGACTCGACCGGCGACAGCCGCAAAGGGATGCTGGAAACGCTGCCGCAGGCTCAGTCGGCGGGGCAGAAGGCGCAGGCCGACGCGCAGCTCGGCCAGGGCTCGATCTTCGACTTCGGCGAAGAGGCCGGGGGCGGGGGAGCGCAGTCGCAGGCCCACCACCGCCCGCCGATCCCCGGCGCCGAGTTCGACCGGGCCGAGATGCTCTCGATGGAGAAGGAGACCCTCGGCACCTACCTCTCCTCGCACCCGCTGACCGAGGTCGGGCCGGCGCTACGGGCCCGCGTCGACTGCGGCATCGCCCAACTGGCGAGCAGGCCCGACGGCGCCTGGGTGACGGTCGGCGGCATCGTCGTCGACTGCAAGAAGATCCGCACCAAGAGCGGCAACCAGATGATGTTCGCGACCCTCGACGATGTCGAGGGCCAGGTCGAGATGCTCGTCTTCAAGGCCGACCAGGCCGAGAGCGCCTCGATCATCGAGCCCGACGCGATCGTCCTCGTCCGCGGCCGCCTCGACCACAAGGACCGCGGCGAGACGAAGCTGGTCGTGCAGGAGGCGCAGCGCTTCGAACCCGACGAGGCGGAGATCCAGAAGGCGGCCAAGCTGGCTCCGGCCGCGACGGCGGCGCCCGCCGGCCCGTTCGAGGTGCCGATCGACCTTGCCCGCTGGAGCGACGAGCTCTGCGAGGAACTGAAGGCGGTCCTCGAGCACCACAAAGGCGACGCCGAGGTCTTCCTCGTCGTCGGCGAACGCCGCTTCAAGGTCGGCGAGGGATACCGGGTGAAGCCGTCCGGGATGCTCCGCACCGAGTTGGGCCATGTCCTCGGTGCCACGGCGATCGCTGCGTGAGCGCAAACCGCTTGGTTCCGCGGTCTCGCATCCCTAAGCTTTTCGGATGACCGCTACGCGCACCACGGTCGGCGAGTGCCGCCAGTGCCGCTCCTTCTGCGACAAGATGGTCGAGCCGCGTGGCTGCATCGAGCTCGGCTGCCGCTACCTCTACAGCTACGTCGACCGCCTCAGCGGGGAGCAGTACGTCGGCTGCATGCAGGAGGTCTACGGGGCGGAGATCGAGCTCAGCGCGGTGCTGGAGAAGGGCGGCTTCGGCGGCGTCAAGATGACCGGCGAGCCGCTGCCCCACTGCCAGTTCTCGGTCGAGCAGGCCTACGAGGGCGAAGGCGGCTCCTACGGCTGCGTCAACAGGCGTTTCTTCGACTGCAGCGATGAGGGCAGCGAGGGCCTGCGCGCCTTCGACCTCCGCGACTTCTAAGACAGTTCGTCACGTTTTCGTGACGCGACATCGTTCTATGTAGAATTCGCCGTCATGGCTGATTCCTCCGTCGCCGACGTCGACGCGCAAGCGCTGCTCGACGAGGCCAACTCCACGTCGGATGTTCAGGGCGAGCCCAAGTTCACGCTCGATCTCAACCAAGACCAGAAGGACATCCGCGAGTGGGTGCACGGCTTCGCCGAGGGCGTCGTCCGGCCCGCCGCCGAGGAGTGGGACGAGCGCGAGGAAACGCCGTGGCCGGTGATCCAGGAGGCCGCCAAGATCGGCCTCTACAGCTTCGAAGCCGTCGGCCAGTTCTGGGCTGACGAGACCGGCCTCACGCTCCCGATCGCCAACGAGGAGCTCTTCTGGGGCGACGCGGGCATCGGCATGGCGATCATGGGCACGACCCTCGCGGTCGCAGCGATCTTCGGGCAGGGAACCCCGGAGCAGATGGGGGAGTGGATCCCCCAGTGCTACGGCGACGCGGACGACGTCAAGCTCGGCTCCTTCTGCGCTTCGGAGCCGGACGCCGGGTCCGACGTCTCCGGCATCCGCACCAGCGCCAAATACGACGAGGCGAAAGACGAATGGGTGCTGAACGGCCAGAAGGCCTGGGCGACCAACGGCGGCATCGCCAATGTCCATGTGGTGATCGCCTCGGTCGACCGTGAGCTCGGCTCGCGCGGCCACGCCGCCTTCGTCATCCCGCCGAACACGCCGGGCTGCGAGCAGGGCGCCAAGGTGAAGAAGCACGGCCTCCGCGCGTCCCACACCGCCGACGTCCACCTCGACGACTGCCGCGTCCCTGGCTCCTGCCTGCTGGGCGGCAAAGAGAAGCTCGACGAAAGGCTCGCCCGCGTCCGCGAGGGCAAAAAAGCGAAATCGCAGGCGGCGATGCAGACCTTCGAGGCGAGCCGGCCGACCGTCGGCGCGCAGGCGCTTGGGATCGCCCGGGCCGCCTACGAGTACGCCCTCGACTACGCCAAAGAGCGCGAACAGTTCGGCCGCAAGATCGTCGAGAACCAGTCGATCGCCTTCGACCTGGCGAACATGAAGCTCGAGATCGACGCCGCCCGCCTGCTCGTCTGGCGCGCCGCCTGGATGGGCCGCCAGGGCCACAAATTCGAAAACGCCGAGGGCTCGATGTCGAAGCTCAAGGCCGGCGAGGTCGCCGTCTGGGTGACCGAGCGGGCGATCCAGATCCTCGGCGGCAACGGCTACACCCGCGAGTTCCCGGTCGAGCGGATGCACCGTGACTCGAAGATCTACACGATCTTCGAGGGAACCTCAGAGATCCAGCAGCTCGTCATCGCACGCGCGATCTCCGGCTTCCACATCAAATAACGAACTTACGGCGGGAGATAGCGAGGGCCGGGCAGGGGTGCGCGGCCCTCGTCGCCGTGCCTGGAAGCCGGTATCGCTTGGTCACCGACCTTCTGGTGGCGCATCCGGCTTTCACCCCACCAGGATGTGGTCGATGTCGGAAGCGTTTGCGGTAGGGAGGGACGGGTGTCCCCTGACCTCCCTGGGTTCCTCGCCGCAAACTCACCGGCTCTCTCGAAGAGTGTTCAGTGCGAGGAACAGGACGCCGGTCGGCCAAGGGACACCCGTCCCTCCTTGCGACAGTCTCTGAAGCTTCGCCTTTCTATCGAGTCCGCGAGAAACGTCGTATAGCGACGCTTCTCGCGGACTCGATGAAGTTCAGCGCACTGTTGCAGGCTGGTTCGACGGCTTTTCAGGCGACGGCCACCAAGGGCTGTTGGTCACCGAGGCCGTCCCAGCCAATCGCCCGCGCCAGCGCCAATGCAAACTTCTCGTCCTCTTTGACCCAGTCGCGCTGGCGATCAATGAACGTCTCGATCTCTAGGACTATGTCGTCGGCCCGAAACCGCCACAGGGATTCACGGACGACTTGGAGATCGTCTTTCCGATGGCCGCTGTATTTCACTTCACAGTCAACCGAGGACCGAGCCGGATCGATAGCCCGCATACGCTACCGCAGCGCCTACTTGCCTCGCCTCTTGAGCCCTTCGCGCCTTAGGCGCTTCGCTGCCGTGACTTCCGCTTTCGAGGAGCCCTTCTTTTCTGGGCCGGGGGTCTCGAGGGTTGCTGGGAGGCCCTCGAAGCGGGGCTCGGAGAGGAAGGCGGATAGGCCTCTTTTGCCCATCTCGCCTTTGCCGATGTTGGCGTGGCGGTCCAGGCGGGCTCCCAGGGGGACGGCGGCGTCGTTGACGTGGACGGCGCCGAGGCGGTCGATCCCAACCTTGGCGTCGGCTTCGTCGAGGACGGCCCCGAGGTGGGCCTCGTCGGTGATGTCGTAGCCCTGGACGAAGAGGTGGCAGGAGTCGAGGCAGAGGCCGAGGCGGGGGCCGCTGCCGGCGAGATCGATCAACTCGGCGGTCTGGTCGAAGTCACGTGCGAGGAGGCCTTTGTGTCCGGCGGTCTGCTCGATCAGCAGTGGGCAGGAGTCCGTCTCCTCCAGCGCCTCGGCGATGACTTTGGAGGCTCGTTTCAGCGACGGTTTGAGCGGGTCGGTTTTCTGCGACCCCGGGTGCAGGACGACCCCTCTGGCGCCGATCCCGTCGCCGATCCGCAGCGCGTGGGTGAGCGAGGTCAGCGACTTCTTCCGCATCTCTTTGTCTTTGGTCGCGCAGTTGATCAGGTAGACGGCGTGGATGATCACGGCTTCGACCGGCGAGGCGTCCATCGCCTCGCGGAAGGCGGCGAAATCGGCCTCGCCGTACTTCGTCGGCCGCCACATCCGCGGGCTCTGGTGGAAGATCTGGATAGATTCGCAGCCGCGTTCCTTGCCGCGCGCGATTGCGTTCGGCAGGCCGCCCCCGGTAGATACATGCGCTCCGATCAACATGCCAAGCGATAACTCCCGTCTCAGGTTTGCCCCCTCGCCGACCGGCGCGCTGCACATCGGCGGAGCGAGGACGGCACTCTACAACTGGCTCGCCGCCCGCCACGATGGCGGTGAGCTGGTGCTGCGGATCGAGGACACCGACCGCGAGCGCTCGACCGAGGAGAACGTCGAGCAGATCATCGATGCGATGCGCTGGCTGGAGCTCGACTGGGACATCGGCCCGGTCTCCCAGGCCGGCCGCGCCGACAGCCACGCGGAGGCGCTGGGGCGGCTGCTGGAGTCCGGCCACGCCTATCGCGACCACGCGACCGCCAAGGACGTTGAGGCCTGGAAGGCCGAGCATGGGGCCGGCCGCGGCTACCGAGGGACTCCGACCGACGACGCCTCCGCGGCGATCCGCCTCCGCGTCCCCGACGAGGGCGAGACCGTCGTCCACGACCTGATCCGCGGCCCCGTCGCCTTCCCCAACGGCAGCTACGACGACTTCGTCATCGCCCGCGCCGACGGCTCGGTCCTCTACAACTTCGCGGTCGCCATCGATGACGCCGAGATGGGGATCACCGAGGTGGTCCGCGGCGACGACCACCTCTCCAACACGCCGAAGCAGCTGCTCGTCCTCCAGGCGCTCGGCCACGAGCCGCCCCGCTACGCCCACCTGCCGCTCCTGCACGGCCCCGACGGCAAGAAGCTCTCCAAGCGCCACGGCGCCGCCTCGGTGCAGGAGCTGCGCGAGGGCGGGTACCTGCCGGCGGCGGTCCGCAACTACCTGGCGCTGCTGGGCTGGGGCACCGACGACGACACGACCCTGATGTCGACGGAGGAGCTGGTCCGGCGCTTCCGCGTCGAGGACGTTGGCAAATCGGCGGCGATCTTCGACGAGAAGAAGCTGCGCTGGCTGAACGGCCGCTTCATGCGGGAGATGGCGCTCGACCGCTACACCGCCGCCGTCGCCCAGCACCTCGGCCGCGAGGCCGACGAGCGGCTGCGAGCCGCTTGCGAGATCGCCCAGGAGAAAGCGCAGACGCTGGAGGAGGTCTGGCCGCTGATCCGCTTCCTCTTCGAGCCACCCGTCTCCGACGAGAAGGCCTGGGGCAAGGTGATGAAAGAGGGGACGGGCGAGGTGCTGGAGGCGATCGCCGAAACGCTCGCGCCGGTCGATCCCTGGGAGCCGGGGCCGATCGAGGCGGCGCTGGCGCCACTGCTGGAGCGCTTCGACCTGAACCCGGGCCGCCTCTACCAGCCGATTCGGGTCGCGATCACCGGGACCTCGGTCTCGCCGGGGATCTTCGAGTCGCTCGCGGTCCTGGGCAAGGAGCGCTCGCTGGAGCGGATCCGCGCCGCCGCCGCGCGCCTCGCCGCTGCGTGACCTACACAAGATTGCTCCACACTTTTCGGGTCGGACAGGGTCCCTGAGCTAAACCAAACGGCTTTTCCTGCCGATGGGGTGTGCCATGAGCGTTACTGCCGCCCACAAAAACGGCAAGGTCCCCCTGCACGAGACCGCGAAATCGGGCTCCCGCACCGCTGCTGCGCCCGGCAGCCGGCTAGCCGAGGCGTTTGAGGCGGTCGAGAGCTTCCCCGTCCTGATCGAGTCCCGCGAGCGCGTAATCGCCGCGGCGACCGCAGAGACCGCCCGCGTCGGCGAGATCATCGAAGCCGTCGAGAGCGACGTCGCCCTGACGATCGCGGTTCTGCGCCAGGCAAACCGCGGCGGCCTCGTCGCCGGTGGGGTCGCCAGCATCCCCGCCGCCGTGGACATCCTCAAGCCCGCCGGTGTTCTGGCCCTCGCCGGCACCGCGCCCAGCTTCGACTTCTTCGATTCGAACGGGGGGTGGGAGCTGAAGCCGGAGCGCTTCCGCGTCCACGCCCTCGCGACCCAGCGCGCCGCCGACAAGATCGGCCGCGTCGTCGGCTGGCTCGAACGCGACGAGCTCGCCGTCGCCGCCCTCCTGCACGACATCGGCCGCCTCGTGATCTCCCGTCTGCACCCCGGCTACAAGGTCTACTTCGACGCGATCGCGCGCACCCCCGAGCAGCGCCTGCGCGAGGAACGCGAGCAGCTCGGGATCGACCACGCCCTCGTCGGCGGCGTCCTCGCCCGCCGCTGGAACCTGCCTTCGCGGATCGCGATCGCGATCGAGCGCCACCACTCCGAGGAGGCCGACGGCCTGGCTGCGATGGTCGCCACCGCCGACATGGTCGGCCACTACTGCCAGGGCGAGGCGATCGCGCCGGATCGGCTGCGCTCCGCCGCCGAGCGCTGTGGCCTCAGTCCGGAAGGGCTGCGCGACCTCCTCTACGAGCTGCCGCTGCCGCTCCACGACGCCTCGCGGGTGAGCGAGCCGTGCCCGCTTTCCAGTCGCGAGCTCGACGTGCTCCGCCACCTCTCCGAGGGCATGGTCTACAAGCAGATCGCCGGCGAAATGCACCTCTCGGTCTCGACGATCCGCACCCATCTCCACAACGTCTACGGCAAGATCGGCGCCGTCGACCGCGCCCAAGCCGTCCTGCTGGCGCGCGACAGGGGCTGGATCTAGGCATGGCCAAAGCATCGGCGGGGACCGCGCCTGCGGTCGCCCGCAAAGATCAGGCCCCTGCGACCTGGCGCCGGCGCTCGCTCGTCCGCGTCCGCCGTCCCGCCTGGGCGACGCAGGCGCAGCGCCCGGTCAGTCGATAAGGCACTCGCGCACGGCGATCGCGACCGCGTGGGTGCGGTTCTTCGCGCCGAGGCGGGCGAGGACGTGCTTGGTGTGGGTCTTCACCGTCTCCTCGCTGAGGTCGAGCTCTCGTGCGGCCACCGTCGTCGACTCGCCGTTGGCGAGCAGCTGCAGGATCTGCCGCTGGCGGCGGGTCAGCTTGCCGCGGCTGCCTTTCGGCGGCACCGCTGGGTCGACGAAGCGCTCCTGGGCGATTGCGGCGTCGACCGCGCGCCGCAGCTCGGTGGTCCCGGCGATGCGGGAGACGTAGGCGCTGGCACCGGCCTGCATGGCGGCGCTGGCGAGGTGCCTTTCGGGCAGCTCGCCGTGGGCGACGATGCCGAGGCCGGAATTGGAGCGGTGCAGCATCCGGATCGCCTCGGTGCCGGTGATCGCCTCGCCGTGCCCGTTGCCGCGCCAGCGCATGTCGACGATCGCGACGTCGAAGGCGCCGACGTCGCGGACGAGGTCGAGAGCGTCCTCCCGCGTCGGCGCCTCGTGGATTACGAAACCGTCCTCGAGGGCACCCCGGATCCCCAGCCGGACGAGGGGGTGGCCGTCGACAACCAGGCAGTGTGGGGGCTCGCTCAGGACTGCTTCCGATCAGGTGGCTTACGTCGCGGGGACTGGTGAGCCCACCTTGGGCTCCCGCGGGCCGATCCTACCCAGCCGAAGGGTGCGGTAGAAAGTCCCTGTGATCTCAATTACCTCAAAGTCGAGGTATGCCGTAGTCGCTTTGGCGGAGTTGGCGCGGGCGGGCGAGCGCCCGGTGCCGATCAAAGAGCTCGCCGAGCGCCGCGACATCCCCGAGCAGTTCCTCGAGCAGCTCTTCTCGACCCTGCGCCGCAACGGCCTCCTGACCAGCCACCGCGGCATGCGCGGCGGCTACACCCTCGCCCGTCCGGCCGAGGAGATCACCGTCCTCGACGTCGTCCAGGTCCTCGACGGCAAAGTCGGCGACGAGGCCGACGAGGCCGGCGGCATCTGGGCCGAGGGCGTCACCGCCCTTCGCAAGGTCTTCGGCCAGACGACGATCGCCGAAGTCGCCCGTCGCGAGGCCGAAGAGGCCGGCTCGGGCATGTACTTCATCTAACTTGCGAGGTTTGACTGTCTCTAAAGGGGGAGAGGCAAGTAGGTGCGCACGCTTAGTCCTAGGTGGAGCCGAACCCTGCCGCGGTTGCCTGGTATGTCCAGAGGGCAGAAGACCTGTTGGAGGATCTGCGGGACCGCGTTCAGTCTCTGCGCTCGCGTGGCGGTCAGTTAGCCGGCTTTTCCGGTGCGGTGATCGCTTTGGCCGGCGCTAACGCCGAGTCGATGCTCGATGCCGTTGATCACGCAGCCCGAGTAGCGGTCGGGATCTCGCTGCTGGCGGGAATGATGATGCTGATCGGCGCCTTCGCCACTGCTCGCCGGGGCACCTTGCTTCCCCGCTCGGTGTCGGGTATCTCGGCGAAAGAGGTAGCGAACTACGTAACCGAGAGGTTCACGCATGAGCCCGACCTTTGGCGGGTTCAGGTCCGGGCGATTCGTGGGCTCCTGGTATCGATCGACTGGACCACTCGACAGGGAGACAGGGCCGCTCGCGCGGTGACGCGGGCTGCCTATCTGTTTCTAGGTGGATTGTCTGCAGTGGGGGTCGCTCTCGCTATCCTTGTTTCGGTCGTGAGCTTCTGATGTTTGGTCCGTTCACCAAAAAGCCTGCTGCGGAACCGGTCGCTCCCGAGCCGCCTCCCGAGGGCGTGCCATTGGACGAGACTGCAGCGCCCATCCATTTCGAGGGCGACACGAGCTCTGTTTAACCGGCTACTAGTGACCAGAGGCCAAAGTTGTCCCGGGTCAAGCCAGGTTCGAGTGGGACCCTGGAGGCATGTCCTGTCGTGACCGTGTCATCGCCACCGCCCTGGCGTTGCTCGCGCTGGCGCTGGGGGCAGCGGCTCTGTTTTCGGAAATGGCTGCGGCTGCCTGGCCGGGCCGGAGCGGGCCGGTCGTCTACATCGGGGTGCGGCCGGAGACTTCGAACACCGCCTGCTGCTCGGGCTACAGAACGACGGGGTTGAGGGTCTTCGAGCCGGGGGTGCCTGGCTCGGTGCGGGTGCTCACCGTCGATCCGACCGATGCCGACCCGCAGGTCTCCCCGGACGGGCGGACGATCGTCTTCACCCGCGAGGTTCCCAGCGGGCTGCCATTCCCGTCGGAAACGGAGCGCGTCATCTTCGCGATCGACCTCGACGGCAGCGGCCTGCGGCAGGTGACGGCGGTGGACACGGAAGCGGGAAGCGACTTCAAACCCTCGTTCTACCCCTCGGGAGAGACGCTGGTCTTTGCCCGCGGGGGCGGCCGAACCGGCGAGAACGACCTCTACTCGGTTCGCCTCGACGGCGCCGGGCTGCGGCAGCTCACGCACGGGCCGGCAAGGGAGGAAGCGCCGACGGTCTCGCCGAGCGGCCGCCAGATCGCCTTTACCTGTGGGCCCGCCGGGGGCAACGAACGGATCGAAGACATCTGCTCGATCCGGCCGGACGGCAGTCATCGCCGCTTGCTCACCAAGAAGCTCAAACAGGGAGCCGAGGTCTTCGACCCCGACTTCAGCCCCTCCGGTCGGACGATCGCCTTCACCCTCGGTCCCGGCACCGCTTCCGACGTCTTCACGATGCGGGCCGACGGCAGTCGCCTCGGCGCGCTGACCAACCGGGGTCGCAACGGGCGCCGGAAGTTCCCTCGCCAGGTCGGTTACGCCTCGCCGGCGTTCGCGCCGGACGGAGGATCCATCGTCGCCGTCGCGCGTCCGGGCGCCGGGCCCCGCCTGGTGCGAATCCGCCTCCGCGATCCCCGGCATCCACAGACCCTCTTACCGGGGTCCCTGGGCAGCGCTCCGGTCTGGGCGCCGAACTAGACTCGCCGGATGCGGATCGGAGCGGAGGCCTCGGCGGTCGTCGGCAACACGCCGATGGTCCTGCTCGACCGGCTCTCGGAGGGTCTGCCCGGCGACGTCTGCGCCAAGCTCGAGTACTTCAACCCCGGCGGCTCCGTCAAGGACCGGATCGGGGTGGCGATGATCGACGCGGCCGAAGCCGAGGGGCAGATCAAGCCCGGCAAGTCAGTCGTCGTCGAGCCGACCAGCGGCAACACCGGCATCGCCCTGGCGATGGTCTGCGCCGCCCGCGGCTACGAGCTGATCCTGACCCTGCCGGAGGGGATGAGCCGCGAGCGCGGCAAGCTCCTGCGCGCCTACGGGGCCGAGGTGCGGGAGACGCCGTCGCTTGGCGGCATGAACGAGGCGGTGGCGCTGGCCGAGGAGATCCGCGAGCAGCGCAAAGGGTTCATGCCGATGCAGTTCTCCAACCCGGCCAACCCCGAGGTCCACCGCCGCACCACCGCCGAGGAGATCTGGAGCGACACCGACGGCGACGTCGGCGCCTTCGTCTGCGGCGTCGGCACCGGCGGCACGATCACCGGAGTCGGTCGAATGCTGAAGGAGCGGGCTCCCGACGCGAAGGTCGTCGCGGTCGAGCCCGCCAGCTCTCCCGTGCTCTCCGGCGGCGCCCCCGGCCCGCACAAAATCCAGGGCATCGGCGCCGGCTTCGTCCCCGAGAACCTTGACCGCGAGGTGGTCGACGAGATCCTGGCGGTCGGGGACGAGGACGCGCTCGACATGGCGCGACGGGTGGCGCAGGAGGAGGGCGTCCTGGCCGGGATCTCCGCCGGGGCCAACATCTGCGCCGCCCTTGAGGTCGCGGCGCGGCCGGAGATGGCGGGGAAGAGGGTGGTGACGATCGTCTGCGACTCGGGTGAGCGCTACATGTCCCTACCCTTCTTCTCACCATGAATCGCTGGAAACTGCTGGTCAAGGAGATCCGCGCGGACGTGAAGGCGGCGCGCGAGCGCGACCCCGCGGCGCAAGGAGTCTCCGCCTTCGAGATCGTCACCAGCTGGGCCGGGGTGCAGGCGCTGCTCGCCCACCGCGCCGCCCACGCGCTCTACGAGGCGGGCGTGCCGCTGTTGCCGCGGATGATCGCCTACCTGACCCGCGCGGTCACCGGGATCGAGATCCACCCCGCGGCGGAGATCGGCAACGAGTTCTTCATCGACCACGGCTCCGGCGTCGTCATCGGCGAGACCGCGGTGATCGGCAACTGCGTGACGCTCTACCAGGGAGTCACCCTCGGCGGCACGGGGTTCCAGCGCGGCAAGCGCCACCCGACCCTCGGCAACAACGTCACCGCCGGGAGCGGCGCGAAGCTGCTGGGGCCGATCGCGGTCGGCGACGGCGCCAAGATCGGCGCCAACACCGTCGTCGTCGAGGACGTGCCGCCCGGCGCCACCGTGGTCGGCAACCCCGGCCACCCGGTACGGCTCGAAGGCCGCAGGGTCGAAGGTCCCGACGCCGACTGGATCCACCTGCCGGACCCGATCGCCGACGCGATCAAGGCGCTCTCAGAGCGGATCGCCGAGGTCGAGGCGCGGCTGGCGCAGCTCGACGGCGGCAGCGGCCCGACAGACGACTCGGGGCGTCTCAAGCCTCGTACGGGGCGTTCCTCGGCCGGCGGTTGAATCGGGTGTGGCTCAGATAACCTGCGCCACTCGATCCTGATCCGAAAAGGCATCCTTTGATAAAGCTCCGCCGGTTGTTTCCATTCCTCTGCCTGCTCGCCTTCTGCTTCGCTCTACCTGGTTGTGGCAGTGGCGGTGAAAGCGACGAAGACAAGATCGTCAAGGTGATCGAGACGTCGGCCACCAGTGACGATCCTGCCGACTGCAGGGAACTGTCAACCCAGGCGTTCTTGGAACAGACGGAATGGAGCGAAGGCGCCGAAGCGTTTACGGACTGCGAAGACGAAGCCGGAGACCTCATCGGCGAGCTGGATTCCCTCGAGGTCAGCAATATCGAGGTGAAGGGGTCGAAAGCGACCGCGGACGTCGCCTTCCAAGGCGCAACCTACGATGGACAGATGCTCTCGATAGCGCTGGTCGAGCAGAGCGGCGATTGGAAATTGAATGAAGTAGTCGGGTTTGCCGACCTTGACCAAGAGAAGCTGGCTCAGTCGATCGCAAGGTGGTTGCAGAGCGGCGACACCCCCCAGGACGTGGCGGTGAGAAACTGCATCGGCGAAGTCTTCGGCGAGCTCTCTCGGCCCCAGGCCGAAGATGCGGTGTTCAGTAGCGATCCGAAGCCCATGCTCGCTATCTACAAAAGCTGCTCGCAGACTAGATAGGGCCTGAGGCCCGCCGCACCCCTGGCTATTCTCGCTGGGTGATTCTGCAGGAGCAATTCGACAGCGATTTTGAGGCCGCAGCGGAGGCTCGCGGGGCGCCGACTGAACCCGGCGCCTCGGCGGCCGAGCGGCTGCTGGCGGGGCTGAACGGACCCCAGCGCCAAGCGGTCGAACACGGCGAGGGGCCGCTGCTGGTGCTGGCCGGCGCCGGCTCCGGAAAGACGCGCGTGCTGACGCACCGGATCGCCTATCTGCTCGCCACCGGCGCCGCCCGGCCGGGCGAGATCCTCGCGATCACCTTCACCAACAAAGCCGCGGCGGAGATGCGGGAGCGGGTCGGCCAGCTGGTCGGCCGCTCGGTGCGGGCGATGTGGGTGACGACCTTCCACTCGGCCTGCGCGCGGATGCTGCGCGTCGACGCCGAGCGGCTCGGCTACTCGAAGAGCTTCACGATCTACGACCAGGCCGACTCGCTGCGGATGCTGAAACGGTGCCTCACCGAGATCGGGGTCGATCCGAAACGGTTCCCGCCGCGGGCGGTGCAGGCAAAGATCTCCGGCGCCAAGAACCAGCTGATCGACTCCGACTCCTACAACGAATCCGCCCACGCCGAATTCGAGGAGATCGTCGCCGAAGCCTTCCCGCTCTACGAGAAACGGATGCGCGAAGCAAACGCGATGGACTTCGACGACCTCCTCGTCCGAACCGTCAACGTGATCGAGCTCTTCCCGGAGGTGCGCGAGCGCTGGCGCCGCACCTTCCGCCACGTCCTCGTCGACGAGTACCAGGACACCAACCACGCCCAGTACCGGCTGCTGCAGCTGCTCGCCGGCGAGCACAAGAACCTGATGGTGGTCGGCGACGACGCGCAGTCGATCTACGGCTTCCGCCACGCCGACGTCCGCAACATCCTCGACTTCGAGAAGGACTTCGACGACGTCGAGATCGTCAAGCTCGAGCAAAACTACCGCTCGACGCAGACCATCCTCTCGGCCGCCAACGCGGTCATCGAGCGCAACCGCGAAGGCCTGCGCAAGGAGCTCTGGTCAGAAGGCGACGAGGGCGAGCAGGTGCAGCTGAACGAGCTCCGCGACGAGCACGAGGAGGCGCGCTGGGTCGCCGGCGAGATCGCCCGGCTCGAAGAGGAGGAGGGAGTCCCGCGCTCCGGGGTCGCCGTCTTCTACCGGACCAACGCGATGAGCCGGGTGCTGGAGGACACGCTGCAGCGCTTCGACGTCTCCTACCAGGTGATCGGCGGCACCAAGTTCTACGAGCGGGCCGAGGTCAAGGACGCGATCGCCTACCTCAGCCTGCTGGTCAACCCGGCCGACCTCGTCTCCTTCACCCGCGTCGTCAACTCGCCGCGGCGGGGGATCGGCAACACGACCCAGGGGCGGATCGCATCCCACGTCAACACCACCGGGCTGCCGGTCTGGGAGGTGATCGAACGGGCCGAGGAGGTGCCGGGCCTGAGCGGCGCCGCGATCAAGTCGCTCGGCCGCTTCTACGAGACGATGGCGGGGCTGCGCGAACGCGCCGACGAAGGCGGGCCGGTGGCGACGCTGCTGGAGGCGGTCCTGCACGAGAGCGGCTACCTCGAAGCGCTGGCGGCGGAGCGGACGATCGAAGCCGAAGGCCGGGCGGAAAACCTGGAAACGTTGATCGGCGGCGCCGCCGAGTTCGACACCGAGCGCGAACGCGAGGGGGAGAGCGAGATCTCGCCGCTGGAGGAGTACCTGCAGCAGATCTCCCTCTACAGCGAGCAGGACGCCCTCACCTCCGAGAACGAGCTGGTCACGCTGATGACGCTGCACAACGCCAAGGGGCTCGAGTACGACACGGTCTTCATCGTCGGCTGCGAGGAGGGCGCCTTCCCGCACATGCGGGCGCTCGAGGAGGGGGGCGAAGAAGAGGAGCGCCGCCTCTGTTACGTCGGCATCACCCGCGCCCGCCAGCGGCTTTACATGACCTGGGCGCGCGAGCGGCGACTGTTCGGCCGCGCCGAGTACAACCTGCCGTCCCGCTTCGTCGACGAGCTGCCGCACGAGCTGACCCAGCGCCACTCGACCGCCGCCCGCAGCCTCGGGACCAGCTGGGGCACTTCGGTCGCCAACGACGTCACCCCGGCGCAGGCGCAGCCGGTCGACCCCGGCACGGCGCTGGAACTGCAGACCGGCGACGACGTCGTCCACGCCAGCTTCGGCGACGGCATCGTCACCGGGGTCGAGCCGGGCGGCGTCGTCATCGTCCGCTTCTCGGGCGACGGCACCGAGCGCAAGCTGATGGCCGACTACGCGCCGATCCGGAGGCGCTGAGCCGTGGCCGCCCGGGTCATCGACGGCAAAGCCGTTGCCGCCGCGGTGCGCGAGCGGGTCAAGGTCGACGTCGCCGCCTACGAACAGGAGGCCGGGCGGGTGCCGGCTCTGGCGACGGTGCTGGTCGGCGAAGACCCCGCCTCGGAGATCTACGTCTCCAACAAGCGGCGGACGACCGAGGAGGTGGGGATGCGCTCTGTCCACCACGGCCTCGAAGCGGGGATCAAGCAGGAGGAGCTGCTGGAGCTGGTTCGCGAGCTGGGGGAGGACGACGACATCGACGGCATCCTCGTCCAGCTGCCGCTGCCCGCCCACCTCGACTCCGATGCGGTCGTGCAGGCCCTGAACCCGGAGAAGGACGTCGACGGGCTGACCCCGTACAACGCCGGCCTGCTCGCCCACGGAACCCCCGGGCTGGTGCCCTGCACCCCCGCCGGGGTGATGGAGCTGCTGGCCCACGAGGGCGTCGAGCTGGAAGGGGCGGGGGCTGTGGTCGTCGGGCGCTCGAAACTGGTCGGCGTGCCGGTGGCGCGGCTGCTCCTTCAGGCGAACGCGACGGTGACGGTCTGCCACTCGCGCACCCGCGACCTCGATGAGACCTGCCGCCGCGCCGACGTTCTCGTCGCCGCGGTCGGAGTGCCGCGCCTGCTCGGCGCCGAGGCGGTGAAGCCGGGGGCGGTGGTGATCGACGTCGGCATGAACCGGCTCGAGGACGGCCTCGCCGGCGACGTCGACTACGAGGCCGCGGCCGAGGTCGCCTCCGCGATCACGCCGGTTCCCGGCGGGGTCGGACCGATGACGATCGCGATGCTGCTCTCGAACACCCTCCAGGCAGCGCGCATCAGAACGACCAGCGGGTAGGAAACCCGGCTACGGCCGTCGAAGTCCCGCCTGATGCAGTTATAGGGTCGCACCGACCCCCAAACTTCCAAGGAGGAAGACGATGGACGCGGACAGGCTGAGTACGGGGGAGAAGATCGCCGGCGCATCGGCCGTCCTTCTCTTCATCTTCATGTTCTTCGATTGGTTCACTGCCGAGGTCTCCGGCGGCAACGGCCTCTTCACGGCCAGCGTCGGCGGCAACGCCTGGGAAGCCTTCAGCTGGATCGACCTGCTGATGCTGCTGACGGTCGTCGTCACGATCGCGGTGGTTGTGATCCGGCTCTCCGACGCAATCGTCGAGCCGCCCTTCTCGATCAACGCCGCGGTGGCGATCCTCGGCGGCCTCTGCGTCCTCCTGATCCTCTACCGGATCATCGACCCGCCGGGCAGCGGCGAAGAGTTCGAGGGCGTCTCGATCGACATCAGCGCCACCGTCGGCGCCTTCCTCGGTCTGCTCGCGGCCGCGGGGATCACCTACGGCGGCTACCGGGCGATGCAGGAGGAGGGAACCTCCTTCGGCGATCTCGGCGACCAGCTCTCCAGCGGCCGCGGACAGGGAACCGGCGGCCCGACCCAGCCCCCCTCGGCTACGCCACCGCCTCCGCCGCCTCCGCCGAGCTCCGGTCAGGGCGGTCCGCCGCCCCAGTAGCGATTCCTCGCGACACCTGCTTCGCGAAGGCGACGATGGTCATCATCGGGTTGACGCCGACCGAGGTGGGGAAGAGCGAAGCGTCGGCAACGTAGAGCCCCGCGGTTCCGTTGACGGAACCGTCCGGGGCGCAGACTCCACGGCGCGGATCGGCAGCGATCCGCGCCGTTCCCATCGGATGGAAGGCCTCGAGGCGGAGCTCGGCGGCCTTGAAGCGGGTGGCCTCGAACTGCGCTAGGTCGCCCGGCTTCAGCACCCCGGCGCGGGGGATATTCGGGTAGACCTCGGTGGCGCCGGCGGCGAAGTGGACTTCGGCGGCGCGGGCGATCCCGAAAACGACCTGACTGGCGTCCTCGTCGCTGAGCCCGTAGCTGGCCCGCAGCGCCCCTCCGTTGGCAAGGCCGACCTGGCCCTTTGAGTGGTCGCAGAGGTGGACGCCGATCGAGCCGACGTGGCCGAAGTCAAGCATCGAGCGCTGGTGGTCGGCGCCGCTGCCGAGGAGCCAGGCGCCGCCGAAGGCGAGGGGGGTGAAGGTGGCCTCGAGGAGGACGCGGTAGGGGTCCTCCCACTGGTCGATGTAATAGCTCTGCATCACCCCGTCCCAGCCGCGGACCTCCTCCTCGTAACGGGCGCCGACCCAGCACGCCGGGTGGATGTGGAGGTTGCGGCCGACCTGCGGCCCGCCGAGGCCGGAGCGCAGCAGCAGCTCCGGCGTCCCGAAGGCGCCGCCGGCGGCGATCACGGCGCGGCGGGCGTGGACGGTGAAGGGGCGGCTGCGACCGGAGGCGTCCTTTGCCGAGCAGGCGAGCCCGGCGGCGCGCCCGTCCTCGACCAGGACCCGCTGCGCTTCGACCCCGGAGCGGACCCGCGCCCCGGCGGCGACGGCGCGGGGGAGGTAGCTGACGTGCATCCCCCGCTTGGCGTCGATCTCGCACCCGAACGGGCAGGAGCTGCACTGGACGCACTTGCCGGCGTTGCGGAAGATCGGCGCGCCGCGGGCGCCGAGGGCTGCGGCGCCCTCCATCGCCAGCTGGCCGTTGCGGCCCATCAGGTTCGGGTCGAGCTGGGTGACGTGGAGGAAGTCTTCGGCCTCGGCGTAGTCGCCGTCGAGGTCCCCCGCCCATGACACCCCGAACTCGCTGCGCCAGGTCTCGAGGATCTGGTCGGGGGCGCGGAAGCAGGTGCCGGAGTTGATCACCGTGGTGCCACCGACCACCTTCGCCACCGGGACGGGGATCGGCGGCCTCCCCTGGGCGATCGTCAGCCCGGCTTCGCGGTAGAGCGCCGCGATCGCCTCCAAGCGCCCGGCCGGGTAGTTGTCGCGGTTGTAGTGCTCGCCCGCCTCGAGCACGAGGACGTCGAGCCCGGCCTCGGCGAGCGCCGCTGCGGCGACCGCGCCGCCGGCGCCGGAGCCGACGATCGCGACGTCGCATTCCTCGCCCTCGCCCCGCGCTTCGGTCTCGCCCAGCGAGCCCGCCGGCTCCGGCAGCGAGCCGTCGGCCAGCGCGCAGCCGATCTTGGTCCCGATCCGCGCCTCGACCTCGGGTACGACCGCGTAGCCGAGGGTCGAGAAGATCTTCGCCATCAGCAGCAGGTCGTGGTGGAGCGCGAAGCGGGAACGCTCGAGGCGGCGCAGGAAGTCGTCGGCGGCCTCGGGGTCGAGGCGGCTGAAGCGCCAGGGGAAGGGCAGCCACTCGAAGGCGCGGAGGCCGAGGCGGATCCGCAGCAGGACCAGCGGCGAGAGCGAGCGCAGGAACCCGGCCACCGGGCCGGAGACGTCGACGTCGCGCTCCGCCGCCGGCAGACCGTCGATGCCCGGCGCCATCGCCGCGCAGATCGCGCTCAGGGTGCGCTGCTCAGCGGCCGAGAGCCCTGGCGGGGGCTGTCAACCGGGGGCGGCGGGGCGGCCGACGCGACCCGCCAAGACCCAAAGCCAGAGCGCCAGCAGCGCCAGGAAGCCGTCGACGAGGAAGTTGAGGAGGTAGATGAAGACCCCTTCCTGGATCAGGAAGAAGGCGAGCGAGCCGAGCGAGGAGGCGGTCTTGCCGGCGGCGAGGATCAGCAGCAGCGGCCGGTAGCGGACGACGTCGGCCTGGGCGACGAGGCAGATGCCGGTGATCACGACCATGTAGGCGAAGGCGAGCGCCAGCCAGAGGTACTCCTGGGTGTGGGGGGCGCGGTCGTCGAAGCCGAACCATTCGCCGCCGTCGGAGATGACGTCGAGGACGCCGCTGGGGACGGCGATGAAGAGGATGCCGACGACGGCAAAGGTGAGCGCGAGCAGGCGCAGGTTGAAGACGACGAATCTCTCGGCCCGGGGTCCCTGCATCGTGGCGGCACTCTAACTGGCTGGGCAGCCAGTTTCCATCCCCACCTAGAATCGCGCGGATGATCAAGCGGGACCAGGTACTGCACGTGGCGCGGCTCGCCCGCCTCAGTCTCTCCGAGGAGGAAGTGGAGACGATGGTGGGGGAGCTCTCGGGGATCCTCGAGCACGTCGACCGGATCGGCAACCTCGACCTCGAGGGGGTCGAGCCGACCTCGCACGTGGTCGCGCTGGAGAACGTGCTGCGCCCCGACGAGCCGCGGCCGAGCCTGCCGCCCGACGTCGCCCTCGCCTCGGCGCCCGAGCCCGAGGACGGCGCTTTCCGCGTCCCCTCACCCCAGGCCGAATAGATGACCGACCTGCTGCAGATGACCGCCCTCGAGGCGCACGAAGCGATGGTCGCCGGCGACCTCGCCGCGAGCGAGTACACCGCCGCCTGGAAAGAGGCGGCGGCGGGGGACGAGCTGAACGCCTACCTCTGGCGGAACGAGGACGGCGAGGATGCGGAGGCGATCGCGGTCGAGCGCGACTGCGTCGCCCCGATCGCCGTCAAGGACATCTTCACGACCGAGGGGGTGCCGACCACGGCTGGGTCCCGCATCCTCGAGGGCTACCGCCCGCCCTACACCTCGACCGCCGTGCGCAAGCTGCTGGAGGCGGGCGCCCCGATCCTCGGCAAGACCAACATGGACGAGTTCGCGATGGGCTCCTCGAACGAGAACTCCGCCTACGGGCCGGTGCTCAACCCGTGGGACCGCGGCCGCGTCCCCGGCGGCTCCTCCGGCGGCTCGGCGGCGGTCGTCGCCGGCGGCCTCGCCCCCTGGGCGATCGGCACCGACACCGGCGGCTCGATCCGCCAGCCCGCCGCCTTCTGCGGCATCGTCGGCCTCAAGCCCACCTACGGCGCGATCTCCCGCTACGGGATGATCGCCTTCGCCTCCTCGCTCGACCAGTGTGGGCCGCTGACCCGGACGGTCTCAGACGCCGCCCTGCTGCTGGGCATCCTCCAGGGCAAGGACCCCTGCGACTCGACCTCGGTCGGGCTCGAGGGCGGCGTCTCCCTGCCGGATCGGGAGGACCTCTCGGGGCTGCGCTTCGGTGTCCCCGCCGAGCTCGGTCACGACGAGTACGACAGCGGCGTCCGCGCCGTCTTCGAGCAGACGCTGCAGAAGATCGAGGCGCTCGGCGGCGAGATCGCCGAGGTCTCGCTGCCGAGCTCAGAGCACGGGATCTCCGCCTACTACGTGATCGCGCCGGCTGAGGCCTCCTCCAACCTCGCCCGCTACGACGGCGTCCGCTACGGGATGCGCGCCGGCGGCGACAGCGACCTCGTCGAGATGTATGAGGCGACCCGCTCGGAGGGCTTCGGCCCCGAGGTGAAGCGGCGGATCATGCTCGGCACCTACGCGCTCTCCTCCGGCTACTACGAGGCCTACTACGGGCAGGCGCAGAAGGTGCGGACGCGGATCGCCGAAGACTTCAGCGGCGCCTTCGCCGACGTTGACTTCGTCGTCACCCCGACCGCGCCCTCGGTCGCCTTCGGACTGGGGGAGAAGACCGACGACCCCCTGGCGATGTACCTGAACGACTTCTTCACGGTGCCGATGAGCCTCGCCGGGATCCCGGCGATCTCAATCCCAGCCGGTCTCGCCGAGCCTGAGGGCGGCGGTCCGCAGCTGCCGGTCGGCTTCCAGATCGCAGCGCCGGCCTTCGGCGAGCAGAAGCTTCTCGACGCCGCCTACGCGCTCGAACAGGGGATCGGCTTCGAAGCGCGCCCGGAGGGCCTCGATGGCTGAGCTCGAGGCGGTGATCGGGCTGGAGATCCACGTCCAGCTGGCGACCAAGACGAAGATGTTCTGTGGGTGTGAACTGTCGTTTGGCGACGAGCCGAACGTCCACACCTGTCCCGTCTGCCTGGCGCACCCCGGGGTGCTGCCGGTTCCGAACGAGCAGGCGATCCGCTACGCGCTGCAGATCGGCGCGGCGCTGAACTGCGAGATCGCCCCGCGCTCGATCTTCCACCGCAAGAACTACTTCTATCCCGACAGTCCGAAGGCCTACCAGATCAGTCAGTACGACATCCCGATCTGCGGCGCCGGCCGGCTCGGCGACGTCCGCATCCACCGCGCCCACCTCGAGGAGGACGCGGCGAAGATGATCCACGTCGGCGAGTCGGGCCGGATCCACGGGTCCGGCGCCTCCCTCGTCGACTTCAACCGCGGCGGCACGCCGCTGGTCGAGATCGTCACCGAGCCGGATCTGCGCGACGCCGCCGAAGCGGCCCAGTGGGCGCGGCTCCTGCGGGAGACGATCCGCCAGCTCGGCGTCTCCGACGTCAACATGGAGGAGGGGAGCCTGCGGGTCGACGCCAACGTCTCGGTGCGCCCTGCCGGTAGCGAGGAGCTCGGGACCAAGACCGAGCTGAAGAACATGAACAGCTTCCGCTTCCTCCAGCGCGGCGTCGAAGCCGAGCTCGCCCGCCAGCGCGAGCTGGTCGAGAGCGGCGGCACGGTCGAGCAGGAGACGCTGCACTTCGACCCGGCCAGCGGCAGCCTCACCTCGCTGCGCTCGAAGGAGGAAGCCCACGACTACCGCTACTTCCCCGAGCCGGACCTGGTGCCGCTGGTCCCGAGCGAGGAGCAGCTGCGCGAGGCCCGCGAGTCGCTGCCGGAGCTGCCGGTGGCGCGGATCGCCCGCTACGAGGAGATGGGCCTGGCCTACGACGTCGCCCTCACGCTAGCCACCGACCCCCGCACCGCCGGCTACTTCGAGAACGTCGTCGAAGCGGCCGACGGGATCGAGCCGCGCGTCCTCGCCAACTGGGTGACGGGCGAGCTGGCCGCGGCCCTGCGTCAGGCCGAGGTCGACGGAGGCGCCGCCGACTCCCGCATCTCACCCCCGGATCTGGCGAAGCTGGTGCGCCTCGTCCAGGAGAAGAAGATCTCCCACGGCAGCGGCAAGAAGGTGCTGGCGACGATGGTCAAAGACGGGGGAGACGCCGAGGAGATCGTCGAGCGCGAGGGCCTGGCCCAGATGTCCGACTCCGGAGAGCTGGAGGCGATCGTCGAGAAGGCGATGGCCGACAACCCCGCCGCCGTAGGGAAGATCCGCGAAGGCAACGGCAAGGCGATCGGAGCCATCGTCGGCGCCGTGATGAGAGAGACCAAAGGCCGCGCCGACGGCGGCGAGGTCAACCGGTTGATCCAGGAGAAGCTCTAGCCGGACTTAGTGCGTTTCGTACTTTGTAACACGTTGTTACAAAGTGCTAGGTTGAGGTCATGGCCTGGAACGTCGTCATTGCTGGTGGTGGCTTCGGCGGTGCTGCGGCGGCGCGGGAGCTGGAGCGGGTGATGCCGAAGCAGTCGGCTCGGCTGGCGCTGGTCAACGAGACGAACTTCGCGCTCTACACGCCGTTTCTGCCTGAGGCGGCGGCCGGGACCTTGGAGCCGCGGCACGTGGTGACGCCGCTGCGGGAGCTGCTGAAACGGACTTATCTGCGGATCGGCGCGATTGTCGGCCACGACCCGGAGCGCAAGACGGTGACGCTGCGGGCCAAGTACGGCGAAACCGAGGAGCTTCCCTACGACCAGCTGCTGCTCTCGCTCGGCTCGACCTCGCGGGTGCTGCCGGTGCCGGGGCTGGCCGAGCACGCGGTCGGGTTCAAGAGCCTGCCCGACGCGATCTACCTCCGCAACCACGTGATCGAGACGCTCGAGGAAGCGAATGCGACCGAGGACCCGGCACGACGCCAGCAGCTGCTGACCTACGTCTTCGTCGGCGGCGGCTACGCGGGGCTGGAGGCCCTGGCCGAGCTGCAGGACTTCGCCGCCGACGCGATGGACTCTTACCCGCGGGCTCGCCTACACGGGATGCGCTGGGTCCTGGTCGAGGCGACGAACCGGGTCCTGCCGGAGATCGATCGCGACCTCGGCGAGTACGCGCTGCGGGAGCTGCGCGGCCGCGGCATCGACATCCGCATGGAGACGACGCTGGAGGAGGTCACCGCCGACACCGCCCGCCTCTCCAGTGGCGAGGTGCTGCCGACCCGGACCGTCGTCTGGACCGCCGGCGTCGCCCCGCAGCCGATCCTCAAGGAGCTGAACGTGCCGCTCGACGAGCGCGGCCGCGTCCCCGTTGATTCCTACCTGCGGGTGCAGGGGATGGACTCGGTCTGGGCGATCGGCGACTGCGCCGCGGTTCCGGATCCGAGCGGCGGCAAATCACCCCCGACCGCGCAGACCGCGGTCCGCCAGGGACCGGTCGCCGGCCGCAACATCGCCGCCGAGCTCGGAATCGGCAGCCCGGCGCCCTACGAGTACAAGTCCGAAGCGGCCTTCGTCAACCTCGGCCGCTACAAGGCTGTGGGCAAGATCGGCGACCGAACCTTCCGCGGCTTCCCGGCCTGGTGGATGGCCCGGACCTACCACATGAGCCAGATCCCGGGCTCAGCCCGCAAGGTCCGCGCCGTCCTCGACTGGACCGCCGGCCTCCCGTTCCGCCGCGACCTCTCCGAGGTCGGCTCGATCGGCCACCCAAAGCCGCTGATTTAGCGAGTCCGCGAAAACCGTCGCTATTCGACGCTTCTCGCGGACTCGATGATCACTCCACCGTCAGACTCGCCGCCATCCCGCGTTCCTCGTGTTCGGGGAGGGAGCACCAGAGGCGGTATTTGCCGGCGGGGAGGTCGAAGGTTGCGACGGATCTCTGCAGCGAGTCCGTTTCGGGGAGTGTCAGCGGCTCCGCGTCGCTTCCATCCGGGCGGATGTTGAGGTTGTGCGGGTCCTCGCCCTGGTTGTTGAGCTCGACCGTCACCTCGCCTGCTCTGACGCTCGGCCGGGAGAGCACGAAGTAGTACTCGGCGCCCTTGATCGAGACGCGGTTGGGTTCCGGTTCGGGCTCGGGGGTCGGCGGCGGCGCCGGAGCGGGTGCCGCGGCCGCGGCGACGGGCGAGGCGGCCAGGGGTACGCAGATCCACCAGTGCCGCCTCCGCACCACCTTCCGCACCTTCCCATGGCGCTTCACCTTCTTCACCACTCGCTTCGAGTGACGCTCCCACTTGCATTCAGTCGCGCTCGCCGTCCCAGAAAACGCCTCCGAAGCCACGGTCGTCCTCGCCGCCATACCCGCCAGCAGAATGGCGACGAGGACGACCGTCCCCATTGCCACCAACCCCAATCTCCCGCTCACGCCTTCACCAACACCGGCCGCGCAAACCCCGCCGCACCCGGAATGATCGCCTCCGCATCGAACCCCAACCACTGCTCGAGCAGCGAGCAGTACATCCCCCGGAAGTCGCTCGTCGCCCGCAGGTTGTCGTCTCCATCGAGCGTCCCCAGCCCCGGGAACTCGCCGACCATCTCGCCTTTGGCCTTCGAACCGATCACGAAGGCGCAGCCCGCGGCGCCGTGGTCGGTCCCGAGCGAGCCGTTCTCCTCCGGCCGCCGCCCGAACTCGCTCCACATCTCGACCAGGACACGGTCGGCGAGGCCGCGCGCTTCGAGGTCGCGCTGGAAGGCCAGGATCCCCTCGCAGGTCTCGCGCAGGCTGTCCTCGAGGTCGCCGGCCTGGTCGGCATGGGTGTCGTACCCACCCGGGGCGCGGATCGTCGCCACCCGGATCGGCAGCCCGACCGCGATGTAGGCGGCGAGGCCGGCGAGCTTGTGCGAGAACCAGTTGTCGGGATAGGCGACCGGGCTGCTGAACCCGCCGACGCCCGCCAGGTCTTGGCGCAGCTTGTCGGTCTGCGAAGCGGCGCGACGGACCTGGGCGAGGCCGGGTGAGTCGGAGGGCAGCGAGCCGAAGCGGGCGAAGCTGCGGAACATCTCCGTCTCGATGGGGTCGTCGACCCGCGCCCAGAGGTCGTAGCCGTCGACGCTGTCGATCGCCGCCACCGGCTTCTCGGCGGTGGCGATCATCGGCGAGAGCGAGCCGTCGAGCGAGAGCCCCTGCAGCGGGTTCTCGTCGTCGCCGACCGCGTCGAGGTAGCGACCGAGCCAGCCGGTCCGGTGGCCGACCTGGAGCTCGCCGATCTCGTAGTAGTGGCGCGAGGTGAAGTGGGACTGGTCGGGATGGTCGTACCCGATCGCCGGGAAGGCGCTTACCTTGCCCTCGCCGTGGAGGGTCGCGAGCGCGGTGGCGGCCGGGTGCCATTGCAGGCTCGGGTCCTCGCTGAAGCTCGGGCCCGCGCCCGGGGGCAGGGCGAGGTTTGGTCGCAGCTGCTGGTAGCGCGAGTCGCCGACCGGCGCCAGCACGCTGAGCGAGTCGATGCCGCCGTCGAAGAAGACCGAGACGATGATCTTCTCGCTCTGGGCGGCCTGGGCGATCCCGGGCTCGAAGGCCGAGAGGGGGATCTTCGAGGCGCCGTAAACCGCCAGCGCCAGGCCGGCGCTGCGGGAGAGGAAGCGGCGGCGCGAGAGGCCGGTCCCGGCCGGCTCCGGCATCCCCGGCTCGATCGCCGGCAGCCCCTTGCCGGCTTCGGCGGCGGCCGAGCGCAGCAGCTGCGAGCGGGTGTAGCCACTGCAGCAGGAGTGGCCGGGACGGTGCGCGCTCATTGCAGCACCAGGTCCGGGCTGACGCCGATCAGCTGCAGGAGGGCGTTCTGGCGCAGCGCCCGGTAGGGGCCCTTCTGCCAGTTGGCGACGATCCGGCCCTCGCTGCGGCGACCGAAGTCGAGCAGCTCGTCACGGTGCTCGGAGCGCAGCGCCGGCGAGCCCCAGGCGCCGAGGGCGCGAGCGAGCGCGTCCTCCGGCGTCTCGGTGGTGCTGTAGTCATCGCTCCAGGCGTCGACCGAAATCTCCTCCAGCGCGTAAGTGACCATGTTCCAGCGCGCCCGCATCCGCGAGGTGTCGAGCCACCGCCCGTCGTCCCAGCCGGAGACGTTCGGCGGCCAGAAGAGGCGCTGGCCGGCCTCTTCGCAGAGCCAGACCCAGGCCCCGGTGTCGACGGGGCGGCCGAGCGCCCGCAGCATCGAGGCCAGCTGCACGACCGGCGGCTTCACCATCGGCGCGCCCTCGTAGAACTCCGGCCGCATCAGGATTTCCTCCAGCACCGGGCGGATCTGCCAGCCGGAGCCGGTGTAGGTGCCCTCCAGCTGTTCGCGGACCGCAGCGGAGGGCGGCGTCGGGATGAAGTAGCTCCACAGCTTCTCGACGAAGAACGAGGGGTGGAGGGAGTGCTCGACGCAGAGCCGGCAGGCGTCCTCCCAGCCCCAGTTACCGACGTGCCCGAACACGGTCTTCGCGCCGGTGTCGTGGCGGCTGGGGTCGAAGCGGAAGTTGTAGGCGCCCAGATCCCCCCAGTCGTTGCGCCAGCCGGTCAGCGCCCGCGCCTGCTCGCGGATGTCGTCCTCCGTGTAGGCGCCGCGGTCGGCTCCTAGGGAGAAGAGCTCCATCATCTCCCGCGCGTAGTTCTCGTTCGGCGCCCACTTGTCGTTTTCGTTGCCGTTCAGCCACTGCAGCATCGCCGGGTCGACCGTCACCGCCCGGAAGAGGTCGAGGAAGGAGCCGAAGCAGCGGCTGCGGAAGAGGTTGGACTGGTCGATCATCTGCTGCGTCGTCGAGACATTGGCATTCGAGGTCGCGAACCAGTCGTGGAGGATCAGCGCCATCCGCTCGACCAGGGGCTGGTTGGTGCGGACCATGCGGTCGAGCCACCAGAGGTGGTCGTGGCCCCAGGCGTCGGCGGGCGCGAGCGGGTTGCCGTCGTCGTCGCGGGGGGCCGGGCCGCTGAGGACCGCGGAGCCGCTCGGCCGGGTCAGCGACTGGACCGCGCCGACCAGCCCCATCGCGGCGAGCTGGTCCGCCTGGCCCGGGACCGGGCCGAACCCGGCCCGCTGCAGCAGGCGCACCGCCTGCGCGTGCCCGAAATCGCCCTGGAAGGCGCCGGGTGGCCGGGGATCGGCGGCGGCGATGACCGGAGCGGGGGCCGCAGCCGCAGCCCGCCTGGATGGCTTTACGCCGGGGCCGCGGAAGTGCCCCCGCTTCGGCTTGTATTGATGGCGATAGACGTAGGCCTGCACCCGCCAGTCCCCCTGGCCGTCGGGGACCCAGCGGAAGTGCTTGTCCTTCCAGACATGCCGACGCCGACGGCGCCGGTGCTTCCGCTCGGCGGTGACTGGTTTCTGCTGTGGGATCGCCATGCGCAGGCAGCCCCTCGAGAGGGGCCTCCCGTCATTGGTCGGCTGCGCGGGCGATCCCCTGTAGCCCCGCCTGCCCTCGCTGGACGTTAGGTCTAACCGCGAAGCGCAAGAATGGCTACGTGGAGTACCTGGTCATCGCCTTCTTCTTCGGCCTCGCCACCGCCATGATCGGCAGGGCCAAGGGCAGCTCGTTCTTCATCTGGTTCCTGATCGGCATGGTGCTGCCGCCACTCGGCCTGATCGCCGCGATCCTCTACCGCGTCGACAAGGACGAACCCGAACGCCAATGCCCCAACTGCCACAAGGCGTTGAAGCTCTACGTCCAGGTCTGCCCCCGCTGCGGGACGGACCTCTACCTGCCCGACCCGGCGGCCGTGCGGCACCCCGGCGTGCGCTAGCGCAGCCAGGTCCTGACGATCGCGTTGGCGAAGCCGGCGCCGTAGCGGAAGGCGGCGGGCTTCTTCGAGTGACCGTGGAGGCGCTGGTCGACGGTGATCGGGACCTCGGTGGCGGGGATGCCGCGCTTGATCGCCTCGATCATGAACTCGGAGGTGTGGAACTGCTCTTGGCGCAGGACCAGCTGCGGGAGGACGGTGGTGCGGACGGCGCGGTAGCCGTTGGAGCAGTCGGTGACGTGGGTGCGGGTGATGAAGGAGACGAGGCGGTTGAAGAAGACGACCCCCAGCTCGCGGGCGAAGTGGTTGCGGTCGGCGTGGCCGAGGACGCGGGAGCCGTGGGCCATCTCGACCTCGCCGTCGAGGATCGGCTTGACCAAGCGCTCCATCTCGTCGGGGCGGTGCTGGCCGTCGGCGTCGAGGGTGACGACGATCAGCGCCCCGGATTCGACCATCAGCCGGTATCCCGTCCGCAGCGCCGCGCCGCCGCCGCGGTTGGTGACGTGGCGGGCGACCGCGGCCCCGTGCTCGGCGGCGACGTCGCCGGTCCCGTCGCGGGAGCCGTCATCGACGACGAGGATCTCCGTGCGGTGGCCGCAGACCGCGGGCGGGATCTGGCCAAGGACGGTGCCGATGTTCTCGGCCTCGTTGTAGGCGGGGATGAGGATCGCGATCTTGTCGCGGAAGCGCTCAGGCAGGCCGGCCTGGCGGAACTCATCCCAGGCGAGGCCCTCGAGCGCGGCGGCGAGCTGGCGGCTGTTGCGGGCGCCCTGGGAGAGCGCGCGCAGGGTGAGCAGGAAGAGGACGAAGATCGCGAAGACGGCAAGGCCGAGGATGCGGCCGCCGTTGCCTTTCTCGAAGGAGAAGGCCGAGAGCAGGCCGTTGACTATTTCCGTCCCGGCGACCAGCGCCAGGCCGAGGCCGCCGACGATCAGGATCAGCACGTCGGCATTTCGCAGGTCGCGCCGGCGCACGACCGCGTAGGCGACCATGAAGATCGCGATCAGGACGCCGGCGCTGCGGAGCGCCGTCAGTTCGGCCGGGAAGATGCCTGCTCTGGGGACCATTCGCGCCCGGAGGATATGGCCGCGAGGCCAGATGAGAGGGCGAGGCCGGCAAGCGGAAAGACGAGCGTCATCAGCACCTCGTTGCGGCGCGGGGCCGCGAGCGAGGCCGCTCCGACCGCGGTGACGAGCACGATCGGCGTCGCCAGCGCGACCAGCTCCCACCAGCGCCGGCGCAGACCGAGGATGACGAAGCCGGCAAGGCCGAGGGCGACGAGGAGGACCTGGACGACGCGCCCGGGGGTGCTGTCCATCGCTTCGCCGACCCCGCTGCTCCACATGCGGCCGACCTTGCGGACGGTCATCGCCGCGTAGCCGCCCGGGTCTTCGTCGAAGTACTGGTCGAAGTTTTCCCCCCCGGCCTTGCCGAGCGCTTCGTCCCGGGTCAGCTCCGGGTGCTCCCGCCGGACTTCGTCCGCGACTTCGTCGAAGAGCTTCGTCGGGTTGACGGCGTCGAGGGCGGGGGAGCCGGGCTCGAGGTCGCGGCCGAGGTAGCGCTCGGCGAGGAGCGCCTTTACCCGCTGGTATTCGCCGTCGGCGGGCAGGTAGGTGCCGACGTACAGGGCCTTGCCGCCGCCGGTTGAGATCGGGACGACGCGGTCGAGGACGACGGCGTTGCGGATCGTCCAGGGGAGGATCGGGAGGACCAGGGCGACGAGGAGGACGGCGGCGCCGGCGAGACCGAGCCGCCACCCGCGCCGGCGCCAGATGCGAAGCGCGACGAGGAGCACGAACGCCGCTCCGACCAGCAGGTACTCGGGCCGGAACATCGCGGTGAGGCCGAAGAGCAGGCCCGGAAGCGCCCAGGGCAGGGCCGAACGCAGTTGTCCCCGCATACCGGGGACAACTGCGTTCGCCTCCCGATCGGAGGCCCATAAGAAGGCGAGGATCGCCGCCGGCAGGGTCAGCATCGCCGGCGGCTCGCTCATCAGCTCGCCGGTGGTGTGGATGAACGGCGGGTAGACGGCGACCGCGAAGGCGCTGAAGAGGCCGACCCAGCGGCCGAGCTCGCGCCCGCCGAGGCGCCATCCCAAGGCGAAGACGACGAGGATCGTCGCCACCCCGAGCAGCGCCTCGACGATCCGCGCCGTCCCTTCGCGGGCACCGCCGGTCGCGTAGAAGGCGGCGGCGTAGAGGAGGGGAGCGCCGGGGGACCAGTCGCTGGCGTCGCGGAATTCGGGACCGCCAAAGCTCTGTTCGGTGTAGAGCGCCTTCGAGAGCGCGTAATAGGCGCGCGAGTCGTCGGCGGGATGCTCGACCGGGTTGACAACCACATAGGCGCGGACGATCAGCCCCAGCAGCGCGATCGCCCCGAGCGCAACCAGCGTCCGCTTCCCATAGCGCTGCGGCAGCGCGCGAATCCACTCGGCGACGGAGGTCAAGAGGCGCCCAGGCTATCCGCGTCGCCAGCGTCGTTTCCAGACGTTTGGCCCCTATGAGGGCCCAAATGCTGGAAACGATCTCGGCTCCAGCTGATTGCGACGGCCGAAAGGGCGGCGAGAAGGGGGATCAAGACGAGGACGCGGCGAGGGGAGGCGACGAGGAGGGCGCTGATCGCGGTGATCGCGAGGAAGATCGTGCCGAGAAGGAGCGCCTCCCAGCGGCGCTGCCAGGCGAGGAGCCCCAGGCCGAGCAGGCCAAAGGCGACGAGGAGCCAGTGGAGGACCTCCCAGATCGGCTCCCGCATCACGTCGCGCGGCCCATGCGACCAGATGCGCCAGACCTTGGTGGCGACGAAGCCGCCGTATTCGAGCGGCTCTTCGGAGACGTCGTCCCAGAGCTGTTCCTTGCCCAGCTTCGAGAGCGCCTGGTCGGTTTCCGTGCCGGGATAACGGTCGGCGGCAACCCGGGCGAGGATCTGCTCGAGCCGCAGTCGCTGCGCGTCCTGGGGCGAGAAAAGGTCGGGGTTTTCGGCGACGACCTCCTCGCCGACCTTTTCCGGGTCGCCGTCTGAGGGCAGGTAGGTGCCAGCGAACAGCACCTGACCTCCGCCGGTCGAAATGGGGACAAGGCGATCGAGCGCCACGGCGTTGCGAATCGTCCACGGGGCGATGACGACGAAGGCTGCGAGGAGGAAGACCGCCCCGCGACCAACGGACGGTCGCCAGTCGCGCGCCCCTCGAGCGAAGACCACGATCGCCACCAGCACCGCCACGCCGAGGTACTCCGGCCGCGTCAGCGCCAAGGCCCCGAAGAGCGCCCCCGCGAGCAGCCACCGCCACATCCCGCCATTCCAAGCCCAGAGAACCGCCAGCACGCACGCCGACAACAACGTCGCCGCCAGCGGCTCGCTCATCAGCATCCCCTGGTACTCCAAGAGCGCCGGATAGATCGCCACGACAAATGCCCCGGCGAGCGCCGGAGCGACTCCCCACCGACCCACCTCACATGGCAAGGGGGGGTCGGTGGGGAGTCGCGTTAGCCGCCTCCCAATCAGATACGCGAACAGAACGCTCAGCGTCCCGATCAGCGCCAGGACGATCCGCGCCAGGCGCTTGTGCTCCCCTCCCGCCACCGCGTACAACCCCGCCACGAACAAGGGCAGCCCCGGCGAGTAGCTGCTGGAGGGCTGCGTCGCCTGCGGGCCCACGGTGAACCCGTCGCCGTCCTCCAGGTTCGCTGCGATCGCCGCGTACGCCGCCGCGTCGTAGACAGGCGCCCGTCCGTCCCAGGCCTCGTTCAGCCGCAGGCCGAGCCCGAGGAGGAGGATCGCGACCAGCACCGCGAGGCCCACTCGGCCGCCGTGTCGAGCCGCCAGTCCGTTTTCCATCGGCCTGATTCAACTAAGCTGCCGCCCTCATGCGAATCCTCATCCTCGGGGGCGACGGCTACCTGGGCTGGCCGACGGCGCTCCGCTTCTCGGCCCGCGGCCACGAGGTCTCCGTCGTCGACAACTTCTCCCGCCGCCGCTGGCACACCGAACACGGCACCGCCTCGCTGACCCCGATCGGGGAGCTGGACGAGCGGATCGCCGCCTGGCGCGAGGTCTCCGGCGAGCAGATCCGCAGCTACGTCGGCGCCGTCGAGGACGGCGACTTCCTCGACGAGGTCGTCGCCGAGACCAGGCCCGAGGTCGTCGTCCACTACGGCCAGCAGGCCTCGGCTCCGTTCTCGATGCTCTCGCGCGAGCGCGCGGTCGAAACCCAGCAGGCAAACGTGATCGGCAACCTCAACCTGCTCTTCGCGATGCGCGACCACGTCCCCGACGCCCACCTGGTCAAGCTCGGGACGATGGGCGAGTACGGCCAGCCCGATATCGACATCGAGGAGGGCTACATCGAGATCGAGCACAAGGGCCGCAAGGACACGCTGCCCTACCCGAAGCTCCCCGGCTCGCTCTACCACTGCTCCAAGGTCCACGACTCGACCAACATCCACTTCGCCTGCCGCACCTGGGGCCTGCGCGCGACCGACCTCAACCAGGGCGTCGTCTATGGCGTCGAGACCGAGGAGAGCGCCCGCGACGAGCGCCTCGTCACCCGCTTCGACTACGACGAGCTCTTCGGAACCGTCCTCAACCGCTTCTGCGTCCAGGCCGTGATCGGCCACCCGCTCACCGTCTACGGCGCCGGCAACCAGACCCGCGGCTTCCTCAACATCCGCGACACCCTCGCCTGCGTCGAACTGGCGGCCCTCAACCCGGCCGAGCGGGGCGAGTTCCGGGTCTTCAACCAGTTCACCGAGCAGTTCTCGGTCGGGCAGCTGGCCGACCTGGTCAAGGAAGCGGGGGAGCACCTCGGCTACAGCGTTGAGATCCAGCACTACGAGAACCCTCGCGTCGAGAAGGAAGAGCACTACTACAACGCCGTCCACACCAAGCTGCTCGACCTCGGCCTCGAGCCGACGCTGCTGGGTGAGGAGCTGGTCGAGTCGATCATCCACGCGATCGAGCGCCACAAAGGCCGCGTGATCGAGACGGCGATCGAGCCGAAGACCCGCTGGAACCCGGCGAAGTCGCCCGCCGGCCAGGCGTAACCCGCGCCCTCCGCGCGAGCAGGGCAAAGCCGCGCCGCTGGTACCATCGCCAGTTCCTCATGCGCGCTGCCGACACGTTGATGGAAAGCCTCAAGGCCGAGGGCGTCAAGGACGTCTTCGGGATCCCCGGCGGGGCGAACCTGCCGACCTACGACGCGATGGTCGACGCCGAGTTCCGCCACGTCCAGGTGCGCCACGAGCAGGGCGGCGGCCACGCCGCCGAGGGCTACGCCCAGGCCTCGGGACGCGTCGGCGTCGCCTTCGCCACCTCCGGCCCCGGCGCCACCAACCTCGTCACCGCGATCGCCGACGCGATGATGGACTCGGTCCCGACCGTCTTCATCACCGGCCAGGTGCGGACCGAGCTGATCGGCACCGACGGCTTCCAGGAGGCCGACATCCTCGGCGCGACGCTGCCGTTCGTGAAGCACTCCTTCGCCGTCACCGACCCGCGTCAGATCCCCGAGTACGTCCACGAGGCCTTCCACCTCGCCTCGACCGGCCGCCCGGGCCCCGTGCTGCTGGACATCCCAATGGACCTCTCGCGCGCCGACATCGACTACCAGCCGCGCACCGAGCCGGTGGAGATGCCCGGCTACAAGCCCTCGACCGAGGGCAACATCAAGCAGATCCGGATCGCCGCCAAAGCGCTGGCGAACGCACGCCGGCCGATCTTCTACACCGGCGGCGGCGTCATCAACGCCAACGCCTCCGAGGAGCTGCGCGAGCTCGCCGGCTCCGACCGCTTCCCGGTCACCTCGACCCTGATGGGGCTCGGCGGCTTCCCGGCCTCGCACGAGAACTTCCTCGGGATGCTGGGGATGCACGGCACCTACGCCGCCAACCACGCGATGGACAAGGCCGACCTGATCGTCGCCATCGGCGCCCGCTTCGACGACCGCATCACCGGCAAACTCGAAGAGTTCGCGCCCCACGCCAAGGTCATCCACATCGACATCGATCCGGCCGAGATCTCGAAGAACGTGGGGGCTCACATCCCGATCGTCGGCGACGCCAAGCAGGTGCTGCCGAAGCTGACCCGCGAGTACCGGGCGCTGCAGACCGACTCCAGCCGCCTCGACGAGTGGTGGAACACGCTGCGCGGCTGGCAGGACGAGCACCCGCTCTTCTACGACGAGTCGAGCGACCAGAGGGGGGAGATCAAACCCCAGTTCATGATCCGGGCGATGCACCGCGCGACCCAGGGCGACGCGATCATCACCTCCGACGTCGGCCAGCACCAGATGTGGACCGCGCAGTACTACGGCTTCGACAAGCCCCGCCGCTGGATCAACTCCGGCGGCCTCGGGACGATGGGCTTCGGCCTGCCGAGCGCGATCGGCGCCAAGGTCGCCTGCCCCGACGAGCAGGTCGTCTGCATCGCCGGCGACGGCAGCCTGATCATGAACATCCAGGAGATGGCGACCTGCGTCGCCGAGGACGTCCCGGTCAAGGTCTTCCTGATGAACAACGGCTACATGGGGATGGTCCGCCAGTGGCAGGAGCTCTTCTGGGACCGCCGCTACAGCTCCGTCGACATGGGCACGAGCCCCGACTGGGTGAAGCTGGCCGAGGCCTTCGGCGCCAAAGGGATGCGCTGCGAGGACGCCGCCGACCTCGAGGAGCAGATGGTCGCCGCGCTCGAGCACGACGGCCCGGTCCTGCTCGACGCCCGCGTCGCCCGCGAAGAGAACTGCTATCCGATGATCCCGCCGGGCAACGCCGCCCGCGACATGGTCGAGGCACCGCGGAATGCGGTGGGCGGATGACCACCCTGACCAAGCAGATCAAGGACGCAGGGAGCGTGGCGTGCTCTGCACGCGAGCGACCGAGGACGCAGAGATGCGCCGTGTCAGGGGGGTCATGATGGAGGCCGGAACGCCGCAGGTCGTGAAGTTGGAGGACCTGCACATGCCCGGCCAGCTCACCGGCCGTAAGCACATCCTCTCGATCCAGGTCGAGAACAAACCGGGCGTGCTGGCGCGCGTCGCCGGCCTCTTCTCACGCCGCGGCTTCAACATCGACACGCTCGCCGTCGGGCCGACCGACGACCCGAGCGTCTCCCGCATCACCCTCACCCTCGACGGCGCCGTCCACCCGATCGACCAGGTGACCAAGCAGCTGCACAAGCTCGTCAACGTGCTGAAGATCCGCGACATGGCGCCGGAGGAGACGGTCGCCCGCGAGATGGCCCTGTTCAAGGTCTCCTCGGCGGTTGAGAACCGGGCCGAGATCATCCAGTTCGCGGAGATCTTCCGGGCGAAAATCGTCGACGTGGCGCGGCGGACGATGACGATCGAGGTGACCGGCTCGGCCGACAAGATCGAGGCCTTCGAGCGGATGGTCCGCCCGCACGGTCTCGTCGAAATGGTCCGCACGGGCGAGATAGCCATTGGTAGAGGGCACGACTGAGGCTCTCCTCGGCGCCCTGGACAAGGCCGCCGGGCGGGGACGACGCACCCTCGTAAGCGTCACCAGCGAGGTCGAGGTCGGTGATCCGTGCGCGGCGGTGTTCGCCTCACGGCTCGCCTCTGACCGCTGGTTCTGCTGGGAGCAGCCCGACCGCGAGTTCGCGCTGGCGGGGCTGGGGGTCGCGCATGAGGCGAGCTCCCGCGGGGCGAAACGGTTCGCCGAGGTCGCCGAGGAGTCTCTGCGGGTCGGCGGCGACGCGGTCGTCGAGGAGCCGCGAGGGCTGCCGGCGGGGGCGGGGGCGGTTTGGCTCGGCGGCTTCGCCTTCGACCCCGATGGCGGCTCGACCCCGACCTGGTCCTCGCTGGCTCCGGCGTCGATGGTCCTGCCGGAGGTCTCGATCTGCCGCAGCGAGGGAAGAGCGTTCCTCACCGTCAACGCTCTCGTGCAGCCAGGGGAAGACGCGGGGCGGACGGGGGAGAGGCTGGCGGCGCGCCTTGCCGCCCTCAGGCTCGAGGCGCCGCTGCCGCTGCTCGACCCCCACCCGACCGCCCGCGCCGAGATCCGCAGCGCCCGCTCCCCGCGCGAGTTCGAAGCCGCGGTCGAGGGCGCCACATCCCGGATCGCCGCCGGCGAGATGAGCAAGGTCGTGCTCGCGCGGGAGGTGATCGTCAGCGCCGCCGCCGCCCACGATCCCGCCGCCGTCTTCGGCGCCATGCGCGAGCAGTTCCCGGCCTGCTTCTGCTTCTGCTGCGGCACCCCGGAGGCCGCCTTCATCGGCGCCAGCCCCGAGCTCCTCGTCCGCCGCTCCGGCGCCGGCGTCTCCACCGTCGCCCTCGCCGGCTCCACCCGCCGCAGCTCCGACCCCTCCGTCGACGACCACCTCGGCGAGCAGCTGCTGCGCAGCGACAAGGATCGCCGCGAGCAGCGGATCGTCGCCGACCGAATCGTCCGTGCCCTGCGCCCGCACGCGATCTGGGTCGAGGCGGGAAGCGAGCCGGGGATCGTCAAGGTGGCGAACATCCAGCACCTGGCGACGCCGGTGATCGCCCAGCTCGCCGAGCCCCACTCGGCGATCGAGCTGGCTGGGATCCTGCACCCGACCCCAGCAGTCGGCGGCGAGCCCTGGCCCGCCGCAGCGGACGCCATAGCCGACCTCGAGAGCATGGACCGCGGCTGGTACGCGGCCCCGGTCGGCTGGATGGACGCCACCGAAGACGGCGAATTCTGCGTCGCCCTCCGCAGCGCCCTCCTCCGCGACCGCCAGGCCCACCTCTTCGCCGGCGTCGGCGTCGTCGCCGGCTCTGATCCCGCCGCCGAGCTCGCCGAGACCGAGGTCAAGCTCGGGGCGCTTCTGCCGCTGCTGGCCGAGTAGTGCAGAATCCCCTGCGTGATCGGACGCCTGGCAGGGTTGCTTCTCGCGTGTGGATGCCTGGCGCTCTGCGTCGGCAGCGCCTCGGCCGAAGTTCCGGCAGGGCCGCGCTTGACTTTCATGGAAGCGAGCGACGCCGGCTTCAGGCTTGTCAGTGTCGATCCGAATGGAGGAGACCGCCGAGTGATCGTCGGCGGCAGCCAGAAGGGTCGGGTTCTCCCCTTTCCCTTCGGTGGGCCGAGCTGGTCGGGAGACGGGACCCACCTCGTCTTTACCGGCATCGAACGATCTGGCAACACGTCAGCCAACTTCGACCTCTACGCCGCCGCTGCCGATGGGTCCGACGTCATCCGGCTTCCAGGTACCGCCGACGGTCTCAGCGCCGTGGTCTCGCCCGATGGCGGCACGGTCGCCTTCGCCCGTGAACGTGAGTGGGATGCGAAGAAGCCGGGCGAGCACGGGTCGACCGAAGCCCGGAGCGTCTCGATCTGGCTGCTGGACATAGATCGCGGTGCAACCAGCCAGCTGACGCCCTGGCGAGCCGGGCTTTCGGCCTATCCCTCCTCCTTCAGCCCGGACGGCTCGATTCTGGCGATCTCCCGTCAGCGGGGGAATCGCCACGCTGCTGTGGCGATCCGCCTCGACGGCTCCGGAGAAACCGTGCTCGCGCCGAACGCGAGCGAGCCGGTCTACTCTCCGGATGGGACGCGGCTGGTCATGACCATCCTTGGGAAGCGGAGGTCGATCGGGCGCAAGGGCGAGACGCTGACTTTCTCGCCGACCGACCTTGCTGTGGCCGCCACCGACGGATCGGGCTTGACGAGGCTGACGCGGACGCGAAACCTCGAGCTGGATCCGAGCTGGGATCCCTCGGGACAGCGGATCGCCTACACCCTGCTGACCCCGTCCCTGGGCGAAGACCTCTTTTTCGGAGCAGATAACCCGATCATGGAGATCAATACCGATGGCTCTTGCAGGACCAAAGTCCTCTCGCTGCCCAAAGTCACCATTTTCGGCGTCACCTGGCAGCCGGGTCCGGGTCGTGAGGCCGGTCCGATTGTCTGTTCGAGGTCAGAGGGATGAATCGCCTCGTCCTGGTGGCCTGCCTTGGCGCCGTTCTCCTTGCCGGGATGGCCCTGCCGGTCCGCGCCGCGAGCCCGGAAGGGCCGCGGCTCGCGGTGATGGTGGACTCACTGGGCGACGAGCGGGGGGCGGACATCATCACGATCGGCCCGGGCGGGGAGGAGCGGCAGGCGTTGATCAGGGGAGCAAGTTTCACCCGGCCTTCCTGGTCGGCCGACGGCAGCCTGTTGACGCTCGGCGCGACCGGCGACTGGAAGGGGACGGTGATTGCGGTCGCGGAAGCCGATGGTCCCGGGCTCCGCTTCTATCGCCGCGCGGTGCTGGAAGGGGACAACGCGGTGATGGCGCCGAACGGGCGCACGGTCGCCTTCCCGCGCACGAAGCTGGTCAAGGTCCTGCCCGGCCGCGAGAACTACCTCTACAAGAGCTCGATCTGGCTGCTCGACGTCGAGAGCGGTTTGGTGCGACGAAAGACCCCCTGGCGGCTGCAGTCGTTTTTCGAACCGAGCTCGTTTTCCCCCGACGGCTCGAAGCTCGCCGTCACGATGTACGACCGGCGTGGGCTGAGAGCAGCCGCGGTCGACCGAAGACCGGTCGCACCGCGTTGTTGGCAAAGGAGGCCACGGAACCGATGTTCTCGCCGGATGGCTCGCAGGTGGCCTTCGTTCGCTCGAGGGACAAAGGCGGGCGCGGCATCGACGAGGGCTCGCCTCCAATCAGCGAGCTGCGGGTCGCCACCGTCGGCGAGCCCTCGAAGGCCCGTCTCCTGCTGCGCAAGCGCAGCCTCCTTGTCGAACCAAGCTGGGACCCGTCCGGTGATCGGCTGGCGTTCATCGATTCACCCGTGCGCGAAATCGGCGGTCCGATCCCGGAAGAAGGCGACAAGCTGATGGAGGTCAACGCCGACGGCTCCTGTCTCACGCGGATCCTCTCGGAACCCGGGATCATCATTTCCGGCCCCGCCTGGCAACCGGGCCCCGATCGCGGGGCCGGGCCGATCCTCTGCTAGCGCGGGAGCGCGTCGTGGACCCGCGCGGCGAGCGCGCGGTGGGCCTCGACGTTGGTGCTGCGATCCGTCTTCACCTCTATGAGGCCGGTGCCGGCCGCGAGCGCCTCAGCTAGGCCCCCTAGCGACTCCAGGCGCCGGTGGGGGAGATCGAAGAGGGCGGCGGCCTTGGCGGTGTCGACCCCGCGGGGGGTTCCCAGTAGCGCCTCGAACTCCTCGCTCTCCAGTGCCGCCTCCTGCGGCAGGAAGTGGAAGATGCCGCCGCCGTCGTTGTCGATGACGACGATGCGGACCGGGGTCTCGACGTCGCGTAGCGCCGCTAGGGCGCCGATGTCGTGGAGGAGTCCCAGGTCCCCGGTGATGATGGTCGCTGGGCGTCCGCTTGCCTGCGCGGCGCCGATCCCTGAGGAGATGAGGCCGTCGATGCCGTTGGCGCCGCGGTTGGAGAGGAAGAGGAGGTCGGTCCCGCTCGGGGCGAGGAAGGCCTCCTGGTCGCGGATCGGCATGCTCGAGCTGGTGTAGACGAGGTCGCCGTCGCGGTGGGCGGCGCCGAGGGCGCGGTGGAGGGCTGGCTCGGAGATCTCGGCGTCAGAGAACGCTTCATCGAGCGCCGCCTGCGCCGCCCGCTCCGCCTCGGTCCAGCGGTCGGGTAGCGGGCATTCCCGCCCCTCGAGGCCTTCGACCCGGGCGGCCCAGCCGGATGCGAGCTCGGTGGGGTCGGCGCGGAGGATCGCCGCCGCCCGGTTCGTCGGCTCGTTCCAGCCCCCGTAGGGATCGATCACGATCTGGTCGGCATCGCTCGTCTCAATCCACGCCCGGAGCGGCTTGCTCGTCGGCATCGCCCCGAAGCGGAGGATCAGCTCGGGGACGACCGAGCGCGCAAAGCGCTCGTCGCGCAGCAGCAGGTCGTAGGCGGCGACCACGTGCGAGCGGTCGTGCGGGCCGCAGCGCACCTGCGAGGTCGGGTCGGCGAGGATCGGAAAGCCGGCGACCCGAGCGAGGTGGACGAGCGGCTCGCGCAGCTCCGGGTCGAGCTGGCGACCGGCGACGATGACCCCGGAGATCGCGTTGCCGATGTGCCCGGCCACCTCGTCGAGGAGGAAGGTCGAGGGCTCGAGGTCGATGTGCGTTACCGCGGTGAGCGGGCGGCCGTCGCGCCCTTCGAGCGCCAGCGGGTCGGTGGCGGTCACCCCTCCCTTGACCGGCACCGGCGCCAGCGGCTCGCGCCACGGCAGGTTCAGGTGCACCGGACCCGGCCGCGTCTCCCCGCGCGCCGCCGCGAGGGCGCGGCAGGCGACCGAGCGGTAATGGAGCAGGCCGCTGTCGTCGGCCGCATGGGTCCCGACTTCGCAGAACCAGCGCACCGAGGAGCCGAAGCTCTTGATCTGGTCGATCGTCTGTCCGGCCCCGATTCCGCGCAGCTCCGGCGGTCGGTCGGCGCTGAGGACGACGAGCGGGATCCCGGATTCGTCTGCCTCGACCACAGCCGGGTGGTAGTTGACGAGCGCGGTCCCCGAGGTGCAGAGCAGGGCCACCGGCTCCCCGCTCACCTGCGCCGCCCCCAGCGCGAAGAACCCAGCCGAGCGCTCGTCGACGATCACCTTCACCGCGATCTCCGGCTGTCGCCAAAGCGCCAACGCCAGCGGCGTCGAGCGCGAGCCGGGGGAGACGACCGCCAACCGCAACCCGCCCCGAGCGAGCTCCTCGGCGAAAGCCGAAGCGAGGGCGGTGTTGGCGTTGGTCGAGTCCATAGGCACTCCTAGATGCGATGCGCTTGCAGGACATCCTCGTCTATCTCGATGCCGAGGCCGGGACCAGGAGGGAGGTGCAACATTCCGTCGCGGATCTCGCACTCCACCGAGGCGACGGACGAGGCGAAGAGGCGCTGGGTGGCGAGGCCGTGAGCGAGGTGCAGGCGTTCAGGATGGGTGGTCTCAGCGAGGCTGAGCGCGACCTGGGCCGCCGCCGCGATCCCCACCGGTCCGTCGAGGGCGCTCGTGATGTAGGCGGGGAGTACGTCTGCAATCGCCAGCGCCGCCTCGGGCCCGCCGACCTTCGAGAGCTTGATCCCGGTGTAGGAACAGGCCCCAAGCGCCGCGGCCTCCTCGGCCTCGGCGAGAGACGCCACGCTCTCATCAGCAGCCAACGGAATCGAAGTCGAGGACGCGAGCGCCGCCATCGCCTCCAGCCCCGCCACAGGCTGCTCCGCCAACTCGACCCCGAACCCCTCCAGCTCCGCCAGCGTCGCCTTCGCCGTCTCCAGGTCCCAAGCCTCGTTCGCATCCACCCGAATCCGCACCCCGGGCCCAAGCGCCTCCCACACCGCCCGCACCTGCGCCACGTCTCCTTCGCGAGTCCGCGAAAACCGTCGAATATCGACGCTTTTCGCGGACTCGGCACCGAGCTTCAGCTTGAAGGTCGTAAACCCCGCCTGAGCCCACCGTTCCGCCTCGGCCGCCACCGCGTCCGGCGCTCCCGCGACAAGCGTCGCGTTGCACTCAACCGCTTCGTCCCTCGCCTCCTCACCCAGCCCTTTTCCAGTCCGCCTGCCCCGCAAATCCATCAGCGCGGTTCCCACCGCGCATCTCGCAGGCGCCGACAGCGCCTGAGCCTCTCCGTGTTCTCCCCACGCGCCGAGTTCCCGGACCACGTCCGTTAGCGAAACCCCGCCCCGCAACGCCAGCGGCACCGCTTCGCCCAGCCCCACAACCCCGTCCTCGTCCCGCACCCGCAGCAGCACCATCTCCCGCTGGGTCAACGACCCGCGCGCGGTCACGTATGGCTCCTTGAATGGGAGCGCGTAAGGAATTACTTCGACGGAGGCGACCTTCACGCCCCAAGCCTCTCAGGCGGAGATCAGGAGGCCGATCGTGACCAGCAGGCTGAAGACGCCGAGGACCGCGCCCGTCTGCGCCAGCACGCCGTTTAGCGCCGGTCCGTCCCGCCGCTCCGCCAGCGTCTTCGCCGGTTTCAGCGCCAGCGGCGCCGCCAGCCAGCCGATCATCGGCAGCAGGCTTGCGTCGCCGGCGACCAGCGCGATCGGCAGGACTAGGAACCCGCCGACAAGCAGCAGCCGGTAAAGGTTGACCGCGCTCTCCCGCCCGATCCGCACCGCCAGCGTGTTCTTCCCAGCCCGCCGATCGGTCTCGACGTCGCGGACATTGTTGACGACGATGATCGCCGTCGCCAGGAAGCCGATCGAGATCGAGAGCCCCAGCGGCAGCGCGTCGAGTTCCTCCAGCTGCACGTAGTAGGAGCCGTTGACCGCGACGAAGCCGAAGAAGAGGAAGACGAAGACCTCGCCGAAGCCAGCGTAGCCGTAGGGCCGCGGCCCGCCCGTGTAGAGGACGCCGGCGGCAATCGAGAGGACGCCGATCAGGAGGATCACCCAGCCGGCGACGGCGGTCAGGTAAATGCCGCAGGCGACCGCGACGGCGAAGGCGATCCAGGTCGCGGTCATCACCCGCTGCGGGGTGACCATTCCGCTCGCCGTCACCCGCACCGGCCCAAGCCGGTCGGCGGTGTCGGCGCCACGCTTGGCGTCGGAGTAGTCGTTGGCGAGGTTGGTTCCGATCTGGATGAAGATCGAACCGACCAGGGCGGCGACGAACGCGCCCCAGCGGGGCAGTCTGCCGTACCACTGCACCGCCGCCGCGGTCCCGACCAGGACCGGCGCGATCGCCGCCGGCAGCGTCCGCGGCCGCGCCGCCATCAGCCAGATCCTCATCGCGCTGCTCCCATCCAGTGAGCGGTCATGGACGCCGCGGGAACTTGGCAAAGTCGGGGGACCGTTTCTCCTTGAACGCCTCTCGCCCCTCGGCCGCCTCCTCGGAGCCGTAGAAGAGGAGGTTGGCGTCGTGGGCGAGCTGCTGGATGCCGGCGTAGCCGTCCTCGTGGGCGTTGAAGCTGGCCTTGACGAGGCGCAGTGCGAAGGGGGAGAGGGAGAGCATCTCGCGGCACCAGGCGACCGTCTCGCGTTCGAGCTCGGCGAGCGGGACGACCGTGTTGACGAGCCCCATCTCCAGCACCTCCTCGGCGCTGTACTGGCGGCAAAGCATCCAGAACTCCTTCGCCCTCTTCGTCCCGACCAAGTCGCGCAGCAGCGAGGCGCCGTAGCCGCCGTCCCAGGAGCCGACCCGCGGCCCGGTCTGGCCAAAGACGGCGTTGTCGGCGGCGATCGTCAGGTCGCAGCAGAGGTGGAGGATGTGCCCGCCGCCGATCGCGTAGCCGGCGACCATCGCCACCACCGGCTTCGGCAACCGCCGCATCTGGATCTGCAGGTCGGTGACGTGGAAGCGCCCGACCGAGGCGCCCTCCGGCATGTACCCGGTGTCGCCTCGCACGGTCTGGTCGCCGCCGGAGCAGAAGGCGCGCTCGCCGGCGCCGGTAATAACGATGACGCCGACCTCGCTGTCCTCGCGCGCCAGCTCCATCGCCGCGGAGACCTCGACCAGCGTCTGCGGCCGGAAGGCGTTGAGAACCTCGGGCCGGTCGATCGTCACTTTCGCGATCCCGCCGCCGGTCTCGTAGCGGATGTCCTCGTAGGTGCCGGGGCCGGCGGTCCACTCGATCGGCGCGTAGAGCTCGGCCTCGGGCGGAGCTCCTTTGTGGCGTTTGGGCATGATGGGGACGATATCCCGATGAAGCTCGACGACTGGCTCTCCCAGAGATCGCAGAGCTGCCCCGACCGGACCGCGCTGGTCGCCGACGGGGCGGAGATGACCTATGCCGAGCTCGAGGCGGAGGCGACCTGGGTCGCGCGGCGGCTCGCCGCCCACGGCGTCCGCCGCGGCTCGACCGCGGCGCTGACCATGCATCCGCGCCGCGAGCAGGTCGTCCTCCTGCACGCGCTGATGAAGCTGGGTGCGGCTCTGCTGCCCCTCGGCCCGCGGCTGACGGCGGAGGAGCGGGCGGCGATCGTCAGCGCCGAGGAGCCGATCATCGACCTCGACGACCCCGGGATGCTGACCCAGACCGAGGCCGACATGCCGCTGCTCGGCGAGCACGATATGGACGACGTCTGCTGCCGCGTCCTCACCAGCGGCAGCACCGGGACACCGCGCCCGGTCCCGCTCAGCTACGGCAACTTCCTCTGGAACGCGGTCGGCTCCGGCTTCAACATCGGCGTCGCGCCGAGCGACCGCTGGCTCTGCTGCGTTCCCCTCAGCCACATCGCCGGGCTCGGGATCGTCATGCGCAGCGTCATCTACGGCACTGCGGCGGTCGTCCACGACGGCTTCGACGTCGACCGGGTGGGCGCGGCGCTGGAGAGCGACGGGATCACCCAGGTCTCGCTGGTGGCGACGATGCTGACCCGGCTGCTCGAGGAAGAAGTCGACCTCTCCGGCCCGCGGGCGATCCTCGTCGGCGGCGGACCGGTTCCCGAGGAACCGCTGGAAGAGGCGCTCGCCAAGGGCGCGACCGTCGTCCAGACCTACGGCCTGACCGAGACCTGCTCGCAGGTGACGACGCTGGCGCCGGCCGACGCCAAGCGCAAGCTCGGCTCCGCCGGGCGGCCGCTGCTGACCACGCATCTGCGGATCCAGGACGGGGAGATCCTTGTCCAGGGCCCCACCGTCGCCCCCGGCAGCGCCGACGCCGACGGCTGGCTGCACACCGGCGACCTCGGCCACATCGACGAGGAAGGCTTCCTCTACGTCCGCGACCGGATCGACGACATGATCGTCAGCGGCGGCGAGAACGTGATCCCGGCCGAGGTCGAGGAGGTGCTGCTGCGCCACCCGCAGGTGGCGGAGGCGGCGGTGATCGGCCGCGAGGACCCCGAGTGGCAGCAGGCGGTGACCGCCGTCGTCGTCCTCGAGGGCGGGGCGGAGGTGAGCCCGGACGAGCTGCGCCGCCACTGCGCAGAGACGCTGGCCGGGTTCAAAGTGCCGAAGCGCTTTGAGCTCGCCTCGGCGCTGCCGCGGACGCCCTCCGGGAAGCTGATGCGCAGGGCGCTCCGCTAGCCTGCCGCCTCATGCGAACCGACGACATCTTCTCCGACAAAGACGCTGACCTGAGCAAGCTCGACGGCAAGACCGTCGCCATCCTCGGCTACGGCTCGCAGGGTCACGCGCACGCCCTCAACCTCAAGGACTCCGGCGTCGAGGTAGTCGTCGGCCTCCGTCCCGACTCCTCCAGCCGCGCCAAGGCCGAAGCGGCCGGGCTCGAGGTGCTGGACGTCGCCGAAGCTGCCAGCCGCGGCGACCTGGTGATGATCCTGCTGCCGGACGAGAAACAGGCCGAGGTCTGGCGCGAGGAGATCAGCGACGGGATCGCCCCCGGCAACCTCCTGCTCTTCGCCCACGGCTTCGCGATCCACTTCGGCGAGATCGAGCCGCCCCCCGGCGTCGACGTCGGCATGGTCGCGCCGAAGGGCCCGGGCCACCTGGTCCGCCGCCAGTACGAGGAAGGCAGCGGCGTCCCCTGTCTGATGGCCGTCCACCACGACGACTCCGGCCAAGCCCACGACCTCGTCCTCGCCTACGCCTCCGGAATCGGCGGCGGCCGCGCGGCGATCATCGAGACGACCTTCAAAGACGAGTGCGAGACCGACCTCTTCGGTGAGCAGGCGGTTCTCTGCGGCGGCGCCTCAGAGCTCGTCCGCGCCGGCTACGAGACCCTGGTCGAGGCTGGCTACGACCCGCGCCTCGCCTACTTCGAGTGCCTGCACGAGCTGAAGCTGATTGCCGACCTGATGTACGAAAAGGGCATTCAGGGAATGCGCTACTCGATCTCCAACACCGCCGAGTACGGCGACATGACCCGCGGCAAACGCGTCATCGGCGAGGAGTCCCGCGCGGCGATGAAGCAGATCCTCTCGGAGATCCAGTCAGGCGACTTCGCCAAAGAGTTCATCGCCGAGAACCGCGCCGGCAACGAGAACTTCGACCGCATGCGCAAAGAGGGGGAGGGGCACCAGATCGAGGAGATCGGCCACGACCTCCGCGACATGATGCCCTGGATAGACCAGGGCTTCAAAGACACCAAGTAAGGCTGGGCTTCACTCTTTGATCGGCCCCCGCGGGCTCGTCTCGCCCTCGGGGAGCCGTCCGTCGCGGCCGACGTAGCCGTCCTTGCCGCCGACGCAGATGTAGATCGCGTCTTCGTCCTCGCTCAGGTTCTTGAGGCTGCGGACTACCTTGGCGTCTACCCAGGCGAAGCCGCCTGGGCCCAGTTCGTGCCTGCTGCCGTCGAGGTTGATCTCCATCCGCCCCTGGTGGACGAAGTAGAGCTCCTCCTGCTCCTCGTGGTAGTGCTTGCCCGACTCGTAGTTGGGCGGCATCACAATCGCGTTGACGCCGAAGGCGGTGACTCCGAGGTCCTTGCGGACCTTGCGGAAGCCCCAGCCCTCGCCGAGGTCGTCGAGCTGGGCGACGGCGTATCCGTCGCCCTTGGCCACTCCCTCAGACATTGGGAGCCACCGGAGCCGGGGCGGCGACGCCGCCGTTCTGGGCTTTTTCCAGCCCGACGGGCGGGTAGTCGTCGGTGAGGAAGGCGAGGTAGCCGAAGACGCGGGCGTGGAAGCTGTTGACGAAGGTCATCATGTCGTGGATTCCCTGCGGCAGATAGCCGCGGAAGACGATCGTCAGCCAGGCGACGAACCCGGCCGCCATCTGGACGTAGCTGGTCCCGTAGGAGAGGACGAGGATCACCGGTAGGGCGAGGATCCAGCGGAAGAAGCCCTTCAGTCGGCTCTGCCGCTCCGCTGCGGGTGCGACGTTGACCCTGATCGGGTAACTGGGGTCATCTTTGAGGCTGAACGGAGGCCATTCGTCGGTCTGGAGGTAGATCCAGGCTGAGACCCGGATGCTGAAGCGGACGACGCCGGCGTTGAACTCGTACAGCCACTGCGGGTAGCGCCCGAGGATGACGATCGCGACCCAGGCGAAGAGGTGGGTGAAGACCATGATCAGCCCCCAGAAGGCGGCGACGACGAACCACGGGATCGCCAGGAGCAACCGGAAGAACGTGGTCCATCGGTTCGGCTCCCGGTTGTAATCGGCTTCGTACTGGACTGGATACATCGGTCTCCCCCTCGGGTGGATGTAGACGAACGGCTTGGCCGAGCCTAACTTCGACCCCGGCGGCAGTCCCCCGCTTTGGTCAGTAACTTGTCGAGCCCGATGGAGGCGCAGACGACCATGCAGATTCCGGGCGATATCAAGCCCGCCGACGGCCGCTTCGGCTGCGGGCCCTCGAAGGTGCGCCCGGAGGCGCTGGCAGCCCTCGCCGAGCGCTCGGACCTGATGGGGACCTCGCATCGCCAGGCGCCCGTCCGCGACCTGGTGCGCGAATTGCGGACCGGCCTCGCGGAGCTCTTCTCGCTCCCCGACGGCTACGAGATCGCCCTCGGCAACGGCGGCACGACGGCCTTCTGGGAGGCGGCTACGGCCTGGCTCGTGCGCGAGCGGGCGCTCCACCTCACCTACGGCGAGTTCTCCTCCAAGTTCGCGAAGTCGACCGCCGCGGCGCCGTTCCTCCAGGACCCGATCGTCATCGAGGCCGAGCCGGGCGACGCGCCCGAGCCGACCGCCGATCCGGCGGCCGACGTGATCGCCTGGGCCCACAACGAGACCTCGACCGGGGTGATGGTCGACGTGCAGCGCCCTCAGGGCGCGGCCGAGTCGCTGGTCCTGGTCGACGCCACCTCCGGCGCCGGCGGCCTGCCGCTCGACGCGATCCAGGCCGACGCCTACTACTTCGCCCCGCAGAAGGGCTTCGCCTCCGACGGCGGCCTCTGGTTGGCGGCCTTGAGCCCGGCGGCGATCGCCCGCATCGAGGAGCTCGACGGCGCCTCCGACCGCTGGCAGCCCGCCTTCCTCTCGCTGCAGACGGCGCTGGACAACTCACGCAAGGAGCAGACCTACAACACGCCGGCGCTTGCGACCCTGCTGCTGCTGAACGACCAGGTCCAGTGGATGCTCGGGCTCGGCGGCCTCGCCGGCTGCGTCGAGCGCACCTCCGACTCCTCCGGCCGCCTCTACGGCTGGGCCGAGCGCAGCGACTTCGCCAGCTGTTTTGTCGCCGACCCGGCGAAACGCTCGCTCGTCGTCGGCACGATCGACTTCACCGAGTCGGTCGACGCGGCGGCCCTGGCCAAGGCGCTGCGCGCGAACGGGATCGTCGACGTCGAGCCATACCGCAAGCTCGGCCGCAACCAGCTGAGGATCGGGATGTTCCCTGCCGTCGACCCCGACGACGTCGAGGCGCTCACCGCCTGCATCGACTGGGTCGTCGAGAACGTCGAGGGGGTCGCTTCGTGAAGGTCCTGGTCAAGGAGAAGATCGCCGACACCGGCGTCGACCTGCTGCGCTCGCAGTTCGACGTCGACCTCGGCCTCGAGATGTCCGACGAGGAGCTGCGCGGGCAGATCTCCCAGTACGACGCGATCCTGATCCGCTCGGCGACGAAGATGACGCCGGAGCTGATCGAACTCGCCGAGAACCTGAAGGTGATCGGCCGGGCCGGCACCGGCGTCGACAACGTCGACATCCCCGCCGCGACCCGGCGCGGGATCATCGTCGCCAACGCGCCGGAATCGAACTCGGTCGCCGCCGCCGAGCACACCCTCGCCCTCGCGCTCGCCCTCTTCCGCAACGTCCCCCAGGCGCACGAATCGCTCGTCGCCGGACGCTGGGACCGCGCCAAGTTCAAGGGCGCCGAGCTCTACGGCAAGACCCTCGGCGTAATCGGGTTCGGCCGCATCGGCCAGCTCGTCGCCAAGCGCGCCCAGAGCTTCGAGATGGAGGTCGTCGCCTTCGACAAGTTCGTCTCCGCCGAGCGCTTCCGCGACCTCGGCGTCGAGGGCGCCGAGAGCGTCGAGGAACTGTTGGGCCGCTCCGACCTCGTCACCCTGCACACGCCGAAGACGCCGGAGACGATCGGGATGATCAACGCCGACACGATCGCGGCGATGAAGGACGGCGCCCGCATCGCCAACTGCGCCCGCGGCGAGCTCGTCGACCTCGACGCGCTGCTGGCTGGCCTCGAGTCCGGCAAGCTCGGCGGCGCCGCCCTCGACGTCTTCCCTTCAGAGCCCTTCACTGAGCACCCGATCTTCGCCCGCCCCGACGTCGTCGTCACGCCGCACCTCGGCGCCTCGACCGCGGAGGCGCAGGACCGCGCCGGCGTTGTCACCGCCGAGCAGGTGACCGCGGCGCTTACGGGCGGCGTCGTCACCAACGCGGTCAACATCGCTGCGGTGCGGCCCGAGGCGATGGAGGCGCTGGCGCCCTTCGTCCCCCTCTGCGAAAAGCTCGGCCGCCTCGCCCAGGGCCTCGGCGACGGCGCCGTCGAGAAGGTGAGCGCCGAATTCCGCGGCCGCATCGCCTCCCACGACACCCGCCTGCTGGGGATCGCGGTGATGGTCGGGATCCTCTCCGGCCACACCGAGGAGCCAGTCAACCTCGTCAACGCGCCGCAGATGGCCGAGGAGCGGGGGATCGAGCTCTCCGAGACCACCGACGCCAGCGCCGAGGACTTCACCGAGCTGGTTCGGGTCCGGATCGAGACCGCCGATGGGGCGGTCGAGGTCGCCGGCACCGGCGTCGGCCCCCGCAACGTGCCCTACCTGGTCGCCGCCTGGGGGGAGAGCTTCTACCTGCCTTTCGCCGAGCACCTCGCCGTCTTCAGCTATGCCGACCGTCCCGGGATGATCGGCCGCGTCGGCACTCTCTTCGGCGAAGAGGGCGTCAACATCGTCTCCGCCGCCGTCGGCGCCGAGAGCGGGGGAGAGCGCGCCGTGATGGCGCTCACCACCGACGCGCCGGTCCGCGCCGAGACGATCGAGAAGATCCTCGGCCTCGAGGGCTTCTCCAAGGGCCGCTCGGTCGATCTCTAGCAGTCCCGCCGCGCAACGTAAGCGCGAAACCGTTGTTTCGTTTAATGGGTCTGCGGATCCACCGCCCAGGGACTGATGAAGAAGGCGATCCTCATTGCGATGTTGTTGCTCGCGGCCGTGCCCGTGACGCTTGCCGATGCCGAAACGGGACCGGTCAACCTGCTGATCAGCGGCGGGCCGGAGAACAGCGGCCTCAACATCTCGCTCAGCCCCGACGGGCGCGAGTACGTGATCCTCTCGACCGTGCCGCTGGAAGTCGGCGGCGACCTCTGCTCCCATCCCGAAGAACGGCCGGCCGAGCTCGACTGCAAGGCGGCGGCGATCGCCGGCTTCGAAGTCAACGCCGGCGGCGGCTCGGACTTCGTCTTCTTCACCAGCGACATCCCGGTCCCGGTGACGATCCGCGGCGGCCCCGGCGGCGACAAGCTGGACGGCGGCGGGGCCTCGGACAAGATCATCGGCGGTCCCGACGACGACACCCTGACCGGGCGTCGCGGCGCCGACTGGATCCTCGGTGGCCCCGGCAGGGATCGCCTGGTGGGCGGCGCCGGCGACGACATGCTGCGGGGGGGGCCGGAACGCGACAAGCTCATCGGCGGCCCCGGCGAAAACATCCTGATCCAGTAGGTCCGTCTAAGCAGGTTCCCGCGCCGGCCCGGCCCCCGATCAGGCGACCGCCGACGAACGCGATCGCGACCAGGAGACCGACGAGCGAGAGCGCGGCGTCGAGCCGGAACGCCGCCTGGACGCCGTCGACGAAGGGCGGCACCGCGCCGGAGAAGACGGTGGTGGTGAGGCCGAGGCCGATCGAGCCGCCGGCGATCTGGAACATGTAGACGATGCCGCCGGCGAGGCTGGTTTGCGACTCGTCGACCGAGGTGACGCCGGCGGTGGTCGCGGTCGGGATGAAGCTGCCGGCGCCGATGCCGAGCACGACCATGCCCGGGATAAGCGCGCCGTACCCGGACCCCTCGTCGACGAAGGAGAGCAGCAGTGGCCCGAGCGTGATCAGTGCCGCGCCAACCACCGCCAGCGGCTTCGCGCCGAGGCGGTTGTACAGGGGTCCGGCGGCGAACGAGGCAAGCGCGAAGACGGCGAGGAACGGCAGCATCCCGACCCCTGACTCGAGCGCCGAGTAGCCGAGCTGCTTCTCCATGAACTGCGGCAGGTAGAGGAGCGCGGCGAAGAAGGTCGCGGCCATGAAGAGGACGGCGATGCAGGAGGCGGTGAAGCTCTCGTTCCGCATCACCTCGCGCGGAACCAGAGCGTGGCTACCAGCCCGGCTCTCCAGTCGCGCGAAGGCGGCGACCATGACCACGGCCAGGGCCAGCAGCCCGATCACCCGCGGGTCGCCCCAGCCCCAGTCGGCGACCTGGTCGAGGGCGACGAGCAGGGAGACGAGCCCGATCGAGAGCGTCGCGATCCCCGGATAGTCGACCCGCCGCTCGCCCGCCGCCGGCTCCTTCACGTGCACGAGCCAGTAGGTGACGCCGACGGCGAAGAGCGCGATCGGGACGTTGAGGAAGAAGATCCAGCGCCAGCTCAGCTCCTCGGTGAGGGCGCCGCCGAGGAGCGGGCCGACGGCGTTGCCGAGCCCCGCGGCGCCGATGATGATCCCGCCGGCGAGGCCGGCCTTCTCTTCGGGCAGCAGCTCGTAGGTCATGCCGAGGATCGCCGGCCACATCAGCGCCCGCCGATCCCCATCGCCACCCGCGCTGCGATCAGCCAGGTCTCGCTCGGGGCGACGCCGCCGAGCGCCGACATCGAGGCGAAGATCGCCGAGCCGAGGAAGAAGGCGTTGCGGCGGCCGAACATGTCGGCGAGCCGGCCGCCGGTGACGATCATCACCCCGAAGGTGAGCGCGTAGGCGTTGATCACCCACTGGATCGTGTTGATGTTCGTGTCGAAGTCCTGCTCCATCGTCGGCAGGGCGACGTTGACGGCGGTGAAATCGTTGGCGATTACGACCACCGCCATGCCCATCGCGAAGAGGGCGAGCCAGTTGGTCCGTTGGCCGGATTCGGTGGGCGCCGGGCTTGAGATTCGCGCAGCCTACGCTAAGGTTCGAAGCCGAATGAGCTTCCGGCTCGACAGCCTCGCGCTACTCCTTCTCCTCCCCCCTCGGGGGGAATAGCGCTGGGCGGCGCGATAGCCGCGAGAGACAAAGGCCATTCGAATTAGAGAGAGAAGGAGAGGTCCGATGGGACCCCAGAACGAGACCAATTCCGACGCCAACCGCGTCCACATCTTTGACACCACCCTGCGAGACGGGGAGCAGTCGCCCGGCATCTCGCTGAACACGGCCGAGAAGGTCGAGATCGCCCAGCAGCTCGCCCGCCTGGGGGTCGACGTGATCGAGGCCGGCTTCCCGATCACCTCGCCTGGCGACTTCGAGGCCGTCGAGAAGATCTCCCGGGTGGTCGAGGGTCCGACGATCTGCGGCCTGGCCCGCACCCACAAAGCCGACATCGACGCGGCCTGGGGGGCGATCAAGGAGGCGGCGCGTCCGCGTATCCACACCTTCATCTCCACCTCCGACATCCACATTCAGCACCAGCTGCAGACCGACCGCGAGGACGTCAAGGGGCAGGCCCGGGCGGCCGTGGCGCTGGCCAAGTCTTACTGCGAGGACGTCGAGTTCTCGCCGATGGACGCGACCCGCGCCGACATCGAGTTCACCGCCGAGGTCTGCGCGATCGCGGTCGCCGAGGGCGCCAGGGTGGTCAACATCCCGGACACCGTCGGCTACACGACGCCGGAGGAGTACGCCGACTACTTCCGCCGCCTGTACGAGCTGGTGCCGGCGCTGCGCGAGGTCGAGATGTCGGTCCACTGCCACGACGACCTGGGGATGGCCGTCGCCAACTCCTACGCCGGGGTGCGGGCGGGGGCGAGGCAGGTCGAGTGCGCTGTCAACGGGATCGGCGAGCGGGCCGGCAACTGCTCGCTGGAGGAGATCGCGATGCTGATCAGCGTCCGCGAGGACATCCACGGCTTCACCACCGGCATCAACACCCGTGAGATCGCCCGCACCA
>Ga0184624_10000005_pt1 | contig 50490 bp, 59 predicted proteins | sample PLM3_5_b1_FD_133157 | JGI IMG/M metagenome (GOLD analysis project Ga0184624, IMG submission 133157) | Groundwater sediment microbial communities from an aquifer in East River, Colorado, USA - PLM3_5_b1 | ecosystem: Environmental > Terrestrial > Soil > Riparian zone | place: USA: East River...
AAATATTTCTCGTGCATTACAGCAATCAAGAAATATGCTGTCTCAGGTTCACAGCTTGTCTGATGTGCCAATCGTAGACGATTGGGATTTATTGACTGGCGTGCTACACAGTCATACTCACCCGGAATAAGATTTGTCATTGTCGTAAACTTTGTAATAGTCGTAAACTTCTCGCGGGTATTTCACGTATATTTCACGTATATTTCACGGCTTTGTCGCGGGTATTTCACGGATATTATTAGTGTGTATTTTTTACACTATTCGCCGCTAACTGCTTGCGCTGTAAGGGTTTGCGGTAACACAAGAGCATTATACCATACCCCTATGCCGATGTCAAGCCCATAGGTTGGATCGACGATCCAAAAGTTTGGCGTCGAAATCCAATTTTTTGTCTTTTTTTATATTTTGTATGTATTTATAGGGTAGTAGACTCTACAGTATACTTTTCACCGATAAGTGCTTTAGAATCAGTAACTTACGGGAAATGCCCGTCGGAAAAAATACCCGTGAAGTATGTGTGAAGTATCCGTGAAGTACCCGTGAAATACCCGTGAAGTATCCGTGAAGTTCCGTGGTAGGTTTACGACGGAGTGCTGTTTACGTCGTAAACCCTATCGGCCCTAGAAACGGCGATCGGCGTTTCCGGGCACCTTACTATTGCTTCGGAACGATCGTTGATCGTAGGGCATTCTAGCGCGTTCTAGGGGCATTCTAGGCTGTAGGTTCAGCCTGCATCTCGAGCGCCCCGCAGCCCAGACCGACAAATAGCCTGCATCGTCTCCAATGCAGGCTATCTGTCGCTTGTGTGTCGTAAAAATACGGGGCATTTCTGCCCCGTATCGGTCTAGGCCATTGCCTCGATCTTCTTGAGCGCTTCGGCCTCGCTGATGTTGAACGCTTTTGCGAGTTGCTTCGCTGCGGCCAATTTCGCCTTGTCCGGTCCCTCGACCAGAACTGCAAGACGCTGAGACTCCTTGGACTTCGCGCCGAGGTCGTTTCCGTAGAAAAAGTCCTTTACCGCGCAAGGACCGTCAAAGTCGGAAATGTCGTTTCCGTCCTTGTCCTTTTCGGACTTCCACGTCGTCTCGACACCGCCAGCGATCGCGGCCATCCCCTTGTAGTTGGTCGGGACCAGCTGCAAGTATTCCTTGCGGTAGGGCTTCGACTCGACGTTGCGCTTCACATTGTTGATCCGCGCCACAACGTCACCCGCGGTGATCGCTGCCTTGACCGCGTCGGTCTGCTTGGCGATCTCGGTATTGAGATCCAGCGTCCCGCCGACCAGCGTGGCCTCTTCCTTTGCCACTTCCTCACCTGCTACGATCTTCACTTTTGCCATTTGGCACACTTCCTGTTAGTGGCGCGTTTTGCGCCGTTTCCGTTTCCGAACTTACTAGAACAGTATAACATGGTTTCGTTTCGGTGTCAAGCGTTTATTTTGCTTTTCTTTTCGCGCCGCCCGTTACCGTTTCTAACCATACATACATTCTAGCATACCTGCGCTACCCTGTCAATAGGTAACATTTACTTACCTGCTACGTATTCAGTTGTCAAGGAGCGCACACCGTCGAACTAACTACCCAACGACATACAGTCTACCATAGGCGCACATGGTTGTCAATAGGAAGATTTTACAATGAATATGTATTTTTTATATAGCGTGCTACGACTGTGAGCTATTGCACCGATCGTGCCATGCCAACCGACTGGGGCATATGCCCGTCGGAACGGGTCCCATGTCGGCCAGGGGTTTAAGGCTGTCGAAAGCATGCTTGTTTGCAACTTATATGTTCATTCGGCAGTCTGAATATAACGCCTTATTTTCCATGCGACGAAAACGGATCTTGCCGTTCACTTGATGAACGGCTACCGATAAGCCCTTTGTTTGCAAGCACTTACGGGCGGGCTTGACAAGCAACCGGCATTTATGGTAGAATCACGCAGGAGCGACGATGCTCAGCAGTTCGTCGTATTCTAGGATTACGACTATGTTCATATCCGAAGAAGAAGCTCTCGAACGTCTTCGATCCTCTAACAATTTAGTGAACCGTCTTGGTGTGACTCAACCTGAAACGGGTCCCATACAGGACGACGAAGAAAAGTCAAGTGAAGTCGACGCTGCCCTACAACATGAACTCGACCTCGATCCAGACATAGATCCAGTGCGCGCCGCAGTTCTCGCTGGACGGCGCGCAACGGGAAGTAACGGTCGCGGTCGATATCCCGGACAGAAGAACATTCCGCCTGTCTTCAGATCACTGATCGGAGCAACGAGCCGAATTACATCGGCTGAAAGTGCAGCTAAGATGTTCGGAGTTTCTGTCCCAACTGCGCACAATTACGCGCACGGGAAACTCGCATCAAAGGCTACGCCGAATCAGAGTCTGCTCGAGTCCATCGAGAACGATACGCAAAGTATCAGGCAACAAGTTCTCGGTGTTCTTTCCTTCACGATTGCAGGCATCACTCCAGACAAGATCGAGAACAAGGATGCCAAGGAACTTTCGATCATCGCGCGCAACCTTGGATCAATCATGTCTGCGACCAAACCTCCGGCCGATTTCGGAGACAAGACAACGAACGCTCAGGTCATAGTCTTTTCTCCCGAGCAGGAACAAGAATCATTCTATCCAACAAAAGAGATCGGCTAACACTAAGGTAAAGTATCCCGTAGTCGAAGCCGTCGACGAAGTGAGTTAAAATTATGCAAGGTTTTGTTCGTAAGCTCTTTGCAGACAAGGGCTACGCTTTCATCGAAGGTTCAGACCAGAGAGACTACTTCCTCCACTGGTCGAAAGTTTCGCGCGCCTCCGTTCCCTTCCGGAATATGCGCGAAGGCGACAAGGTCACGTTTGATTATGAAGAAGGAGATCAGGGACCAAAAGCCCTGAACGTGCTAGTCAACCGAACACAGGAGAATACCGATGCCACTGTCCGACCTCTCGCAAACGAAGCCGGTTGACCCACAGTACGGTCAATCAGTCCCGCTCCGCCCAGGTGACCACCCTGGACCCGACGATCCCGGCGTGAATGAGCGCCCCTCAGTCGACAACAGTCTGCCAGGCAACGACGTGCCCGAGTGGCTCAGCAAGCCAGGTCCGGATCGTCCTCGTGTCGGCGGAGATTCAACGCGCGCGCAATGGGCATTCGATCCAAAGAGCAAGAAGCTCGTCAAGCTCGACAAGCAGAAGTCGCTTGCGAACATGAAGATCAATCTCGGTTCGCCTCTCAACGTGAAGACAAAGACTGGAGAGGTGCAGGCAGGTCCGGGAGACATCGTCGGCGACTGGGGCAAACATCAGGTCATGATGAGCAAAGAAATGTTCATTGCTCTGATGGGCCAAGAGGAGTACGACAATCTGCTCCGCAAGGAAATGCTGAAGGTCGTCATCGCCAAGCGTCTCGACGACGGACTTCCTGCATACACCGAGCAAGAGATCGGTATCAAGAAAGAGGAGATCGATAAGGTCATCGAAGCCAAGGCGCGCTCCGAAGAGGACTTTGATCCCAACGATCTGAATCAACGCATTCAGATCACCGATTCTTCTGAAGGTCCTCCGACAATCGCACCGGATGAGTATGGAACCATCATCCCCGGACCGATGCTCCCGATTCCGGTCAACATGCCGGACGAAGGTGAACCTCCTCCGACGTCTCAAGATCCTGCCACAGGTGCATCAGCGGGTAGTCCGGGAACTTGGACTCCAAGTGGCGGACAACCTCCCGCCGACTTTGCTGCACTCAGCAGCATGACGGCCGACCCCACGACCGCGTGGACCGAAGGCCAGTACGTCACTCTCGGTGACAACTCGGATGCCTATTGGGATGGCACGAATTGGGTCGTCGGTAGAGCACCGGCAGCCGCTCCTTAGGACTATAGGGTGCGCCGATAGTGTGCTCGGCGCACCCTTTCTTTCGACGAGCCGAAGTATTCCGAAGTCAAGTGAAGTCTAGGTAAATTCAAATGAAGAAGATTCTAGTCGTTCTCTTAGTCGTGTTCTGTTTCGGATGCGACATCGAACTCACGATGCCGTCAACGAACGTAACGAACACGAATACGAACACCGTCTCTATCGACCTACACGACCTCATAAACTTTGCTCCAATGGCGAATCCCACGAGCACGCCAGTTCCTGGTGGGCCGACCGGATCTGAGACGCCATTACCTTTACCTGCTTCTGCTCAAGGAATCGCCCAGGGTGTAGCAAACAACAATCAGAGCGCCCTTTTGAGATCGTGTCAGGCGATATATGGCGAGGTTGCTTGGACCTTCATGGACGCTGAAGTGGCTGCGCTCAAGGCTCAGGATCCTCGCTGGGGTTACATGGTCAAGCCTACCGATGGAACGATCTCCAAGGACGTTATCGCGTATCGAGCGACTTCGGATAATTCAGGCGCGTGGGGTGTCGATATCATCGTCGATCACTGCGGCAACCCGAGTTTCGCCTGGAACGTTCTCGGATTCGACCCGAATGCACAATGGTCAGGAACGAGGTTCTGATGATTCTCATTCTTGTTATCCTCATCGTTCTGCTGTTTAGCACCGCTCCATATTATCCATATTCCCGTAGCTGGGGATACGGACCTTCAGGAGCTGTCACACTCATTCTTGTCATCCTCATCATCTACATGCTGTTAGGACGTGGTCAGGCAAGGTTGTAATAAATTGGACACAGAGGCGATTCAATTAGAAAGGGTCAAGATGCCCGCTAAAAGCGCGAAACAATATCGTTTCATGCAGGCGGCAGCCCACGGCGGTCTCAAAGGACCCCAACAAATTGATCCCTCTGTGGCCAAAGAGTTTATCGCAAAGATGCCGACGAGCAAGCGTAAGATTTGGAGCAAGTAATGGCCATCACATATAGCATTCCACTCGGCGTTCCGACACTGACTCTTGCGGGAGTCGCATACGCGTTACCAGTGCGCGCCTGTATGCTCATTTCTTCCGGAGCATCTGAAGTCTCGCTTGACGGGACTGCTTGGGCCGCGCACACTTCAGGTCAGAATGCTCAAGGAGCGTTCGTCAGGACAACTGGTGCGGCAACCGTCCTTGCTAAGCCGATAGGTTAAGTTGCCTTTTCAGACTATTGAGGGAAGTAAAGTCTGGGAGCCAAACAAAAGGCAAACAGATTTTATCCGTATCCCAGACCAAATATTCGAGGCAATGTATGGTGGAGCAGCTGGAGGAGGTAAGTCAGAACTCCTACTGATGCTTCCGATAGCTCGTGGCTGGTATGAAAACTCAACTTTTAAGGGTATCATTTTTAGAAGAACATTCCCAGAGCTTGAAGAATCACTTATCCCAAGAAGTCGAGACATATATCCTCTTTTCGGAGCTACGTATAACGATACGAAACACCGTTGGACGTTTCCATCAGGTGCCTGGATTCAGTTCTCGTATATGCTTAGGGCTGAGGACGCTCGAAGCCACGACACCGCCGAATACAATTACATCGGATTTGACGAATTAACAGCCTTTGAGGAATTTCAATATGTTTTCCTTACTAGTCGCTGTCGTACCTCTGATAGCAGCCTTCCTGCTATTATACGAAGTGCGACGAACCCGGGTAACGTCGGACATTCATGGGTTAGAAAAAGGTTCGTCGAACCGGCAAGGAATGGATACACGAAAATCTACGACCGAGTAGCTCAAAGCTACCGGATATTTATACCGGCGAAGCTGACGGATAACCATTTCCTGATGCGCGCCGACCCGAATTATATAAATCGTCTTCAACTCCTACCGCTTGCCGAGAGAAAAGCTAAGCTCGAGGGTGATTGGTGGACGTTTACTGGTCAGGTCTTCAACGAATGGAGACATGAAAGATTTGCAGGGGAGCCTGTTAACGCGCTACATCTGATAGATCCTTTTCCATTGCCCGCGTTTTGGCCTCGAATTGCTGCAATTGACTGGGGCCACAGTGCAATGACGTGGATCGGATGGGCGGCTGTTGCTCCTAACGGACAAGCGTTCCTTTATCGTCAATACGGTCGGAAAAATCAGAAGATTGTTGACTGGTCTAGTGACTTTGTCCGATTGTCACAAGGCGAAATCATCGATTCCGTAGTGATCGATCCATCTGCTCGTCGAAAAGAAGGTGATCAACGGTCGATTTTACAGCAGTTTGTAGAGGTATTGAATCCTCCAGGTCAAGATGCTCGTTACACCATCTCACTAGCTGATAACGATCGAGTCAGCGGCAAGATGTTGATGCACGAATACCTGAGATGGAACCAAAGACCACCACGAATTGTTCCGAAAGAGGGATTCAACATTGAGACAGGCGCGCGAATTTTCAGGATTTACGGAGAGAAAGCCTATAAGGAATACGCGTCGATGTTTGAGCCGGAAAAACCGGAAACAAACATCCCAAAACTCCAAGTCTTCAAGGACTCGAGACTCTATGTTGATACCGATCTTGATGCGTTCGAAGACGTCATTCCCCTTTGCGTTTACGACGATGTCAAGACAGAAGATGTCATGGAATTCGATGGGGACGACCCGTATGACGGGGGTCGCTACCTGGTTAAAGAGATACATCGTTGGGTGGAAAAGTCGCAAGTCGTCAGCGAAGACAGGGAGAAACTCAACCAAGTCCTCCAATATCTAGAGAGTTCGGGTGACATGACCGGTTTCTACCGAAGAATGGAGAAACTGGACAGAAACAAGAATCAATTCATGAAACCTGTTAAGATGTATCATAAAGCTCCTCGTAGAAGGCGGTTTCCGTATGTGGCTCATTGATCTTTTTCGTCCCTCTTACAAGGTTTCTCTGGAACAAAAGGGTTGTCTTGGCTGTTCTGCGCGGCAGGCGCACATCGAAGATTTACAGAACCTGCTTCGCTCGGAACGAGAAGGCAATTCGATACTACAAACTGTCTTGTTCCAGAAGGTCGGTTACGTTGCTCCGACGGTTTCGCAAGAAACGTCAGACATGAAGCCGTTGCGTAGCATCCAGACGATTGGAGACCTACGTAGACAGGCAGAGAACAGAGAAGCTGAGAAGTTTCCCGATGCTCGTAAAGAATACTGGACTAAAGTTCAGGCTCAATACGATAAAGCTGGAAAACTTCCAAGAATTGAGCCTAAGACCGAGCCAGAGTATCCCGAAGTAACAGCACAAGATACTGGAAATGGCTGACTACGAAGACTGGATACCGTATCTCAAGCGAAAAGCTAGTGAGATTTATAACTGGCGTCCTACACCTCTGCCTCCAGTTACTCAACCGCCTGTTAATACGCTTCGGACGACACCGAACGCACCTGCAAAACCGTTCAAACCGGCGGCTGTTGACCTATATAATACTGTAAAGTCAAATCTAGAGAAGTCCAACGTATCAAAACTCTGGACGTCACCTGCTGAGACGGTAGCCAAAAAGGTTGTCAATTCAGGTAGTGAGTTCATGGGGCGCGTCGGAGCTGTCACGAGCCATCCAGCAGGAAAGTTTGTTGGCGCGCTCGCTGACGCCTACGATCCGAGATCTACAGGTTCCGAAAAGAAAACGGGCTACGAGCCCTGGTGGGAAGCTGGTAAAGCTGTAGTCGAAGGTCTTTCAGATCCTACTGCGCCACAGACTTCTCCATCACAAGCTATCCGAGAAAGATCTCCTTACACATCGCCGGACCCGTTATCGACGACTCTCGCCAGTTTCGGTGCAGATGCAGTCCTCGACCCATCAAACGCGCTCGGTGGCGGAGCGACTGCTAAAGGAGCAATGGCTCTAGCCGGGATGGGTGGAGACGCCGCTGGTCTAGCATCCATTCCGATGTGGTTGTGGAAAAAACAGAACAATATCGAAGCCTTTTCGCATGGTGCAGGTAGCACGCAAGACATCGAATCGATGTATAAGAGCGGCCTACAACAGCGTGTAGGTGACGACGTTCTACAGCGTTGGTTCCATACCATCGGTATCTCTCCAGAAGACATGGCCGCAGACCGTGCGGCTGGCATGATTCCCAAGCACAAGTATGGTTGGGGCACGTCACACATGCCTGTGCAGGCAAGTCCTAACATAGAGGTCCTCAACCTCTTAGAGCCTGTGCCAAAGGAAGATATCGAGAAGATCGTAGCAACGCTGCATCCAGACAAGGATCGAAACAGAATTGATGACATCTGGCGCGCGTGGCGAGATCAGTCTCAATACGTCGTGCCTCGTGCAGACCAGATTTCTGGTAGGGTTCCATACAAGTCAGTCCGATCTGAGCCTGGATCGGAGGCGCACAAAGCTGTAAAGAAGCTCGAGAGAGCAATTACAGGATCTGCTAACGTCTACGGCAAGACTGGTATATCTCCCGAAGGATCGCCTGTCAACCATCCTGGAATGGAGACGAAGGCGTGGCAAGCTATCGCTCATCGTGACACCTCAGGTGGCAACGAAGAGGCGATGGCTTTCAATCCAGACTATGCTCTGGTCTCAACCAAGACGGAAAAACTCGCATCTGGTGAGCCTGCTCCGTATAAGCCGCTTGGTAGATACGGTAATGAGACATTTCCCAAAGATTTGCATCTAGCGCAGAGGACACCTGTCCCTGCTGTCCAAGCGCCTGTTACACCTCCGCCCGCTAACGTGCCTGTTCCGTCAGGCGCTGTTTTCAAAGATCCTATGGGAAATGCCTATAACTTTACAGGCACTCCTTACAATCAGGGATACAACTATTACAAGCTAGTTGCTCATAAGAACGCGCCTCCAGAGGAAGTCAAAGCAGCTTGGGACGCTTTGTCAACTGCTGGAAAGAATAAGTTCAAGGACAACTGGCCAGCTACGTTTGAATCTAAGGTCGTTCCTCATATCTCTGGTCCAGCTAAAGCTCCTGTTCAGGCTAAGGCAGCCGTGCAGATGCCGTCTTCTTTTCTCAAGAATATGAAGAAGGCAGGCTATACAGATCAGGAAGCTAAGACAATCTGGGAAGCTGGTGGGACGCCTACTAAGGGACCTGAGCCAGAACTCCAGACACATCTTAACGATCTGAAAGGTATTTGGGAATCGTCTGGTGTGCCACTCCCGGCAGACACAGATATTAACGACTTTTTTGATGCAGCTAACCCAGGTCATGCTGGCCTGACACCTAAGGCCGCGCACGAGCTAGTATCGGATTATCTCAAGTGGAGTAATCCTGAGGCAGCAAAGGAAGTTGATGATCTCTGGGCCAGCAAACAGGCTGGTATAGACGCGCTCGCTCAGATTCCAAAGCCTCCGAACGCAATTGCTGACGTTATCGAGGATTTTCATGCAAATATATTCGGAGGTAATTACTCAGACGCTGAAGTAGCTAAAAAGTTTCATGAGTTAGACCCAGCTGAGCAAGCTGCTTATAAGAAAGCTCATCCTCATGGTTTAGACTTCTTAAACTTTTCAGAACCTGTTAAGGTTCAGTCAGCTAATCCACCAAGCTCTAAGTGGGACGTCTTTGATCCGTATCAAGGAAACGTCAAGAAGACGTTTGATACGAAAGCTGAAGCCGACGCTTACAAAGCCGCACGTGGTGGCGAAGGTTGGGAAGTTGGAGAACACGACACAGGATATCCATCTGTCAATCCAAATCACATTAACTGGACAGCAGCACATCCAGTAAATGCTGGAGCTGTAGATACAGCCGATGCGATTGACGTCTTTCAGCATCCAGAAGGTAAGACAATCGCAACATTCTCAACACAGGCTGAGGCCGACGCGTATATAAAGAATCATCCAAATTCAGATATGCTCGATACATCACCACACGATCCGGCATTCGGAACTGACGTTAAGTCACTTCCTCCGATGCCGAAAGGTTGGGGTTCAGTCGGCACGTCGACACCTGGAGGTGCGCGTGCTACTAAGTCGGATGCAGACATACTTGCAGCTGAGTTTGAGAAAGGTCTTTTTGGTAGCTCTGATCTCTCACCTGCAGAGGCGTTGGACGAATACAATAGTTTTTCAGCAGACATCAAAGCGGCGTTCAAAAAGAATCATCCTGACTCATATAAAGATCTGATGAACTTCCGAACGCACGGAGACATCGATCCAAACTATCACGGTGGCTATGACCCAGGAGATGAAGTTGATTGGACCAAACTTGGTACCCACGTTGAGGACGTCCAACCAGATACACATCACAATTACTGGGAGAGCACGAGCGCGCCTAAAACTGGAACGCAGTCGTTGCACGGAATCGAGTTCAAGCCAGTCGATAAACCTGACTTCAAAGCGGGTATGAATTTCTCAATCAATGCCCCTGCATTTGAGCCAGTTAAAGGAAAGAAACAGGCTGCTGGTGTAGTTATGGTTGAACCAGACGGTCGAGTCTGGATCATACATCCGAAAGGACAATTTGGTGGCTATAAATCGACGTTTCCAAAGGGAACTGTCGATGCTGGCGAGCATATGCAAGAAGCTGCCTTGCGCGAAGTGTTCGAGGAATCAGGGCTTACAGCGAAGATCACCGGTCATTTGACCGATGTAGAACGGACCACTTCCAAGACTCGGTTCTATATCGGTGAACGGACAGGTGGCGCGCCTTGGGCACACGGGCATGAGACAGAAGGTGTTTCACTCCTCAATCCAAAAGACCCTGGATTCGCCAAGCAACTTCAAGACATCTACGGTTCTGATACGTCAGATCATAAGGTGCTCGAGGCTCTTAAAAGCCATCTCAGCTTACAAGAGGATCTGAAATCTGGCAAGACAGTTCAGGCACCTAAAGGTTTTCCTGAGCCGTCAAAAGCCAAGCCATACGAGAACGCACCGACTGGCTATCAACTCAAAGAAAAGAACGCCAAGCTCGCTGGAGTTCACGAGAAACACATTTATACGAAGAACGGTCAGGACTACATCTTCAAGCCAACGAAGCATCCTGAGTTCGTTTTGCATAACGAGAAGGCTGCAAACGACATCGCTGGACTCGCAGGTCTGCACGACCCAAAGATGACGGTCGAGACGGTTGATGGCAAAAAAGGCACGATGCAGGAAGTCTTGGGCAACAAGCTCGATTGGAAGACGTTGCGTAACCACGATTTGACGAAGCTAGCAACTGGCGATCTGATGGAAATCATCATGCATCATCCAGTAGATTGGCTTACGTCGAATCACGACGCGCACACTGGCCAATGGCTCCAGACTCCGCACGGTCTGGTAGAGATTGATCGAGGTCAAGCGTTCAAGCATTTTGGAACGGACAAACTCGACCCAGAGTATCATCCGAATGCAGCGTTCGGTGAGGAGCCTCCGATTTATAACCAAATCCATAAGTTGTATAAAGAGGGCAAACTCGATTTAAACCAGACCGATATCATGAAAGCGCTCGAGGCGTCAATCGGAAAGCTCGATAAAAATACTCTGCAAGTCTATGATGCGCTGAACCAAGCGCTCGACAAAGCAGGCAAAGGTAATCTCAAGTCGTCGGCTCATCTGCGTTTCAATAATCTGAAAGCCGACATGGCTAAGTTCTGGACGAAGTAAATGCCTGAATCGATTAGTTTCGACCAAGTCCTGGACGAGATCCTTCCTGCCGAATTACGGCAAGGTCTCGATTCCATCATCCTTGATATCGACAACAAGGACCAGTTCGCTCGAGACCGCTTGATGAAAGTCTGCAAGCGCAACGAGTATTTCTGGGAAGGACTTCAGAACATCTACTTCAGCGAAGTCGCGCACGATTGGAGATACATCTCTCAGCATGGCGACGGCGAAGACGTCAACTACATGGAAGAAGCTGACGTCGAGAGCAAAATCGTAAATATCTACAAGGCGCACGGTGAGATCATCATCGCCGCCGTTTCTCAGTCTATCCCTGCGACTCGTTTCTTTCCAAACGATGCTGACCAGTCGGCCGACATCTACACAGCACAGTCATTCTCGCGACTCGCAGAGCTTATCAGAAAGCACAACAAAGCTCCTTTCCTCTTCATGAAAGCGCTCGGTCTTCTCTACAACTCGGGCATGATCGCAGCCTACACCTATAACGACCAGCACGAGAAGTATGGTGTTGATCGGATCGACCACTTCAAACCGGGAGTGGCACAGACACAGGTTGACTACTGCCCCGACTGTGGAGAACAGTTAGCCGTTCAGCCGATGAACGGCCAAGAAGTTCCGGCGCCGCCACTTCCTCCGGAGACCGACTTGCCATCGCCACCTCCGGTGCCGGAAGGAGAACCATTGCTGGAGCCTCCCCCGGAAGCGGTGTCGGAACCATTACCCGTCGCTCCGCCTCCTCAAGGTCCGCCTCCGATGCCGCCTCCTGGAGCGCCACAGGGCATGATGCCGCCAGAGATGGCAGGTATGGCTCCGCCTCAAGGTCAGACAGTCTGCCCCAATTGTGGAACGCCTGTTCAGCCCATGTCGGAAGTCGAAGAGGAGGAGACGCAGGAGTTCGATTATCAAGAAATCATTCCGAAGATGCGTCAGATCATCGAGTTGTATGGCCCGATGAGCGTGCAGATTTTTCCTCGCGCGCGCACGCTAGAACAGTCAGGATACCTCATTCTCAACAGTGAACACGATGTTGCTGAAATGCAAGAGAAGTTTCCGCACATCGCGGACCAGATTACTCCTACAGCAGACTCCGAGAGATACGATCGATGGGTGCGCGCGCCGTCGTTGGTCCAATCGGATGACGACGCCGACGTATGCACGTGTAGGCAAGTCTGGCTACGTCCCTGGATGTTCAACAAGCTCGGCAAGTCAGACGACGAAAGAATACTGGCGCTTAAGGAACAATTCCCTCGTGGTATTCGAGCCGTCTACATCAACGACGTCCTCGCTGAGGTCAACGATGAAGATATGGACGAATACTGGACAGTTTCTGTTGATCCTATTCTAGATCGAGTCCACGGTCAGCCCGTGGCAAACTCGGTTGTTCCTGTTCAGGAGATGACTAATGAACTATTCCAACTTACTGTTGAAACAATCCGATACGGAATCCCTGAGACATTTGTTGATTCCAGTGTTATTGACTTTCAAAAATACCGGGAGATGGAAATCAGTCCTGGTTCGTTATATCCAGTTAAGGCTCCTGCTGGAGGTAATATCGGAGCAGCGTTCTACACAAACAAAGCCGCAATGTTATCTCGAGAACATAAGGAATTCGCTGACGATTTACAAGCTGCTGGTCAATTTGTACTCGGAACGGTTCCATCGGTTTATGGTGGTACCGCCTCCGGAGGATCTGACACAGCTGCTGAATATAGTATGTCGAGAGCTCAAGCTCTGCAACGACTACAAATCGTCTATAAGATGATCTCGTTCTTCTGGTCTGATCTTGAGACGAAGGCAGTCAAGTGCTACGCCAAGAACATGAAGAACGACGAGAAGATCGTCAAGTCACAAGGTCGCAATTCATACATTAACGTGTGGATTCGCAAGGCCGAGATGACAGGCGAAGTCGGTCAGGTCGAGCCGGAGTTGAGCGAACAGTTTCCTCTGGCATGGTCGCAAAAACGTGACATCATTATGCGCCTCCTCGAGTTGAACAACGATGCCATCAACGAAGCAATGTTCCACCCAGAGAATCGACACACTGTCGCTGAACTCGTAGGCATCCCAGAACTCACAGTTCCCGGAGACGCAGACAGGACCAAGCAACTCTTCGAGATCTACGAACTACTCAAGGGTCAGCCACAGCCTGTCGGATTGAATCCGATGGATGGAACTCCGATCCTTGAAGCGTCTGTTCCGATCGAGAAAGAGGTTGACGAGCACGGTGTCCACATCGCCATCATCAAAGAATGGTGCGTAGGCGAGATTGGGATGGATCAGAAGATGACGAATCCCGGTGGCTACATGAACGTCATCGCTCATCTACAGGCGCACACGGAGGCCGAGCAAGCTGAGATGATGGAACAAATGATGATGCAAGGTGGAGCGCCTCCTGGAGGACCTCCGCCGTCAGGAGGAAAAGGATCGCCTCCGAAAGGTAAAGATACAGAGTCAATTCCGGCTCCAAGAGGTGTAGCAAATGTTCCATAAGTTTCTATTTCCGTTATACGACGATTCCGAGTCGTTCGGTGGACCCGGCGGTTCCACACAGTCTGACTTAGACATTTTGAACGCTCCTGACGAACCCGAGGCTGAAACCGAGACGGTCGACGAAGAAGCTGTCGAGCCGGTCGATAAGGCTGACGAACCAGGAGAGGTGACTTTTGAAACTCCCGAGGAAGCTGAAGGAACGGAGACGACAAAGGAGGAAAAGCCTCCTGTTGCTGAGGAGCCTGATGACGCAGAGGTTCCAACAGGTCAGCTACGTTTCAAGGACGTCAAGGGAAAATTCCCGACCGTCTTCAAGGAGTTCCCTCAGCTCGCTACAGCTATCCGCAATGACCGAGCGTATGGTGAGATATTTGCGTCACCGGAAGACGCTCGAGACGCTGCACAGCGCGCCTCTTATTTCAACACGCTCGAAGGACATCTGACTGGTGGCTCAGTAAAGGAGTTGCTTGGCGACATCGAGAAAGCAAATCCCGAGACGTTCAAGAAAGTTGTGCGCGATTTTCTACCGACTGTCAAGTCAAAGTCGATGGAACTGTTCGCTGAGATCACGCTACCGGCTGTCAACGACGTCCTCAGGAGTGCGATTCGCGACGCAGAGGGCTCCGAAAATGTTAATCTACGCAATGCCGCTCTCCACATTGCTAAATATTTATACGGCAAGCCTGAGATACCGGATCTCGACGCTAAAAAGCCAGCGGCATCGAACGAGGAAGAAGAGCGTATCAAAGCCGAACGTCAAGCTTTCTGGCAAGAGAAGCAACAAGACTTCACAAACGAGTGCTTCACGACAGGGCGAGACGAAACCTTCACGGAAATCGCGAAAGGTATCGACAACGACAAGTCAATCTCGCCGTTCCTCAAGTCCACGTTGAAGGAGAAAATCTTCAACGAGGTCGATCAACTTCTTGCTAAAGATACACGTCATCTTCGTCAAATGAATGCTCTGTGGCGCAAAGCCGAGTCAACTGGGTTTCAAAAAGAGTCACGCAGGGAAATCATAGACGCCTACCTGCGAGGCGCTAAGGCTCTGATACCATCCGTTCGACAGAAGCTCCGTGCCGAGGCAGGACTTGTTCCTGCTGGTAAACAACCCATTAAACAGCCTGAGACATCTAAACAGCGAACTAACATTCCGCAGTCTGGACGGCAAGCCTCAGGTCAGGCCGCTAAAATCCCGTCGGCCCGGGACGTGAACTGGGGAAAGACTTCCGATCTGGACTTCTTGAATGGAAAGTATACGCCGAAAAGAAGGTCTCAGTAGGAGTTACCTGTCATGGCAATGGACGAAACTCAGGTAGCTGCTACCGAATTGGAGAACGTCCGAAAGAAGATTCCGATCCTTTTTGACAAAGAGGACACCTTTTACTCGCAGATCGAGAAGGGTGAGGTCGAACAGATTTCCAGCCGGGATATGAGAATCCCGCTCGAAATTCGGCCCGGTGGACGCTTCGGACACTTTGATCCGGCAGGCGGCGACCTCGGACGCGGCGAAGGGCCGACTTACGAGAAGGCGGTCATCAACACCGTTCACTTGCGCCACGCAATCGAATGGCACAAGAAGACGGAATGGTCGACGGATTCGCAGCGCAAGGCTGTGGTCCAGTCGGTCAAGAAGCTCCTTGCCTCCGGAATGGTGGAGTTTCGCCGAGCGGTAGATGCGCTCGCTGTGTCTTCCGACGGCACAGGGACGCTGGGAACCGTCTCTGCTTACTCCACGTCCGGCGGCAAGGACACGCTGACCTGTGCATCAGACGGCTACGGCGTGCGCCTGATGCGACACGGTCAGCTGTTGTCCCTCTACGACGCAACGCTGGCGGTTCGCAAGCCCTTCGTCGGGGCAGCGACGCTCAACGGTGAAGCGCCTATCGATCTTCTGGACTTGCAGAACAAGACAGTCCGGATGAACGGTGCGGCAACGACGCCGGTCGCTGGCGACAAGCTCGTAGTCAGCGGTCTGACGTCGACTCCTCCGATCTCGCTTTACGGTGTTCCGTATCACGTATCGAATGCGAGCACTGGCTCGTGGCTCGGTCTTGATCGTGCGCTGTTCCCCGAGATTCGGGCGAATCGTGTCAACGCCAACGGAACGTCGCTGGCGCTTTCCTACGCGCGCGTTGCGCTCAACAAGGTCGGTGACCGTCTTGGTCAGGACCACGGCAACCGCGCAACAGCGTGGATGCATCCCGCACAGATCCAGGCTTACGAAGAGCTTGGTCAGTTGGTCATGAACATCGAAAAGACCGCTGGCAAGCAGAGCCTCGATCTCTACTTTGGTGACGGCGACAACTTCAAGATCGCCGGAACCTCCATCCGGAAGCACTATTCGTGGGACAAGCGTCGGATCGACTTCCTCGTGATGGACACGTGGGGGCGCGCCGAGATGCATCCTGCCGGATTCTACGAAGTTGACGGACGGAAGATTTTCGAAATTCGTGGCGCTTCGGGTGGCGTTGCGACGTCGCAAATCTTCTACACCGTGGCTTCGTTCAACATCTACAACTCGAACCCCGCGGCTTCGAGCTACATCGACAACCTCGCAGTTCCTGCGGGCTACTAAGGAGAAGGGGGAGTCGAAAGGCTCCCCCAGTTCTATGGATTCATTAGAGATGATCTTCATTAACAGGCAACTTGAGAATCGCTGGGGCAACAAGTATCGTATCGTAGAGGCTGACAAAGAGTTCGAAACGCGCTATCGGAAATTTTCTAAATTTGATAACTCCGGTAACTACCTCGGAGAAACTGAGGAAACCGGCAGATTTAGAAAGTATCCGAACTGTCGAAACTGTATAGTTCTCGAGAAGAACGTTAGAGATCAGCCGGTTCCAATTGAGATAAAGGACTGGAACGGTTGGGAGATCATCTGGCCTTTCAAGAAACCGGGAACAGATGATCCGATTGATCCAAACTTAGAAGTGTGCATGTATATTACGGACAAGTTAGAGAACGGAGTCCGTATGACTGCACAGGATTGGAAGGATCTAGAGCAACGACAACACGAAGCCGAAGTTGAGAGAGTTTACGGACTATTAGGGGGCGATTGATGCCGAAAGATTTTGCTACTGCTTCAACGATTATCAGTTTGTTTCCTCTACCAATCTTCGAGAGGAAGCCTCTGATTCCAAGTCTCTATCAAGTTCCAGCTTCAAAGCGAGAACTCGATCCACAGATTCTTGTCGTCAAGGAAGGCATCTTCCATGTCTATCTTGACGAATTTCGCGGCATGATGACCATTCGGACGCCAGCTATTACAGTGGCAGACTCGGTCGTCAGAGATTTCATGGACAGCCAGTATATGGCATCAGACGACGCCAGACCTGCGCTGTGGCACATTCCAGGTGAGTGGTCACCTATCGATATCGCGACCGATCGTGAGCAACAGAATCGCATACAAGCTGAGAACTCTCTGCAACTCGAGTGGTTCAAACGCTTGATCGTCATCGCCGACGACGAGTGGCAGAAGTTCCATCAGCATCGGATGATCACAGAAGTGCAGAAGGTTGCAGCTGGTCGTCTGCGACTGGTGCGCGAATGGGCCATCGAGCACAAGCCGGAGAACATCACGGACTGCCCCGGATGCGGCTCAGTGATCAACAAGAAGGTTGCAGTCTGCCGAGACTGTGGCTGCATCATCAACATGGATCTCTACAAGACACTTCAGTTTACTGGAGCTGTGGAACATGCTAGCAAGTGAAGTCATGGACGAAGCGGCGGCGCTGATGAACGACTCAGGTAAGCTGACGTGGGGCTACCCACAGCTTCTCCCATATCTGCAACGTGCATACAGAACGCTAGAGTTAAACCTCTTTCTTAACGGTGTGAGGTCGTTAAAGGAGGTCTCGCTCGTTATCCCCGTGGATGCCTACGCCAAGGAGATAACACTGCCGCAGGACTTCGTTCAACCTATCGCTGTCGGAGAACGGTCTAGAAATTCGACAGATGAATACGTAAACGTCACAGAGTCCGACTGGGATCAGGGATTCAAGTCGGACTACGTTCAGTTCTGGACGTTTCGAGAAGACCTGCTTAAGATTAATGCTCCGAATACAGATCGAGAAGTTCTCCTGCGGTATCGCAAAGGACTGGCTTCTCTTACGAGCGAGAACTCTAACATTACTATTCTTCTGTCGAAGCCTTATCTATCAGCAAAGACAGCCGCTAATGCCTCTGCATTCGGAGCGTCCAACCCAGAACGAGCGGGCATCCTGAACGGAGAGGCAGGTGACTGTCTTTCAATGCTGATCAATTCTGAAATACGGAACCAACAAGGGCAACGGTTCCGACGTCGAGCATACGGATCAAGCAGGCGCGCACGGCGCTTCTAGGAGAGACCTCATGCCACTCCGAAGAAAGAACATGAATGCAGAAGTAAAGAAGCTCGTTGACCACGAGATGCTCTTTACAATGCGAACAAGGTTCACCGCAGCAGATCTCGTCGTAGCTCCTGGCACGACACTTCTGCCTGCATTTCCAAACGCATCGTATCGACTTGTTGACCTCATGGCTATCGCTAACGGTGGCGCAGCCGGAGGTTTGACAAACATTATCGTTAGCGGAACTGTAGGTGCAGTTAAGACAACTCTTGCTACACTGTTACCCGCTAACTTGACGCAGTCAGCACTTCTTCGTCTGGGTGCGACTGGTGCGGCTCCCGCGGCAAACGGTGTGACGCTTCAACCGATGGACCCGTCAACGTCCATCATGATCGAGCGCACAGGCACAGCATTGACTGGTGCGACAAGCATCGACGTTATCGCGACGTATGCCCTCGAGGGGCGCACGGTAATCTAATGATCGAAAACCACGTTCCAATACCCATTAACGATTTCAATGGTCTGTTCGACCGTGGTCCAGACGAGGCTATACCTCTCGATCATTTCAGAACTGCTCAGAACCTCAAATACAAGCCGACAGGCTTTTACACAAGGGAAGGCTCCATACTGTCAACAACGTGTGGAGCCGTCCTTCGTTTTCACGTATACAAGATCACAGGACAAGCGTCAAGACTGCTTATCCTTTTAACTGGCGGACAGCTCTATGATTCCGCCAATATGTTGAATCCGATTCTTAATATTCCCACGATGACAGACTTCTCGATGGAAGTCTTTTTCGATAGAGCTTACATTACGCCACACAACGGACTCACCGGACTTCCTGGTCAGTTCGTTTACTACTACACAGGCTCCGGAACGGCTGTTGTCGCAGGTGGACCCGGACCTGCTATTGCGCCACCAATGGGTATTGCTCAAGGTGGTGCTGGACATATAGATAAAGGTATCCATGCGTTTGCTGTAGCGTTTGAGACCACAACAGGTTTCGTTACACAGATGGGTGGGTTCACGGGTATCGTAACAAGTGGCGAGAAAACTGTCGAACTCTCTGGAATTCCTCTCGGTCCTGCTGGGACCGTAGCTCGTATACTGTTCGCAACTAAGGACGTTGCAGATCCGGTAACAGGTCTTTACGATTGGGACTATGCTAATGCAGAATGGTTCTTCGTCCCAGAGGGACGGATCGCAAATAACACCACAACAACTAAATCAGTGTCGTTCTTCGATGCTGATCTCCAGGACCAAGCAGACTATATCCTTGAACAACTACCCACGATCCCTGCCGGAGTTGGGATCACCGCGTATAAAGGAAGCATGGTTGTCTGGGGAGAAGATGCAAACCAATCCACCGTTCGGATCTCCAAGGCAGGACAGCCTGAATCTTTTAACGCAGTCGAAGGCTTCCTCCAAGTCGAACCATCTAATGGTGGAGGAGTAAGAAACTGTGTGGAGTTCCGCTCGGCTCTTTACATCCTGAAATCCCAACGGTGCTATGCGACAGTTGCAACCGATGAAGAAGCGGCGTTCTGGGACGCGCCACTGCTCGACGGTTCCGCTGGAACTGAGTGTCACGGGATCGGAAAGATTTTTGAGCGGAACTCCAACACGGTCGACAAGTATCTGATTGCCTCTCGTCGTGGCTTGTTGCTCTTTACGGGTAACTTTCAAGAAGAAATCTCTTGGAAGGTGAAAGACATCTGGGGTCGTATTACTCCACAATACTTTCACAAAATCCAAGTGATGGTCGACGCAGACAATCAGTTCATCTATGTGTCGTTGCCCATAGATGGTTCAACCGTCACGAACTGTGTTCTCTTTGCAGACTATTCAGTTAACCTGGATTCTGCAAAGGTCAAGTGGGCAGTCTGGACGTTTCCACACAAGCCTGTTTCGATCGCGCTCGACGTCGACGATGTCACCAAAGAGATTATCTTTCGATTCGCGCGTGAGGATCAGAACATCTACAGAATCCAGCCGAACGTCTGGAACGATTACGGGATCGCTATCAATACGATCTGGGAGACTGCACAGACACCGTTCGACTCTAAAGGCGAAGTGTTCCATCACGGAGGCGCGCGCCTTAGAGTCTATGGACAAGGCAATTTAGCTCTCACGGTCACGACGCTAGACAACGCTGTGGTCGCGCAACTTCCTGCAATCCCGTTGTTTCAGAATCCTGGAGTCTATCCCTTCAGATCATACAACATCCAGAGTGAGAAGGTTACTCTAAAAGGAACTCTGGACGCTTTTGACGAACACTTAGTTATCACTAAACTCTGGGTGTTTGTTAGACAACTCTGGCTTACGAGACCTCAGTAATGGGCATCCAGAGAGACTCACGGATCGAATCCCTAGGGAACGACGAACGTTCAGTTCTCGTTCTCAAGGAGATTCTCCGTGACTATAACAAGGATGTTCTTAGGATAAACGATCTTCTTCAGATTGTAAATGACCGCATATCCCCGCCTACGGGTGGGGGTGGTGTCGGTGCATCTCCTGAGCCTCCTAATTTCGCTGGACAAGTTCTTCCTTTTTCTATCTTTTTGTCATGGGGTTCGCCAGAACCCGCTGCACACATGTTCGAGATTCGTCGTAGCCCAGTTGTAGATTGGGTTACGGCATCGTTCGTGACGCGCACTCCGTCATTTACTGTTAACCTTGCGCCTCTGCTCGTAGGATCATATTACTTTTTACTCAAGAGTATCGATGCTCTAGGTAACTACTCAATTAGCTACACGACAGTTCAATTAACAGTTCTTGCTCCAGGAACTCCTGCTGTTACAGCAACAGTTATTGACAACAACGTTCTTCTGTATTGGGATGTTCCACAGACAAGTCATCAAATTGATCGATATAATCTTTACAAGAACGACGTATATTTCGGAACACATCGTGGCACGTTCGTTCCGATCTTTGAGACAATCTCCGGCACTTATACATACGCAATAGAAGCTGTTGATGTTGCTGGTAACGTAGGGCCAAGAGGGTCAGTAACTACAATTGTTAACCAGCCTCCAGACTTCGAGCTTGAAGATCAACGTATTACAGACTTGTATGGGACACGAGTTAATGTAGCTCGATTACCAGATGCAACGACTCCGTCTACGCCTACAAGGAAGTCTAGTCTGTTAGCTTGTGTTGATCTGACCGCTACGTGGGAACAGCATTTTACTTCTAAGTCATGGACGACGATCGAACAACAGATCAACGCTGGCTATCCGATCTACATCCAACCGACGCTCTCAACAGGTTCATACGAAGAAGTCTTTGATTACTTAACAGAAATTCATAATACGATTGCGACGATCAATTACCAGTTTCTTGAGCACGTTGCACAAGTCGGACTTGTTATCAAGTTGGCTTGGTCGATAGACAATGTTACGTTTACTCCGTTCATAATAGGTAACTCTCAATTCATACCACATTTTCGATACTTAAAGATGCGCCTCGAGTTTACTTGCGACAGTGATAAGGCACTGGGCGAGTTCTCGATGATTCAGATTACTCTCGACGTCAAAAAAGAAATGGACTCGGGAGAAATTATAGCTCTTGCAACTGACTTGACTGGAACACCAGTTCTGTTCACTAAGACGTTCAAGGATATCGATTCAATCACCTGCACGGCAGATTCGATCGAACCGATTGACGTCATCTACGATTTCACAGACGTGCCCAATCCAACAGGATTCCGCGTCTTTGCAATGGATACCACAGGCAACCGAGTGACCTATCTCGTGTCGTGGAAGGCGAGAGGTATCACGTAATGTGGAAGCGTTGGCATCAGACGACTCATATATGGGAACGTAGTGTTGATAACGGTGCGAGTTGGAGTCCTTTGCCTCTTAACGCTGCGACGATTACTGAAGGGACTCTATCAGACGCGCGTCTTTCTACAAACATCGTAAGGAAGAACGTTGCTAATGAGGAGGTTACGTCAGCGCTCACAGTTAGAGGTGGTTTAGGTATAGCTGATCTCCAACTGTTTGATGTCTCCAGAAATAGGTTGTGGAGACTCTTAAGTTATCTAGACGAGTTCAAAGCCTGGGAAGGAAACAACGATAACTTTTCAGTCAACATCAATGGCCAGACTCGGACTAGGGCAGGCTATTTTGAGTTTGGTCGAGGTCAAGCTCAGGGTCAACGAGTCACTTGGGCTACGTCAATTTTGACAGCAACAGGGGTAAATTGCGGTGGTTCCATCACGGCATTTTACTCCCTAGTGGGCTATCAACTTTGGTGGTCTATATATGGTGTAAACATGAGCGTCCCAGTAGTTACTCCATATCTTTTACTTCCAATTCCTGCTGGATACCCCTCGGTAAGTCCTTACACCGATCAACCAATTATAAGAGCCTTTGTTCCGGGTATTGGAGATGAAGCAGGTTACGCTCAAATAGATCCAAATTACATACAGATATACCGTCCTAAAGCAGTTAACTGGCCTACAGGAATTGGGCACGTTATTGGTCAAGGCTTCTATTGGATAGGATGAACATGGCTAACACAGCATACACACAACAAGCGTTAGCGTCGAATGCAAATTTCCAAACGCGCGTGAGGAATGCGATTTCGACGGTCGCGTGGCAGGTTCTCAATGAGCCAGCTAACACTCCGAACAACAAGGCACGAGTGAACTACGCTCGATCCGTGATTGCCAATCTTCAGATGGCAGCGGTGACGATCTCGCCTTGGCTCGTGGATAGGCCAAATCTCTTTGGTTTTGAAACGACTTATGATTTTCCATCTGGTAATGTCGTAACAGCCTCAGGTGATGCAGACATTGAATCACAAATTGCAACCGATTGGGACGTATTAGCAGGTAACTTGGAGCCAGTATGAATCAACCTTCTCAACTTGATCTTTCTCTTGAAGAAATCTACATAATCGTTGGTGAACTCGAAGTCGTCCGACGCAAACTCAACATGCAAGTTCAGGGTTATCTGAAACAAATCGACGAGATGAGTGCAGAGATTACCAGATTGCGAGAGGAAAATGGCCGACTGGCTCAAACCGACAATAACGAGTAACTACATCACGTTTGTCGACGAGGTCAAAGCTCGTGATGTTGACGCCATTACTCTGCAAGCTGTAGCCCTTGTTAATCCTCCAATATACGCCGTCAAATTGGTGCGAATGTCACCGTATCCAAATATCAGGTTTCAGGAGTGGAATGGGACAGCGTTTAACGAGTTGACTCTCTCTATACAAGGTGGAGGCACAGGCGCGAATTCTCTTGCTGGTCTTGCGTCTAATATGGGTCTGGGAACGATGGCGTATCAGAACTCCAATAACATCAGCGTTACTGGAGGATACCTAAATGGTGTGAGAATCGACAACCCTACCGTTTACGGGACATTTAATCAAAACTCTGGAGCTTACAATCTTCAGGGTAATATGAGCATTTATAACGTCACTAACACTGGTGTCTCGTTCAATGTCTTGACAAATATTCCCAACAACTTTGCTGCTGTAATCCAACATGCTGGTATTCCCAGCCTTGGAGTGGTAATTCGTGCAGGGACGAGCAAGACAGATCAGTGTTTGAATTTAGAAAATGGAGCCGCAACGATCAACTGGTTGTTGGTTCGTGGCGATGGTGCGATGATATACAACTCCGCAAATCTAGCCATTCCGGTCGGAACAAATAGATTCGTCCCAGTATAGTCATGGCTAAGCTACGTGGCTCTATTTGGATTAACGACAACCAGTTCTGCTACATCGATGAATATGATCGAGAGTGGCGCTGGATAGGTCAACCAGTCGGTCCAACTGGTCCTTTAGTTCCAGGATCATTTTGGATGGAGTTAGACGATATCCGCTACGTGAATCAGGCTGGTAATTATGTCTATCAAATTATTGGACCAGTAATTCAGAATCATCCTACTGCACTTCGTGGTTCAATTTGGATCTCTCAAGGCTTCTTTCGATGGATTGATCGTTCTAGTAATGAGCGAGTAGCACATCAGGATGTGACCCATACCGATGGTGCTGGTGGACATTTAGACGTTCCTCACACTGATACTGGACATGGTGACACTCATACCGATGGAACTCATGGAGACGTCCACACTGACGTTCCTCATAGTGACTTTCATGGTGATGGACATACTGATGTTCCTCATAGTGATCGTCCTCATACTGATACACACAGCGATGGGTCAATTCATAATGACCAACCAAACTATCACTTTGATTTTAATGACACAATACATAATGATGGGGCTGGACATAGTGATATAAATGCACACGGTGACGGTGGAATTCAACACAATGATCACTATGATACTCATAACGATATAATTCATCTTGACGCACCTACAGTTATTGACCACAACGATCAAGCACATCAAGATTCTCCCGCTCAGGTCGGTCATATAGATTCCTCTCATGGGGATACGCATTCAGATGCTCCACCTATAAGCGTCCCGCACCAGGATCACACAGATGCCTCATCAGGCGCGCATCAAGACAATCCTCAGTATATTGGACCATGACTATAGAATATTTGCCTGTCGGCATCGCGTGCAATCTCGGTTGCACTTACTGTTACCAAGATCCTATGAGGGATGCTGGCAATATCAATGTGCCTCGTAATTGGGAACGTGTTAAGGAGCAGTTGCTTGCCTATGGGAGCAGCTTCTCTGTTTTTGGAGGCGAGCCGTTACTTGCATCTATTGAGCACCTAGAAGAGGTTTGGAAATTTGGATACGAACGTTTTGGTCAGAATGGAATACAGACAAATGGATCTCTTATTACTGATGCGCATATTGAGCTTTTCAAAAAGTATCAGGTCGGTGTTGGTATATCTATTGATGGCCCTGGAGTTCTCAACAGTGCTCGTAGCTGCGGTATTGATACTCCAGCTGCTACTGACAGAACCCTGTTCGCTATTAGAAGACTGTGCGACGCTGGGATACCTCCTTCCTTAATTATCACTATCCATCCGATCAATGCTGGTGGTGACAGACTGTTAGAGCTACTAGCATGGCTCGATAGCATGGAGAAGATCGGAATCCAATATATCAACTTTCATATCCTCGAGGTCGAGAAAGGCAAAGAGGATATGATGTTTACTGTGGAAGAAAATACAGACGTCTTTACTCGCCTCTATCTGTGGTCGAAGGCATCGAAGATGCGAGTTGAGCCGTTCTGTGACATCCGGTCTTTACTGACGGAGATACATCCACATGTCTCTTGTGTTTGGAACCATTGTGATCCTGCTACGACGGCCGCTGTCCAGGGTATCGGCCCTGATGGGACGCGCAGCAACTGTGGTAGGACTAACAAGGACGGTGTTAATTGGGTTAAAGGGGATACACCGGGTTTCGAGCGCTATCTCCTCTTGCGCCAGACGCCCCAAGAAGTTGGAGGTTGTAAAGGTTGCTCCTTCTTCATTTTTTGTAAAGGACAGTGTCCTGGAACTGCTATCGACGGAGACTGGCGAAACAGAACAAGAGACTGCAAGACGTGGTATGCACTCTTTGAACGAATTGAAATAGACGTCGTTCGAGACGGTCTTGTTCCAATTTCGTTAAATTGTTCTCTTAAGTCTGAAATAGAAGACGACCTTGTAAGACAGTGGTCAGGCGAAAACGCTCATCATGCAGACGTTCCGCATGGTGACGTTCCTCATGGAGACGATCACGGAGACTCTCCTCACGGAGATGGACACTACGATACGAATCCAAAGCCGAGACAAGGTATTCCAGGAGTATGGCTAGATGAACCGCCTAAACTTTTCTCTTCCTGAGTTCACTCGTATTATTTGGTCTTCTACAAAAGCACGAGCTACTTGGAAGCCAAGGATCGACGCAATCAATAATGTCTGGCCTGAGATAGAGCGCGCCACAGTTTCTACGCAGATGCGACCTGGAGGCTTACAGTCGATTGCTCCTGAGAACTTACTGACGTTCCAAGCGAATTGCTTCAACGCGCACATGCAATACGCTATCGTCGGTCGAGAGGGCACGAGCCCAGTTTACGGTAACGCTTCACAGCCTGTCCAAGACGACAAGCCGTGGCACTACCGAGTCTACTTTGGCACAGATCCAAAGACGTTTCTACAAGAGTGGGCAGAGGGAAACCAGCTACGGATCGGAGACTTCCTCGGGTATCCTCGTTGCTGTTCGGAGTTCTTTCAGTCATGTTGGGTTAATGATGGCTGGAGAGATCTGACGTATCCGATGATGAGAAACAGCCAGAACAATGGACCATACACCTGTAATATCTTACTTAGACATATTGGTGTTCGTCCTGTGTTTCATCTCCCTTGCAGCTTTAATTGCGATTCTACTGGACATATTGGAGAGGAAATAATCGAGTGCGCGTGCCAGATGGGTTTCGACATCGAAATGAGTTGGCTGAAGAACATTCTCAGTTGGCCTATTCGATGGTCGTCCATGCATGGAGTTGCTATAATAACTACGCCGGTTGTAAAGATCATCACGTCTTCCGATGCACTAGAGGGCCGTGTAGACTTGGACAGACCGGGTAACAGCTACCCGGAGGAAGGAGCTTCAGGAAACGAGTTCCCTTTCTCCCAGGTTCCCATGTCACTATTAGAAGGAATTCGGGATACGTGGACTGACAACGGCTTCGGGTCCTTTTCAGCTATGCGAAAGGCGCACGGCTTGGTGCTGAGGACGATTTCGACGATCTACTTGGATAGTGGTAGGATTATCGATCTCGGTTGTGGCAACGGTATCCTACTTGAACGTATACATAAAGAGCATCCGCATCTGATTCCTTACGGAGTCGAATACGAGTCAGGAGCATATTCGAGAGCAAGAGAACGTATCGGAGAAGAGATTTGGTTTTACGACCTCTACGATACGGACAAATACTTGCAAGAGAACTTTCAGATTGCTATCATTTCTTTGAACCGTTTCAAGGAGATCGATGAAGAGAAGTCTGAGATATTTCTCAAGCATCTTCGTAATCATGTCAATTTCTTAGTGGTATACTCCTATGAAGACTGGAAGCCAGATTTGGACAATCTTCTTTCTCACCACTTTCATATGGTGGGTGTTGAAACAAATGAGGATTCTGAAGTAAGAATATTCAGACCGAGAAGCTAGCCGTTCACCCGATGAACACCTTGCGCGCCTATCAGCCGTCAGATCTTGCTGCTATCAGTAAGATTTGGGAAGACCATCACTCGTCCTTTTACGGTTTGCCAGATCGTAGGGCTGCTGTTATTGACGCCGTCGTCGAAAACGATGGCAAGATCATAGGCTACGGACAGGTCAGACTGTTTGCTGAAGCTATGCTCTTTCTTGATATGGACGCGCCTCTGCGGTCAAGGATACAGGCGTTACAACAGTTGATGCGTGAGGCTTTTCGTGGGACAGAACGTGCTGGTCTACGAGAGATTTACGCATTTATTCAAGACCCTGACTTCTCCTTATTAATGCAAAAGCATTTCCATTTTGTGGCAGCCGACAAACCCGGTGAGCTGCTCGTAAAGGAGCTATGATGGGTGGAAGCAAAACGAATAAGCAGAATCAGGCAAATCAGACCCAGAACAACGCCTATCAGACCCAGTTCGAGAACGAGCAGCAGCAACGGTCGAAAGAGGCGTATGACCGCTCTAACACAGCGTGGGGCGGAGCCAACGATACGTATCAAAACTTCGCAAAAGGCGGAGGCAAAGAGTTGCTCGACGGCATGGGTAACTACCAAGCCGGTGGCGACGGCGGAGCGGCTGGCGATCCGCGCTTCGGTGAAGTCGAAGGTTCGTATCGGAACTTCATGAACACTGGTGGCGTGGATACAGGCAGGTTCAATCAGTTCCAAGGGAACCTCCTCGACATTGGAGCCACAGGTGGATGGGATCAGGCTGCGCGTGACAACGTCAACAGATCGATAGCTGGCTACCAGAATTTCGCGGACACTGGAGGAGTCAGTGCCGAAGATCAAAACCGAATGCGCGGCATGGGTATTTACGACGAGTGGTCAAAAACCGGCGGCGTATCAGATGCTGATAAAGCTAATATCCGTGCTCGAGGCAACTCGGTTATCCCCGCATTCTACAATCGAGTACGAGAAGAAAGCAACAGGCTCGGTCGTGTGCAGGGTGGTGGAGGACCTGGACAAGCAGCACTGATGTCCCGACTCGCCCGCGATCAATCGAGAGGCGCACAGAGCGCTGCGCTCCAGACTGAGGGCGGACTAGCTGATACGATCCGTTTAGGCCAGAAGTGGGGCACTGAGGGGATGGAACGGTCTGAGGCTGGGCTGCAAGAATTGCTCTCCAAGAATAAGCTCGCTGGCATGGGCGGCGTAGCAGACGCTACAGGTTTGATGGCAAACTCGATTGCTCAGAATCGGACTGCTGCGTCAGCTGCTGGAGGTGGCAATGAAATCGGAATGCAAGGACTCATTTCCGGAAACAAACTCCAGGGAACTCGGGGACTTGAGGGAATGGCTGAGTCATCAGCTGCACGAGGGGCAGCTTCTAGTAACGCTGCTGCTGCAGACGCGAGATGGAGAGCTTCATTCCTTGCAGATAATATGCTTGCCGGAGCAGGTGGGCTCCGTGGTCTCAGAACTGATGTCCCCGGAGAAGTTGCTCTCTACGATCAGAACCGCCTCAACAGCCGACAGATTTGGAACCAAGGGAATCAGATAAATCAGCAACCCCAAGGCGGAGGAACTGATTGGGGCCAAGTCGCTGGAGCCGGAGCTAACGCGGCTGCAACATACTTCGGTGGTCAGACAGGCAACACCGGAGTCAACGGTAGACCGAGAAACCCCTACGGCTACGACCAAGCCGAAGGCTATTACGGACCTGGTTAAGTCATGGGATTCTGGAAAAAGTTCGCCAAAATCGCCATACCTATCGGAGCAGGAGCAGCGACACTTTTCACCGGAGGTGCGGCTGCTCCACTCCTAGGCATGGCTCTCGGTGCGGGTTCCGGAGCGGCAATGGGCGCTCTAAACGGTCAGGGCTGGAAAGGCTCCCTGATCAACGCTGGTATCGGAGGTGCGCTCGGTGGAATCGGCGGTGGCGCACTCAAAGGCATGGGCGGACTTGGCAAGAATCTGACAAGTGCAGCCAAGTATGCTCCGTCTGCTGTCAAAGCTGCACAAGGACTTGCCGGTGGACCTGCACAACAGCAAGTCGCAGGCATGGCAGGTCCGTCACCAGTCCAAGTTGGTGGCGCACAGGGCTATCTCAATCCACTCGGTTTACAGGCACAGCGACGAACAGATTTAGCAGGAATGGGGACGAGACAATATGCCTAATGCTTTTGACATGCGTCGTTACGCAGGCATGTTCGGTGGTGGTCCTCAACAGGACCCGCTGATGTCTGCCTATCGAAAGATCAACTTCAACGCTCCACGGCAACAAGAGCCTGTCGCTCCTGAGCCACCTGCTGCACAGGAAGATCCTTTCATGTCTGCAATCAATCGGTTGCAGAGTGGGCAAGCAGCAGGTGCTTATCGGAAGCATCTGACAGACATGCCTGATCCAAAGGCTTATGCACCGAGTAAGTGGCGTCGCCTTGGAGCGGCTCTGACTGCTGGAGCAGCGTCATTCGGAAAGACTCCACAGAACGCTATGGAGCTAGGTTCTGAGGTCAGAGATGCTCCGCTCAAGAGCGCGCTTAACGAATGGCAGCTCAAAGGCGCGGGCCTGAAGGAACAGGCTGACATCGAGTCACAAGATGTCAAGGGCCAGATGGAGCAAATCAAGGCCATTCGTGAATACATGAAACAGCAGAACGACACCGAGATCGCAAAGGCTACTGCGGAATCGCAGATCCGTCTACGTGACGCTCAGATCGCCAACTTTGAATCTCAAGGTTGGACGCAAAGCGTGCGCCCCGATGGAAATCTCTGGATGGTCAAGCCCGGTCAGGAGCCTCAGAACATGGGGCCATCGATGGAAGGTCGCAAACAGGACTGGACAGAGAAGTATCAGGGCGGTCAACAGCAAGTTGCTGAGGGCAAACTCAAGGATGATCAGCGACGAACTGGCATCATGGGTCAGAACGCCAACACATATGCTGCGACGGCTGGCAGGCAAGGTGGCGTCGTAGACGCGCAAGAGAACTTCCAAGCTGAAGCGTTCGCGACACAGCAAGTTCTCCGTGAGAAGCCAGAATATAAAGGCTGGGTTAATCCAAACGGAACGATCAAGGGACCAAACGACTACTGGTTTGGCGGTAGTATGCCCAATCCAGCAAACGACAAGGGATACGCTGACTTCCTCGCAAGGGTAGAATCTGCGAAACAGCGTGTTCTCGGAACACGTCGACCAGGCGCGCCCGGTGCCGTCATGACACCTGGTGGAGCAGTAACACCACAGGGACCGATTCCCTTTAACTCGCTTCCTGACTAACCATGTATCCTCCACGACGCACAGAAACAACTCCCCGTCGCACGATACAGATTGACATGGACGGAGAGATCCTCGACATGGATTGGGATAAACCCACTCCTCCTACAAAAACAGATGTCCAGCAATGGATAAAGATGAAGAGGGATTATGTTAGACCTCCTGATCCGACGCCTACGCCTACACGTCAAGAACCTGCACCAACGTCGCTCTACGACAAGATCTCGTCGTTTGGTAGCGGGCTTGTCGACCCTCTCAGGGGAATGGCGCAGTCAGTTCTGGAGACAGGGAGGGAAGGCGCCAAAGACGTAATGGCAGGAAACTACCCGGCTGCGTTCGGTCGGGTAACTGCTCCTATCATGGATGCTTTCACCAAGACAGGTGGGATGGTCCTTGGTAGGATGTCAGGTCAACAACCGACACCAGAGGAAGCTATCACACAAGGCGCGGAGATGGCTGGTATCCCTGCGCCACAGATCAAAGAGGCATATGCCCAAGCAGACTATCCACGACTCGCGGGACAAGCCCTCGGAACACTCGGAACAATCTACGGAGCACACAAACTCGGAAAAGCTACCGATTTTACCAACACCTTCAAAGGAGCCGCCGAAGGGATGGGTTCCGATTTTTCTCCTGGTGCTCCTCCTGTTCCTAGTCCTGTCCGTCCTCCTGTGGGTCCTGTTCTTCCGAACATAAAGGAGCCACAACAGCAAGCGTTGCCTCTTGATACGCCTCCAGCACCCACGATGAGGTCACAGGTGATGCCAGAGGCTGAGCCTCAGCAGATGACGCTTGGTCTTGACTTAGCGAAGCAAGGACCTCCTGAGATCGCTAAGGCAGCTGCACAGACTGAACAAGCTGTGCGCCTGAAGGAATCGAAATGGAAGCGTGTCGGTCAAGACATAGGGACAGCTGTGTCGACGATCATAGAAAAGTCTGGTAAAACTGGACCTGCTCTATCCCGTATGTTGACGAAGACACGTCTTGATGCTGATGCGATGGCAGGCAAGTGGACTGTTGCTGCGAAAGAAGCGACGGCAGGTCTGTCTGCAGACCAGATACAGGACTACGTCATCGCGCGCGACACTGGAGTCATTCCGAACGACCCAGCTGTCATCCGTGCGCTTGAGCTACGCAAGGTGCTAGACGACGAAGTCGTCGGAACAATGAAAGGCTCAGGCGCAGGCTTCAGAACAGGAGAAGGCAAGACTGAGTTCCAGGAGAGAACAAACTACTGGCCTCACATCTATCCTCCAGAGTTCTTCAAGAATGCACAGTCTGCTATGGACGCTCTTATAGCAGATGGCATGACTGCGGAGGAGGCGCAAGTTGCTCTCAAGAATGCGTCACGATTCGGAGAACGTATCATTAGCCCTCTACATGAGAGGCAGTCGAATGCTCCGGGTTACAGAACAGACCTGCAAGCAGACTACCTGCATCTCAACGACATGGCAAAACGTGCCACAGAAGCCAAAGACTTTGGACCGATGGATATCGCAGACCCGAGCAGTCCGATCTCCCAGCTAGTGTCGGGCACGCACGATCCAGCACGTATCAGTGAGCTAGTCTCTCAGCATTTGGGACGAGACGTTCCAGCAGCTACGACGAGAGATTGGGGTGGTGTATCACGAGGCATCATGAAGGCTGAGACTATTATGCATCTTTCTCAATTTGCGATTTCCAACATGAGTCAGTTGGCGACAGTTCCGCTCCGGAGTAACATCGGTGCCTACGCGAAAGCTCTCAAGAGCACAATCGGAAACTTTAAGAAAACTGTCGGCGAGGCTGAGGGAACTGGAGCGCTTCAGACGATTCATCAAGACATCCTCAGGGAAGTCGGTGGTGAGTCGAATGTATCGAAAGTTTTTGGGATGAAGAAGTCGGAGACGTTCAACAGAACTGTCGCAGCTGCGGCTGGAAAGGGCACGGCAGAAGCGCTCTTCAAACAACTCAAAAAGAATCCCAACGATGCAAAAGCGCGCGCACGTTTGGACAATCTATTGCTCGAAGACGTCAATGCTGTACTACAGCAAGAAGCTCTGACACCAGAGCAAACAGCTAGAGCCGGTGGTCGAATGGCTGAGATTACACAAGGGCGCGCTCAGTCTGTGGACTTGCCACCCATGTGGTCGAAGCATCCTGCTATGGATCTCATTATGTTGTATAAAAAGTATGCGTTCCGACAGTCGAAGATCATCAAGGACGCTATCATGGAGAATCCTACGAGGAACATTCCTCTAGCGATTGCTCTCTACACCGCGATGGGAGAAGTCGTTGGTGACGCAAAGGCAGGGATCAAAGGTCTTGTTTCTGGACAGGGTCCTGGAGAAGCTATCGGAGCGCGCGGTGAGAATCTCAATAGAGTGGTAGCCAATCTCGGTCAAGCATGGGCGCTTGGTCTTGTAGCTGACGCCATAGGTGCAGCGACAAGTGGCGAGGAGATGTCAGCGTTGCAGTTCCTAGGTGGACCTGTGATCGGTGACATTACTGAGACACTTGCTGGGGCTGGACAAGCTGTGCGTGGCAATCCGAATCCTTTGCTCAAAAAAGGAGCCAAGTCAGTTCCCATTATAGGATCTGGCTTGGCTCAGCGATTCGGTCAGAAGACAAATAAACGACGGGCGATGCCTACGTTACCGGCTCCTCCGAGGTTGCCGACAATTCCACGTCCTTGATCGCGTCCTCGAACCACAGTTGCGCAGTCTCGACGTGCGTGATCGCTATCGAAAGACCACGCCCGTCGACCTCACCATTCGTGTTGCGCGTCTTGTGCAGCAGGGTGATGAGGGTTTCAAATCTTACGCTGATGCTGTTTATGTCTTCGTTCATGACTTTTTGTCCCTTCGCTTCCACTCTTCTAACTGTTTCAGATACCCAGGTGTCAGCTTATAGTATATGTTACCTCCTCTTGTTTGTGCTGTTACTGCATTTGCTTCTGTTAGTGTTTCAATTACTCGATTCAAGACGAACGAATCGACGTCTCCGAAAAGTTTCTGAAGCACCTTCTGTCTTGTCAGTTCATGATCGGGTGCCTTGATCAAAACCTGCAAGACCATAGCCTGATGTTCGGCTACCTCTGACTTCCCGCCTGCACCTTGTAGAATCTTCTCAACATGCGTGATTAGATTTGTGCAAGCAGCAATAGCAACGTCCATGTCTACTGCCTGTAACTCGAGCGTTGCATCGCGCGCAAGCGCGCAACACATCGCGACCTTTTCTACGTGGTTGTGAATACGCTGGACAGTTCCGGTCTTATCCTGCGTATCTCGTGCTCGTAAGTCGTAATACCAATCACTGTAGACAACTTTAGCTCCTTTTGAGTAAGAGAATTGTCCTTTGATTTTGGAGATCTCAACCAAATGCTCAGCAGCATTGAGCGGATCAAAAAGTTTCTCTGGCTTCTCAGTAAGCGGATTAACGAATCCACGAGTATCCTCGTAGACCATCAACGTCCTACCTAAGAAGCCTCCTTCGATATCCTTAGCATGAACGACCTCTCTGAAATGCGCGGGACTTGATGCGCCGAGCATCGTGAGACAGACGTTTTTTAGCGTATCAATTCCCGTGCCTTTCATTGTGTTCTTCCATGTTGCATTGTAGTGTGTATCATACAACTCTGTCAACACGGATAGACTGTGTGGATCTTGAATCACAAAATTGACGAACTCGCCAGATACTAGAAATCCTCTGGAATCTGGAATTGCTGGATGTCCATTTCTTGTTGTGATCGTTCCCAGTTCTTTTAGAACTGCTTGAATCGAGTTTCTCCCAGAGATCACTCGTGTAGTATCAACAATGGTGACTAGTTCCTTAGCCAACCACACAGGCCAACCCTTGCCAAGACCAGACTTACCAAGCAACATCACAAACAAGTTGGGACTGAGCTTGTAGTAGTATTTGTCTAAGTAGGTGTTACTACCTGCGACAGCCGCTATTGCTGATACTGCGCTCCACCAGATCCATTGCTTCGGTGACTCCACCTCGGCGGAAGCTGTCATGATATCGTCGAGCCAGCTCACTGTTACCTCATAGTTATGCCGCCCTCTTGATTGTGTAATCTTCTAGGTCCTTGTAATTGGGTCCGACCTTTGCTTCAGCCGGGATAACAATACTTCCTCGTGGGAGTGTGCAATTTGAGAAGTCAATGGGACGCTCGAAAGCTGGGATAGCGATAGACAGATACTCGTCGACCTCTGTCTCCCGCACTAGTGCAACTAGTGCATCGTGCGCCTCTACGCAGATGCCTGTTGTAACTTTGTAATCGTCACCCCAAATCCGAACATCACCCGCAGTTGTGTCACGGATTTCCAACAGGGCACGTTTAGTGTTATCTGTAATCGTCGACTGAGGAATCTGAGAGAAAGCCTCCTTTTCGAGTTCGTGGTCAAGACGTCCAAAGAACTGTCTTCGTCGTCCGAAAGGATTAATGAGAACACGCTCATTGTCTCGTATGGCTTGCAAGACTTCAAGATGGAAAACCTGACGTATCTTCGGAGAAAATGCGTGGAACGCGTCCAGTATTTGGCCTGCGCGCCACTCGGAAATCTGGATGTCAATGTGAAACTTCTTGGCGTCCGTATTGACGATCTGCATGAGGCGTTTCTTGCCCATTCCGTAATTTCCTGCATGACGTGTCGTCTTTCCCACAAACCGTAGCTCTTTGGTCACCCTGTCAACCGAGACATTGAAAATCATTGAAGCTGTCAGCTTGTGAACATCGGTCGTGTTGAACAGTTCCAATAGTTCGTAATCTGTCCCCAACAACGCAACGCAACGGGCCTCGGCCTGCGACGAGTCGATCTCAACAAATACGTAGCCATCATCTGCGACGAACTGACTTCTTAAATCTGCACCCGTATCTCCATGCTTTGTCATCGTTTGAAAAGCAAGGCCGACCTTACTAGGTCTTATGGGTGCTTTAAGGATCGAAGTTGACGTTCGACCCGTTTCCGCTCCGACAATTCTATACTGGGTTCGCATCCGACCATCGTAGTCGGGCTTGGCCTCGAGATAAGTTCCGATCGTTTTCCTTATTCTTCTCGTAAGGAGAATATCAGTGAGTATTTGTTTCTGATCTTCTGTCTTGCAGTGGTTCCCTTGTAGCGCAACCAGTGTATCCTCAGACGAGTCTTTCCGAACCGGAAGACCCATGTCGTGGTATAGCAGGTGATTGACTTGTTTGGGGCTGTTCGTGTTGATCGGATGACCAACGGCATCATTTAGCCTCGTCTGGCATTCTTCGAGTTGCGCGCGATACTTCTTACGGAGCGACTTGTTAATCGTAGTATCAACACGCATCCCAACAGACTCCATATCTCGATAGGCAATATGGAAGCGATTGACAAAATTGTAGTAGAAATCTCTGAGACCATAGACGTCAAGTTCTTTGTCCTCTTCTTCCCAGACCTCATAGGTGATAGCAGAGTCCTTCGCGTTGTAAAGGTATAGTCTATCGTAGCTGTCTTTCTTCGGATTGAACTCACGGCCTTCTACCTTGTAGTATGGTTCCTCTGTCCAAATAGATGCAAGGAACCCGAGGTTCATGGGAAACTCTGGGTAGAGAGTGTGAGCCATCAACATCGTGTCTGCATAGACGTTTGCAGGACGGAAGTTGCATGGCGATCTTAGCTTCTGATCGTCGAACTTGAAGTTCTGGCCGACTAATTTGTATTCAGGATTGTTGAGAATCTTCCCAACCATTTCCCACATCTGGACTAGCTCATGGTAAGGTATCCAGATTGGACTCGTATGGTCAACGAGGTTAATGAGTGGAATCGAGATCGCGTGGAAGCGTGTGAATGCGAACGAGATGCATGAAGGAATGCACTTAGCTGTCTCGATGTCAGAGGCAACAATACGTTTGTCTGCATACATCCGAAAGAAGCGAAAGACGTCAAGAGAATTCCTTGCTACATTCAGTGTCCTTGCAGGCACGCGGTATTCAGGGAACTCCGACTGTCGTGCAGCTTTCTTGAAGTCTAGCACGACGTAAGCGCGCGCTGAGTAATCAGCTACTTCACCACCTTGCTGTCTTAGTAGATGAGCAGGATGATAAGTAACAGCAACTTTGTGCTTATGGTTCGAGGATCTAAGAACGGAGCCACGGTATTGTTTAACTCCTGTTTTGTCAGTTAACGCCTGCAACGCAGTGTTGCCGAGTGCAAGTATGCAGTTCGGCTTCAAGACGTCCATCTCGTCCAGCAAGTCAGAAGTTGACTGAGCGAGAGACACGTCTATTTCGTTGAGCCGCTTGAGATCGTTGTCTGGAGGACGAAACTTAACTACGTTCGTCAAGTAACAGTCGTTCCGGTTGATGCCAGCTTCGCGTAACAGGGAGTCGAGCATCTCTCCAGACGCGCCAACGAAGGGGCGCCCAGCTATGTCCTCATCATAGCCGGGTGCCTCTCCCACGATAGCGAGCTTCGCTCCGATTGGTCCGATGCCTGGGACTTCTTTAGGTTTGTCCATCGTTCAACGGTGTGTTGAGAATTTCGACTTCTTTTGAGTTCCCTTTGCGCCTGTCGCGACGCATCGAGATCCAGAGAATCATCAGAACGCAGAGATCCTTTTCGGTATCCTCGACGCTCTCGTTCTTCGCTTGCTTGCCACTGTTCTCGAGGTTCGCCAATCGGTATAGCTTCTCGCCCATCCGACCAACGAAACCTGAGTCGGCAGAATCGTCGAACAGCTTCGACATCATGCCAGCAAACTTGTAGTTCCCGTAGGGATCGTCGTCCGATGCGTAGTCGAATGACTTGATGTTGTGCAGTTGTCCTGCTTCCTTCAACAAGTCGTAAAAGGTCTTGGAACCGTATCTATCACCCATTAACTTCCTCTTCTTCTTTTTCATCGTTCGACCACATCACCAGATTCCGAATGTATACGAAACTAAGGACCGCACTAAGTGGAAGTAAGCCCCACAACTGAGAGTGTAACATCAGGCTGAACCAAAAGACCTGATTGATGATGCCGACTGTCCAAGCATGTGGTGACTTGTTACCTGCCAGCCACATGCTCGTCACAGTCAGACAGGAGATGAACCACGGTAGAATCTGCCAGAACATCAGATATGACCCCAAGACTTTCTTCTGCCCTTATCCCAGCAGTCTCGAATGTTTTGTCGTCTCGTGCCTTCCCACAGATGTTCAGGTTCGACACAATTCTTTGTATCACAATGGTGACAACAATCGTGTTTGGGTTTAATAGGCCGTCCAAGTTTTTGTTCTAACACAACTCGTGTCAGGCGCACAGTTTTACCGTTGCGCGTTACTAATGGATAGCCATTGTTTAGACTTTTCCAAACAAGTTTACAAGGCTTTGTAAGAATCATTATTCCTCTCTTATGCCGAGTCTTTTGCATCCTTTCGAGTAGCTATCCTGATCTCGATCAATACCAATGAAGGGACGTTTCATCTCCTTTGCTGCATTGGGGACAACGAATGATCCTGCGAATGGATCAATAATAGCATTACCCTCGAAAGAACACTCCTCAAGGAGCTTCTTTACAAGAGCAATAGGCTTTTCATTTGGGTGGATTAGTTTGACAGGAGGAACTGCGTCAAAATCGAAGAACGAGGTATCCTGCACCGACCCTTTTAGTACAGGATTTCCTTTAACAGCAAGAAGAATAAACTCGAAATCACGCCCGTGTTCCCAAGCAGTAACACCTCGACGGGACAGCGATTTGAGTTTTCTCCAGAAGAGTGGAGTTTTTGCAACGCGGAATCCAATCTTTTCCAACTCTCCAGATACTTTTCTGACTTCGCTGGGGTGATCAGGGTCCGGCTCCGTGCGCCCAGCGTAATAGTGGTAGTCGTCCATCCCGGCGAACATGTAGAGGAATGAATCGTAACGCATGACCCGATACAGCTCCCTAAAAACGGGCAGGGTCCTCTCATCGAGTCGCAGACTGTCATCAAAGAATCTAAGCCACGGTGGGTCTGTAATACAAACATGGAAAGTCTCATTAGGGAAATGCTTGAGAGCAACTGCGCTGTCTGCACAGAACAGTTGATTCATCTTGAGACCGTTGAAATCCGACGCGCCTGCCAGTTCCTCATCGTCCATCCGTTTTACGGTGATGTTGACGAGGCGTAGTGCTGTGCGCTTGTCTTTGACTTTCGACAGCGACGGGTCCTGTTTAACAGCGCGCGCAAGCTGTAGGTCTTGTGACGTCTTTCCAACGGCTTGCTGTAGCAGTGCGGCTGTGTCCTTGACAGACCAGCCAGTCTTGACGCGTCCGCCGCCTTGTTCTGGTGGCTTGCCGTGTAGCTTCTGTTGGAGGAGGTGCATTCGCTCGGTGAGTTGAACGGACTCGAACCAAGGCAAGTCAAATCTCTTGAGGTTCTCGTGGAGAACGATCTCCTCTTGTTCGTCGTCTGTCAGTCCTTCGTAGACTAAACACTCGACTTCTGTCCAGCCGAGGAGTAATGCTGCTCGTAGACGTTTACGACCCGTGATCAAGGCATACTGGCCGTTCACTCGGTGAACTGCTACGGGATGCAGTTGTCCTTGGTCGTTGAACGACTGAGCAATGCTCTGGATCTCGGCATCATCTAGGATCTCTGGTTGCTTGCGCGTGATATCAGTGATCGGAAGTCGCATTTTGTTCTCCGAAAAAGTAGCTCAGGGCGTCGTTCCGGGGGTAGAGGGGTCGAGTCTCTATTGTAAGAACTAGCCCTGAGCCACACCCTAGATGCTCGAGTCGTCGTCCTCGTCTACGTCGTCATCGTCATCGTCGTCGTCTGAATCGTCGTCATCGTCATCGTCCTCGTCTTCGAGATCGGTGTCGTCCTCTTCCTCTTGCAGCTCGGGAACCTGCTCTTCCAGTTCCTTCTGTTCTTCTTCGGTCGTGGGCTTCTTGATGTCGTCAGTCATTTTGACTCCTGAAAAGTGTCTGCGTAGGAATGCAACGAACGATTGGTCAGGGGGATGGTAAGTCCCCCCGACCATGAAACTACCCGATTGGACGAAAGTCGGCGACTTCGTTCTGAAGCCGACCCTCGTATTCACGGTTCTTCACGTAGATCATCAGCTTCTTGCCGACGGGATAGTTCGGATCGATCTCCGCGCCGTCGGGCGTGATCTTCTGGCCGCACGCTTCGACGAACGGAACGGCGAAGCCCATCGCCTTCTCGTTGAACAGCCGGTAGACGATGACCCCCTGGAGTTCCTTCCCGTCCTTGTTCTTGCCTTGAAGGATCTCGATCTTGTAATTCCAGTTGGTCGAGCCGTCGCCCTTGGAAGGCTTGACTTCAACCGACTTGACGACAGCCGGATACCAGTTGGGGTCCATGACGACTCCACGCTTGAGGTCGTCCGCAGTGATACGCATCTTCTGGCTTGGATTCACAGGCATTGTTTTTTCTCCGATACACAGTTACAGTTGGTGGTCAGTTAGTCAGGTCAGGAATGTTCCATCGTCCTCCTATCCGAAAGAGTTATCGGGAAGGGTCTGCTCGGTGTAAAGACCGAGGTGCCCCATGATGATCGGATACAGCAGGCCAAAGCGCTCGGCTTCTGTCGTTGCGTCCTTGCGCGCCGTAAAATCGATCTCGCTTGGAATCGGCAACGCTGTCTTGGCCCAATCTGTTCCGACGTTCCGAGTGATGACTCGATACATAGGCAATCCGGTATCGCCTAGACCGACGTCAAAATGGTATGCCTCGTCGAAGTATGCAGGGATTTCAGCGACTGTCTTCTTCGCACCTGCATTCACGAGTGTTCTCGAAAAGGAAATGTTACCCTCGCGTGTCTTGTTTGACACTTCGATGACGTGAGCTGTCATGATGATGTGACACTTGCTTCCGCCTGAGATCACTCGGAGCGCGTCGAGGACTTGATTGATCCCGTTGGCTTCGCCTGAGTAGTCTTCGATCTGTGTAAGCGCGACGCCGCCTCTCTTCAGCTTTTGCTTCCCGGCTTCGCCTCTGGCAATAAGCATGAGCGAAATAAGCATACGTGACAGCGCAGTGAGCGAGTCCATACAGAGCATGGCGTATGGATTGTAGGAGATGAGCGAGTCGAGTTTGTTGCACAGGTCCGCCCATGCGCTCTCTCCTGAATACGTGTCGAACTTGATGCACTTACGATACCCTGCCATGTCAGGATGACCGAAGTGTAACACCAACGGACGAATACGTTGGTCGAGATCGAAGAAGTAAACGTCGTTCTTACCTTCTGAGTCTGACGCCGCCGCGATCGTCTTGCCTGTTCCTGGATCGCCCTTGAACAGAGCTACTTGCTTATCGCCCATACTCAGGCTGTCGAGTGTATCTGTCATGGTAGCACCGTTGGAATCGTTGGCATCGGGAAGTCGAACTCCTTCTTCTTACGTGGCTTCCGAGCGTAACACGTCTTGCAGTGTGGCTTTGCAAGGAGACCATTCGTATCACGATAGACGATCATGATCTTACCGCAGACCCAGCAGATTGATTGTCTACCAACGACCCTGTCCTCTGGCAAGTAATGAGTGCAGTCAGGGAACATGCACGCATAGACGACGTACCCATTCCTACCGAGTTTCGTCCTCTTGTATTTATGAACGTGCTTTTGTGAGGCCATTGTTAGTCTCCGAGCAATTTGGAATAGTCTCTCGTGTGCGGACTCCACGGCTCCACAACACGATACTTAGTCTGCATCGTAAACTCTCGAGCTTCAGGGATACGTGTACAAATCTGCTGGAAGATACAGCCAGCATACTTGTCACATGATGTGTAGTTCGGCGGCCAGACATCGTTCTCGGCATAGAAGGCGTAGACCTTCAGCCAATACGTCGCCCAGTATTGCCACTCGTCAATGCGTCCTTGCGGATAGCTCATGACGATACGTTGGAAGCGCTCGCTTTCGGAGACAGTTTTCTGGAAACCGATCCGATTAACAATCATTCGTGGACTATCTAACGACCAACAGTAGCCCATGAACTGATTGCTGAGATCCGAAGGTGTTTCACGTCGGCTCGCTGTTTTGTGATCGACAACGATCCGTCCCATTGGACCATCTGCTACGAGGTCAACGATTCCCTCATACAGAATGATCAGTTGATCGTCCTCATAGAGCTTACGAGTAAACGACTGCTCGACTTCGAGTGTGATCCATCCGTCGCCTGCGAAATGAAAAGCGTATGCACGGAACTGCTTGATACACTCGTTCCGATACTCCGGCTCCAAGTCCATGTCAAAGGATGCGAGCCGACCAATCTCAGTGCATGTGTCAACCAAGTCTTTCATTGGAAGACCTATGAACTGAGCATAGGGATGTGGCATCTTGTTGCCGTCGACGGTCATGAACAGGTGATGCTCCTTTGGATTCGTGATCCGTCCGTAGTAATACGGGTGGAGCATCCGATGCATGAGATCACCTTTCTCAAGCGCCTCTGCTTTCTTGTGCGGCCTTAGATTGAGCTTGAACTCCAGATTGGTCTTACGACCGCAGGCCATTACGGTGTTGAGTATCTGGGAGTCTGCGACGATTACTTTTTTAGACATGTAGGTTTAACAACCTCGTCCAGTGCTCCATAGTAATGATATGAACTCCTACTTTCTGTGCGTAGTCGGAGGACTCCTTGTTGAAGTGTTCTACCTTAAGCTCGCTTGGAGCGTAGCCCAGAGACGGGACTGAGAGTGCCCACTGTATGAACTTGACGGCTTCGTCTGACGTCTTGAACTCACAGTATCCCATCTCTGGGGTGTCAGCTGACGGATGATAGCACACAGCTACGCCTTCAGGAGTTAGCTCAACTCCTTGGAAGACGCCGAGCCGTTTGTGCCTCACCTGAAAACTCATCGGTCTAACTCTTTACGATGTCGCTCCATACCATTCATGATGGAACAGCAAACGTGTCTATCGTCTCCACCTATTTCTAGCCACAGATCATATCCATGACCTATGGCTTCGTCCTCATGACACGACTCGCAACAAGCTGGAAAGTGTATTTCTGGAAACTCTTTCCTAACTTCGTCACATTCCATCATGCCTTCTCGACGATGATGTTATGAACTCCGAGCGTCAGCTTCCAACCGTTAAGCACGACACTGACTGTTTCCTGAGGATTGACGACGACTTTCTTGTGTCGCTTGACAGCCTTCGCGACGATCTTCTCGGCTTTCGTCTTGCGCTTGGCGACCTGTTTGCCTCGATGCATCTTCTTGATCATCTTGAGAACTTTGCCCTTGTTCTCTGGCTTCTGCATCCAATGAACGCCAGTATGCGCCATTACTTGACTCTCCTGAGTTCTTTCACCGAGTAAAAGGAAGGCTGCTCCTTGATGTTAAAGGACTCAGCTAATATCGTGGAGATAACCCACGACTTCGTCACTCCGTAGATCCGTGCGAGCCTCGTCAGCTCAACATCAATGCTGTGAAGAACGCACGGACTCAACGGCTGTCTACCGCCCTTTGCTGGCGGCTGTCTTTTGACCTTCTTGGTCATGCACGTCACTCTCCAGATACTGTTCTTTTGTGAGGTTGATGCCGTCTGGAATCAGCATCGTCACTGACACTATGTGATCTGTCGGTGTCACATACGAGTCACTTCCAACTTTACGCCAGTCTCTTGCTTGCGCGTGTGTTGACAGATAATCGACGGCGTTCTGGTAGAACTGGAACGCCGCTATCTTGGCTACCTGTCTCTGCTTATCTCGAATAATCACTAGCCCAATCGGACTCTGCAATCCCATTTTCTCTACTCCATTGCTCAAGGCGCTTCTTCAGCTCTCTTATTTCGTCACCGTACTCGTAAGAGATGAAGCCTGAGTTGTAGTAGAACTTGAGGAGTGCTACAACTTCAGACTTTTGCAAAGCGCACGTAGGTATCGTCGTTTGCGGGGATACTGTCGTGCTTTCGCTGGTAGTCGGCCATTGCTTTCGTGAGGATTTCACGACTTTTCGCGTTTTCTCTGGCATTGGTCCCTATGATGCAGTTGATATCGAACTGGATTGCTTCGATGCGCGCGCGATAACACTCTCGAGCTTGATTGTTAGTCATCTAATTATACCCGCAGTTTTGGCAGACTACTTCGTCCCACTGTCTTTCACAGTTGGGACAGATGTGAGCTTTTCGCTTCTGTGCCACGGCAGGCGTATCAGTACGACTCTTGAGGTGAATCTCTCCCCAGACTCGGTAGAACGTCTCCGGTGTAGCTCCAAGAGCGCGTTGAATATCTCCTTCGTTAAAACGCTCGCTTCGTCGTAGGTATTGCTCAAGCCACCACGACCTTAGCTTTACTTTAGCTCGATGTATGTGATTGCAACATACTTCGGCTCGGATACCCATTCCGTAGTCTGGCCCACGACCATACAACGACACTGGATAGATCGGCGTCCTGTTGCTTGGGTGCGCGATGCATTCCTCACAACAGGACGACGTTACACCGAGGTCACTGCACTTTAACACGAGGGACACGAGGCTCCACCTTTGGATACAATCCAACACCGACGACAGTATCGCAGGTGTCGCAAGTATACTCACGAGCCTGCGAGTGATTCTGAGGACTATGAAACATTTCCTCAGAACCTTTCATCGCCTTGTCGCACTTATTGCACCAGACTTCGACTTCGATTTCCATCTAGTTCCTCTTCGAGTCTCTTTTTGAGTCGCTCGACGATTCTCGCCTTACGTTGCGTAAGGATTTCCAACAGGATCTCGACGTCAATGAGATCCTGTATGGATTGTTGTATCAGCGCCTCGTCACTGTTGAACGCTTCGCTGATCGTCTTCTTGTCGTTTTGGTTCATCTTGTTCTGCCGTAGCCCTCAAATTTTCCTACACCATAGCCGTCCACGACGAGTGACGCGCCCTCTGCTGTTGAGACGTGCAGATCGTCGGGGAAATTCGTCTTGAACTCCGATTTGTCTCCGCAGTAACCGTTGCCTTCCATGATCCCGTCAGGCGCGAAGTATTCTCTCCAATACTTTCCACGCTTTTGATCTGTTCCGAGCCAGTTCAGGGACGTTCCGTAGTCTCCGATGTTCTGGACGATGTTGCCCTTGAATACAAACCCGGGTGTGTCAGGATTCTTACCCGGTGCGTTCCCTTGGATGTAGACAGGACCGTCAGTTTGAATCGTGTTGTTCTCCACGACGACGTTCTTTGGCCCGTTGCCGACCATCATGAACCAACCGTTTCCACCGAGAGTCTTTCTCGAGATCTGGAACCAGTTGTTACGAATCGTAATCCTCGTTGACGTTCCTGTTGGTCTGTCGTCTTGGTTCTGTCCATGTCCAAGAATGTTGAATCCGTTTGCGATGTTCTTCACGACGTTGTTCTCGAACACGTAGTCCTCTACGGTGTTCTCTGGATTCGTGCCGTATTGACTGGGCGTGATCACCAGTGAGTAAGGCTGTCCAGCAGGCCACATGTTCTGGATCAGATTGTCGTGGATGTGAATACGACGACCTGACTTGAACTCGATGTGATTCTTGATCGTGTATGACGATCCTTTCCACGCCATCGGCTTCTCGATGGTGCAACCTGCGATCTCGATGTCCGACGGAATGCACTTCGGCATAGATGGCGCATCACCACCGAACATGATGTTCTCGCCTGCGGCTGCCAGATAGCAATCGCTGATGAGGAAAGGTCCCTCACCGTTCCAGCCACCGACACACTGTGTGTCCTGGCCCGCACGGAAGATATCTGCGATATGACACCGCAGTATCTGGATGTTCTTTCCTTGTGCAGCGATGCCTCGTTTGGCACCATCTGTCGAATGCCCAACGATCACGCACTGATCGAATACGATTCTGTCGGGCTGTTGGCTTGGCTCGTTTTGCGTGCTGTCGTCCTTGCCAACTTCACAGATGTCATTGAGATTCTTGCCACCGATAACGACCTGAGCAATCTTCACATCAGTCGTCTGTGGCAGAATTTCCAATCCGTCTGGCAATTTCGCGCACTGCGCAGACGCGTCGAGAGTCATGCGACCTGAGTGCGTGATGCCTCGTGTTCTCAAATGGACAGACTTTCTGATTGTCAGTCGGCCTGCGAACGTCGCACCGGGAGCAAGCTCGACTATCGCTCCACTAGCAGCAGCATTCAATGCGTCCTGCACCTTCTGACCAGCCTCGACGTATACGACGTCGCCTGTTGGCGGTGGTATAGGTTCACCGTCGACCAGAGTGCGCGCCTCTTTATTCAGCGCAGTCAGGTCTTCAGCAAGTGTTTCGTAGTCCATGACGATTTGATCCCAGGTTCGTGGCATAGTCCGACCTCTCTTTTTGAAATACTTTCCTCTGGCTCGTGAAGACATAGGATTAAAAGTATTTTTCTACTGAGTGGAAAAGCCACGCCTCGAGACTTGCCTCGAATGCGTCGATTTCCCTGTCGTTCAAACGCTCACGGGATCTCAAAAGACCTGCGTAGCACTTCAGAATCCTGTCGTGCGTCAGGTCACGAAACTGTTCTCTATCGAGGCGACGGGTTATCATCCGAGCGTCTTGTAAGTGGCGCTCGAATGACTTCCTGTCTTTGGCTCCTATGACAACCGCCATTGCTGCATCCCTTTCGTGACAAGGATCTCAGCAAGCTCTTTCATGATGCCTTCCTCAGTGTAAGAGCTCTCGTTCTTCTCGCCTGTCATGGCCTCGGTGATGATGTGCTTCTTGCTGGCCTTGAGGTCAGCGAGATACTCATCGATGGTGCCGAGTGCAATCTGGTATACAGCATTGATGATGCCTGCTGTTGACCCGATGCGCTTGAATCGTGCTTCAGCTTGCTCCTCGTTAGCAGGATTCCACTGTTGCTCCATGATGATGCAGTCCGAACAGAACTGCAAGTTGAGTCCCTCGCCTGAGGCGAGAGTGCTGGCGATCATCACGCGCGCGTTTGGATCGTCCTTGAATTGCATGACAACTTCATGCCTTTGCTCGGGAGTCAAGTCGCTAGTAAGCGCAATGGGCATTGAGAGTCCCATCGCTTGACAGATGTTGCACAACAGAGTCTCAACAGCCGCATGGACGTCGTTGTGATGTCGGAAGATCACGATCTTACGATCACACTGTGTGAGGAAGTCCGTGACGTAGTCTACAACAGGCTCAACCTTTGCTTTGCCTGTCAGGTGACGCATGTGCGTCATGTATTCGAGAATACCGCCTGAGCCGAAAACTTTCATCGACCCTTTGCTGTATTCCGCAGCGAACTTTTCCATCAGCTCATTGTAGAGCTTCTCGACTTCGGGTCCAAGCTCGGCGTATCGATACGTCCTGTTGAGCTTTGGCAAATCAGGCATCACTTCGTCTTGCGTGCGCCTAATGATGAAGTCCTTTGTCTTCTCAGCGAAGTATTCAGGATCTTTCAGCCCACCAGCCTTGACGCCGTAGCCGTTCGACCACGTATTGACGTAATTGTGCTGGAACGCTTTGTGCGACGGAAACCTCTCGGGTTTCAGGATGTTGAGGATCGTGAAGTATTCGTCTGCGTTGTTCTTGATTGGCGTGCCTGAGAGACCAATTACATACGGCACGCTTTTCGTCAGCTTGCGCACCATTGCAGTGCGTAGCGCACCAGGATTCTTGATGTTCTGCGTCTCGTCGATGATAACGCAATCGAAACGATTCTTCATGAATTCTTCGTCGTCAATCCAAGCACAACGACGAAGCATGTCCATTGAAATGATAACGATGTTGAACCCGAACTCGGTCAGAGGCTTCTGATTCTTGTTCTCGATAACTTGATTCATACCAAGCTCGTGTCCAAGGAACCGATACGCCTCGTGTGACCACTGATACTTCAGTGTCGACTTTGTAATGACGAGCGACTTCATTTTCTTGTCGCGCATCTTCCAAAGGAATGCCAGAGCTTGCACTGTCTTACCAAGGCCCATCTCGTCGGCGATAAGACACCGACCATTAGCCTCGATTGCGAACGACGCTCCAGTCTTTTGGAACTCGTAAAGCTGTCTGCCATCGATTGACTTGAACTCCAACCATTCGTCGGCGTTCTCGTCAATGTGAATCAATGCGTCTGTGAGCGTTGTGTGCCCACAATCGAATTGGATAGACCAATAGTCACCGAATCTGTGTCTCTTAACTTCGGTGACTTTCTTGTTGCAGTAGTTACATTTGTAACCTAGCTGCGTCTGTCCCTTTTGTGTTACTACAGCCATAAGTCTAATGAATCCTCTCAGGTATCATCTTTATCGTCGGATACCCCGACGTAGTGTTAGGCCACTAAGAAAAGGACCGAAGTCCCTTTCCTCGGAGTCTAACCGTCGTTCCGAATCTCCTCGAGCGCGAACATGATCGCGGCTTCCATCGTGTCGAACTTGCGCGCGTTCTGGCTGTTGATCTTCGTCAGGATTGGATACACGCCGCGCACGTCGATCCTGTATCCTTTTGTCTTGATCTGCTCGTAAAGCTCGTCGAGCGTTTTCTGTCGGTCGCTGTTTTCCGTCATTTGCATTCGGTGCCCCCTAGAGCTAAAGTATACCACAGCCCGGCATCGGTGTCAATATGTAAGTCTTACACTGGGTGTGTAAAAATTACACGGTCGTAATGTCTAGCTGTTCACCTAGTGAACGGCTACCGTCGACGTATTCTATGTCGATTGCTCGATCTCTCGGGAAGATGTCAATATGTAACAGACCGAAAGGAATTGACACAATCGCTACTGAAGAATCGTCGTTACACCGAATTGACTTTACAGCTGTGATTGTAACATCTTCACCAACCGACGTCGTAATTCGAATGTCAGTTCTCACGTCTTGTCCTCGCTGGAACAGTATAAAGATTGTGTCGTTTTGTGAAACGCGCGCAACGCTCACATATTGGGTATAGACGATTCCCGGCAAGCGCTGATGGCTCCGGCTTGTCGGGATCGTATGTTAGAAGTTTACCGCAGTGGTAACAGCGTCCGAGCTTAGTCGATGACTTCAACAATCACCTGCGGACCGTTGACGTCGCCCGCGTTGCACTTCCACGAGTATTTGTAATACGGGTCACGAATGAGCGTCTCGTCTGCGAATTCGTCACCTGAATCACAGATAACTTTCGTCGGCTTGATCTCGGCTTGATCTCGGCTCGTCGCAAGCATTACTGACGTTGCACCGAGCGCGAATGATGCCATGAGAAGCGTTCCGACAGCGAGGAGATTGAAGTCTGTTTTCACAATACCACGACCTTGATCTGAAAGAATGAGAAGAAGATGATTGCTGCAATCCAGATATACCAGAATGACAGCAGGAACATGAGCGCGTCTTTGTAGTCTTCCATTATGCTACCTTGATCTTACCTAGTCGATACGCTTCTCGCATGATGAGCGCCATACGATGTGTGAGACCAGACGGTTTCATCTCGAGCGCGCCTGCGGCTTGAGTCAACGATACCTTACCTGTCAGCCAAGCAAGTGTTAACTCAATTTCTTCGTCTGAAAACTTCTGTTTTTGAGCATTCGGAATAGCGAGAGCTTTCTCTAACAGAGTCTGTGTTTTTGTCATTTTGTATACTTGGCGCGCTCAATACGCAGTTGATTCAATCTGTGCGCGTAGTTGATGTAATCGAGCATCTTGACTTCACCGAGCGTCTTGAGCGCTTCTTCGACTGTGTCGAACTCGGTGATGTCCACACGAACTGTCGAGCTATGTGGACCCGGTCCTTTTGCCTTGTGATCTCGAAACGTGATATCGTGCTTTAAGTTTCTCACTTTGACTTGACCTCACTTCGGCTCGTCGCTTGCCTTTTCCTCTGTGTCCGATGGCAGCCGCACTTGTTACACGTCCAGTGTGCCACTAACGGATCGGTGTCAGCGAATAACATTCGCTTGTAAGGCGCGCTCCAGACAGGGACGATATCCGTTCTCACGTATCGTCCTCCACAATTACACTTTGTCGTCATCCTTTCATACCTCGAATCATCTTTTCTGCATTCTCACGTGACATTCCGGTTCTCGTCAGCTTTTCTACGAGATTCTCGAATGCCTTATCTCCAGCGTCGCCGATTTGCTTTGGCTTTGCGATCCTTGGCGTCTTGACCGTTCCGTCTGAATTGGTCGAGGGGCGCGCAAGTGCTCTGTATTTCTTGTCCTGCGCTCTCAATTCTTCGCGCTGCTCGTTTGTTAGGGCGCGCGACCATTCTTCATCGATGTCCATCGTCGCTTGCAGTTGAGTATTGAGAACCTTGACCATATCTTCAAGGTCTGCAATGTGCTCTTTGATCTGCTGATGCGACATTCCACTTACGAGGAGAGTGTTGAACTTGTCGATGTATGAACGCTTTAGACGTTCGTTGATCGGCTCTGTGCTCGGCTGAACTTCGACGTTATCTGACTTCGGCTCGTCGTTCACTTTCGGAGAACTTGTCTCCTTAACATAACAGTCCATACAGAGCCACATGTTATTAATGAGCGCCAATTCTCCGCCGTTCGGACACGCTTCACACACTGTCGGTTTCTCGTTTGCCATTTTAGCTCTTTTCTGCCGCTACATTCTGAGCGACTTGACTTCGGCTCGTCGTATTCCAAAACTTTTCTGTCTCGTGCAACAAATTGTCGAGGATCATTGTAAATCTTGCGTCGTGGCTCGTGCTATAGAATTTCAGCATCTCGAGCGCGTGAGCGTATTCATGAATTACTAGACCGACACGCAATCTTCCATTCGGCTCGGAGTGAATCGTCGGATTGTATGGAGTCTCAGGGAGGCTGATATAGCCTCGACCATTCTTGACTCCACCCCATCCTCGTGCTGTATGTTTTCCGGCTCTCGGGGCGCGCAATCTAACGAGTGGCATTTGTTGACCGGGAAAATATTTCTCGTGCATTACAGCAATCAAGAAATATGCTGTCTCAGGTTCACAGCTTGTCTGATGTGCCAATCGTAGACGATTGGGATTTATTGACTGGCGTGCTACACAGTCATACTCACCC
>Ga0184624_10000006_pt1 | contig 49811 bp, 30 predicted proteins | sample PLM3_5_b1_FD_133157 | JGI IMG/M metagenome (GOLD analysis project Ga0184624, IMG submission 133157) | Groundwater sediment microbial communities from an aquifer in East River, Colorado, USA - PLM3_5_b1 | ecosystem: Environmental > Terrestrial > Soil > Riparian zone | place: USA: East River...
GGTCGAGATCTTCAACCTGGTCCGTTCCGAGCAGAGCCCGGAGAGCTTCCGCTTCCGGGTCGGGATGCCGCAAGGCGCGGAACTCCGGCCCGACGGCGCGGGCGGGGCGGTGGTGGTGCGCGGGGGCGAAGCGCTTGCCGCGGTCCCCTTCCCGAGCGCGGTCGACGCCCAGGGCACCGAGGTGCCGGTCGAGCTGGCGGTCGAGGGCGACACGCTCGTTCTCCACGTCGCCCACCGGGACGGCGACTACGCGATGCCGATTCTGGTCGACCCGATCCTCGAGGACTGGGTCAACACCAACACCAAGTGGCAGAACGGCTACAACCTCAACGCGCTCGAAAACGGCGCCTGGCAGGGAACCAGCGAACCTTCGGGATTGATCTACCTCGGCACCGGCAACCCCTGCTACTTCACCTGCTGGGGGCGCGGCCTCTACCTGACCGCGCCGAGCCGCAACTACGGCGCCAACACCTACGCCCACTGGGCCTACAGCGCCCCCAACGTCAACAGCTACGTCTCCAAAGCCTGGCTGAACCCGTTCTGGCGTGACAACCACAACTGCAGCCAGAGCCAGTACGGGCAGCCGCACGACTACGACGGCTTCTGGGGCGACAACCAGTGGAACCTCCTGCAGACCAACCAGGCCAACGACGTCGGCAGCGTCGCGGTCGAATCCTGGGGCCGCGCCTTCATCGTCGGGCTCAGCTCCGGCGGCGGCATCAACATCCCCTGCTGGCGCGACGTCTACGTCGGCGGCGCCGCGATCTGGCTCGACGACTGGGCCGGGCCAAGCGTCTCCTCGACCGTGACCGGCGTCCCCACGACCTGGATCGGCGGCAGCCAGCAGATCACGGTGGGGGCGAGCTCCAGCGACACCGGCCTCGGGATCTCCCGTGTAACCGTCACCCACGAAGGCAAAGGCGTGATCGGGCAGGACAACGTCCCCTGCACCGGCCTCTACGGCAACCGCTGCCCGAACAGCCGCAGCTCCTCGTTCGCGATGACCGGCAGCAGCTTCGGAGAGGGCATCAGGTCGTCCTCCGTCGCGGCGGAAGACCCGACCGGGAAGGCCGCGACCGGCGGCAGCTTCCAGACCAAGGTCGACTACAGCCCGCCCGAAGTGGTGCTCGAAGGTCAGTTCGCCGAAGCGACCGGCGACAACCTCGGCTCCGTCAAAGGCGACGAAAAAACGGAGAAGCTGCCGCTGCCGGTCTACAACATGAAAATCGCCGCCACCGACGGCAGCAACAGCAGCAGCATCAACCGACGCTCCGGGGTCAAGAACATCGAAATCTACCTCGACGGGGTCAAACAGACGGTGTCCTGGGTGGCGCAGACGGCGACCGAAGACAGCCGCCCGATGACGCAGAGCTACCAGGTGAAGCTGAGCACGCTGACCACCTCGGGCCTGCACAAACTGGAAGTCAAAGCGATCGACCAGGTGAACAACCTGCGCATCCGCAGCCTCGAGTTCGAATACTTCCCCGCCACCGGGATGAAGGACGAATACGTGATGCACCACTTCCCGCTGAACGACGGAAAAGACGAAGAGGAAGGCGACCATCCCAAGCCCGAACTGGCGGTCAACGTGGTCAACGGCAACCTCGTCTACCACGAGCAGGACGTTGAAATCGAGGGGCCGAACGTCGACCTCGAAGTCGAACGGTTCTACAACTCGCTGCTGCCGACCTCCGAGAACACCGAATGGGGTGACGGCTGGACCCTGGCGCAGACGCCCGACCTGAACGCGGTCAAAACCGGCAGCTCGCCCGTCCCCAACAGGGCCGACGTGGTCGACTCCAGCGGCCTGCTCGAGGGCAACGTCAACCTCCCGACCACGACCGGCGCCACCACCTTCGACCCCGACCTGCGGGCGACGCTGACCAAGAAGGCGAGCGGCGGCTATGAAGTCTCCGACGAGACCGAATCGAACGAGAGCGTTGTCTCCTTCGACTCGACCGGTCAGCCGGAGGCAGTCCTCACCGACGGCCAGGCCAAGATCGACTACTCCTGGGAAAGCGGGAAACTGGCGGAAATCGAGGTCGAAGACCCCTCCACCTTCAAAGCCAGCGCCTCCGAACTGGAAATCCCCAAACCGGAACTGCTGACCCAGCCCGCCTACGCCTCCTCCTTCGGCGTCAACGGCACGGCCGACGGGCAGCTGAAAACGCCCTCCGACGTCGCGATCGACTCCAAAGGCAACCTCTGGGTCGTCGACAAAGGCAACAACCGCGTTCAGAAGTTCGACTCGAGCGGCAAATTCCTGATGAAATTCGGTGCCACCGGCACCGCCGACGGGCAGTTCACCCGCCCGACCGCGATCGCGATCGCCGCCAACGGCGACCTGCTGGTCGCCGACGCCGGCAACGGCCGTGTGCAGCGGTTCAGCTCGACCGGCGCCTTCCTCTCCAAATTCGGCTCGAAAGGATCCGGCAACGGACAGTTCTCGGGAGCGGGGCCGGAAGGCATCGCGATCGACTCCGCCGGCAACATCTGGGTCTCCGACACCGGCGCCGGCCGGCTGCAGAAGTTCACCTCGGCGGGTGTCTTCGTCAAAGCCGCCGGCACCAAAGGCACCGGCACGGGGCAGCTCGGCGAACCGACCGGGATGGACGTCGATCCCGCGACGGGCAACGTCTGGGTCGCCGACTGGTCGAACCACCGGCTCTCGGTCTTCAACGGCAACGGCGAATTCGTCGCCCAGTACGGCTCCCTGGGTGCCGGCAACGGGCAGTTCAACAATCCCGACGAGGTCGAGGTCGACAAACTCGGCAACGTCTGGGTGGGGGACAAGACCAACCAGCGGGTCCAGCAACTCAGCACCTCGGGCCAGTTCAAAGCGAAGTTCGGCTCCGCCGGCGCAGGCCCCGGGCAGTTCGCCTTCGCCTATCCGGTCGGCATCGCCACCGACTCGCTCGGCCACCTCTGGGTCACGGACGTCAACAACTACCGCATCCAGCAGTGGACGGTGCCGGTCGAAAAACCGGCCTTCCTCACCACGGCGGGCAGCAACGGCGCCGCCGACGGCCAGCTGAAAAACCCCGGCGATGTGGCCAACGGCTACAACGGCACCTACTGGGTCGTCGACAAACTCAACAGCCGCATCCAGAAGTTCGACCCGAGCGGCAAATACGTCAGCAAGTTCGGTTCCGCGGGCTCCGGCAACGGCCAGTTCAGCCGGCCGACGGCGATCGACGTCGACCGCGACGGCAACCTCCTCGTCGCCGACGCCAACAACAACCGGATCCAGAAGTTCGACCCGAACGGCAACTTCCTGCTGAAGTTCGGCAGCCTCGGCACCGGCAACGGCCAGTTCTCGGCCCCCGAAGGAGTGGCCACGGACATCGACGGCAACATCTGGGTCTCCGACACCTACAACGGCCGCATTCAGAAATTCGACGAAAACGGCAAATTCATCGAAGTCGTCAGCTCCAAAGGATCGGCGGCCGGGCAGCTCGGCGAACCGACCGGGATCGACGTCGACCCGACCACCGGCAACGTCTGGGTCGCCGACTGGGCCAACCACCGGGTCTCGGTCTTCGACGAAGACGGCGACTACGTCGGACAGTTCGGCTCGTTCGGCACCGGCACCGGACAATTCAAAAACCCCGACGAGGTGAACATCGACCCGAAAGGAAACGTCTGGGTCGGCGACGTCGGCAACCAGCGGGTCCAGCGCTTCGACCTCAACGGCCTGTTCGTCGGCCAGTTCGGCTCCGCGGGCAGCGGTGAAGGCCAGTTCGCCTTCACCTACCCGATGGGGATCAGCGCCGACCGCTACGGCCGCATCCTCGTCGCCGACGTCAACAACCACCGCATCCAGCGCTGGCAGCTCGGCAACTACACGACCCCGACCCCGGCGCCGATCGACCTCAGCGACGGCGACCCGAACGTCGAAGTCGACACCGAAGCCGGCCTCGTCTCCGCGATGGCGGGTAACGCGGCCGGCAGCCACACCTACACCCACGTCGGCGACGACCTCACCGCCCACACCGGCCCCGTCGGGAAAACGGAATACGTCTACGACACCGGCGGACGGATGACGAAAGTGACGCTGCCGAACGGCACCTGGGCCTCGATCGCCTACTTCGCCGACGCGCGGGTCAAATCCGTGACGGTCAAACAGGTCGGCTGGGCGTCCTCGAAAACGACCACCTTCGAATACCAGGACGCGGGGCCGCGCCGCAGCGTCGTCGACCCGCCCGACGCACCGGTCATCACCTACGAGATCGCCAACGACGGCTCCGTCCTCAAGTGGTGGAACTCGGCGCAGCCGCCGAGCATCGACTTCATCTCCGGCACCCTCTGGGACCACAGGGAAAAAGACGACGACCTCTGGGCCGGCGACCACCTGCTCGACGTGCAGGCCTACTCGCCGGAGGGGATCGCCTCGATCAACGTCATCGTCAACGGCAGTGAGCTGGTGCACGAGACCACCTGTGAGCAGAATCCTGGGGTGGCCGGCATCGAGTGCGTCACCCCGGCGATCAAAAGCGAGTGGGTGATGAACACGGAGCAGTACCCGTCCGGCCACCTGCCGGTCGAAGTGCTGGTCACCGACCACGCCGCCGGCAGCACCAGCAAACGCTTCTGGGTGGACATCCCCGACCCGCCGCCGCCTCCGGCGCCCGGGACCCCGATCCCGCCGAAGTTCGCGGAAGTCCTCAGCTTCCGCGACGAGTTCGGGCTCGAGAAAGTCTTCCCGGTCGCCGACGAGATCGAGCGCAACGAACGGATCTTCAACACGATCAACGCCTGGTACCAGGGCGAGCCCGTCGCCAGGGCCTCGCGGGAACGCTGGGGCGTGCCGCTGCGGGCCGCGGACGTCGCCGAGCTCGAATACCGCGAATGGCTCTACGACGTCAACGGGGAAAAGATCGACCAGTGGGTCGAAGCAACCAGCCCGGCCAGCTACGCCGGGTATTACATGGACCACGCCGCCGGCGGGATCATGCGGATCGGCTTCACCAGCAACCAGTCCGAACAGCTGACGGGCCTGACCTCGTCGCTTTCGCTGGTGGGCGGGAGCAGCAGGCTGAGCGTTTACCCAACCCTGCCGACCAGCTCCTACCTCTCGGTGCGGGCGACCGGGCAGTCGGTCTACTCCGCGATCGAATCGAACTCCACCCTGGCGGGCCTGGTGACCAGCGTCGAAGACGACGAAGCCGGGAAAGCGACCCGGGTCGGCACCCAGAACGTCGCCCAGGTCGACAGCATCCTCGACCAGATGCTCGGGGTGAACGCGCCGGTCTCCGTCCAGTACGAAGCCCCCGGCGGCTCCCTGCTCGACGGCCGCTACCGCGACTCCGGCAGGATGCGGGCCGGCGACTACATCAGCGGCAGGCTCTACACCCCGGGGGGCAACTGGGTGGCAAGCCGCTGCACCGCCGGATTCGGAGCCAAGGACCCGGGCGTGAAGCCGAACGGCGAAGAGATTGTGCGGATGTTCCTCCTCACCGCCGGCCACTGCTACAACAAAATCGACGACGAAGTCTGGCGCGCGGAGTACGACGAGAGCGAAGGCTATGCCGATGCGGGGAAGACCGAAGTCGGCAGGGTCAAGCGCAACGCTTACGACTACGTCGAAGCCGGGGGCGTCCGCACCGACGGGCAGGCGCTCCGCGTCAAGGACGCCAGCATCGTGCCGAAGGCGATCTGGGGCTGGGATGGGAACGCGCTGCCCACCGAGCCGGCGAGCAAAGCGAGGAAGGGCAACGTCGTCTGCTACTCCGGCGCCAGGTCGATGAACGTCTCCTGCGGCCCGATCGTCGCCCGCTCGCTGCGCTGGACGGACCCTGAAACGGGTGAAAAGCTGGCGGGCTACTGGGTCCGGTTCAAGGGCCAGCGGCCCATAGAGGGCGACAGCGGCGGGCCGGTGTGGAACCTGCGCACCGGCGCCTCGATCGGCCTGATCTCGGCCGGGCGCCCAGAGAACTCCCTGGAAGAAACGCTGGTGGCGCCGCTGCTGCACCCGCCGAACATGCCCGCCAACCGGGTGCCAGGGATCCTTCACCATTACGCGATGACGCCGATCCAGCTGTTGCTCGGAGGGTGAGGACCCGTTGATCGGAAAAGCCAGGCGGGCGCTTGCGATCGCGGTTCTGCTGGCGGCGGTGCTCGTCGCCGGCTGCGGAGGCGGCGGCGAGGACGCGTCCGAGCGCGCGGTCCAGTGGAGGGTCGACCGCCCGCTCGGCCCGAAGCGGGTCATGCTCGCCGCTGACGTCGAGTGGTGCTCGGCGAAGCTGCCGGAAGTCGAAAAGCCGATCGTCGAGTACGAGGGAGACCGCGCCTACATCGAACTCCGGGTGACTCCCGAAGAGAAGAGGGAGGGCCAGAACGGCTGCCTCCTGCAACTCCTCGGAGTCCACAAGGCGATCACCTTGGAGCGAAACCTGACCGAACTCGTCCTCTTCGACTCCAGCACCGATCCACCCGAGCGTCGATGGCCGGAGTGACCTCGGTCCTCGTCGTCGACGATCACCCGCTCGTCCGCGAGCACCTCGCCCTGGCGATCGAGGCGGACGAGCGGCTGGAGCTGGCCGGGGAAGCCGGTGACGGCGAGGAGGCGCTGCGGCAGATCGAGCGGCGCGCGCCCGACGCGCTCGTCCTCGACGTGGCGATGCCGGGCCTCGACGGCGCCGCCCTGCTGAAGCGGCTGCGCGAGCGCCGCCTGCCGGTCCGCGTCCTGCTCCTGTCCGGGCACGCCGACGTCGTCCAGATGCGGAACGCCCTGCGCTACCGCCCCGACTCGCTGCTGCTGATGGACACGAACGCCCGGGGCGTCTGCGACGAGCTGGTCGCGATGGAGGCCGAGGGGGTCTTCTCGGCCGGCCGGCTCAACCTCGAGCGCGCCCAGGTGCTGGCCCGCAACCGGGTCGAGCTGACCGGACGCGAGTGGGAGGTCCTGAACCTGAGCGCCGAAGGGCTGACGCGGGCGGAGATCGGCAAGCGCCTCCGGTTCGGCCCGAGCACGGTGCGGGACATCCGCCGCGACATCTGCACGAAGCTCGGCGCTCCCTCGATGCAGGTGGCGATCGTCGTCGCCATGCGCACCGGGCTGCTCGACGTACTCAAAACCGCCTAGCGGCGGGTAAGAGAAACGACGCTCGTCTCGCGCCTCTGAGCTCGCAATAAGTCCGCCCGGATTGGCGATGACAGCGGCGCTCGCCCATGGAAGTGTGCGGCGCGAGGTGCCAACAGATGGCAGCGGCGAATGACTACCCAGCTAGGGAGGGCGGGCTTGATGCTTGAGAAGTGGATTCGGAATCGCGTCTCGAACGATCGGCGGCAGGTGCGTGCCAGGACCTGGGGCGCCTGCGCCGGCGCGGCCGTGCTCGGGATCGCCACCGCCCTGGTCTCGCTGACCGCCCTGCTCCTCCTGCTCGGTGCCCTCGGGGTGAGCTCCGCGCCGGAGAGTCTCGCCAGCGCCGGCCAGGACGCCGTCGTCGCGCTCTACGCGGTGCAGCTGGTCGGTGTCTCGTTCTTCAACGGCACCGCCGAGCTGCGCTTCGCCGCTGTTCCCGGCCTGCTCCTGGTCGGGAGCTCGCTTGCGTTCGCCACCTTCGTGGCGGTCAGGGCCGTCCCCGGCTCGCCGCGGCGGAAGATGACCGCCGCCCTGGGGACGGCGGTCTCCTACGCGCTGCTGCTCGGGCTCGCCGCCCTCTTCGTCCCCCTCGAGCTCTCCGCTCCCGGCATCGGCAGAGAGATCGCCGTCTCGCCGTCGCCCGCCGAGGCCTTTCTGCTGCCTCTAGGTTGGGGGGTCCTGTTCGCGTCGCTGGGCGGTCTCCTCGCCACCTTCGGACGCGAGTGGCGCGGTGCGGCGTCGGGACTGCTCGGTGAGTGGGCGCGCCCGCTGGCCGTCTCGCTGCGTGTCCTCGCAGCCGCCCTCGCCGCCAGCGCTCTGGTCGCGCTCGTCGCCGGCCTCGACGCCCTCGGCGCCGACCTCGGCTCGTTGACGAGCGGCGGCATCGGCCATGCGTTCAAGGTGATCGGCGCCGCGATCGTCGCGCTCCCGACCCTGGCGGCGGCCGTCTTCGTCTCCGGCTTCGGCGTCCCCTTCGACTGGCAGCTGGACGCGCTCGCGCATGGCGAGGGCTCGGTCTCCGCTTTCGGCGGGGCGCTGCCGGCGGGCGGCGCCGACGTCACCCAGACGCAGGGCGCCCCGGCCGTGCTCGCACTGGCACCGGCGATCGCCCTTGCGGCGGTCTTCGCCCTCGGCTGGCTGGCCGCGCGCCGCTCCGGCCCGGACGTCCGCCGCGGTCTGCTCAACACCCTTCGCGCCGCAGCGGCGATGACGGCAGCCGTCTGGGTGCTCGCCCTGCTCGGCCGGGTCGACGCGCAGGTCGGCGGCCTTCTTGGCTTCCACCTGGTTCCCGACGTCGGCGCCCTGCTCTGGCGCGTGCCGCTCGTCGCCTTCGCCGGCTGCTTTGCCGGCAGCTTCGCCTTCGCCCTTGCGCAGGGACCCCACGCGCGCCGCCGGCTGGCGACGACGCTGCTCGGCGCCGTGCATCCCGCCAACTGGCGACAGCCGCAATGGGTGCGCGGGGGGCTGACCTGGCGAGCCGCCCTCGGGGTTGGCTTCGCCTCGATCCCGGTGCTCCTGGTCGGGCTCGGCGCCACGGGCCCCGTGACCTCGGCCGCGCCCGAAAAGATCTCGCTGGCGCCGCTCGAACAGGCGGCCGAGCAGCGTCTCGAAAACGCCAGCACCAACGACGAGCTGGTCGACGTGACGGTCAACCCGGAGACGCGGGCGGTGGGAACCGCGAGCGTCCACACGCCCCTGCGGGCGCTCGGGATCGCGGCGGGAGAGTCGCGCGCCAGCAAGGCCGAGGAAGTGCTCGTCCACTACGGCGACCTCTTCGGCCTCGATGACGCCGCCGCCGAACTCGGCAACCCCCGCAGCTCGACGGACAAGTTCGGCGTTACCCACGTCACCTTCACGCAGATGGCCGAGGGCCACCCGGTCTTCGGTGGCGGCATCGGCGTCCACCTCACCGAGAAGGGCGAAGTGTTGGACTTCGTCAGCGGCTCGGTCATCCCCGACGTCCTCGTCGCCGATGGCGAGCCGAAGCTGTCCAGCGGGCAGGCGCTCAAGATCGCCAAGGAAGCTCTGCCGTCAGGCGACCTCGCCCGGCCCGACGGCAAGAACTTCGTGCAGCCGCCGAGCCTGCAGGTCTACGCCGGCGTCGAACCGTACGTCTCCGGCCCCAACGCCAGGCTCGCCTGGTTCGTCTGGCTGATCAGCGAGAAGACGGAAACCTCCGAGGAATACGTCGTCGACGCGGTCACCGGCGAGATCCTCGACACGGTCCCGAAAGCTCACCAGATCAAGTTCCGCGAAGTGTACGACTACAAAACCGGCCCGACCCTCCCCGGGGTGCTGGTCCGGCAGGAGAAAGAAGAAGCGGTCGCCGACGCGGACGTGAACTACGCCTACGACAACACCGGCACCGTCTACGACTTCTACGAAGGGTACGAACGCGACAGCTACAACGACGAAGGCGCGCCGCTCGTCTCGACCGTGCACTTCAAGCAGGCCTCCGGGGCGGCCTTCAAAAACGCCTACTGGAACGGCGAGCAGATGGTCTTCGGCGACAAATACCCGAAAGCGCTGGACATCGTCGGCCACGAGATCACCCACGCGGTGGTCGAAAACAGCGCCGAACTGCTCGGCTCAGGCCAGGCGGGAGCCCTGAACGAGGGCTTCTCGGACATCATCGGCGCCACGGTCGAAATGGAAAAAGAAGGCCTCCCCGATTGGGTGATCGGCGAGGATCTTCCCACCGGCGCGCTTCGCAGCCTCTCCAATCCTGCCGCCTACAGCGAACCGGTGGGGGAAGAAGGAGCGAGCGTCGCCTTCCCCTCGACCCTCGCCCAGTGGGTTGCCACCTGCCTGGACAACTTCGGCATCCACATCAACAGCACGATCGTCAGCCACGCCTTCTACAAGGCGGCGACCAAATTGGAATCCACGCAGGGGATGGCACCGGCCGAAACGGCTTACATCTTCTACCGCGGCGTCACCGAATTCCTCGGTGGGGTTCAGACCCCGACCCTCGAGGATTCGCGGGCGGCGATTCTGAAAGCGGCGGAAAACATGTACGGCCTCGGGTCGCCCGTGTACGAAACCGTCAAAACCGCCTTCACCGAAGTCGGCCTGAACGGGATTGCGCAGCCGACCCTGCCGAACTGCAAAGCGAAATTCGAATGCGCCTTCGCGCAGGCACTGCAGACCCGCCAGAGCGCCAGCGGTGAATCCGCCGTCGAAATGCTCACCACCCTCTACAAAGCGCGTGGCGAGCTCGCTCTGGACACTCCTGCCGGCGATCACTTCCTGCCGCTCTACGAATCCCACATGGTGCGGATCACCGAACTCGTCGACCAGGATCCGGAGCTGGCCGAGATGTCGGTCGCCGGCCTGGAAGAGATCACCCCCGCCCTCGACGCCCTGATCGAAGGCAACGGTGATGAGTTCAAACTCAGCGCCGATCAGATGGCGAGGATCGAAGCGGCGCTGCAGCGACTCGCCGAGGACGACCGCCTCTACGGCGGCGAGGGGGCCGGCCAGCTTGCCGACCTGATCGACGAGGAACTGCAGTGGATGGGGCTGCCCAGCTACGGCGGGATGGACTACGAGAGCGGCTTCCAGCGCCTCAACACCGAAGTCGAATCGCAGAGCCTGGCGGAAGAAGGCGGGCCGATCCTCGACCCGAACTGCACCGGGCGTCCCTACCCCAACGACTTCCACGTCAACGGCTTCTACGCCGACACCCCCGGGGCCAGCATTCCCGGCCAGGTCGCCCCGTTCATCGCCGGCGGCATCATCTGCGGCGCCCAGGTCGAACCGACGACCGGCAAAAGCGGCTGCATCGGCGAAAGCTCACTCAACACGGAGGTCTCGGTGAAGCTGCCTCCGGGCGATAAAGTCAACTCGACGAAAAACCTGCCGGCAAGCTCCTGGGTGGGCGAACTGGTCGGCTTCGGGATCGCCTGCGCGGGTGCTGAAACGCAACGGATCTACGGTCAGGTGGGGCTGCTCTCGCTGGCCAGCTGGACCTCCTCCCAGTGCCCGACCACGGCAGTTGCCTGCTACGAAGGCAGAAGCACGTTCAACAACGGCGAAGGGTCGGTCACCGGTAAAGGATGGGCCTGGATCAGCGAAGAAGCCGGCGTCCTCAAACTGACCACGAAGCCGGTCACGGTGACGACCGAAAACGGCTACTTCGTGCGGATGAGCTTCGGCCAGTTCGAAGCCAAGCTCTGCGCCCGTGCCGGCACCTCGGCGTCGAAAGCCTGCGGCGGCTCGACCGCGACCTGGATCCACCAGAACGGCGACGCGGCCGAACCGGGCTGCCCCTCGACCCAGGGCCGATTCGAGATGCAGGCGAAAAACGCCGCCGGCAAATCGACGACCCCCGTCACCACCTGCGTGCGCTGGAGCAAAGAAGCGCACATGCAGACGATCGACGCGCCGAACAGCATCAACACGGTCAGCTGCGTGCCGGCGAGCACCACCTGCGTCGTCGCCGACAGCAAAGGCAACGCGCTCTACTCGACCGCGGTGAAAATGAACGCCGCCTCGACCTGGACCCCCTGGACCGGGCCTGGAATCAGCCCCGCTCACGAGATCGCCTGCCCCGCAACCACCCTCTGCGTGCTCGCGGCAGGTGAAGTCTCGGGCGGCGGCGGCAACGTCTACCGCGCCACCGCGCTCGGGGGCAGCTTCCTCAACGCGTTCAACCCCACCAACGGCGTCGGCGCCTTCTCCTGCCCCTCGACGGTCTGGTGCGTGAGCGCGCACGAAGGCGGCGGCTACATCCGCTGGACCGCGAAACCATCGGGGACCCTCTGGACCGCGGTGGCGATCGGCACCGGAGCGATGAAAGACGTCTCCTGCCTCTCGTCCTCGTTCTGCGCGGTGGTCGACGCCGTGGGCAACGTCCGGGTCGCCACCAGCGAAGCGAAAATCAAAGAAGCCGCCGGCTGGACGACGACCAGCGTCAACGGCGGAGTCGCCCTGAGTTCGGTCGCCTGCACCGCGACGACCAGCTGCATCGCGGTGGGCAACACGGCCAAACTCCTGAAACTGACGATCGCCGCGGGCGGTTCGGCGACGGTTGCGAGCCAGACGCTCTCCGGTGCCGGCGAACTCAGCGATCTGACCTGCACGGGCACGACCTGCGTTGCTACCGACAACCAGGGCCGCATCTTCGCCTCCGCCGACAGCGGCTCTACCTGGGCGAAGCGGTTCGAAGCGGGAGGCAAACTGATGAGCGTCTCCTGCGCTTCGGCCTCGCTCTGCGCGGCGGTGACCAACGCGGGCGACGTGGTCAAGTTCGACCCGCTGCCCTGAGCGGCCCGCCGCTGACAGAAGACATCGCTGCATACCCTCTCCCACGGCTGAGTTGAGCTGGAACTCAAATCAGCCGTGGGAGAGTACTCAGCTACTCTTGTATAGGGGTGCGGATGTCAAACCAAAGAACCAGCTTCCTCCTGACGCTGACCACGATTTGCTGCCTCTGGTCGCTCGTCGCGTTCGCATCGCCGGCTTCGGCGTTGCGCGGTCTCTATGCCGCCAACGTCTCCGACCGGACGGTGTCGGCGTACACGATCGGAGCAACCGGGGCCCCGACCCCGGTCGCCGGTTCGCCGTTCGACGTCGGCATCGCCCCGGTCGGCGTGGCGATGACTCCCGACGCGAAGTACCTGTACGTGACCAACCTCGAATCGAACTCGATCTCCGCCTTCGCCGTCGGCTCGAACGGTGGCCTCATCCCGCTCCCCGGGTCCCCATTCGCCGCCGGGACGGGTCCGTGGGGAGTGACGGTCAGCGCTGACGGCACGCATCTGTACGTCGCCAACTACGACACGAGCAAGATCTCGGCGTTCTCGGTCGCCTTCGACGGCAGTCTCAGCCCCCTTCCAGGCTCGCCCTACGCCTCGGGGGGGAAAAATCCCAACGGCATCGCCCTGACGCCCGACGGCGAGCACTTGTACGCAACGCACATGAATTCGAGCAACGTCGCGGCGTTCGCCATCACCTCTGAGGGCGGCCTCAGCCCGATCGAGGGATCCCCGTTCAAAGCGGCACCGACCGCGCGCCCGGTCTCCGTCACCCCCGACGGCAAATACCTCTACGTGGGCACCTCGGAAGAAAAGATCTTTGCCTATGCGATTGGCTCAGACGGTGCCTTGGGCTCGGTTGCGGGCTCACCGTTCTTCACCGAGGGTCAATCGCTTGGACTTGCGGTGACGCCCGACGGGGGCAACCTCTACGGAGCCCACGTGGGTTGGGGAGCCAACGTCTGGGGCTACTCGATCGGGCCTAACGGTGCCCTCAGCAATCTGGTCGGCTCCCCGTTCCCCACCAAAGCCTTCAGGGGGAACAGCGCGGCCGTCAGCCCCGACGGCAGGTACCTCTACTCCACCAACAGCGGCTCGAACAACATCTCGGTCTTCACCATCGCTGCAGGCGGCAGCCTGAAATCGATCGCAGGGTCTCCGTTCGGGGGCGTGATCGAGCCGATCCAGGTGGTCGTCAGTCCCGACCAGGGCCCCGTGGCGGCGTTCTCGGCCACCCCTACGCCGGCCGGCAACCCGCTGCCGCTCGACGGCTCGGCTTCGAGCGACGCCGACGGCGCCGTCGCGTCCTATCGCTGGGATTTCGGGGACGGCGAGACCGAAGTCACCTCCTCGCCGACGACGGCGCACGTCTACGAGTCCGAGGGCGACTACACGGTCACCCTGACCGTCGTCGACAACTCCGGCTGCTCGACCGCCCAGACGTACACGGGCCAGACGGTGAGCTGCAACGGCTCTCCCCTGGCTGCGGCCTCACATCAAGTCGCGGTTCCGCCGGGGGAGCCGCTGGACGTCTCCCTGTCCGGCGACGGGTCGGGCTCGGTGGCGAGCTCGCCTGCGGGGATCGGCTGCCCGGACACCTGCTCGTACTTCTACGAGCCCGGCACCGAAGTCACTCTCGCCGCCGACCCCGCCCCCGGCTCTGCCTTTGCCGGCTGGTTGGGGGGCGGGTGCGAGGGCCTCGAGAAATGTCTGGTGGCCGTGGACTCCGAGACCGCGGTCACCGCAAAGTTCGACCGGCTTTCATCCCCACCGACGCCTCCTCCTTCCGACCCTCCGAATCACCCTGGACCCGCAGCGATCGATCCCCAGCTGCGAATACTTCGGGTCCGTGGAATCCCGCGCAAGGCGAAGATCGTCGTGCGCGGAGACATCGCCGAAGCCGCCAGCGGCGCCGTCAGCGTCAGGGCGAGCGCATCGCTGCGAGGCCGGCGGGTCAGCGTGTCGCGGCAGGCCTCGATCGCCGAAGGTCGTTGGCGCGTCCGCCTTCCCTTCCCTTGGAGGGCGGCAAGTCCCAAGGCGAAGCTCTCCCTCTCCGCCCGCTTCGAGGGCAGCCCCGGCGTCGCGGGCGGCTTCGCCGAGCGGCGGCTCCGGGTCACTTCCCCTACCTAGAAACGGCGAGGCGCGACTAACGAGAAGTCCGCCCGCCTTGCCGATGACAAGCGGGTGGGGGAGTGCCAGGCTCGCTTTTTCATGAACAAGCCGCCGGCAGGAAACGGCACCTTGGTGTCCAACGGCGCGGCTCCCAGCCTCCGCGCGCAGCCGCTCGACCGGATCGAGCCGAGGCTACCGGCGGCACTCTCCCTGGAGGAGATGCGGGAGGAGGTCGAGCGCGCTCTCGCGGAGGTCGAGTTCCCGGCGCCGGCGGGGGCCGAGCGGCTCGCCGAGGCGGCGCGCTACGCGCTCCTCGGTGGCGGCAAGCGGGTCCGCCCGATCCTGGCGATGGCCGCGGCGCAGGCTTTTGGGATCCCGGTGCGGGAGGTGCTGCCGACCGCCTGCGCGATCGAGCTGATCCACACCAACTCGTTGATCGTCGACGACCTGCCGGCGATGGACAACCACGCCAAACGGCGCGGCCGGCCGACCCTGCACCGGCTCTACGGCGACGACATCGCGATCCTCGCCGGCTGCGCCCTGCTCAGCGAGGCGCAGCGGCTGATCCTCGCCGACCAGCCGGGCCCCGCCGAGCTGCGCAACCGGCTGCTGCAAGCTGTCCTCGAGGCGACCGGGACCGCCGGGATGGTCGGCGGCCAGTTCCTCGACGTCACCAAGTACCGCCCCCACGGCCGCGACGACCTCGAACGGCTGCAGATGCTGAAGACCGGGACCCTGCTGGTCGCCAGCGTCCGCTGCGGCACGCTGATCGCCGCCAACCGCACCGACCCCGACTTCGACAGCTTCGCCGCCAGCCTCGGCTCCCTCTTCCAGGTGGTGGACGACATCCTCGACGAGACCGGCAAGGCCAGCTGGCTCGGCAAGATCCCGGGCAGCGACCGGCTCGCCGGGAGGATGACCCACGTCACCATGTTCGGCCTGCGGGGGGCGCGGGAGACGGCGCGGGAACTGCACGAGCGAAGCCTGGAGAGCCTGGCGGAAATCGACGCGCGGACGCCGGGCTCGACCCAGCCGCTGCGCGAAATCGCCGACCTGGTCTATCGTCGAAAGCAGTAGGCATGCGCTGGCTGCTGACGCCGGGGGTGGTCACCATTGCCGCGCTCTCCTCCTGGATCGCCAAGCTGACCTTCCGGCGGCCGCGCCCGGGTTCTCCCGATCGCCTCGCGCCCTGGGGGCGCCTCGGCGCCGCCGGCTTCCCCAGCACCCACTCGACCTGCGCCTTTGCCGCCGCCGCCTGGCTGCGCGGCTCCCGGCCGGGCGGCTGGCTCTACGCCCTGGCGGTGCTCGTCGGCCTCTCGCGAGTCCGCTGCCGCGCCCACCATCCCGCCGACGTCGCCGCCGGGGCGATCCTCGGCTACGGGATTGCTTGGAGGGCCGAGACCATAGAAAAATCCTTTCGGAATAAGGAAAGAATTCACTCCTATACTCGCGTGTCTTGACTCCGCGAGCCTGGATTTGCGCGATCGCCACCGCAGCGATCTGGGTGTTCCTCGCGACTCCCGCCGCCGCCAGCTTCACGCAGGCGGTTGGAGCAGGCAACAGCCTCAACGCGGTCTCCTGCATTCCCGCGACGACGACCTGCGTCGTCTCCGACAGCAAAGGCAACGCCTTCCATGCGACCGGCGTCAGCGCCACCGCGGCGGCGACCTGGAGCCCATGGGCGGGACCGGGCCCGGCTCCGAGCTGGGCCCTCGCCTGCCCCGCGACCTCGCTCTGCGTGCTCGCCACCGGCACGGTCGCGGGAAGCGAAGGCGGCAACGTCTACCGCGCCAACTCGCTCGGCGGCACCTTCCTCTCCTCCTTCTTCGCCGCCAACGGAGTCGGCGCGCTCTCCTGCCCCTCGACTGACTTCTGCGTCAGCGCCAACGAGGGCGGTGGCTTCATCCGCTACTCGACCAAACCTTCGGGGACGCTATGGAGCGCCGTCATCATCGGCATCGGCGCGATGAAAGGGGTTTCCTGCCTCTCGCCGTCCTTCTGCGCGGTGGTCGATGCAGCCGGCAACGTTCGCGTCGCCACCACCGAACAGGGGGTGAAGGAAGGCGCGGGCTGGAAAGCGACCAACGTCAACGGCGGGGTGGCGCTGCAGGATGTCGCCTGCACCTCGACGTCCTCCTGCATCGCCGTCGACGGCAGCGGCGAAGTCCTCGCCCTGACGATCGCCCCCGACGGCGCCGCGGCGGTCACGAGGCAGCCGATCGCCGGCGCCGGCCGGCTGGTCGCCCTCTCCTGCACCGGCTTCACCTGCGCGGCCGCGGATGCCGACGGCGCGTTGTTCGGTTCGACCGACGGGGGCGCGAGCTGGTCGATGCGGTTCGGAAGCGGCGCCGAGTTCACGAGCGTCTCCTGCGCGTCTGCCTCCCTCTGCGCCGGGGTGACGAGGGCGGGCACCGTCACCACGTTCGACCCCTCGGCCCCCCTGCCGCCGGCCCTCATCCTTGTCACCGGCTCCCTCCCCGCCGGTGTTTCCGGCGAGCCCTACGAGGCGCAGCTCGAGGGCGAGGGCGGGACGCCGCCCTACAGGTGGTCGGCCTCGGGGCTGCCGCCCGGGCTCTCGATCGACCCCGCCAGCGGCAAGATCAGCGGCACCCCGCTGACGGCGGTTTGCGTGCGCACCCCGTGCGTTCAGCCCGCCGCCACCTATACGCCGACGATCACGGTCGCCGACGCCGACGGCATCCCGGCTTCGAAGGAGCTGACGATCTCGCTCGCCGGCTCCGGCTCGGAGGAGCCGCCGCCGCAACCGCCCGTCGTCGAGCCGCTCGTCACCGAGCTGAAGTCCTCCCACCACTTCTGGCGCTTCGGCCGTGGCGGCACGACCTTCTCCTTCCGGCTCAACGTCCAGGCGGGGGTAACGCTCCGTTTCAAGAAGCGCCTCGGCGACCGCTCCAGGCGAAGCGGCTCGATCTTCCTCCTCGCTGATAGCGGCATCACCAAGATGGGCTTCAAGGGCCGCTTTCCCGGAGGGAGGAGGCTGAAGCCCGGTCGCTACATCGTCGAGGCCGCGGCCTGGGGATCGACCGGGCACCGCACGGCCCCGGCCTCGGTCGGCTTCCGGATCCTCCCGTAGGCGTATCCTGCGCCGATGTTGCGGCGTTCGATCCTCGTTTCGGCAATCGCCGCCGCTGGTCTGCTCGCCGCCGCACCCGGGGCGATGGCCAGCGTCATCAGCCCCGAGTCAGGACCGATCGCCCGCGTCGAGCTCGACTTGCCGGCAAGCAACGGCCTGCGGGCGCACCTCGAGACCTCTGAAAAGGAGGTGGTGACGCTGGAGCTTCTCAGCGAAGAGCAGTCGGTCACCTACGAGGTGCAGGGCGAGGTCACCGAAGCCGGGCTGAAGGTGCGGTTCGGGCGGCTGGGGACGATCGACGTCGCCTTCACGCCAACCACCACCCTCGACTCGACCGAGCCCTCGGAAGGGTGCACCGGCGCGCCGCGGACGCTCCGGGAAGGGGTCTTCACCGGCACGATCGACTTCACCGGCGAGCGCGGCTTCGTGCGGATCGAAGGCCCACAGGCGACGGGGTCGATGAGCGTGATCTCGCAGTGGGAGTGCCCGGACAACGAGCTCGCTCCCTTCCGCGGCGGGGCGCGGCCGGCGCTGCGCCCGAAGGGCGATGACGAGACGGCCTCGCTGCACGCGCAAAGCCGCAAATGCTCCTGCTTCTTCAGCGCCGGCCTCCACCACCGCAGCTCGGGCGGGAAGAGCATCTTCTACGGGGCCACGGCCGAAATACGCGAAGCGATGGAGATCTGGCGCGTCACCTCAGTCCGCGCGGCCGCCGGCGCCTTCACCTTCGACCACGAGACGGGAACCGCCCACCTGCGCCCGCCGGCCCCGCTGAGCGGGCACGCGACCTACCAGCGCCGCCCCGGCCGGGACCTCTGGCGCAGCACGATCCGGGTGCCGCTGCTCGGCGCCGCTCCCCTGCGCACCGACGGGCCCCGGTTCCGGGCGATGCTCTACCCGGAATACCACTTCGACTAGCTCGCCAGAGGTTCAGCAGGCGCCGGTGAGCCCGCGCACGCGACGCAGCTTCCGTTCCAGCGCGGCCTTGGAGATCTTGTGCTGGCGGGCGTAGCGGGCGGGGTTGAACTGGGCGCGGAAGGCGATCTGGCGCAGCCGCTCGACGGTGGCGACCGACATCGTCGGCGGCGGGACGTCGGCGAGCGCGTCAGGCCCGAGCAGCTCGGCGATCTGCAGCCGCACGCTTACCTCGACGGGCGCCAGTTCGCCCGGCTGGGTGGTCGCGCGCTTCAGCTCGCGCAGCATCGGCATCGGATAGGTAGGCGGCGCCAGCGCCTGCGGTTCCTCCTCGCCCACCGGCCGGAGCTCGCGCAGCGCCGCCCCCATCAGCTCGTATTCCGCGTAGACGGTGACGGTGCGGTCTCCGATCCCGACGTCGACCGCGGTCGATTCGTATTGCACGGCAAGGCCGCCGCCGCGCAATGCGAACACCTTCTGGGGGAGGCGATCGAGCCCCATCGGGTTACGCGCGCAACTGCTGACGTTCTGGATGTCCACCGGCACAGAGCATCCGCCCTCCCCCTCGGGAAGTTCGCAGTCGCCGTAGGAGAAGGCCTTGTCCGTCGACGCAGGGTCGAGGCCGGGGGACTCGCCGGTGTGGGTCAGCCGCAGGCCGGCGAAGTACGGGCCGAGCCAGTACTGCTCCGGCGCCGCGTCCTCGGCGGCCCCGGCCCACCCGCCGGCGAAGGTCGCGAGGAGGATTGCGCAGAGAGCAGTGAGAAGGGCGATCCGGCGGCCCGCGAGCATGCGGCTGATCCTAACCGGGCCGGATTAAGGCAGCGCCTGGTCGCTGCCGACAAGACACCAGGTGCTTCCCTGATGCGACGACGACGTCTCGCCCTGCGCGCGCTCATGGCAGCGGCGCTCGTCTCCGCGGCGCTCGCCGCTGGCGGATGCGGATCTGCGGGCGACGCCGCCTCCAGCGGCACCCTGCGGGCGACCTTCTCCTCCTTCCCCGACTACCTCGATCCGGCGCTCTCGCACTCCGAGGAAGGTTGGACTGCGATCTACGACACCTACATCCCGCTGCTCACCTACAAGCACGCGAGCGGCAAGGAGGGGAGCGAGGTCATTCCCGGGCTTGCCCGCGCCCTGCCCCAGATCAGCGCCGACGGCAAGGTCTACCGCCTGCAGCTGCGGAGTGGGCTCCGTTACTCGGACGGCTCGCCGGTGCGGGCCTCGGACTTCAAGCGGGCGATCGAACGGGTCTTCCTCCTCAACTCCAGCGGCTCGCCCTTCTACACCGACATCGCCGGCGCGGAACGGTTCGCGGAGACCAGGAGCGGCGGCATCCCCGGGATCACCGCCGATGACAAGAGCGGGCAGATAACGATCCGGCTCGACCGTCCCCGCGGAACCTTCCTGCAGGAGCTGGCGCTGCCGTTCGCGGCACCCCTGCCGGCCGGGACGCCGGACAAGGACCTCTCGGCCGATCCGCCGCCCGCGACCGGCCCCTACGAGATCGTCTCCTCGAAGCCGGGCAAAGGGTGGTCCTACGACCGCAACCCGTTCTGGGAGAAAGCGAACGCGGAGCGGATGCCGCAGATCCCCGGCGGCCACGTCGACCAGATCGAGGTGACGGTGCTGCGCAACCCGGCGACCCAGGTCGCCGACGTCGAAGCGGGCCGTTACGACTGGATGGAGAACCCGCCGCCGTCTGACCAGTACGCGGCGGTGAAGGAGAAGTACGAGGGGACCCGGTTCCGCGAGGAGCAGACCGAGAGCACCTACTTCTTCTGGATGAACGTGACCGAGCCGCCCTTCGACGACGTCCGCGTCCGCCGCGCCGTCAACCACGCCGTCGACCCGCGGGCGCTGGAACGGATCTACGCCGGCCAGCTGGTCGCCACCCAGCAGATCCTGCCGCCGGGGATGCCCGGATACGAGCGCTACGAGCTCTACCCCTACGACCTCGAGCAGGCGAAGAAGATGATCGCCGCAGCCGACCCGGCCGACCGCCAGATCACCGTCTGGACCGACAACGAACGCTCACAGGAAGAAGCCGGCACCTACTACGCAGCGGTCCTCGAAGACATCGGCTTCGAGGTGAAGCTCCAGGTCCTCAACGCCGACAACTACTTCACCGTCATCGGCAACGCCTCGACCCCGGACCTCGACACCGGCTGGGCGAGCTGGTTCCAGGACTACCCGCACCCGAACGACTTCTTCCAGCCCCTGCTCTCCGAAGAGAGCATCTTCCCCACCAACACCTCCAACCTCTCCCGCATCGCCGACCCGACCCTGAGCGCCGAGATCGGGCGGCTGGCCGAACAGCCCCTGACCCCGGAGGTCGAAGCGCAGTACGCCGCCCTCGACAAGAAGTTCATGCGCGAAGCCCCCTGGGCGCCCTACGGCACCGGCACCATCCCCACCTTCGTCTCCTCCGCCATCGACCTCGACGAGGTCATCTACAACCCGACCTTCAACCAGGACCTGACGAGCTTCCAGTTCAAGTAGGCGTGCCTCCGTCCACTACAGCTGGGATGACACGGTTCCGAACCACGCCGCGGTTCGCCCCGGGGACCGGCTCGCAATCTGGGACAAGCACACCCTGCTCGGTATCTCGACGATCGAGTCGATCGAGGAGGGCCGGTTGTCGAAGCAGTTCCACTCGTGCCGCGATTGCGGGAAGGCGGGGATCAAGGAGCGCAGGACGATGAGCCCTCGCTACCGCTGCCACGAGTGCGGCTCCACCTTCGACCGCCCCCGGACCCGCTCGCGAGAGGTCGTCACGTTCCGGAGCAGGCACGACATCGCCTGGATCGATCTCGCCGGCGTCCTCGCGGCCCCCGAACTCCGCGCCCTCTGCACCCGTCCGCGATCCCAGCTCAGCATCCGCGCCCTCGACTGGGCGCGTTTCGGGGAGGCGATCAAGCGCGCCGACCCAACCGTCAGGTTCACCGTCACCGACGTCCGGAGTGGAGAGATCTCCGGCGGGCACCGGACCGCAACGGCTCGTGTCCGGATCGGGCAGGGAGCGTTCCGCAGCCGGCTGCTGGACCAGTTCGACAACGTCTGCGCCCTCACCGGGCCGGCGCCCGGGCAGGTGCTCGAGGCGGCCCACCTCTACCGCTACGCCGAGCGTGGCCGCCACCACGACGACGGCGGGTTCCTGTTGCGGAGAGACATCCATCGCCTCTTCGACATTGGACAGATCGCCGTCGATCCGCGGACGATGAAGATCGACGTCGCCGCTGATCTGCTGCCCTTCGCCGACTACGCCTGCCTGCAGGGGAGAACCCTGCAGGTCGAGATGGCGCCGGGCCACCGGCGCTGGTTGCAGGAGCACTGGCGGCTGCACCGGTCGGGTCGGCCGGCCTGACACACCCGGGTTCCGGGCGGGGGCGGGGATACGATCCCCGGCATGGCGAACCCGACGAGTGGAACGGCGCAGCTCAAACCCCGGGCCCGAATCCTGCGTACCTTCGGCGATGAGCTGATCTCCTCCGAGACCGTCGCGGTGATAGAGCTCGTGAAGAACTCCTACGACGCCGACGCCACTCGCGTAATGGTTCGCTTCACCGGACCCCTTGAGGTGGGGGCGGGCGCGATCGACGTGATCGATGACGGGCACGGGATGTCGACCGAGACCGTTACCACCACCTGGATGGAGCCGGCCACCCTGTTCCGAGCTGCCGAGCGTCGCAGCGAGGTGCAGGGAAGGCGTGTACTCGGAGAGAAGGGAATAGGCCGCTTCGCCGCCTCCCGTCTCGCCGACCGGCTGCTCTTGGTAACCCGACGCCCCGAGGCCGAGTTCGAGACCACGGCGCTCTTCGACTGGTCGCAGTTCGACGACGAGGAGAGTTACCTCAGCGACGTCGAAGTTCTCTGGGAAGAGACCGAGCCCCAGGAGCTGACGCCGGACGGAACCCACGGCACGCTGCTTCACATGGAGGGCCTGCGGACCGACTGGGACCGGGAGAAGTTCCAGACTCTCCACCGGGCCCTCTCCCGCCTGATCTCACCTTTTGCATCCGCCGATGGCGGCGGCCCCCAGAACTTCCAGATCGCCTTGGAGGCTCCCGGGGAGCTAAGCGACCTCTCCGGGGAGATCGGTCCGGTCGAGGCGCTGCAGAATCCTGAGTACCTCCTTCGCGGCAGCATCGCCGCGGACGGGAGTTACCAGTTCACCCTGCGGGTCGGCAGGAGCGGGGAGGAGGAGAGGATCAGCGGAATCCTCAAACCGGAAGACCGCAGCACGCCTGCCTGCGGCCCGCTTGAGCTCGAGTTGCGGGTGTGGGACCGGGACGCCGATGCGATCCGGGCGATCGCCTCCGAACAGGGACTCGGGGTGCGGGATTTCCGGAGCGAGCTGGACGAGTTCTCCGGGGTGTCGATCTACCGGGACGGGTTCCGGGTCTTTCCCTACGGCGAGCGCGGTGACGACTGGCTGGGTCTCGACCTGCGCCGCGTCAACCAACCGACCCGGCGGATTTCCAATAACCAGATCGCGGGTTACGTCTCGATCTCCCATGAGGAGAATTCCGAGCTGCGCGACCAGACCAACCGCGAGGGCCTGATGCAGAACCGGGCCTATGAGGATCTGCGCGACCTGGTGATCGGAGCTCTGCAACTGATCGAGGACCCCCGCTGGAGGAGGCGGAAGGAGCTCCGCGAGAAGAGCGGGGACGGGGGTCCCCAGGAGGAGCATCCGGACCCCTTCGACAATTTCGACCTCGAGGACCTACGCAACACCGTCCGGGACAAAACCGGAGGCGACCCGGACCTCGAGGGGGCTTTCGAGGAGAAGCAGAAAATGGTCGAGGCCGGGGCCGCCGAGGTACGGGACCTCTTGGGCAGCTACCAGCGGCTGGCCAGTCTCGGCCGGCTGGTCGACGCGATCCTGCATGACGGAAGAGCCCCGCTCTCGGCCATCGACAGCGACGCCCTCCTGGCGCTGCGAAAAATCAAAAAGGCCAAAAATGACGACGATCCCGTCGCGGCCTTCGTGGTGGAGAAGCTCGTTGGTGTCCGCAACCAGACGGCGGTTCTCGATGCGTTGTTCAAACGCATCACCCCGTTTGCGGGCCGCAAGCGCGGCAGGCCGAAGAAACTGGTTCTGGAGGATATGGTAAATGACACCTTCGACCTGGAGCAGGCCAGGATCGAGGACCTCGGAATCCGGGTACACCGCCCGAAAACCCGCACGGACGTGACGGTTGAGGAAACCGACATGCGGATTATTCTCTACAACCTCGTTGACAACGCACTCCACTGGTTGAGGGACATCCCCGAGGAGGACCGTGAGGTGATGGTCCGGGTCAGGAGAAAGGATGGAGAAGGAGTGGAAATTCTGTTCTCTGACAGTGGCCCCGGTGTCAGCGAGGAGGATCGGGAAATGATCTTTGAACCGTACTTCAGCCGAAAGGTGAACGGCTGGGGGATCGGGCTGAGCCATGCCGGTGCCCTGATCAGCGAGTACTACGACGGCTCCCTCCAGCTCGTCGACAAGGGACCCCTGCCCGGCGCGACCTTCCGGGTCCTGTTGCGGAGGCGTGTGTGACCTCGGAGCCGTTTCGCATCGTCCACGTCGACGACGAGGAGTTGGTCCTGAGGCAGGTGAAGGAACTGCTGGAGGACGACGAGGAGATTGCCGCGATCGGGCCGGTCGAGGTGACCTCCTTCGACAACTTCACCGACGCACTCAAGCACGTCGACGAGACCTTCACTGACATCGTCATCCTCGACGTGATGAAGGACCACGGCGTGGCGGCGGAGGAGCCGCAACTGGCCGGCCGTGAGGCTTTCGAACGGCTCCGCGCCAAAGTCTTCCTTCCCGTCATCTTCTACACGGGGTTCGCCAACCATGTCGACGACCTCGGTCAGGACCTGAAGCTGTTGCGGGTTGTTGCGAAGGGAAAGGCGGATCGTCTGATGGAGGCTGTCCGGGAGGTCTTGGAGGAGGGGCTCCCATCCCTCAACCGCAGCCTGGTGGAGATGCTGCGGGAGGTGCAGCGCTCGTACATGTGGGAGTTCGTAGCCCAGCACTGGCCGGAGTTCCAAGCCCAGGAAGACCCGACCGCCCTCGCCCACCTCCTGGTGCGGCGGTTTGCGCTCACCCTCAAGTCCGATGGAGCCACCTCGCTGATTGCGGCCCTCCCGGGTGGAAAAGGTAACTCTGCAGTGGCGAGCTCCAACGGCAAGGTCCACCCGATCTCGATGTACGTGATGCCTCCCCTGGAGAAGTCGAAGCCGATGGCGGGCGACGTGCGGCGGGGGGAGATCGACGGGGCCGGCGACTACTGGATCGTCCTCACCCCCTCCTGCGACTTCGCCCAGGAGAAGGCCGACACCGTGTTGCTGGCGGCCTGTCATCTACTGGCGGACCAATCCGAGCTGCGGACCTTCCTCGAGGACACCGGCTCAAACGGGAAACGCAGGAAGCTCGAGAAGGTGATGAACAACAGGGGGGAAGGTCGCCAGGCGGACCGCTACCACTTTTTGCCCGGCGCCTTTGAACTTCCCGATCTCCTCATCGACCTTCGGGCTCTGAAGACGATCCCCCGGCAGCAGTTCGACGCGCTGGCGCCGGTGGTCTCCCTTGACGCACCCTTCGCCGAGGCCCTCCTCGCCCAGTTTGCCCGCTACGTGGGCAGGCTCGGCACGCCTGATCCGGACTTCGACCTGGTGATTCATCGGCTGGGGGAAACCGGTTCCCAACCAAGCCCCTGAGGTCGTGGGACGCCGGAAAGTCCTCCTTTCCGGCGCAATCTGACCGTCCTCCCCGCGTCCTAATCTCGGATGTCCCGATGGCAATCCGACGCAGCCCAGAAAGGACGCGCTCGGCGCCCGGCGGGAAACCGATGCGGCGCCCTGCTGTTCCCCTCCACCGCGGCCTGCCGGCGCGCCCGGGACGACATCCCGAAGCCCCGGATCCGACCGACATCCCGGGTATCCGGAAGTGGGTCTCCGAACGGAAGCGGCCCACCGCGATCGACCTTTTCGCCGGCGCCGGCGGACTCTCCCTCGGCCTCCACCAGGCCGGCTTCGACGTGCTCGTCGGGGCCGATTCCAACGAGTGGGCGATGGAGACGCACGGCGCCAACCTGCCGGGCCTGACCTGGGCCGGTGATCTGACCGATCCCCGTTACTTCCTCGAAGCGCTCGGGGTCTGGGGGATCGAGACCGTCGATCTTCTCGCCGGCGGTGTCCCCTGCCAGCCGTTCAGCCGCGCCGGCCGGTCGAAGATCGCCAACCTCGTCGAGCAGGGGGTCAGGGGCAAACACGATGAGCGGGCGGAGCTGTGGGAGAGCTTCGTCTCGGTCGTCCGGGCGCTGAGGCCGAGCGCGGTCCTCGTCGAGAACGTTCCCGACCTCCCGCGCTGGAACGACGGGGCGGTCCTGATCGGCTTCTTCGAGTCCCTGCGGGAGCTGGGCTACACGGTCGAGGCGCGGATCCTCGACGGCTTCCGCCACGGCGTCCCCCAGCACCGCCAGCGTCTGATTCTGCTCGGGTTCGCGGAGGGAAGGCGACCTCTCTGGCCGGAGCCGAGCGACGAATTCATCTCCCTCGACGACGCGATCGGGGACCTGCCGATCATCCCCCGCGCGCAGCGGGAGGAGGAGCTCCCGTATGCGCGGGACCGGATCAAAACCGACTTCCAGCGGGAGATGCGGGCGGGGCTCGCCGGCGAGGCGGCCGAGGTGGTCTGGGACCACATCACCCGCGACGTCCGCCCTGATGACATGGAAGCCTTCGCCGTGCTGGGCGAAGGGCAGACCTACGTCGACGTTCCCGAGCACCTGCGCCGCTACCGGTCAGACGTCTTCACCGACAAGTACAAGCGCCTGGTCCGTACCCAGCTCTGCCGTTCGATCACCGCCCACATCGCCAAGGACGGCTACTGGTACATCCACCCCGAACAGCACCGGACGCTCTCGATCCGGGAGGCCGCCCGTGTCCAGACCTTTCCCGACGACTTCCGCTTCGCCGGTACCCAGACCCACCGCTACCAGCAGGTCGGGAACGCGGTGCCGGTACGGCTGGGTCTCGCGGTCGGGGAGGCGGTCCTCGCGACCCTCGCGAGCGAGGGCGGCCGGGCGGTCGAGCGGGATTCCCATCGCCGCAGACTGCTCGCCTGGCACGGCGAGAGGCCGGTGCGGCGGCCCTGGCGCACGGCGGGGGATCCGTGGCGGGTACTGGTCGGGGAGCTGGCGCTGCGTCGGGCCCCGGAGGACGTCGTCGCGGCGATGTACCAGCGCCTGCTGAGGGTGGCGAAGTCACCCCGGGTCGTCGCCCGGGATCCGGTCGCGGTCGAAGAGCTCCTGAAGGAGATGGGCCTGAAGACGGCGGCTACGGCGATCGTCGAGATCGGTGTCGCGATCGCCGAGGACTTCGACGGCAGGGTCCCGGACGAGTCGCTCTCGCTGCGCTCGCTGCCCGGTGTGGGGGACTACCTCGCCGAGGCCGTTCTCTGCTTCGGCTTCGGCCGGCGCGCGGTTCTCGTCGACGCCGTGACGACCCGGATCTGCACCCGCGTGCGCGGGCGCGACGACGACCGGCGCTTCCAGCTGCGGCTCGATCTCTACGACCTCGCGGGGGCGCCGGGGCCGGACGCGGCCTTCAACCGGGCACTGCTCGACCTCGGTGAGGAGATCTGCCGGCCGAGCTCGAAGGGCTGCGACCGCTGTCCCCTCGTGGAGCTCTGCGCCTCGGCCGAATCCGGTTCCGGGGACGCGGAGGAGCTGGTCGAGGCGGTGGCTTCTTGAGCCGCTTCACCACCGTCCTGCCTTCGGCCCGGAAGCTGATGTCCTCGCTGCGGGACATCGGCTACGACCTGCCGTCGGCCATCGCCGACCTGGTTGACAACTCGATCGACGCGGGGGCTGAAAACATCGAGGTGACGTTCGGGGAGCAGGGCGCCAACTCGTGGATCCGGATCGTCGACGACGGAGTCGGGATGACGCCGCACCAGCTCGACGAGGCGATGCGGTACGGCAGCCAGCGGTCGTACTCGAGTTCGGCGCTCGGGCACTTCGGGCTCGGCCTGAAGACCGGTTCGCTCTCACAGTGCCGCCGCCTTACCGTCGCCTCCCGCCGGCGCCGCAACTCCTCCCTCGCGGTGCGCCGTTGGGATCTCGATCTGGTCGCCGAGCGGGATTCCTGGGACCTCGACACTCCGCCGAGGAAGGAGCTGCCGGCGCAGATCCACGAGCCGTTGCGGGGGCGGGCCGGGACCGTTGTCCTCTGGGAGCGCCTCGACCGCGTCCTCGCCTTTCGCAATCCCGAGGGAGCCGCCACCCGCAGAGCGTTGGCCAACATGGCGACCGAGGTCGCCGACCACCTGGGGATGGTGTTCCACCGCTTCATCACCGGCGAGTGGGCCGACGGCGACGGGTTCGTGAACATCACCGTGAACGATGTCCCGGCCATCGCCTGGGATCCGTTCGCCCGGGAGGAGCCGCGGACCAGGACCCTGCCGCGCCAGGCGATCGAGCTGACCGCTGGGGATGACGAGGTCGCGACCCTGAGGGTGCAGCCCTACGTGCTCCCTTCCCAGAGCCTGTTCTCCTCCCCCGAGGCGCACCAGGTCGCGGCCGGGCCGAACCGGTGGAACCGGCAGCAGGGCTTCTACGTCTACCGGCGCGACAGGATGATCCAGTCCGGCGGCTGGAACCGGATCCGCACGATGGACGAGCACGCGAAGCTCGCCCGCATCGCGATCGATCTCCCGCCCGGCCACGAGGAGCTGTTCGGGATCAATGTGGCGAAGATGTCGATCGTCATCCCGGAGGCGGCCCGGGCCTCGCTGCGGACGATCGCCTCAGCGGTGGTGCAACAGGCCCAGTGGAGCTACCGCGAGCACCTCGACCGCACCGGCGCGCCGGTCGGGGCAGCCCCCGCGCGCCGCCATTCCCACCCGGCGGAGACCGGGGACGGCGCCGGAGGCCCTTCGATCAGCGGTGACTGGCCCCTGATCATGCGCACCGTGAACGAGGCACTGCGGGACGATCCGCCGCGCCGGGATGATCTCCTGACCCGGCTCGTCAACGCATTTGAGTAGTCCACGCTCTGTAGGGTCACGGTGTGGCAGAAGGGAGACCGGTCCCCACCAGCGTCCGGGTGAGCGAGCAGATGGCGAAGGTCGCGCGCAGGGACACGCGGCCGGAGTTGGAAATCCGGCGTGAGCTGCACGCGCGCGGGCTCCGCTACCGGGTGGATGTGAGGCCTGTTCCATCCCTGCGTGGTCGCACGGACATCCTCTTCCGGCGGGCGAGGGTGGCGGTCTACGTGGACGGTTGCTTCTGGCACAGCTGCCCCGACCACGGAGTCCTCCCGAAAGGAAACCGGGAGTGGTGGCGGAAGAAGCTGGCGGCGACCGTTCGCCGGGACAGGACCACGGACTCGACTCTGGCGGAGCTCGGCTGGAGGGTGCTACGGGTGTGGGAGCACGAGGATCCCGTGGCGGCGGCGAACCGGATCGAGGCGGCGGTCCGCGGCGGGCGCAGAAAACCATGGTGAAGCCGGCCGGCAAGAGCGCGCCGCCGCGGACCGAGGAGGTCGCCCCCGATCCGGCCGCGATGATCGAGTCGATGCGCGCCTTCGGGTACTCGCTCCCGGACGCGATCGCGGACCTGATCGACAACAGCATCACGGCCGGGGCCTCGCTGGTGGAGATCACGCTCCACTGGGACGGCGCCGATTCGTGGATACGCATCGTCGACGACGGGGCGGGCATGGATGCCGGGACGCTGACCAACGCGATGCGCCTCGGCAGCAGGAATCCGAAGGAGGTCCGTGACCCCGACGACCTCGGGCGCTTCGGCCTCGGCCTGAAGACGGCGGCATTTTCTCAGGCCGCGGCGCTGACCGTCGCGAGCCGGCCTGCGGACGGGGGTCTCGAGGTGCGCGGCTGGGACCTCGAGCACATCGGCAGCACCGGCAGCTGGTCGCTCCTTTTCGAGGAGACCGCCGGCGACCGACCGGCGCTCGAGGCGCTCGGGTCCGACGCCACCGGCACCGCCGTCCTGCTCAAGCGCCTCGACCGGCTGGTCGGTGACGCGGAGGTCGAGGACGAGCAGGCCAAGAGCCACTTCCTGCGCCTCGCCGAGGGGGTCGAGCAGCATCTGGAGGTCGTCTTCCACCGTTTCCTCGAATCGGGCCTGGCGATCAATGTCAACGGCAGCGCGTTGCAGGCCTGGGACCCGTTCCTCGCCTCCGCCGCCGCCACCCAGGTGCTTCCCGCCGAGCAACTTCCCTTCGCCGGCGATCACGTCAGGGCCCAGCCCTACGTCCTTCCCCACCATTCGCGGCTTTCGACCGAGGCCCACCGGGCGGCCGCCGGGATCCGCGGCTGGAACCAGCACCAGGGGTTCTACGTCTACCGCGCCCGCCGGCTGCTCGTCGCGGGCGACTGGCTCGGTTTGCCCTTCCAGAAGGAGGAGCACTACAAGCTGGCGCGGATCCAGGTCGATCTCAGCAACGCGATGGACCGCGAGTGGCAGATCGACGTCCGCAAGGCGACCGCCCGGATCCCGCGGGAGCTGCGCGATGAGCTGAAGCGGATCGCCGACGCCACCCGCTCCAGGGCCGCCGAGGCCTACCGTTACCGGGGCAGGCGGATCGCGCGGCAGGCGAACGTCGACCGCTCCTTCGTCTGGTCGACCCGGGTCAACCGCGGCACGGTCGAGTACCGGATCGACCGCGAGCATCCCCTGATCGCGCAGTCGCTCGAAGGGTCGGGGGAGGGCCGGCAGGCACTCGAGCGCACGTTGCGGGTCGTGGAGGAGACCCTGCCCGTGCAGGCGATCGTGATGGAGGCGAGGGACCGTCCCGACGGCGACCGGGAACCGTTTGCGGGACATCAGCGGGAGGTCGAGCGGATGCTGAGGGAGGCGCTGGGCATTCTCGTCGAGCACGGGGCGAGGCCCGGTGACGCGCTCGCCCGGCTTGCGGGGATGGAGCCCTTCGACAGCCACCCGGAGCTGGCCGCGAAGATCGCCGAGGAGATGGAGGCATGAGCGCGGACGTGATGAACCGCGCCCGGGAGCTGGCGCTGGTGATCCTGGCCGGGTACGACACCCCGGGTCCCGCGGACGTCGAGGTGGCGATCGCCGGAGCGCTGGCGGCGACGGAGAAGATCAGCCCCGATGGCGCCGTCGACGGGGTCGCCCTGCGGCGGGAAATCGAAGAGCTGGTCACCGTCTTCGTCCCCGGCGAGACCGTGCTGGAGGACAACACCAACCACATTCCATGGCTGGCCGAGGAGCGCGCCTCGATCGAATGGAACTTCTGGGAGCGCTACCGGCGCTTCCTGATCGACCAGCAGCTCCCGCCGCAGGCGATCCGCCGCCTCGGGGAGATCACCGATGATGTTCTCGGCCGGCTTGAGTCGCCGCGCCGGGAGGGGGCCTGGGACCGGCGGGGGATGGTCGTCGGTCAGGTCCAATCGGGCAAGACCGCCAATTACGTCGGCCTTGTCTGCAAGGCGGCGGACGCCGGTTACCGCGTGATCGTCGTTCTCACCGGCATGCACGACAGCCTCCGTAGCCAGACCCAGCGCCGCATCGACGAGGGCTTCCTCGGCTTCGATTCGCGCACCACGCTCGCCTTCAGCGAAGGTGAACGCAACGGGCGGATCGGAGCGGGTGCGCTGGTCGAGAACGCGAAGCTGCTCCCGGCCTTCTCCTACACGAGCAGCCTTCCCACCGGCGACTTCAACCGCGCCCGCGCTTCCAGTGTCGCCGCCCAGGTCGGCTCGGACCCGGTCGTCCTCGTCGTCAAGAAGAACAAGACCATCCTCGAGAACCTGATCGCCTGGACCACCGCCCACGCGATCCGCGACCCCCGGACCGGCCGGCCGATCGTGACGGGCGAGTCGCTGCTGGTGATCGACGACGAGGCCGACAACGCCTCCGTCAACACGAAGGAAGTCGAACGCGAACTCGACGAGGACGGTGAGCTTCTCCGGGAGAGTGATCCGACCACGATCAACAGGCTGATCCGTGAGCTGCTCAACACCTTCGAGCAGAGCGCCTACATCGGCTACACCGCAACCCCCTTCGCGAACATCTTCATCTGGGACGACGAACAGCACGGCGTCTACGGGGAGGACTTGTTCCCCCGCTCCTTCATCGTGCGGCTGCCAACCCCGTCGAACTACGTCGGGCCGGCGAAGGTCTTCGGCGTCGCGCCGGCCGGGTCGACCGACGAACCCGATCCCCCGGCGCTGCCGATCATCCGTCACGTCGACGACTACGAAAACTTCGTTCCCGACAAACACAGGAAGGACCTCGAGGTCGGGCCCCTGCCTCGCTCGCTGCGGGAGGCGATCAGCGCCTTCGTGCTTTCGTGCGCCGCCCGTCGCGCCCGGGGGCAGACGGGGGTCCACAATTCGATGCTGGTGCACATCACCCGCTTCGTCGACGTCCAGGCCCAGGTGGTCGACCGCATCGGCGGGGAACTGGAAGAGATGCGGCGGCGGATTCGTCTCGGCGAGGGCGCCAGCGCCGACACCCTGATGACGCGCCTGAAGCTGCTCTGGGAAACGGATTTCGAACCGACCTCGGGTGCTTTCGAGGAGGGGGAGCGGGGGGAGGCGCTTTCGTGGGATCAGGTCGAGGAGGAGTTGCTGGAGGCCGTCTCGCGGATCGAGGTGATGCAGATCAACGGCACCTCGGCCGACGCCCTCGCCTACACCGAGCACCCGGACGGGCTCAGCGTGATCGCGGTCGGTGGCGACAAACTTTCTCGCGGCCTGACGCTGGAGGGGCTGACGGTCAGCTACTACCTGAGGGCCTCGCGGATGTACGACACGCTGATGCAGATGGGACGCTGGTTCGGCTACCGCCACGGCTACCTCGACCTCTGCCGTCTGTACACCACCTCCGAGCTGGAGGACTGGTACCGGGACATCACCGTTGCCAACGAGGAGCTGCTGGAGGAATTCGACGCGATGGCGGCTGCCGGCGGAACGCCAAAGGACTACGGGCTCCGCGTCCGCAAGCACCCGGCGGGGCTCCTGATCACGGCGCGGGCGAAGATGCGCCACGGCAAGGAGCTGGAGCTCGATTTCGCCGGCAGCGTCGTCCCCACCAACGCCTTCTCGCTCAACCCGGCTGACCACCGCGCCAACCTACGCCTCCTCGAGGGGTTCATCGAGGACCAGCGGAACGCCGGCCGGCTGCGGGAGGGAGCGGACCGGCGCGGACACGTCTTCAGACCGGTGCCGGGGGCCGACGTGGCGCGCTTCCTCGAGGCCTTCCGCACCTCGCCGCGGGCGAAAAGGGCGAACGGCCAGGTGCTCGGTCTCTACATATCCAAGGCCGCCCGGCGCGGGGAGCTTTCCGACTGGACGGTCGCGATCCTCGACGGCAGCCGGGAGGGGCGGACGATCGCCGGGCTTGAGCTGGACATGGTCGAAAGAAGGCCGAAGAAGGACCGCCGCAGCGGCCTGATCGTCACCGACGCCTACACGGTCGGCCAGATTCTCAGCCCCGGCGACGAGTGGCTGGACCTCGACGCGGCCGAGCTGGAGCTCGCCCGCGAGGACACCCGGCGGCGTTTCGAGGCGGGGGAGATACGGACGAAGGGGGGGACCGCGCCGGAGATCGACGGCACCGGCGCCCGCCATGCCCGGCCTTCCTCGCGGGGGCTCCTGCTGATCTATCCGCTCGATCCCTCCGTGCCGCGGGAAGCCGGGCTCGACCTCGACCTCGACGAGCCGCTGATCGGCTACTACCTGAGCTTCCCCTCCAGCGCCACCTCCGAGCCGGTGAAATACCACGTCAACAACGTCTTCTGGCAGTTGCAGATGGGGCTGGACGAGTGAAGCCCGGGCGGGTCTGGGTGGACCTCGACGCGGCCGACCCCGGGTCCGGCGCCGGGCGCCTGCGACGTCGCGTCGAGGCGGGCTCGAAGCTTGACCTGCACCTCGAACTGGTCCTGCCCGAGCGGTACCAGGCGGTCTCACTGACGGTCGCTGCGGCGGCGGCCGCCGGGCACGAGAACCCACCGCAGGCGGCCGGTTTGCGGCACACTCTCACGACCGCGGGTGACGAGAACCGGGCGACCTTCTCCCTCGAGCTGATCGACCGGGCCGCCGCCGACCTCTTCGAGGTCCTGGCCGAGGACCTCCTCGGAGCCGTGGCGGCGGCGGCCGATGACCGCGAGGGAGTCGGTATCTGGACCGGCCGGATCGCCCGCTGGCAGCACCTCCTGCGCCGTGCCCAGCACGGCCTCGGTTCCGAGCTGCAGCGGGCGCTGATGGCGGAGCTCTGGATCCTGCGGGACCTGGTGGCGCCGGCCGCCGGGGCGGCGGCGGCGGTGCGCGCCTGGCAGGGACCGGCGCGCTCGCGCCACGATTTCCAGTTGCCGCTCACCTCTCTGGAGGTGAAGTCGTGCGCGGCCAACCAGCCCCAGGTCGTGACGATCAACGGCGAGCGCCAGCTCGACGAGGTGGGAACCCCCGCACTGCACCTCGCACATGTCTCCCTCGATGTCCACCACAATCGCCCGGAGACGCTGCCGGAAATGGTGGCTTCGGTGCGGGAGCTCGTCCTCGACTCGGGCGCGGAGGTCGAGTTCGAGGACCTACTGCTGGAATCCGGGTACATCGACCTGCACGCACCCCGCTACGCCGGCACCGGCTACACCCTGCGGGAGTCCCGGATCTTTCGTGTCGCCCCCGGCTTTCCCCGGCTCACCGAGGCGGATCTGCCGGAGGGTGTCGGCGGCCTCCGGTACCGGCTCGCGATCGCCGCCTGCGTGCCCTTCGAGGTGCCGGTGGACGCGGTGCGTGGGCTGATCGGAGAGGCGGGATGAAGGCTGCCGAGCCCGCCCTCCTCGACTTCGCCCGGGAGTTGCGGCAGGAGCTGCTGGTGGAGGCCGCGGCGGAGGGCTCCGAGGCACTGCTGCCCGAGGTGCTGACGCGGCGGATGCTGGAGACGTTCGTCGAGATCGGCGAGGTCGAGAACGTCGCCGACTGCTACCTGAAGCAGCGCGGCATCGAGGTCTCGGGATACGGGATCGACGACGGCGACACGCTCAACCTCGTCGCCACCCTCCACCGGGGCGAGGTCCCGCCCTCCAGCGTCCCCCGCTCCGAGATCGAGACCGCGTTCCGCCGCCTCCGTGGGTTCTGGGAACGCTGCCGCGACCGTCCTCTGCACGAGTCCCTCGAGGAGTCCTCCGACGCCTGGGGGATGGCGCTGGAAATCCACCGCGCGGCCTCGAACATCCGGCGGATCCGGATGTTCGTCATCACCGATGGCCTCTCGGTCGTCGAGTACCTCGAGCCGGAGACCGAGGACGGGATCGAGGTCCACCGCTCGGTCTGGGACATCGGCCGCCTCCACCGCCTGCACGGGACCGGGATGCGCGGCGAGCCGGTCGAGATCGACTTCATCGCCCGCTTCGGACGGCCGCTGCCCTGCATCTCCCCGGACCTACCGGGCGCCGACTACGCCGCCTACCTGGCCGCCTTTCCGGCGCCCTGGCTGGCCGACATCTACGAGGAGTTCGGCGCCCGCCTGCTCGAGAAGAACGTCCGTTCCTTTCTCCAGTTCACCGGCAAGGTGAACAAGGGGATGCGCGAAACCCTGGCCGGAGACGACGCCTCCCGCTTCTTCGCCTACAACAACGGGATCTCCGCCACGGCCTCGGAGGTTGACCTCGACGTCGACGGCTCCGGGGCGGCGGGGATCATCCGGCTCCGGGATCTGCAGATCGTCAACGGCGGTCAGACCACCGCCTCGATCCACCGGGCCGAGCGCGGGGGAATCGACGTCGGCCACGTCGCGGTGCAGGCGAAGATCACCGAGATCGAGGGCGACCGGCTGGAGGAGATGGTTCCCCTGATCTCCCGCTACGCCAACAGCCAGAACCGGGTCAGCCCCTCAGACCTAAGCTCCAACGACCCCTTCCACATCGAGGTCGAATCACTTTCGCGGAGCGTCTGGGCGCCGGCCACGGGGAGCACGATGCGGGAAACCCGCTGGTTCTACGAGCGCGCCAGGGGTCAGTACGCGGATGCGCTGAACCGGGAGATGACGCGGGCGCGCCGCCGCGTCTTCCGCGAGATCCACCCGACCGCCCAGAAGTTCAGCAAGACGGACCTGGCGAAGTTCGAGAACGCCTGGGCGCAGCGACCGTGGGAGGTCAGCCTCGGGGCGCAGAAGAACTTCACCGCCTTCATGGTCGCCCAGCAGGAGCAGGAGCGGGGGGACATCGGTCGCGACGTCGCCTACTTCCAGCGCCTGGTGGCGAAAGCGATCCTCTGGCGGCGGACGGAGAAGATCGTCTCCGCCCAGGCTTTCGGCGGCTACCGCGCGAACATCGTCGCCTACTCGATCGCCAGGCTCTCCCACGCGACCGAAAAGGCACTCGACCTCGACCGGATCTGGCAGCAGCAGGGGCTGGACGAGCCGCTCGAGGTCGCCCTCGCCGACCTCTCCCACCTCGTCTTCAAACACCTCACCGCCGACGACCGCCTCGCCGCCAACGTGACCGAGTGGGCGAAGCGCGAGGAGTGCTGGGCGCGCCTGCGCGAGGCGCAGTGGGACCTGACCCCGGGGGTCGCGGAGCTGATGGTGTCGGCTGACGTCGCCGCCCGACCCACGCGGATGGAAAACGGGGGACCGGGACAGGGCACCGCGACCAACGGCTCCTCACCCGCACTCAAGGAGATTTCCGGCGATGCCTTCCTCGCTATCTCAAGCTGGGCCAAGGAGACCGGAAACCTCACTCCCTGGGACCGCCGCTTCGCCCACACCATCGGCATCCGCCTCAACCGCGACAAGCCTCTCACCGAGAAACAGGTCCCCCATGCCGAGCGGATCCTGGCCGCAGCGCAGGAGCTCGGCTACGACCCCCTGAAGGAGCCGTAGCCATCCAGGTAGGGCGTCGAAGCTCCTCGACGGCATCGTTGTAAACACTTCTCGGGTCCGCGACCAATAAGAGGCATGGAGCCTCAGCCGACCTTGCCGAATCCGCCCAGTGCCCTCAGCCGCCGCCTCAGCGTCGTTGCCGCCCGCGAGCGCGCGGCCGACCTGACCACGGAGATCTTCCTCGCCGCCGTTGACTCGGCCCACAGCTACCGGCCCCGGCGCGGAGCGCCCCGGACCTGCGGCGGCAGCCTCGAAGAAATGAACCGCGTCATCGAGGAGGAAGCCGCCGAGCGCGGGATCAAGCCGATCGGCCCAGCCGCTTCGCCCGGGGGGGGACGGCGGCTGAGCCGAATCACGGCACCTCGACGTAGCGAACGGCGGTGACCTCGGTCCTCGCGGCGACGAAGTCGGGAAGGAGGGCGAGGGCGTGGGCGTCGTCCGGGGCCTCGACTGACCACCAGATGCGGTGGCCGCCGGCGAGGCAGGTGGAGGGCGCCGGGCGTCCCCGCAGGGGACTGTCGAAAGAGCGCCAGGCGGCGAAGGCCGTCTCGCACTCGCCGGGGTCGTGTTGGTGTTGAAGCAGGAAGTCGGGCATTTCAGGCCTCCGATCCCGCGACCGGCGCCCCCTCGGAGCGCCGGTCGCGGATTGGCATTGGTCGCTCTCAGGTGCGGGCCGGCTCCGGCTCGCCGCCGACCTCGACGTGTCGCCGCTGGCGCAGCTGCGGCATCCGCTGGAGGAAGCCCGGCAGGTACCAGTTGCGGTCGCCGAGGAGCTTCATCGTCGCCGGCAGCAGGACCCCGCGGATGATCGTCGCGTCGATCAGGACCGCGGAGGCCATCCCCACCCCCATCTCCTTGAAGTCGATGAAGGAGAGGGTTGCGAACACCGAGAAGACGCCGATCATCACCGCAGCGGCGCTCGTAACGGTTCCCGCCGTCTGCGAGATGCCCTCGCGGACCGCGTCGTCGGTGCTCATTCCCCGGTCGTAGAGCTCGCGGACCCGGGTGAGGATGAACACGTGGTAGTCCATCGAGAGCCCGAAGAGGATCACGAAGAGGAAGACCGGCAACCAGTTCGTGACACCTCCGTTGGACTCGAAGCCGAGCAGCGACTCCGCCCAGCCCCACTGGAACGCCGCCACCAGCACTCCGTAGGCGGCGCCCACCGAGAGCAGGTTGAGGATGATCGCCTTGATCGGGATCACGATCGAGCGGAACGTGAACAGCATCAACAGGAACGCCAGCCCGAGGACGAAGGCGAACACGAGCGGCAGCCGTTCGGAGACGACCTGGCCGAAGTCCTCGGTCGCCGCCGCACCGCCGGTGACGTTGGCCTCGACCCCGCTGGTGCCGGCGAGCGCCGCCGGGACGACCTCGTCGCGGAGCTCGTCGAGCGCTGCGATCGAGGCGTCGTCGGTGCCGTTGCCCTCGCTGGGGACGGCGATTGAGGCGACGCTGCCGTCCTCGCTGTAAGTGACCTCCGGCGTGCCGATGTAGGTCGGCGAGCCTTCGGCTGAGGCGACGATCTTCTCGACCGCGAGGGCGCCGTCGCCGTCGCGGACGTCACCCGCCTCGACCACGACTTCGTTGACGTTCGCCTTGTCCGGGAACGCCTCCGTGTAGCGGTCGTAGGTCTGCATCACCGGCAGGTCGGACGGGAGGTCATCGCTGCCGGTCTGGGTCGTCTGCATGCTGAGGGCGGGGAACGCCATCAGCAGCAGGAGGCCGGCGGCGGCGATCGCCGAGATCAGCGGCCGGCGGGTCACAGCGGTGACGATGCGGCGCCAGATTCCTCCGCTCGCGTCACGGTCGCGGCGCCTGCCGACGAACGGCAGCCGCCCATTCTCCACCCGGTCGCCGAGCCAGGCGAGGACCGCCGGCAGGACCAGGAGCGAGACGAACAGCTCGATCGCGACCACCGCGACCGTGACCAGGGCGAAGGACTCGAAGGTCGCCTCGCCGGTGATGAACATCCCCGACATCGCGATCATCACCGTGATCCCGGAGATCATCACCGCGCGTCCCGATGTGGCCGCGGCCGCCATCAGGGCCTCGTGCGGGCTCTTACCGGAGGCGCGCTCCTCGCGCTCCCGCCGCATGTAGAACAGCGAGTAGTCGACTCCGACGGCGAGGCCGATCAGCAGGATCAGCGCGTCGACGTTGCCGTCGAGCGGCAGCAGCTGGCTGGGGAGGACGACCGCGGCCATCGTCGCCAGCACACCGGTGAGGGCGAGGATCAGCGGCACGCCTGCGGCGACCAGGGAGCCGAGTGCGATCAGGAGGATCAGCAGGGTCAGCGGCAGCGAGATCATTCCCGCCTTGCCGAGGTCGGAGGTGAAGGCCTCCTGCAGGCTCTTGTCAGTGGAGCCCGTCCCAAACTGCTCGACGCTGAAGCCGGGGTCGCCCTTGTTCAGGGTCGCGACCGTCGCTTCGCTGGCTTCGACGTTTTCCGCCACATCTTTTTCGGGGCCGGTGATCTCGAACTCGACCAGGACCGAGTGCTTGTCCTCAGAGACGGCTCCGCCGCCTTCCTTCGGGGTGCGGACGTTGGCGACGTGGGCGGTCTGCCTTAACTCCGCGGCGGACCGCTCGACTATTGCCTCGAAAGCGGGATCGTCGGCGCTGGCGGAGTCGCTCTGGACCAGGAGCACCTCTTCGGTCGGGCGCAGCCCGGCATCGGTGAGGGCGCGCTCGGCCTGCCGGGACTCGCCGGAGAAGGCGTCGACGGCCGAGACTTCCTTGCGTTCCACCAGTTCGCCGCCGATGAAGACGCCGAAGAGGACGACGACCGTGGCCAGCCACCCCCAGATGGCCAGCTTGCGGTGATTCGAGCTCCACTGCGCGGCGCGGGCCGCGAGATTCATGTTCTTGCCCTCGTTCTTGCTCTTGCGTTGCATGGGTTCCACTCCTCTGCGGTTGGGTGATTGCATAGCCGCAGCCTCGCCCCGCGCCGGCCCCCGGACATCAGGGGCAGACCCTGATTCGACCCTGAGAACCGGATTTCAGGGTTAGGGTTGGCTTGAAAGGAAGTGGAGATGGCGACGGCCCTCGTCGGCAGGGATGGAGAACTGGAGTTCCTCACCGCTCGGCTTGCGGAGGCCGAGGGTGGGGCCGCGCGCTTTGCCGCCGTCGAAGGCGACCCGGGGATGGGCAAGAGCCGGCTCCTGCGGGAGCTCGCCGAGCGGGCCGCGGCCCGCGGCTGCGTCGTCCTCCACGGCCGCGCCGCCGAGTTCGAGCGGGAGTTGCCCTTCGGCCTCTTCGTCGACGCGCTCGACAGCTTTCTCGAGGCCGCCCCGGGCTCGGCCTTCGGGGCGCTGGACCAGGAGCAGGTCGACGAGCTCGCCTCCGCCTTCCCGGCGATGCGGCCCCTCGCCTCCGGCGACTCCCCGGCTCCCGCCCCCGAAGACCGGATCCGCGTCTACGGCGCGGTCCGCGAGCTGCTCGGCTGCCTGGCTCCGGGCAAAACGGTGCTGATTACGCTTGATGACCTGCACTGGAGCGACCGCGCTTCGCTGGAGCTGATCGGCCACCTGCTGCGGCGGCCGCCGCGGGCGAAGGTGATGCTCGCCTTCAGCTACCGGACCCGGCGCCTCGACTCCTCGGTGATGGGCGAGATCCGCGCCGCCGCCGACGCGGGCGATCTGGGCCTGCAGCGGCTCGGGCCGCTGAGCGCGAAGGACGCCGGCGCGCTCCTCGCCGACAGCCCGCGGGCGGAGGAGATCCTCGCCCAGTGCGGCGGCAACCCCTTCTACATCCTCGAGCTCTCGCGGGCCGAGCCGGTCGCCGCCACGCGGGCAGCCGGCAACGGCTTCGAAGGCGTGCCGGAGGCGATCGGGCTGGCGATCGACCGCGAGCTGGGCGCCCTCTCCGACGGCGGGCGCGCCCTTGCCAACGCCTCGGCGGTGATCGGCGATCCCTTCAGCCTCGACCTCTCGATCAGCGCCGCGCGGCTGGAGCCGGGCGACGGGTTGACCGCCCTCGACGAGCTCGCAGCGACCGACCTGATCCGCTCTACGGACGTCCCCCGCCGCTTCCAATTCCGCCACCCGCTGGTCCGCTCCGCCGTCTACGAGGCGGTGCCGGAAGGGACGCGACTGGCGATCCACTCCCTCTGCGCCGAGCTCCTCCGCGACGGCCGCGAGGGGCTCTCCGTGCGGGCCCACCACGTCGAGCAGTCGGCGCAGTTCGGCGACCTGGCGGCAGTCGAGCTGCTCCGCGATGCGGCCCTCGCCTCGGCGGCGCGGGCGCCCGCGAGCGCCGTGCGCTGGCTGCGGGCGGCGCTGCGCCTGCTGCCCGACGACGCCCCCACGGAGCTGCGCCAGGAACTGCTGCTGCCCCTGCCGGGCCTGCTCACCTCGCTGAGCGATTTCGTCGGTGCCTACGAGGCGGCGCTGGCGGCGCTCGACAGCGTCACCCCCGGGCAGCGTGAGCTCGAGGTCGGGCTGACGATCGCCTGCGCCACCTTCGAGCACGCGCTCGGGGACCGGGAGCGCGCCGGGGCGCGCCTCGACGGGGCGCTCGAGGAGGCGCTCGCCGAGCGGAGCCCCGACGTGGTCGCCCTGCTGATCGCGAAGCTGATGGACCGCTTCTACGACCGCCGTTTCGAGGAGATGCCGGAGTGGGGGGAGCGGGCCGTCGCCGCGGCGGAGGGGATCGACAACCGCCCGCTGCGGGCCGCCGCCGCGGGCGCCCACCTGATGGGCTGCGCGCTCGGCGGCCGGGTCTCCGAAGCGCAGCGCAACCGTCCCGGCGTGATCGCGCTGATCGATGACCTCTCCGACGAGGAGCTGGCCGAGCGCCTCGACGCGATCGGCTGCCTCGCCGCCGCCGAGATGTATCTGGACGAGTTCGAGGACGTGGTCACCCACGGCATGCGCGGGATCAAGGTGGGGAGGGCCAGCGGCCGCGCCGCCTTCGCCCCGACCCTCGTCCCCTGCGTCGGGACCTGCGGCTGGATGCGCGGCGACATCGACCTCTCGCTCGAGATCCTCTCGACCGCTGCCGAGGCGGCGCGGGTGAGCCGCAACCAGCTGCAGCTTGCCTGGAGCCTGCTCAACCTCGCCTTCGCCCAGTCAGTAAAGGGCGATGTGGAAGACGCGAAGGCGAGCGCCGAAGAGGCCACCGCGATCGCGGCCGAGCTCGGCGACAGCGCGATCAGCACCTGGGCCGGCCTCTGCCTAGGGATCGCCCTTCGGGAGGACGGCCAGTACCAGCGGGCGACCGACACCTTCACCTCGATGATGGGCGGCAGCGGCGCCCGGCAGATTCCCGGTGGCTGGCGCGCCCACGCGGCGATGGAACTGACCCGAGCCGCCGTCGGCGCCGGTCAGCTGGACCTGGCCGAAGAGAGCCGCCGACACGCGAACGAGTCGGCTGAAGAAACCGGGCTGCCGATGGCCCGGGCATGGGCCGACCGGGCCGAGGCGGAGGTCCTGCTCGCCCGGGGCGAGCACGAGCGGGCGGCCGAGCTGGCCCTCAGCGCCGCCGAGGCCGCGGGCGAGCTCAGCGCCCGCATCGACCGGGCGACCTCACGCGAGCTGGCCGGCCGCGCCCTGCTGGCGGGCGGCGAACAGGATCGCGCGGTCGAACAGCTCGCGCTCGCCGCCGAGGAGTTCGACCAGTGCAAGGCCTTCCGCCACCGCGACCGCGTCGAGCAAGAGCTAGGCCGCCTCGGCCACCGAACCTCGCGCCGCAGCCGCCCGGCGGCGGGCGAGGAGAGCGGCCTCGAGGCGCTGACCGGAAGGGAGCGAGAAGTAGCCCAACTGCTGGTCGAGCGGATGACCAACGCCGAGATCGCCAAGGAGCTGTTCCTCAGCGAGAAGACCGTAGAGAGCCACCTGCGGAACATCTTCCGCAAGCTCGACGTCGGCTCCCGGGTGGAGGTGGCGAGGTTGGTCGAGGGGGCGGAGTCGCGGAGCTGACAGGCGGCAAGATTGGCCCGGTCCGAGGCAGGCGGCGTTCCTATCCTCAGTCCATGAGCTCCCTTTTCACTCGCGCCGTCCCGGTCGCACTCCTCGTCGCAGCCACGCTGGCCGTCCCCCCGGCGGCGGACGCCGCCCCTTCGTGGACCCCTCCGACCGTCCTCGGCCCGGCCGCCGGCGACACGGGGACGCCCGACGTCGCCGTTGCCCCCGACGGGGAAGCGATTGCCGCCTGGGTGAGCGGCCGGCCGGAGCGCGTCGTGGCCAGCAGCAGGCGGCCGGGGAAGGGCTGGTCCCCGCCCGTCGCCATTGCCCGGATCGGAGAAGAAGTAGAAGGGCCCCACGTCGCCGTGTCCGGCGGCAAGGCGGTGATCGTCTGGTCGGACACGATCCGCACGCGCAGCGGGGAAGCCGGGGTCGTCCTGGCGGCGACCCGCCTTCGCGGGAAGCGGTGGAGCAGGCCGCGGAACATCTCGGCGGAAAAGCGGTGGTACGAAGAACCTGAAGGGCGGGAACCGCAGGTCGCGATCACCCCTAGCGGCAGGGCGATCGTCATCTGGCAGGCCGGCAACGAAAAACATCGGTCGGTCTCCTTCGTCGGCTCGGCGTTTCAACCCGCGCAGGGCACCGAGTGGTCCCCGCCCGTCGGCATCCGCGGCTCCTTCGAAGCCGAACAGGTCCAGCTCGCTGTCAGCCCCAAGGGCGAAGCGGCGGCGATCTGGAGCGCCTACTACAACGAAGAATCCAAGATCGGCGTCTCGAGTCGCCCAGCGGACGGGCCGTGGAACTCGGCGAGCCTGGTCTCGACCCCCGGCCCTTTCCCGGTGCCGCGGATCGCGATGACCGACAGGGGCGAAGCCGTCGGCACCTGGGCCAAGTCGCCCGAAGGAGGCCTCGAATCGACGGTGCAGGTAACGACGCACACCCCGGGCGGAAAGTGGAGGGTGAAGAGTCTCTTGCCGGAGGGCTACGGGACCGGCCCCGAGATCGTGACCGAACCCGGCGGCCGGGCAACCGTCTTCTGGAGCAATTTCGTTTCCTACTTCGGTTCCCCCGAAGATCACGACGTCGTCTCCTCGACCCATGTCCGCGGCGCTGGCTGGAGCGAACCGCGGAGCCTCGCCGCGGAAGGACTGCACCACATCGCCCCGCCGCTGATCGCGGTGACCCGAGGAGGCGAATCGATCGCCCTCTGGGTAGCCGACAGCCTCGTCGAAGAACCGACGACCATCCTCTCCGCAAGCAGGGACCGTCCCCAGCCTTGGAGCGAGCCGCAGCAGGTCTCCACCTCTCGCTGCGGGGATGTCTATGAAACGCTCGACCTCGCGCTGGCGCGAGACGGCAAAGCGTTCGCCCTCTGGCAGTGCTCCGTCGGCAACCGATCGGTGATCAAGACGGCCAGCCGGCCCGCGGCAGGGCCTACCGGTTAGTCCACGCCCGCTCGAATTCGCGCAACAGCGCGGGGTAGACGACGAGGTAGCGGAAGGGCTTGATCGCCGCCATGTAGGCGCGGCCGAGGATGCCGCGCGGCTTCACGTAGACGGCCAACTGACCGCGGTAGCGGCCGTCGCCCTGGTCGACCCAGGCGAGGTGCGCGACCCCGTGCACCGTCTTGTTTGAGAGCTCGGCGGCCGCCTCGCGGTCGGTGCGGTAGAGGGGGCTGAAGGGGAGCGACCCGAAGTCGGTCCCGACTGCCGTCCCCCGCAGGTCGTCGGGCAGGCGGTCGGCCAGGGTGGTGGCGGCGGTTCCAGGGATCGGCAGCTCGCCGACGGCCTCCGGCCCGGTCCCGTCCTCGACGTGGATCTCGCCGAGGCCGAACCACCTTCCGAGCAGATCGCGAAGTCGCCACAGGGCCCGGGTCGGGAGCGAGTCGGCTTCGCCGGGGTCGAGCGCTCCCACCATCTCCAGCAGCGCCGGGAACTCGTCGGCACCACCTTCGGCCGGCAGCGCCCAGACGTCCTCGAGGGTGAAGTCCGGCACGATCGCGTTGATCCGCCAGGGCCGGGACTCGTGCTCGGAGTTGGGGATGCGGCCGCTCTCGCTCATATCCATACGCCTCCCTTATCGGCTGAGGCCGGGCCGGTTCGCCTAGGCCACGCTAGCGGCCAGCTCGCGGTCGATCTCCAGCAGGTAGGGCGCGACCGAGCCCTCGTAATCAGCTTTGCGCTCGGCGGAAAGGTCCTTCCAGCCGGTCACGGAACCGCGGCAGTTGCCGGCTCCGCAGAGGCACCCGCCCGGGAAGTGCTCGATCGAGTAGTTGCGCATCGCGTAGTCGAAGGTGATCTCCTCGCCGGCGGAGATCGATACCCGGGCGATGAAGTCACAGGCACCGGTCTCGTTCACCTCGACGCCGCAATTCGGATTGCAGGAATGGTTGACGATCGGGCCGAGGCCGCGATGCCGAGCCCATCTGGTCCGGCTGATCTGGGTCGCGTGGGAGTCGTTGCGCTCGACCTCGCCCTCGAGTTCACCGATCATCACGGTCGCGCCAACCGCAAAGCCGCGAGTCGCGCGAACGCCGCCGCCCTTGCCGCCCTCGGGAGTACAAAGCTCATATCCGACCGGATCCAAAGGACCGCCTCTCAATTGTTTGGCACGGCGAAACCGTGTCGGGCGACCCTAGCCCATCGCCGACAGCGATCCATCCAAGCCGCCCACCTGTCAGGCTGAACCCAATGAGCACCGTCACCTACGCCCTCGAGGGCCGCCCGGTCACAAGCGAAGAGTTCTTCGACGTCATCGCCGGAGGCGGCCGCCAACTGGCCATCCAGCAGATGACCGCAAAGATCGAGAGCACCACCTGCCCCCAGCACGGCGAATCCGCAGTAGTCACCGAGGTGGACCAGTCCCCAGAAGGCCTCGGCTTCACCATCTCCGGCTGCTGCGACGAGCTGATCGACCGGGCGCACAGCGCCGCGGCGTACTCGGACGATTCGTAGTTCGCTGCAGTGCCCCCCTCCGAGGCTGCGCTGATCGTTCGCCCAAGAAAGCTTTGGTTGCGACTCAGCTATCCCAAGGAAAACGCCTGAACCTTTGGTAGCGTCATTGCCATCCCAAGGATCTCAGGGACATGAGCGACGCCTACACAAAAAACCAAGAAGTTAGGGCCGGGCACTTCACGCCCGTGTCCTCTGGGGAAGGTGCCTACTCGACGTTCTCACCCAAGCCCCTGCCGCCAGATCCTCCGCTGGCGATCGATTCGGATATGCAGCGCCTGCTGGATCGAGCGAACCAGGCCTTGGGTCGCCTCGATGGAATCACCCTCCTGCTGCCCGACGCCGATCAGTTCCTCTACAGCTACATCCGTAAGGAGGCGGTCCTCTCCTCTCAGATCGAGGGCACCCAGTCTTCGCTTTCGGACTTGCTCCTCTTCGAGCACGACGTTGCGCCGGGTGTCCCGGAGGAAGACGTTCGCGAGACCACCAACTACCTCGCGGCGCTCAACCTGGGACTGAAGACCATGGAAGAGGGCCTTCCTCTCAGTCTTCGGCTGCTCAAACAGGTTCATGGGGAGCTCTTGCGCGCCACGCGTGGCGGCAAGACCGGCGCCGGCGAGTTCCGCCGAATCCAGAACTGGCTTGGCGGGTCCGAGCCCGCGACCGCTCGCTACGTCCCCCCGCCTCCCAACGAGGTGCCGCCTGCGATGGCCGACCTCGAGAAGTTCCTGCACGGGAAACCGGTGGCAATGCCAGTTCTGATTCGAGCTGCCCTGGCCCACGCTCAGTTCGAGACGATCCACCCGTTTCTGGATGGCAACGGACGGCTGGGCCGGCTCTTGGTGACCCTCATGCTCTGCAGCGAGACCGCCGACGGCGAAGCCCGCGTCCTCTCGCGACCGCTGCTCTACCTGAGCCTGCACCTGAAGAGCCACCGCGACACCTACTACGAATGCCTCCAGGCGATCCGAACCGATGGCGACTGGGAGGGCTGGCTCCGGTTCTTCCTAGAGGGAGTGATCTCAGTTGCGAATCTCGCAAGTGAGACCACCAAACGGATCGTCGAGTTGATTGAGAAGGACAGGAAGCGGATCAGCGCCCTCGGACGCGCAGCGGGTTCCGCCCTGCTCGTCTTCGATCACGCCGTCAGAGAGGTCGTTCTGCGAATTCCCGAAACCGCCGAGCACCTCCCGGTCTCCGAACCGACGGTCGCCACGGCCATCGGCCAGCTAGAGCGAATCGGCATCCTCCGCGAGCTAACCGGCCGCCCCCGCAACAAGATCTTCGCCTACGACGAGTACCTGAAGATCTTGAGCGAGGGGACCGAGCCGCTGTAGTAGTCCCTTGGCCACCCATGCCGCCCTCCCGTTGACGATTCGAACCGCCGACCTCCTGGGTGCGATTTAGGCTCCTGGCTACTCGCCTCACGCACGAATCCCGCATTAGGAGCGGGTTTGCGCGGCTCGCGATTAGCCGCCGACCAAGCCCGATATGCGCGGATATGCGGCGATTGTCGGGGTGTTCTGGCAGAAACGCGGATTTCTGCCAGAACCAGCCACCCGTGGGTTTGAATCCACCAGCAGAGCCAATTCCCGGCTGGACCGACGACCTCGAAGCAGTGGCCGATCCAGAAACGGCTAGAAGATCAGCGGCAGCTGAGCCATTGACATTAAACCTGAGATACTCCACCGGCATGAGATATTTCGATTGGAGCCCAGAATTAATTACAATGTCGTGAAGCGCATCGATTTGATGCGAGGCGCTCTGCCGTTGATTCTGGTCGCTCTGCTGGGGCTCGCAGGTTTGGGTTCCGCCGCCGCCGAAGGACGGGTGCCTAGAACCGGCACGCGTCTGAGCCTTTTCGTTGAGGGACGTCAGCATGAGATTCACGCCTTCGGAACCCTCACCCAATCTGGGCAGGGCCGTCCACATGCGACGTCAATCACGCTGGAGCAACGCGTCTCCGCACACGGTCGGTCGATGTGGCGTAGGCGGGCCGAGGCCACCCTGCGGTATCGCGGTAACACGCTCAGGTACACGGCCCACTGGCGCCATCCGCCCGGACACAGGCGCCTTACGGTTCGTGTCGCGGCCCGACAGGGCGACCGGGTTCTGGCTTTGAGTCCCGTCCAAAGCGTTCTCTCCGGCGACCCACCTACCGTGTTCTACTCAGGCAAGTGCAATGCGGGAGCCGGTGAGGCCACGGGCGCAGTCTGGCGTCTAACCGCAGGGGGCGGGGGCTTATGCAACCTCCAGAATCGCTATGACGGGGTATGGACTCGGCCCGGCGGGAACTGCGACCCCTCTAATGCTGCGGCGTTCCCCCCGGTGATACATGGTCAGTCCATCGGCGGGTTGGCCGGTTACAGCCTCGGCCGACTCGGACCGCTGTACTTCCTCAAGGTCTCACCCAGCTGGGTGTCGCAGATCCACTACATCTTGCTGTTCGACCCGGGCAATGCCGCCGACTTGTCCGGCTGCGATGCCGATTCAAACATCGACGCTGCGGGCCATATTGCGAGCTGGCTCGGCCGCGATCCGAAGAACAAGCTCGTCGTCATGGCGGGGAAGCTCACCAGCGAAAACAACCACGCAGGAATCATGAAGCGCTATTTCTCCAAGCTCTCGCTGGCGACGGCGACGACCCAGGTGGTCGTGTGTGACACCGGCCTCTCACACGACGATTTGATCAAGGCCTACGCGTGGATGGTCGGCGCCGAGGTGCCTATCGCCTGTCCCGGTATCTCCCAGCAGTGGCCCGTGCCGGCGCCCCCGCCGAAGCCGCTGCAGCCGCTCCCGTTGGTTCCGACGCCGACCCCAGCTCCTTTACCGGCGGGTGAGTTTTATGTCCAGAACGCTGACGGCGGCGTCTATTGGCGCTCGACCCCGGACTGGACCAGCGCCCAGGTGATTCCCGGGGTCGGGTTCTTTCCCGGCACGGTGATCAAGCCGACCTGTTACCAGAGCGGAGTCGGCAACGTGCCGGGGTCGACGAATTCCATGTGGGAGCAAGCGAGCTGGGTCAGCGGACCAGGGAGCGGCAGCGGCTGGATCAACGAGCACTTCATCGCCGACGGCGCGGCACTCGGCCAGCCCTCGCCTGGCGTACCGCGCTGCTCTTCCCCGCCGCCGACCTCAACGCGAATCGACCTCTACAGCAACTACGGGGGTGGCGCAGTGGGACACGCGATGTGCCGCGGGAACCCAAGTCGCCCGGAATCGATGCCCGGCGGCATCGCGACCGAGACTTTTACGGTCCCGCCAGGCGTCGGGTCGGTAGACAAAGCGCTCGTCCAGATCGATCCTGACCCGACCGTCACGGCACACGCAACGGTGAGCGTCAACGGCGTCGCGCGAGCGTCAGCCGACGCAGCGGCCGCCGGTGACACGACTTTCAACTTCCCCGCCGTCGCAGTGCAGCCAGGTAACACCCTCTCGCTGTCAATCGCGTTCACCGCCACCTACGGGAAGATCATCACCGTCTACACGGTCAGTAATCCAGGTGGCACGTTCACCGCAGCTAACAGTTGCCCGGACGGTGCACCCAGCCTGACTACGAGCGAAGGGCTTCGAGCCGTCCTCTCGGGCTGGACCCAGTAGCGCGGGACAGACGCCGGCCGTTGCACTTGTCGCAGATCGACCCGGTGCGAATGACCAGCGCCTATTCGACCAGGCCCGAACTCGGCGTGTTTCGGGTCGTCAGCGGGACGATGTGCTCCTCGGAGTCGAACCCGCCGTGGACGTTGGGGCAGAAGAGGCAGCCTTTGCTTCGGTCGGTCGACTCACCGACCAGACCCGCTGGGTGCCGCTTGGAGAGAGGCCTTGATCGCCCGGTTGGTCCCGGGGGAGGGCGACCAGTCCTCCTGCAGGTACCAGTCGACCGCGTCGGGGTTGGCACGGAGGACACGCGCTACCGTGCTGGCGACCTCCCCTTGGATGCCCCCGAGCCAGGCACGGGTTTCGTGGCGGGGAGCGAACTGGTTGTAGGCGGCTTCAGTTCGACAGAGCACCTCGGTGCAATCCTCGAGCGGTCCCATCGCCCCGGCCCTGCCGGTGGCGCGGGCGCAGCGCCCGATGAAGCCGATCATGCCGTCGAGGGCACCGAAGCGGCGATCGCCGAAGCCTTCTCGAAGCGCTCGACCCATCGCCTCGGCGAGGGTGGTGACGTCGGTGGGGCTCCGCGCAGCGAGGGTGTCGATCGCCTGTTCGGGGACGGACGGCAGTTGGTCGAGAACCACCTCGTCGTCCTCGGGATGCTCGAGCGCGAGCTCCAGCAGGCCGAAGAAGGCCGAGGCGTCGCCCGCTCGCCCGGCAGCGGCCAGCGCCTCGGCGCGATCGATCGGCTGCTCAGGCGGCCCGAAGTCGAGTGCGTCGAGCATCTGGGCAAACTCCCCGAGCGAGGGCCTCTCGCCTGGCTCGGCGCGCGTCGCCGCCCGGACCAAGGAGCGGAAGGGGCCGGCGGGAAGCATCTCTTGGCCCGCTAACGGCACTACGCCTTCGACCGCCCAGGCCACGACGCGGCCGAGGCTGTAGATGTCCGCGGAGGGCTCGTTGCCCGCCGACTCCCCTCGCATGACCTCGGGTGCGATGAAGCCGTGCGTGCCGACGATCCGGCCGGTGCTCGTCA
>Ga0184624_10000007_pt1 | contig 49393 bp, 48 predicted proteins | sample PLM3_5_b1_FD_133157 | JGI IMG/M metagenome (GOLD analysis project Ga0184624, IMG submission 133157) | Groundwater sediment microbial communities from an aquifer in East River, Colorado, USA - PLM3_5_b1 | ecosystem: Environmental > Terrestrial > Soil > Riparian zone | place: USA: East River...
GAAGGCGAGCCCGGCGAGCCCGCCGGAGACGAGGATCGCCCCCGCCGCCGCCCGCGAGCGCGCATCGGGGACGAGGTCGGCGAGCTTGCCGCTGAGGACCGCCGCCAGTGGCATCACCGAGACGATGAGCGCCGCTTCGATCGGGCTCAGGCGCCAGCCTTCGATCAGCAGCAGCACGAGCAGGAAGAGCGCCGCGGCGATCGCCGCCGAGACCATCGCCAGGGCGAGGTTCGCCCAGAGGTGCGGCCGGCCGGTCTGGCGCACCTCCTGCTCGATGATCCCGGTCGCCATCTCGTGTTTGGCGACGGCGAGAATCGGCACCGCGGCGACCAGCGCCACCGGCACCTGCAGGAGGAAGACCGACTGCCAGGAGACGAGCTCCGTCAGGAAGCCGCCGAGCGCGGGCCCTAGCGCGGCCCCGGTGGCGCCGGCGCTGGCCCAGACCGCCGCCGCCCGCCGCTCGGAGCCGACCGTCGCCGGCAGCAGCTCCAGCGCCGCCGTCACCGCCAGGGCGCCGCCGAGCGCCTGCACGCAGCGGGCGACGATCAGGGTCGAGAGCTCGTCCGCAAGCCCGCAGGCGAGGCCCGCCCCCGCGAAGACGGCGAGACCGACCGCGGCCGAGCGCCCCGGGCCGACCCGCCGCGCCAGCAGCGCCGCCGGCACCGCCGCCAGCGCGAGCACGAGGTTGAAGGAGACGAGGACCCAGGTGACGCCGGAGACGCTGGTGTCCAGTTCCCGGTAGATCTCGGGCAGGGCGAGGACGACGATCGAGGAGTCGGCGAGGACGAGGCCGACCGCGAGCGCGAGGGCGGCGACGCGGGGCCTAGGAGGCATTGGTGAAACCCCCGTGTGCGACTGGCGAGTGCCGGACCGAGCGGGGGTAGGACGCAGGGAGGCCGAATAGCAGCGCTATTCGGCCGACTGAGGACGACGCCCCGCGAAGTGTGTCCGGCGCCGCCAGGCGTGCGCGGGGGTTTTGCCAATGCCTCCTAAGGGATCGAGGCATAGCCCAGCTCCGATGCGTACTCCTGGCGGTACTCGTCCCGTTTCTCCAGCACCTCTTCGACGTAGGCGCGGGTTTCCGGGAAGGGGATCTCCTCGACCGCGAGGTCGGAGCCCCCCCACTCGTCGGCGTTGCCCGGCCCGGCGTTGTAGGCGGCCAGCGCCGCCGCCTCGTCGCCGTCGTAGCGCTCCAGCAGTTCCCGCAGCAGGAAGGTCCCGTAGCGGATGTTGATTTCGGGGTTGCCCAGATCCCTCAGTTCGAAGGTGGTGGCATTGCTGTTTTTGGCGATGGTGTCCGCTGCTTCCGGCGTGATCTGCATCAGCCCGCGCGCCCCCGCGCTCGAAGTCTGGTCGCTGAACTTGGACTCGGAGTAGATCACGGCGGCGATCAGGGCGGCGTCGACTCCCTTCTCGTCGGCCTGCTGGCGGATCACGTCCTCGTGGCGCAGCGGCAGCGTCAGCTCCTGCAGGGCGTCGTCGAAGGCGCCGCTGGCGACGAGGGCGCCGGCCAGGACCCCGAGCAGCACCGCGATGGTGCCGACGGCGAAGATCTTGCGGCGGCGGCGCACCTTCCGGGTCATCGCGGCAGCTTTGCGAGCAGCGCGGACAGCGCCCGCTCCAGGTCCTCCACCGAGCCGTCGTTCTCAACCACGTGCTCCGCCCGCTCCGCCTTCTCGGCCTGGGGCAGCTGGCGCGCCTCGCGCTCGTCGACGAGCGCGTGCCCGCGGGCGGCGGCCCGCTCGCGGCGAACCTCGTCGGCGGTGACGATCGCGACCGTGGTGTCGAAGACGGCGTCGCTGCCGACCTCGAACATCAGCGGCACCTCGACCACGGCGACCTCGGTCTCCTCCGGCAGCGAAAGCAGCCACTCCGCGGTCCGCTCCCGCACCAGCGGGTGGATCTGGGACTCCAGCCAGGTCAGCTCCTCGGGGTCGGCGAAGACGACCTCGCCGACCTTCGCCCGGTCGACGGCGCCATCGGAGACGACCTCGGGCCCCCAGCGCTCGGCCAGTCGCCCTCGCAGCGGTTCTCCTTCAAGCAGTTCGTGGACGACCGCGTCGCTGGAAAGCGTCGCCGCCCCGAGGCGCGCGAACGCCTTCAGCGCCTCGGACTTCCCGGCGGCGATTCCACCGGTGAGGCCGATCTTCAGCGGCGCCATCGGCGCCGCTCAGCTCTGGTCCGACTCGCCCGTCTGCGCGTCGTCGTCCGAGGAATCCTCGCCGGAGGTCTCGTCGACATCGTCCGGGGAATCAGGACGGTCCTGCACCGATTCGCCCTCCTGGTGCTCGCCCGGGTCCTCCTCGGTAGTCCCGTTCTCCTCTGCAACCGGAGCGGGATCTGCCTCCTCGGAAGCCTCGACCTCGGTCGGAAGGTCACCGGGAGCCTCTTCGGAAGGAGCCTCGGGCTCTTCAGCGGCCGGAGCCTCCTCGGCCGGAACCTCCTCGGCGGGGGCTTCGGCAGCCGGGGTCGCGTTCGCAAACGCGTCTGCCATCTGGCCGGTGGGCGGATCCACCTCCGCCTCGACCTCGGTCCCCTCGTCCTGGGTGCCTTCTGCCTGTGCGATCTGCTCGCCGAGGCCGGCCATCGCCATGTTCTGGCCCTCGACCCGCTTGATGCTGAGCGAGAGGCGGCGGCGCTCTTCGTCGATCTCGAGGATCTTGACGTTCAGCTTCGAGCCCGGCTCAACGACTTCGCTCGGGTTCTCGACGTGGTGGTCGGCGAGCTCGGAGATGTGGACCAGGCCCTCGACCCCGGGCAGAATTTCGACGAAGGCGCCGAAGGCGACGACCTTGGTCACGGTGCCCTCGAGCACGTCGCCGGAGCGGTGGGTGCTGATCACCCGCTGCCATGGGTCCTCCTGGGTCTGCTTCAGACCGAGGGAGATCCGCTGGCGGTCGCGGTCGATGTCGAGGACTTTGATCCGCACGTCGTCGCCGATCGAGACGACTTCGGAGGGGTGATTGACGTGGCTCCAGGAAAGCTCTGAGATGTGGATCAGGCCGTCGATCCCGTCGAGGTCGACGAAGGCGCCGAAGTCGACGATGTTGGAGATCTTGCCCTCGACGACCTGGCCCGGCTCGAGGCGGCCGAGGATCTGCTCGCGGACCTCTTTGCGCTCCTCCTCCAACACCGCGCGGCGCGAGAGGACGACGTTGTTGCGGCTGCGGTTGAGCTCGATCACTTTGCACTCGAGCGTCTGGCCGGTGAACTCCTCGAGGTTGTGGACGCGACGGATGTCGACCAGCGAGGCCGGCAGGAAGCCGCGAACGCCGAGGTCGAGGATGAGGCCGCCCTTGACGACCTCGATGACGCTGCCTTCGACCGGTTCGCCGGAATCGGCGGCGACCTCGATTTTGCGCCAGGCCTTCTCGAAGCGGGCGCGCTTCTTGGAGAGGATCAGGCGGCCCTCGGAGTCCTCCTTGGTGAGGACCAGGGCGTCGATCTCCTCGCCCAGCTCGACCTCTTCGTGCGGGTCGACCGACTTGCGGATCGAAAGCTCGTTGGAGGGGATGACGCCCTCGGCCTTGTAGCCGATGTCGACCAGCACCTCGTCTTTGTCGATCCGGACGACTTTGCCTTTGACGACATCGCCCTCCTCGAACGACACCATCGTCGCCGCGTAATTCGGGACGATCTTGCCGTCGATGTTGAGGAGGAGCCCCCCAGAACCCTCGACGGGGGTGGCGCTGGGCGCAGGCGTCATGGTCTCGGTCGCGGACACGGGCGGCAATGATGGCAGAATCCGACGCGATGCCGGTCCGAGCCACCAAGCGCGGCGACGAACGCACGCCCCTGGGCGGCGAGCGCGACGTCCTCATCTGCGGCGCCAGCTTCGCCGGGCTCGCGGTGGCACGCGAGTTGGCGGGCTCCGGGGCCGACGTTCTCATCGTCGACCGCTACGAGATCGGCGAGCGGCAGACCTCCGCCTGCGGGATCCCGACCGAGTGGCTGCAGCGGCTGGGGTTGATGGCGGCCGAGCGCCAGCGTTTCGACACCCTGGTCATGCACACCCCCCACGGGACCAGCCGCTACCGGCTCCCCTGGACCTTCTCGACCTTCGACTACCGCGAGCTCTGCCAGCTGCTCTGGCGCGACTGCGACGCCAGCTTCGAGACGGCGAAGGTGAACGGGCGCGCCGCGGCGGCCAACGGTGACGGCCGGATCGCGGTCGAGACCGACCGCGGCACGATCTCGGCGCCGCTGGTCGCCGACGCCCTCGGCTGGCGCCGGATGCTGGCCAACGGCGACGGCCACCAGCCGCCCGACGCACCGCTCTCGCGCGGGCTCGAGGTGCACCCGGGCGGCGAGTCCGAGGACCTGGCGATCTGGATCGACCGCAAGTACGTGCCCGCCGGCTACGGCTGGTCCTTCCCCGCCGACGATGAGCTGCGGATCGGGATCGGCTCCTTCGACCCCCGCTTCCACGTCAAGAAGACGACGGTGGAGCTGACCGAAGACCTCGGCAAGGAGCCGAACGAGTACCAAGGGAATTGGATCCCGCACGAGCTCCGCCGCGGCACCGAGGGCGGCGTCTTCTTCGTCGGCGACTCGGCCGGGCACTGCCTGCCGCTCAGCGCCGAGGGGATCAGGACCGCGCTCTACTTCGGGATGGCGCTGGGGCAGGAGCTGCGCGGCGTCGTCGAGGGGCGGCAGAGCCGCGAGCAGGCGGCGGCGAGCTACGCCTCCTTCCACGACTCCCACGAATGGAAGTTCAAGTGGATGCTGCGGGTGCAGAAGCTGGTGCCGCGGGTGCCGCCGCGGATCCTCGCGCCGCTGCTGCGGCTGATGGGCTCCAAGCGCTTCGTCGACTGGTCCTTCGGCCACTACCTGCAGATCGCGCCGCCCGAGTACGCCGGCTCCAAGTGGGCCGGCGACTCAGCGCACGACGAGGACCGTCCCGGCGAGCAGCAGGACGACGCCGAGGACGCGGCCGGCGCTGAGCGGAGTCTGGTCTAGGCCGAAGAGGCCGAGCCGGTCGATCACGACCGAGGCCGTCAGCTGCCCGAAGACGGTCGCCGCGGCGACGCCGCCGGCCCCGATCACACTGACCGCGATCAGCGCGTTGAGGACGTAGATCGCGCCGAGGAAGCCGCCGAGCAGGTAGTACCAGGAGACGTCGAAGGTCGAGCTGAGCCCGCCCGCCTTGCCGCTGAGGACGACAATCGCGGCCAGCGCCAGGGTCCCGACCGAGAAGGAGACGAGCGCCGCCGCCATGCTGCCGGTCGACCTGCCGAGCCCGGCGTTGATCGGCGCCTGGGCGGCGATCAGGCCGCCGGCGACCGCGGTGAGGGCGACTGCCAGGCCTCGGTCCATTTACTTGGCGTCCAACCAGTCCTGGCCGACGCCGATGTCGACCTCGAGCGGCGGATCGAGCGGGTAGGCGGCGCACATCTCACGCTCCACCAGCTCGGTCGCCGCTTCCATCTCCCCCGGCGGGCCCTCGAAGAGGAGCTCGTCGTGGATCTGGAGGACGAGGCGGGTCTCTCCCCCGGCCTCCTGCAGGGCCTTCTGGCAGCTGACCATCGCCACCTTGATGATGTCGGCGGCGGTTCCCTGGATCACCGTGTTGACGGCGAGGCGCTCACCGAGGCGGCGGGTATTGGGGTTGCCGGAGCGCAGCTCTGGGATCGGGCGGCGGCGGCCCATCAGCGTCTTCACGTAGCCCTCCTCCTGCGCCTGTTCGATCACCTGCTCGCGGAAGGCGCGCACGGCCGGGAAGCGCTCGAGGTAGCGGGAGACGAATTCCTCGCCCTCCTTGCGCGGGATGTTGAGGCGGTCGGAGAGGCCGAACCCGGTGAGCCCGTAGACGATCCCGAAGTTGACCATCTTCGCCTTCGAGCGCTGGCCGACGTCGACTTCGTCGCGCTCGATTTCGAAGACCTCGGCGGCGGTCGCGGCGTGGACGTCTTCGCCTTTGTGGAAGACGTCTTTGAGCACGCTCTCGTCGGCGACGTGGGCCAGCACCCGGAGCTCGACCTGGCTGTAGTCGGCGGAGAGCAGGCGGGCGCCCTCTTCGGCGACGAAGCAGGCGCGGACCGGGCGGCCGATCTCGGTCCGGATCGGGATGTTCTGCAGGTTGGGGTTGGTGCTGGAGAGGCGGCCGGTGGTGGTCGAGGCCTGGTTGAAGGTGGTGTGGACGCGGCCGGTCTCCGGGTCGATCAGCTCCGGCAGCGAGTCGAGGTAGGTGTTCTTCAGCTTCGTCAGCTCACGCCACTGCTCGATCTTCTCGACGATCGGGTGCTCGTCGCGGATCTGGGCGAGGACGCGGGCGTCGGTCGAGAACCCGGTTTTGCCGCGCCGCTTGCGGGTGAGGCCGAGCTTCTCGAAGAGGACGCGGCCGACCTGCTGCGGCGAGCCGATCGTGAACTCCTCCTCGGCGAGCTCGAAGATCTCGCGTTCGAGGGTGTCGATCCGCTCGCCGAAGCCGGCGCCGACGTCGGCGAGCCGTTTCGCGTCGAGCTTCAGCCCCTCCCGCTCCATCGCCGCCAGCACCCCGACCAGCGGCAGCTCGACCTCGCGCAGCAGTTGCTCCAAGCCAAGCTCCTCGATCCGCGGCGACTGGTAGGCGGCGAGGGCGGCGACCAGGCGCGCTTCCTCGGCAGGGTCGAGGCCCGCCTCCAGCTCCTGGTCCAGCGCCAGCTGCCCGTCGTCCTCGTCCTGTTTCTCGGCGGCGGCGCCCTCGGCGATCCCGATCCCAGCGTCGGCGGCGAGCTCGACCAGGTCGTAGGTGCGGCGCTGCGGCTCCAGCAGGTAGGCGGCGATCAGCGTGTCGTGGTCGAGGTTCAACTCGACCCCCTCGCGGGCGGCAGCGGCGAGGAGGCCGTGGCGGCCGCCGCCGAGCGACTTCGCGTCGTGGGCGGCGAAGGGTTTGGGGCCGAGGGCGACGGCCAGCTCGTCGAGGGTGTTGTCCCCGGCGACGACGCGCTCGGATTCGGCGGCGGCCCAGCGACCACCGGCGATCCCAAGGGCCACCGGGCCCTCACCGAGGTCCTCCGGCTTGCCCTCTTCTGCCGCGACCTCGAGCTCGGTCTCGACCCGGCGCCCCGGCACCGCATCGCCCTCGGGCAGCGCTTCTTCCAGCCGCTCCAGCACCGCCCGCAGCTCGAACTCGCGCATGAACTCGCGCAGGGCACCGAGGTCGGGCTCGCTCGACATCGCTTCCGCCAGGTCCACCCCGGTCTCGATGTCGTACTGCAGCGTCGCCAGCTGCTTCGACATGCGCGCGTCCTCGGCGTGCTCGACGAGGTTTTCCTTGCGTTTTTTGCCCGAGATCTCGTCGACGCTTTCCAGCACCGCGTCCAGGGAGCCGAACTGCTGCAGCAGCTGGGTCGCGGTTTTCTCCCCGATCCCGGGAACACCGGGGATGTTGTCGGAGGTGTCGCCGCGCAGCCCCATCAGGTCGGTGATCAGCTCCGGGGGGACGCCGTAGCGCTCCTCGACCGCGGCGCGGTCGTAGATCTTCGTCTCGGTGATCCCGCGCGAGGTGCTCATCACCCGCACCCCCTCGTCGACCAGCTGGTAGGCGTCGCGGTCGCCGGTCACGACCATCACCTCGATCCCCTGCTCGCGCGCCTGCCTGACCAGCGAGGCGATCACGTCGTCGGCCTCGTAGCCGTCGACCTTGACGTTGGTGTAGCCGAAGGCTTCGACCAGCGGCATCAGGTGCGGCCACTGCTCCCGCAGCAGGTCGGGGCGCGGTTTGCGCTGGGCCTTGTAGAGGTCGTAGGTGACCTCGCGGCCGCTGTAGCCGGCGTCCCAGGCGACGACTACTCCTTGGGGGTGGTGTTCGTCGATGATTTTCACCAGCATGGAAGCGAGGCCGTAGATCGCATTCGTCGGCCGCCCGTCGCTCGTCCCGATCGACTCGGGCAGGGCGAAGAAGGCGCGGTAGGCGAGGCTGTTGCCGTCGATCAGGAAGAGCTGTGGCGCGGCGGCAGCATCGGGCACGGCCGCGACTCTAGCCGCGCGCCGGGTTGGACACCGCGAGCGCAGCCGCAACGTCCGCAGCAACCCGATCCGGCTCGTTCTCCACTTGCGTGTCGTCGTAGCGCAGGACGGTGTAGCCGGCGCTGCGGAGGTCGAGGTCGCGGGCGTGATCCTCTTTGAAGGAGACGGAGCCGCGGTGGTAACTCCAGAAGTCCGTCTCGACGACGACACGCTCTCTGCGCCAGAGGAAGTCGACGGTCCAGCGGCCCAGCTTGACGTTGACCTCTGGGTGCGGAAGGCGGTAGCGGCGGCAGATGCTGAGGAAGAGGGTCTCGAGGTCTGAGCGGGTGCGGTCGGTGAGGAGGTGCTCGAGGCGGTAGCCCTTGAGCTCGGCTTGGCGGGTGGCGCGACGAACTAGTTGTGGTTCGAGGAGCGATGAGGCGCGGAGGTCTTCGAGGGTTCTGGCGACGGTCGTGACCGGGATGTCGTGGCGGTGGGCGACTAGGAGCCTTCCCCGTCGCCCTCCTTCTTGCTGCGAGTAGGAGGGCGACGGGGAAGGCTCTGGGTGCGGGTTGAGGGAAGGGGTGCGGTGGAGGTGGATTCCCGAGCGCCTCTTGCGGCCTGAGGTTGAGGGGACGGAGATGTGGACCGGGCCGTCGATGGGCTTGAGGAGCTCCCAGAGGACCGCGGCGGAGGTGTGACTCAGGACGGCGCCCGAGCCGCAGGCGAGCACCCCCGCCATGAAGCGTTCACGGAGGCTTTGAGGTGGATGACCGACGGCATATACGCCTTGGTGAACGCGGTGGAGCTGCCTCTTGCGAACCCGGATCGTGATCGCTTTCGATCCCAATCCACACGCTTCTAGCTGCTGCCTCGTAATCGCCCCGTGCTGCCGGCCGGCGATATCCGCCGCTGCCGCATCAGGCGTGTCGACTTTTGCGTCCATATGGACGCATAAGTCGACAGGACCTTCAATCTCTCCCCCTACCGGGCGCCGATGGTTACTTCTGCGCTGTTGCTGCGGGTGAAATGGGCGTGGACGAGGGTGACGCCGACCCCTGGGCCTGCGATCGGAACGTCCGGGTGGCCGAGGAAGTCGAGGGTGAGATTGCCCGACCATCGCGGTGGGAAGGAGTCTGGATCTCTCAGCAGGGCGGCCGAGCCCGAGAAGGGTGCCGGCGGCGCGAGCTTCGCCGTCCTCAGGTTGGGGTCGTAACGGAAGGCGCCGGCCGGAGCAACGCCGTCCACCGCGCGGTGGATCACGATGCCGTCGCGGCGCTCGCCTAGCTCCGCTTTGAAGAACGTCCTCGCGGTTTGATGATTCTTGTTGACCTGGAAAGAGAGGGTGCGCCCGTGGGCGAAGGAGACTCCGTGCAGTCTCGCCCCGACCTCATTCGATCCTCTCGCTTCGCCGTAGCCACTCCCACTTCCGCAAAAAGAGGTCGTCGGCGGCAGCACCGGGACACTGGTTGCGTGGGCACTGGTGAAACCGCCCTCGCCTTCGAACTCGACGATGCCTTCGTACACACCGGGTTCGAAGGGATAGCTTTCGCGACTGCACTTGATGTGAATCGTCTTTTCGCGGCCCGACTTCCGCAGCGCCAGGTCGACCCGGCCCAGCTCTCCAAATTCGGCCTTGAGGAACCCTTCCGAGACGATCCCTGAAGTGGCGTAACTGGCGATACCGCCTTTGCCATCGGGTCGGCGCACGCCGACGTAGACCCTCCCCCGGCCGTCGAGCCGTTCTGAGAAACCGCCGATCCTGACTTCGTAGCCGTTCGTGCCCTCGAGCCTGAAGCCGCTCGAGTAGTAGCCGAGGTAGTCGTCAGCCGCGGCAGGGGACGCGACGGCGCCGAGCCCGAGCAGAGCCGCGACCACACAAAGGACCGAGCGAAGATTCATTACTCGGCGATCCTATGGAACCGAACCGGACCGAGCCCGCTTCGCGAATCTGATTCGATAGCCGCCGATGGCAGTCAGTGCCCAATACAGCGTCACGATCCGCGTCGAGCTTGATGCGCGCAAGGAGCCCTTGGGGCGCCTGACCGCGGCGATCGCCGAGGCCGGGGGCCAGCTGCAGGGGGTCGATCTCGTCCCTGGCGCCGGGCCGGAGGGCAAACGGGTCCGGGAGTTCACGATCGACGCCACCGACCGCGACCACTGGGAGCGGATCCTGCGGGCTATTGGGTCGACGCGGGGTGCACGGGTGCTCGACTACGTCGACCGGACGATGCAGATGCACCGGGGCGGCAAGATCGACATGCGCAACAAGTACCCGGTGAAAACGCGCGACGACCTCTCGATGGCCTACACGCCCGGTGTCGCCCGCGTCTGCATGGACATCCACGCCGACCGCAGCAAAGCCTTCGAGTACACGATCAAGAAGAACACGGTCGCGGTCGTCTCCGACGGCAGCGCCGTCCTCGGCCTCGGCAACATCGGCCCTGAGGCGGCGATGCCGGTGATGGAGGGCAAGTGCATGCTCTTCAAAGAGTTCGCCGGCGTCGACGCCTTCCCGATCTGCCTCGACACCCAGGACGCCGACGAGATCGTCCGCGCGGTCGAGCTGATGGCGCCGACCTTCGGCGGCATCAACCTCGAGGACATCTCCGCCCCCCGCTGCTTCGAGATCGAGGACCGGCTCAAGGAGTCGATCGACATCCCCGTCTTCCACGACGACCAGCACGGGACCGCGGTGGTGACGATGGCGGCGCTCTTCAACGCGCTTAAGATCACCGGCAAACCGATCGAGCAGCTGCGCGTGCTCGTGGTAGGCCTCGGCGCCGCCGGGGTAGCGGTGACCAAGATGATGCTCGCCTCCGGGATCACCCAGATCGTCGGCTGCGACCGCAAGGGAGCGGTCTCGACCAAGCGCGAGGACTACGAATCCGGCGAGATGAACGAGGCCAAGCGCTGGTACGCGGAGACGACCAACCCGGACGTGATCCAGGGCGATCCCGACGACGTAATCGAGGGCATGGACATCTTCGTCGGCCTCTCCGGTCCCGGGATCATCCAGCCCGAGTCGCTGGGCAAGATGAACGACGACGCGATCGTCTTCGCGATGGCCAACCCGACTCCCGAGGTGATGCCCGAGGAGGCGGCGCCCTACGTGCGGATCATGGCCACCGGGCGCTCGGACTTCCCCAACCAGATCAACAACGTGCTTGCCTTCCCCGGGATCTTCCGCGGCGCCCTCGACGCCGGCGCCCCCAGCATCACCGAGGAGATGAAGCTCGCCGCCGCCAAGGGGATCGCGTTGGCGGTCTCCGAGGAGGACCTGGCCGAGGACTACATCATCCCCAGCGTCTTCAACCGCGACGTGGCGCCGAAGGTCGCCGAATCGGTGGTCGAGGAGGCCAAGCGCGACGGCATCGCCCGGATCGACGAGGAGACCGGGACCTTTGCCACGGTGGAGGCGAGCTAGCCCTTGAAGGTCCTCGTCACCGGCGCCAGCGGCCTGATCGGCTCGGCGCTGTGTGACGCGCTGTTCGCCCGCGGCGACGACGTCGTCGGCCTCACCCGCGACACAGGCCGCGCCCGCATCGCCAACCCCCGCGTCACCTGGCACAAGTGGGACCCGACGCTGGAACGGCCCGACCCCGCGGCCTTCGAAGGGGTCGACGGCGTCGTCCACCTGCTCGGCGAGCCGATCGATCAGAAATGGACCGACGAGGCGAAGGAGCGGATCATGGAGAGCCGCCGCCAGGGGACCCACAACCTGGTGCAGACGATCGCCGCCCTCGAGACCCCACCGAAGGTCATGGTCAGCCAGTCGGGCGTCGGCCACTATGGCGACCGCGGTGACGAGGTCGTCGACGAGAGCGAGGGCCCCGGAACCAGCTTCGACGCGCAGGTGACGGTGGCCTGGGAGGCGGCGGCGCACGAGCTCGACTCCAGCGACGTCCGCCTCGTCGTCGTCCGCACCGGCCAGGTCCTGGCCCGCGGCGGCGGCATGCTGAGGGAGATGCTGCCGCCCTTCAAGCTCGGCGTCGGCGGACCGCTCGCGGGCGGCGACCAGTACATCTCCTGGATCCACATCGACGACGAGATCGGGATCCTGCTCTGGGCATTGGACAACGAGAACGTCAACGGCACCGTCAACGCCAGCGCCCCGAACCCGGCGACCAACAAGGACTTCTCCAAGGCGCTGGGCCGGGCCCTCAACCGCCCCGCCGTGATGCCGGTCCCGGGCCTCGTCCTCGACCTCAAATTCGGCAAGGAGTTCGGCCAGGTCCTCCGCGGCGGCCAGCGGGCGGTCCCGAAACGGACCGAAGAACTGGGCTACTCGTTCAAGTACCCCGACCTCGACGAGGCCCTGAAGAGCGTCGTCTAGCCGGCGGCAGCTTTCGCGGGCTCGGGCTCGCGCGCCAGCACGTCGGCGGGACCCTCGATCCAGATCCGCACGTTGTCCCCCGGGTGCCAGGCCGGGAAGCCGAGGCGCCGAACCTTGACGATGCTGCCCGAGGGCAGCCGCAGTTCGACCAGCTGGTCGTGGCCGAAGAAGCTGCGGGAGACGACGGTTGCCTTCTGGCTGCGGCGGTCGGGAGGCTCGATCGTCCCGATCGCCAGCGACTCCGGACGCACCAGGACGTCGACCTCGCCGCTGTGGCCCTCGCGATTTGGGAGCTGGCCGAGCTCGCACTCGATCTTCCCGTCCGTCACCTTCCCCGGTAGGACCTCGATCTCGCCGAGGAAGCCCGCGACCCAGCGGGTGGACGGACGCGAGTAGACGTCCTCGGGCGTGCCGACCTGCTCGACCTTGCCCTCGTTGACGACGGCGACGACGTCGGCGACGCTGAGCGCCTCCTCCTGGTCGTGGGTGACGAAGACCGAGGTCAGCTTCTGCTCGGCGAGGATCTCGCGGACCTCTTCGCGGACACGCGCACGCAGGCCGGCGTCGAGGTTGGAGAAGGGCTCGTCGAGGAGCAGCGCCCGCGGCTCGGCAACCAGCGCCCGCGCCAGTGCCACCCGCTGCTGCTGACCGCCGGAGAGCTCGTGTGGGTTGCGCTTGCCGAGGCCGCCGAGGCCGACCGTCTCCAGCGCCCGCTCGACCTTGGCGCCGTCGGGGCGACGCCCGAGCGCGTAACCGACGTTGGCGGCGACGTCCATGTGCGGGAAGAGGGCGTAGTCCTGGAAGACCATGCCGATCCGCCGCCGCTCCGCCGGTACCGAGCGGCCGCTGCCGCTGACCTCCTCGCCGCCGATCTCGATCGTGCCGGCGTCGGGCTGCTCGAGCCCGGCGATCAGCCGCAGCGTCGTCGTCTTGCCGCAGCCGCTGGGACCGAGCAGAGCGCAGATCGCGCCCTCGGGGACGTCGAGGTCAAGGCCGTCGACGGCGACGACGTCGCCGAAGGCTTTGCGCAGGCCGCGCAGGCGCAGCCCGGGGGTGGAATTGGACTCTTCGTACTCCATGGGCAGAGGAATCCATAAGATTAGGGCAACCTAACTGCCTCCTCCATGATCTCCGTCACCCCGCAACAGAAGCGGCTGCTCGCCGCCCTGGTCGTCTTCGCCGCTTTGGTGCTGGCCGGCTGCGGCTTCAGCACCGAAGACAACGGCGGCGGCTCGAACGAGCCGGACACCGAAGGGATCACCCTCTACTCGGGTCGGATCCCCGCCGCGATCGGTCCCGCCGTCGACAGCTACGAGGCGCAGGCCGACCGCGACGTCCAGGTCCGCTTCGCCGAAACCGCCGACCTCGCCGCGACCCTGGTCGAGGAGGGCGACGCCTCCCCCGCCGACGTCTTCTTCGCCCAGGAGCCGGGGGCGATAGCCGCCGTCGCCGAAGCCGGGCTGCTGGCGAAGCTGCCGGAGGACATCCTCGACCAGGTGCCGGCGCGCTTCCGCGACCCGGAAGGTCGCTGGGTCGGCGTAACCGGCCGCGCCCGCGTGATCGCCTACAACCGCGAAGCCGTCTCCGAATCCGAACTGCCGCCATCGCCGTTCGGCCTCACCGACCCGAAGTGGAAGGACCGGGTCGGCTGGAGCCCCGCCTCCTCGAGCATGCAGGAGTACGTGACCGCGCTGCGGGCCAAGTACGGCGATGACCGGACCAAGCAGTGGCTCGAAGAAATGGTCGACAACGGCGCCGTCGCTTTCCCCGACAACGTGACGATCCGCGACGCCGTCGCCAAAGGCGAAATCGACGTCGGCCTGATCAACCATTACTACGTCGCCCAGGCGATCTCCGAAGAAGGTCCCGACTACCCCGTCGCCGTCTACTTCCCGCCCGGCGGGCTCGGTTCGCTGATGCTGCTGACCAGCGTCGGGGTGCTCGAATCTAGCGACCGCAAGCCCGAAGCGTTCGCGTTTGTCCGCTCGCTGCTCTCGCCGAAGTCGCAGCAGTTCTTCACCTCGAGCAGCAAGGAGTACCCGCTCGCGAAAGGTGTCGCCCCCGACCCCTCGCTGGACATGCCGATCGCGAAGATCCCCGTCTCCGACTCGAGCCTGGTCGACCTCAAGGAACTGCAGGGGACGATCGAACTGATGAAAGAAAGCGGAGCCCTCTAGTGGCCGCGGCGCGCCGGGCGCCGCTCGGCCTCCTCGCCGCCGGGGCGTTGATCGGCGCCGCCGCGGTCCTCCCCGCCGCCTACCTCCTCGTCGTCATCGCTGGCGACCTCTCGGCGGCGCTGGAAACCGCGCTCTCCTCGCGGGCGCTGGAAACGCTGCTGCGGACGGCGGCGCTGACCGCCGCGGTCGTTGTCTCCTCGGTGGCGATCGCACTGCCGATCGGCTGGCTGACGGTCCGCACCGACCTCCCGGCCCGCCGCCTCTGGGCGGTCCTCTGCACGCTGCCGCTGGTGATCCCGAGCTACGTCGGCGCCTACCTCCTGGTCGCGGCGCTGGGGCCAAACGGGATGCTGCAGGAAGCGCTCGGGGTCGACCGCCTGCCCTCGATCTACGGCTTCACCGGCGCCTGGCTGGTCCTGACGCTCTTCACCTACCCGCTGGTCCTGATCCCGCTGCGGGCGACGCTGCGCCGGATCGACCCGCAGCTGGAGGACGCGGCGCGGGCGATGGGACGCGGCCCGCTCGAGGTCTTCCGCACCGTGATCCTGCCCCAGCTCTGGCCCGTCCTCGCCGCCGGCTCGCTCCTCGTCGCCCTGTTCACGATCAGCGATTTCGGCGCCGTCTCGATCCTCCGCTTCGAGTCCTTCACCAGCGAGATCTACGTCGCCTACCAGTCGAGCTTCGACCGCGTCGCCGCCGCCGCCCTCGGCGCCGTCCTCGTCGTCTCGATGCTGGCCCTGCTGCTGGCGAGCTCGCGGGTGCGCGGGGCGCGGCGTGTCCACCGCCTCGGCCCCGGGACGCTGCGCCCGACTCAGCCCTACCGCCTCGGCCGCTGGCGCTGGCCGGCTCTCGCCTTCTGCTCGCTGATCGTGCTCATCGCCTTCATCCTTCCGGTCGGCGTCCTCGTCTACTGGGCTTCGAAGGGGATCTCCACCGGCAGCACCTCGCTGAACACGATCGCCGCGCTCGGCGGCAACTCGCTCTTGATCGCCGTCTGGGCGGCGGCGGTCGGGGCGATCGCGGCGCTGATCGTCGCCGCGCTGGCGGTGCGCTACCCGTCGCGGCTGACCCGGGTGATCGAGCGGCTCGCCCACGCCGGCTACGCGCTGCCCGGCATCCTCGTCGCCCTCGGCCTCGTCTTCTTCGCCACCCGGGCGGTGCCGGCGCTCTACCAGACGATCGCGCTGCTGGTCTTCGCGATGACGATCCACTACCTGCCGCTGGCGGTCGGCCCGATCGCCAGCTCGCTGGTCCAGCTTTCGCCACGAATCGAAGAGGCGGCGCGCGGGATGGGCCGCGGCCCGGCCGAGGTGTTCCGCACGATCACGATCCCGCTCGCCCGCGGCGGCATGATGGCCGGCGCCGCGCTCGTCTTCCTGCACGCGATGAAGGAGCTGACGGTGACGCTGATCCTCTCGCCGATCGGGTTCAAAACGCTGGCGACCGACATCTGGACCCAGACCACCTACGGCTTCTACGAGGCGAGCGCGATCCCGGCCCTGGTCCTGCTCGCGGTCGCCGCCGTCCCCGTCTACCTGCTGAGCGAGCAGGGCGCGGCCCCCTCCTGAGCAGGTGGCCCTGAGACCCCGCCCGGCGCTGGCGGTCGCGGCGGCGCTGGTCCTGGCCGCCGCCTCCCTCGCCCTCCCGTACCACCCCGTCTACGACCCCTGGGCCTGGCTCGTCTGGGGTCGGGAGCTCGTCCACGGCGGCTTCGAGACCGCAGCGGGGCCATCCTGGAAGCCCCTGCCGGTTCTCATCGACGCGCCGCTCTCGCTGCTCGGCGACGCGGCGCCGCAGGCGTGGCTGCTCGTCGCCCGCACCGGCTGGTTCAGCGCCGCGCTGCTGGCGGGCCTGCTGGCGGCGCGGCTGAGCGGCGAGAGGACGGGCCGCTGGCGCTGGGTCGCGGCGGCGATCGCGGCGGCCTCGGTGGCGCTGACCGCCGACTCCTTCACGCCACCGCTGCGCCAGTTCACCGGCGGCCTCTCAGAGCCGCTGCTGGTGGCGCTGGTCCTGGGAGCGATCTGGGCGGCACTGGACGAGCGTCGGGGTTGGGTGCTGGGACTCGGCACCGCGGCGGCGCTGCTGCGCCCCGAAGTCTGGCCCTTCCTCGCCCTCTGGGCATACTTCGCGAGCCGCGACCGGCCACGCCTGCGAGCCGCCGCGATCGCCTGCGCGATCCTCATTCCCCTCGCCTGGTTCGTCCCCGACATCCTCGGCGCCGGCACCCCGCTGGAGGGAGGCGAAACCGCCCGCGCCGGCGGCATCGAGCCGCTCGACGGGCTCGAGGTCCTAGGACGAGCGCTCGTCGCCCCGCTTCTCCCCTGCTGGGTTGGCCTTGCCGCTTTGTTTGGATTGGGGCGTAACCCCGATCGCAATCTGAAGATCCTCCTGGCAGGCGCCGCCGCGTGGATCCTCCTCGTTGCGCTCATGGCGATCGTCGGCTTCGCCGGCCTCCCCCGCTTCCTCGCCCCGGCCACCGCGGTCATCGCCGTCCTCGGCAGCGCCGGGATAGCTCGCATCGCGGCAGACGACTCGACCCGACGAATCTTCCTCGTAGCCCTCTTCATCCTCACTGTTGTGAACGTCAGCCCGCGGGTGGCGCAGATCCCCGGGGACGTCCGCGTCGTCGAGCGTCAAACCAGATCCCTCGACCACCTCTCCGACCTCGTCGAGGAGACCGGCGACGCGCGGCTGCTCGCCTGTCAGGGCTACGTACGGATGACGCGGGTGCGCGAGCAGACGGCGCTCGCCTGGCAGCTCGATGAGCCGATCTCCTCGGTGGCGATCCGGCGGCGCCCTCATTTCGGCGTCGCCCTCTCGACCAAACCGCTTCCGGGAGGGGACGTGATCGCCCACGCCGGAAGCTGGCGCGCGACCCGTTTCCCCTGTCCTACTCGCTGACCTCCGCAAGCGGCCGCCCCATCGCCGGCGTCTCCGGCGCCACCCGATAAGGCTGCTCAGCCGCCTCCTCGCGCTCGTGGTAGACGCTGTCCGCGTTGACTGCCCAGACGTCATGCCCGGCGCCGTCGCAGAGGTTCTCGACCGCCCGCATCGCCGTCAGCATCGAGTGATCGGAGTTGTTGTATCTGTGGAGTCCGTTTCGCCCGATCTGCTGCAGGTTCGAGAAACCGTCGAGCCAGCCGCGGATCCGCGCGACCCTCCCGGCGTACTCGGCGTCGTAGACGGGGTAGGCCTTGGGGACCCGGACCACGTGGCCGCCCGCCATCCGCTCCCGATCGACCAGTCCAAGCGCCGCCACCTCGTCGCGGCCGAGCGCCACCAGCTCCTCGTCACTTGCCGACCAGAGCTCGTCGCCTTCGAAGCAGAAGTACTCGAGGCCAAGGCAGGAGCGGCCGGGGTCCGGGGTCATCCAGGGGCTCCAGGCGCGGAAGTTCTGGATCCGCCCGACCCGCGCCCGCGGGTCATGGACGTAGACCCAGTTGTCGGGGAAGGGCGGCTCGCCGTCGATCGGCAGGGCAACGGTGAGAAAGTCGCGGTAGCGAAGGCCGGTGGCCGCTTCGGTGACCGCGGGCGGCGGAGCCGGCTCGGCGACGCCAACGATCGTCCGCAGCGGGATCGAGGAGACCGCGGCGCTGACCTCGACCCGCTCGCCGCCGGCGCGAACCGCAGTTAGGAGCCCCTCCTCGTGCTCGAGCTCTTCGACCGGGGCGCCGAGGCGGATCTCGCCGCCGTCCCGCTCGATCCGCCGCGCCATCTCCTCCCACATCTGCCCCGGCCCCAACCGCGGGTAGCGGAACTCCTCGATCAGGCTTTTCGGCGGCTCTCCGCCACCCGGCAGCGCGGCCCGCAGCGCCGAGCCGACCGAGAGGTCGGAGATCCGCTGCGCGGCCCACTCGGCGCGGAGCTCATCCGTGCCGACCCCCCAGACCTTTTCGGTGTACGTCTTGAAGAAGAGCTCGAACAGGCGACGGCCGAAGCGTGAGGTGACCCAGTCCTCGTAGGTCTCCTCCGCCCCCCGCCGCCGCAGCCGGGCGCGGGCGTAGGAGCCGAGACTGCGGAGCAGCTCCAGCGGCCCGACCTTGGCGAAGACGTCGGCCGGCCGCAGCGGGTACTCGATGAAGCGCCCGCGCCAGAAGATCCGCGAGAGGCGCGGCCGCACCAGCAGCTCCGGACCCAGCAGCTCGGTCCAGAGCTTTTCCACCTCGGCGCTCTTGGTGAAGAAGCGGTGGCCGCCGAGGTCGAAGCGGTAGCCGTCGCGGACGACGGTGCGGGCGAGGCCGCCCACCTGATCGTCGGCCTCGAAGACGATTACCGGCACGTTCCGCTGGGTCAGCCGGTAGGCGGCGGTAAGCCCGGCGGGGCCGGCTCCGAGCACGGCAACCGGCGCGGAATCCGGTCTGGGGGCGGCGGCCGACATCGAGGAGCGAGATGCTATTAGGTATCCCTAATGCCAGCCTCCACCCCGGGCGCCGAGGACTCCGTCACGCGCTCCCTGACCCTCGCCGCGATCGTGCCGGCGACCGATGATCCGCCGAGCCTGAAGCGAGTCCGCGCGGCGCTCGAAGATGGGACGCGTAGGCCCGACCAGCTGATCATCCAGCGGGAGGGGCCCGCCGGACCTGCCGCCGCCCGGAACCGCGCCGCGGCCCAGAGCAAGGCCGACGTGCTCGTCTTCGTCGACTCCGACGTTGAGGTCCACGGTGACGCCTTGGAGCGAATCGAGCGGCGCTTCGGCGAGGACCCCGACCTGGCCGCCCTCTTCGGCGCCTACGATGACTCCCCGGCAGACCCCGGCCTTTCCTCCCGGTACCGCAACCTCCTGCACCACCACGTCCACGGCGGCGCCGCTGGTGATGCGGAGACCTTCTGGGCCGGTCTCGGTGCGATCCGGCGGGAGCGTTTCGAGGAGGCGGGTGGCTTTGACGCCGACCGCTACCCGCAGCCGAGCGTCGAGGACATCGAGCTGGGGATGCGGCTCCGCCGCCGCGGCGCCCGGATCGCCCTCGACCCGCAGGTTCGCGGCCGCCACCTCAAGCGCTGGACCCCGCTCAGCATCGCCCGCACCGACTTCGCCCGGCGTGGCATCCCCTGGACCAGACTGCTCCTGCAGGAGGGCAACGGCAGCACCGCTCTCAACCTCGGCTGGCGGCGGCGGGCGAGCGCGCTTGGGAGCGTTGGGTTGCTCGCCTCGCTCCTCGCGCGGCGGCCGCGGCTCGCAGTGGGGGCGCTGGCGGGGAACCTCGTCCTCGACCGCGACCTCTACGCACTGCTGCTCCGCCAGGGCGGGCCGCGGCTGCTGCTGGCAGGCATTCCCCTCCACCAGCTGCACCAGCTCTGCGCCGCCGCCTCGGTCCCGGCCGCGGTCGTCCTCCACGTGATCGACGGACGGCGCGACTGATGCGAATCGGAATCGCCGGCTGCGGGCGGATCGCGGAGCGCGGCTACGTGCCGGCGGCACTGGCGGCGGATGGGGTGACGATCGCCGGCTTCGCCGATCCCGACCCGGACCGGCTGGACCTATGCCGCCACCTCTGGGAGCAGGAAGGCGGTGGCCAGGCGAGTGCCTGCACCAACGCCGGCGAACTGCTGCAGAAGGAGCCGATCGACCTCCTCGTCGTCGCCGCACCGGCCTCCCACCACCTCGCCCTCGCAGAAGCGGCCGCGACCGCGGGAGTTCCATCGCTGGTCGAGAAGCCCCCCGCAAGAGACCTCGACGAAGCCCGAGCTCTAGCCGCACTCGACCCCACGCCGCTCCTCGCCTTCAACCGCCGCTTCCTCCAGGGCATCGAGCTGCGCGACTCGGTTCCGGCGGAGGGCTGGCTAGAGCTCGACCTCGAGCTGCATTTCCGCCGTGACGCCTGGGGTGCCCACGAAGCGCGCGACGAGGCTCTCCTCGACGCCGGCCTGCACCTGATCGACCTCGCCTGCTTCCTCACCGATTCAGCCCCCATCGCGGTGCGGCATGCGGAGATCGCACACGAGAGGGCGACCCTGGAGCTGGAGCTTGCCCGTGGGCGCGCCCGGATCAGCTGCGCGACCGACCGCGGTCATCGCGAGGTGATCAGCGTCCGTGACCGCTCGGGCAGGACCTTGGGACGCGCGACCTGGGGCGGCATTCAGGCCCGCCTTGGTGGCCTCCTCGGCAAACCAGACCCCCTCGTCCTCTCCCTTCAGCGTCAGCTGCAAGCGTTGCGCGCCCAAGCCCCCACTACCTCACTTGCCACCGCCGCCGACGGGATCGCGGCTATGTCGGTCGTCGAGGCCGCCCACCGATCGGCGGAACTCGGCGGCGCCGAGGTCACGGTCGCGCCAACCGAGGCCCCCGCGTGATCGCCGTCATCCAGTTCGACGCCGCCAGCGCCCGCCTCCTGGAGCGGCTCGGGGGCGAAGGCCGCCTGCCGAACCTGGACGCCCTGCGAGCGCGGGGAACCCGTCTCGACCTGGAGACCCCCGCCGAACATTTCCCCGCCAGCGCCTACCAGGACCTCTACCGTGGGGTCGAAGTCGGCGACCACGGGCTCTTCTATCCCTTCCAGTGGGCCGGCGACGACCAGCGGGTGCGCCTGGCCGGGACCTTCGAGGCGCCGCCGCCGATCTGGGACCTGCTCGGCCGCGCCGGCCGCAGCACCCTTGCGATCGACCCCTACGAGTGCCACCGGCCTGAAGAGGCGCAGGGCGAGCTCTTCGACGGCTGGGGAATGCGGGAGCGAGTGGTGCTCGAGCGCTGGTCTGTTCCCGACAGAGCGGACCGCGGCCCGCGTCGCCGCCACGGCCGTCCTCCCGACGTCACCGAGGTCTTCGGCGCGCAGACCCCGCACGAGCTGCGGCAGCTGCGCGAGCGCTTCCTGACCGCGCCGGCGCGCGTCGCCGACCTCGCGATCGAGCGCCTTCGCGCGCGCGAGTTCGACCTCGCCTGGATCGTCTTCGCCGCCCCCCACCTCGCCGGCCACAGGCTCTGGGGAGACAGCGCCCTCGCCGAGATCTACGAGGAGGTCGACACCCAGCTCGGCCGCGTCCTCGAGGCGCTGCCCGACGACTGCGACGTGATCGCCTGCTCGGTCCTCGGCATGGACGAGAACACGAGCCGAGCCGACCTCCTGCCGGAGATGCTGAGCGCCGTCCTCTCGGACCAGCGGCGGGAGAGCGAGGACTCCGACTCGGGGGCGATATGGCGGCTTCGGGGCGCGCTCTCCGGCCGCGTGCGGGCTCGGATCGCGGCGGCGATGCCGGATCGCATGGCCCTGGAGCTGACGGCGCGGCTGGAGCTGCGCGGGGTCAACTGGAGCTCGACGCGCGCATTCGCCCATCCGGCCGACAACCAGGGCTACATCCGCTTCAACCGCACCGGGCGCGAGCGCGACGGGATCGTCGGCGTCAGCGAGGCAGAGGAGCTGGCGGCGCAGATCCGCGAGGGCCTGCTCGATTTCCGCGATCCCGACGGACAGCCGGCGGTGGTCGCAGTCGACGCGGTCAGCGAGCGCTGGCACGGCGGCGCCGCCGATCGCCTGCCCGACCTCGTCGTCCGCTGGCGCCCCACTTCCTCCGTCGCCCTCGACGCGGTCCACTCCCCCAACTTCGGCACCGTGCGCCGCCACGGCTTCGGCAGCGGCCGCACCGGCAACCACACCGACGGCGACGCCTGGGCGATCCTCGCCCCCAGCAGCGCCCGCGTCCGTGACTTGGGGCGGCCAGCGAGGATCAGCGACATCACCGCAACGGTGGCCGCCCTCCACCACGTCCCGCTCGATGGCCTCAGCGGCGAGCCGCTCCTCGAGCGCTGAAGCAGCGAGTCTGTCTCAGTCCTCCGTATAGGGGGACTGAGACAGACTCGCGAAGGCGAGGCCGGCCAAGGTGGCCGCTTGGGCGGCGCAGACGAGGAGGCCGGGGGCGAAGCCGGTGCGGAATCCGGCGCGGATCAGGCCGAGGTAGAAGGCGGCGGAGCCGGGCTTGCGGCCCGCGGCCGCTTTTCGATACAGGGCGGCGCCTTGCCCGTAGCGGTACTGCTGGCGGAGGAAGCTCCCGATCCTCATTCCGGTTTGGTGCGCGACGGTGGCGCCTGCGATGAATCGAGGCGCTGCACCTACTCTCGCCGCTCGCTCCCCCCAATCCCGATCCTCGCCCGCGGCCGCGGGGAACGACTCGTCGAAGGGAAGCCGTTCGAGCAACGACCGCCTGGCCGCCAAGTTGGCGGTGACGGCAAATCCCGGCGAAGCGGTCCCGGGCGCCGCCCCCCTCACCTGCAGGTAGTTGACGATCGCCTCCCAGGCCTTGTCCGCTGCGGTGACTCCCTCCCCCATCCGAACCGACCCGGTGGTGGCCTCAACCTCTCCGGCCAACACCGGCCCCACCAGCGCCTCGGCCCACCCCGGCTCCGGCTCGCAATCGTCATCGGTGAAACACACAACCTCCCCTGTCGCCCGCCGCACCCCCTCGTTGCGCGCCCAGGCCGGCCCGCGCCCCTCGACGTCCTCGACAACCACCACTTCCACCGGAACCGACTGCCCCTCAAGCGCCGCCCGGCACTGCTCCAGCGCCTCCGGCCGCCCCCGCGTCGGCACCACCACAGAGACCCGCGTCATCACCCCTCCGCGTCGAACACGGCCTGTCGCGGCTCGGATTCATCGCCTGCGGCGATCGCGGCTCTCACCGCCGACACCGCTTCGCGTCCTGACATCCCTCCCAGCTCGGCGATTTCCGCCGCCGCGACGATCGGCCGCGACTGGCGCCGCGCCTCGGGGTCGGGCTCACCGACGTAGGCGACCGCGGTCGAGTCCTCGGTCGCGCGCCGCGCATTCGCACCGACCTGCGCCAGCGTCCAGGCCCTGTCCCCCTCCGACGTGTCGAGACAGACCACCCGCAGCCGCAGCTCCTCGCCATCACCGCCCTGCCCCGCCTGCTCGCGCGCTTCGTCGCACAGTCGCCGCCCCGCCGCCGCTTCCGCCCCTCGCAGCGGCGCGCTGACGTAGACCGTCACCGTCGCCCCTCCCGCGGCGCCCTCTTCGCCGCAGCCGCTCGCAAGGACGATCAGCAGGGCCAGGACCGGGACGACCAGGAGGCGCGACATGGACGTCGATCCTAGCCCTCCTAAACTCGTCGGATGCGCATCGGTGTCCTGACCGCAGGAGGAGACTGTCCCGGCCTCAACGCCGCGATCCGCGCCGTCGCCCGCTCGGCAATACAGCAGGGCGACGAGGCGATCGGGATCCGCCGCGGCTACCAGGGGCTCGCCGAGGACGACTACGTGCCGCTGGACATGCTCAAGGTCTCCGGGATCCTCCACCAGGGCGGGACGATCCTCAGCACCTCGAGCTTCGAGCCGATCCGCGAGGGCGCGGTCGAGAAGGTCGCCGCCGCCTTCGAGGATCAGCGGCTCGACGCGGTCGTCGCGATCGGCGGCGAGCACACGATGGAGATCACCCGCCAGCTTCACAGCGACCACGGCCTGCCGCTGGTCGGCGTCCCGAAGACGATCGACAACGACGTCGGCGGCACCGACTTCACCTTCGGCTTCGACACCGCGGTGCAGATCGTCACCGACGCGATCGACCGCCTCCACACCACCGCCCAGTCGCACGACCGGATCATGGTCGTCGAGGTGATGGGCCGGAACACCGGCTGGATCGCCGCCTACGCCGGCCTCGCCGGCGGTGCCGACTGCATCGTCATCCCCGAGCAGATCACCACCGTCGAGGAAATCTGCCGCGACGTCACCCGCCGCCACGACCGCGGCAAGGACTTCTCGATCATCGTCGTCGCCGAGGGCGCCAAGCTCGCCTTCGCGGACGGCGAAGAGCGGCTGATCCAGCCGGTCAAGGAGAGCGACGAATACGGCTACCCGCGCCTCGGCGGGATCGGCGCCGCGCTGGCGAGCGAGCTCGAGGAGCTGACCGGCTACGAGACGCGTGTAACCGTGCTCGGCCACGTCCAGCGCGGCGGCACCCCTACCTCGACCGATCGCGTCCTCGCCTCCCTCTACGGCGCCCAGGCCTACGAGCTCGCAAAAGCCGGCGAATTCGGGCGGATGGCGGCGGTCCACGGCCGCTCGATGACCTCGGTGCCGTTGGAGGAGGCGGTCAAGGTCAAGGAGGTCGACCTCGGGGTGCTGGAGATAGCCAAACGGTTCTTTACGTGAGAGGCTGGGCGCCATGAACGACTCACCCGATTTCAAGGCAGCGACCGGTGTGCAGCAGACGATGTGGGCGAAAGGCGACTTCGCCGAAGTGGCCCACCTCGTCGTCCCCGTCTCCGAGACCCTCGCAGCGGCCCTGCAGCTGATCCCCGACGAGCGGGTTCTCGACGTCGCCTGCGGAAGCGGCAACGGTGCCATCGCCGCGGCGCGCCGCACCTGGTGCAGGACGACCGGTGCCGACTTCGTGCCGGCGCTGCTCGAGAGCGGACGCGAACGGGCGGCCGCCGAGCGGCTCGACGTCGATTTCGTCGAGGCCGACGCGCAGCACCTGCCCTTCGACGACGGCAGCTTCGACGTGACGATGTCGATCTTCGGCGTCATGTTCGCCCCTGACCACCAGCAGGCAGCCGGCGAGCTGCTGCGCGTGACCAAGCCCGGCGGGCGGATCGGGGTCGCCAGCTGGTGCCCGGACGGCGGCCTGCAGGACTTCTTCGCGGCGATCGTCAAGCACACCGGCGGTCCGCCGCCCGGGGCGGTTCCCCCGGTCCTCTGGGGGGACGAGGCGCACGTGCGGGAGCTGTTCGGCGACTCGGTCTCCGACCTGCGCGCCGAACGACTGAAGTCGCGGCAGGCCTTCCGCTCTGCCGAGCACTACATCGAGTTCTTCCGCGACTACTTCGGGCCGATCAAGACCGCCTTCGAGGCCGTCGGGCCGGAGGGCGAGCAGGAGCTCACCACCGACCTCGAAAGCGTCCTCGAGAACCTCAGCACGGGCGGCGACAAGGCCCTCGTAGTCGAGCCCGAATACCTGCAGGTTCTGGCGACGCGCGCCTAGCGCAGCTCGGAATTCGACATCGTCGACTGCAACGTGCGGATCGCTGCGCCGATCAGGAGGACGCCGAAGAAGATCATGCCGGCGACGCCGCCGCCCTGTCCGAAGGCTGCGTAGCCGATCACCATCGCGGCGATCGCCAAGAAGAGAGTTACGACCATGCCCATATCGCGGCGCATCCTATTGGATCGACCCGGCGCCGAGCGCGTCGCGGGTCTCCGCCAGGAATGAGCCGACCGCATCGGCAGCACCCTGCGGCGATCCGCCCTCGCCGGCTGCGCGGACGAGGCGGCTGCCGATGATCACGCCGTTGGCGATCTCCCCCACCTGCGCCGCCTGCTCGGGGGTGCCGATCCCGAATCCCACGGCCACCGGCGTCGCCGCCTCGGCCTTCGTCGCCGCGACCAGCTCGGCCAGCGCCGCCGGGATCTCGGTCCGCTCGCCGGTGGTTCCGACGGTGGAGACGACGTAGACGAACCCCCGCGCCGCCTCGCAGATCTGCCGCCGCCGCTCGGCCGGCGTCGTCGGCGCCAGCAGCGGCACCAGCGACAACCCCTCGGCCGCAAACGCCTCCCGCACCTCCCCGGCCTCGTCAAGCGGCAGATCAGGGACGATCACCCCGGCGGCACCGGCGGCCCGCGCCATCTCCGCGAATTTCCCCGAGCCGCCATGCGCAAGAACCATGTTCGCGTAGGCCATGAAGACGACCGGGACGCGATCGGCAACCGCCTCACAGACCTCGAAAGCGGTCCGCAGGGTGGCGCCCGCGTTCAGCGCCTTCGTCGCCGCCGCGTGGATCGTTGGCCCATCGGCGAGCGGATCCGAAAACGGAACCCCGAGCTCGATCAGGTCGGCGCCCGCGTCGGCGTAGGCATTGGCGACGGCCAGCCCGGTCTCCCGATCGGGATACCCGGCCATCATGTAGGGCATCAACGCCGCCCTGCCTTCATTCGCGGCCGCCTCGAAGGCCGCCGCGATCCGCTCCTCGCCGCTCATATGAGCTCGCTCGGGGGTTTCAGCCGGGCCGTCGCCTCCGCCATGTCCTTGTCGCCGCGCCCCGAGAGACAGAGTACGTCGAAACCATCCCCCTCCAGCGCGTTCTCCATCAGCCAGGCGATCGCGTGCGATGACTCCAGCGCCGGGATGATCCCCTCCAGCCGCGAGAGCTCCTGGAACGCCGCCAAGGCCTGCTCGTCGGTGATCGCGACGTAACTGGCCCGGCCGCTGTCGCGCAGTTGCGCGTGCTCGGGCCCGACGCCGGGGTAGTCAAGCCCGGCGGAGATCGAGTGCGCCTCGAGGATCTGCCCCTCCTCGTCGGCGATCACCGAGGAAAGCGAGCCGTGGAGGACGCCTTTGACGCCACCCTGGAGGGAAGCGCCGTGGCGCTGGGTGTCGAGGCCCTCGCCCGCCGCCTCGACGCCGACCAGCCCGACCTCGGCGTCGTCGATGAAGGGGGTGAAGATGCCGATCGCGTTGGAGCCGCCGCCGACGCAGGCGATCACCCGGCGCGGCAGCGAGCCCTCGGCCGCCAGCGCCTGCTCGCGCGCCTCTTCGCCGATCACCCGCTGCAGGTCGCGGACCAGCGCCGGGTAGGGCGCCGGGCCGACAGCAGAGCCGATCACGTAATGGGTGGTGGCCGCGTTGGCGACCCAGTCTCGGATCGCGGCGCTGACCGCCTCCTTCAGCGTGCGGGCGCCGGCGTCAACCGGGGAAACCTCGGCCCCGAGCAGTTTCATCCGCTCGACGTTCGGCGCCTGGCGACGGATGTCCTCGGTGCCCATGTAGACGACGCACTCGAGCCCGAGCAGGGCGCAGGCGGTTGCGGTCGCAACGCCGTGCTGACCGGCGCCGGTCTCGGCGATCACCCGCGGCTTGCCCATCCGCGCCGCCAGCAGAGCCTGGCCAACCGCGTTGTTGATCTTGTGGGCGCCGGTGTGGGCGAGGTCCTCACGCTTCAGGTAGACCCGCGAGCCGACCCGCTCGGAGAGCCGCTCGGCCAGGTAAAGCGGCGTCGGCCGGCCGATGAAGTCGCGCCGCAGCTGCTCGAGCCGCTCGATGAACTCGGCGTCCTCGCGCGCCTCGGCCCAGGCGGCGGTGAGCTCGTCCAGAGCCGGGATCAGGGTCTCGGGCACGTAGCGGCCCCCGTAGGGGCCGAATCTCTGCTCGATCGCGCTCATGCCGCTTTGGCGCCGACCGAGTTCGCGGCCTCGAAGAAGGCCAACATCGCCGCGTGGTCCTTGCGTCCGGGCTCGAGCTCGACGCCGCTGGCGACGTCGACCGCGAAGGGACGGGTGACGGCGATCGCCTCGGCGACGTTCTCCGGGCGCAGGCCGCCGGCGAGGATCGCCGGCACCTCGGAGCGGTGGTTGCGCAGCAGCTCCCAGTCGAAGCTCTCGCCGGTGCCGCCCCAGGCGCCCTTCGCCCGGCGGTCGAAGAGGTGGAAATCGGTCCGGAACGCCTCGGCACCGTGGACGTCGGCGGCGCTGGCGACGTGGATCGCCTTCGCCACTTTCACGCCCGTCCGCCGCTTCACCTCAGCGCAGAAGGAAGACCCCTCGTTGCCGTTCAGCTGCACCATCGTCAGCCCCTCGTCCTCGACCGCCCGCGCTACCTCGTCGAGGGTCGGGTTGACGAACACGCCGACAACCTCGCACTTGCGCCGGAAGGCAGCCGCGATCTGTGCCGCCACGGCGGGGTCGACGTTCCGCGGCGAGCCGTGGAAGTGGATCAGCCCGATCGCCCACGCACCCAGGCGCACGCCCTCGGCCGCGTCGTCGAGATTGGTTATGCCGCAGAACTTCACCCGCACAACCAGAGCGTACGTGAAGGGCGGGTCCGATCTCCGGACCCGCCCACTGATTCGCAACTATTCGGAGCTGTTGGGCTGGTTGCCCAAGGTGACGTCGGCGGTCTTCTCCTGACCGTCGCGGAGGAGGGTTAGTTGAAGTTCGTCTCCAGGCTTGTGGCCCTGGATGATTTCGACGAGTTCGTCCATCGTCTTCAGCTTCTTGCCGTCGACTTCGGTGATGATGTCGCCGCCGAGCCGGACTTCTTCGCCGTTGATCTGCGCTTCGGTGCCGCCGGCTTCGATCCCGGCCTTGTCGGCGGGACCGTCCTTGACCACCGACTGGACGATCACGCCTTCGTCGACCGGCAGGTTCAGCGCCTTCGCCAGTTCCGAGGTGATCGTGCCGCCGCTGATGCCGATGAAGGCGTGTTCGACTTCGCCCTTCGTCTTCAGCTGCTCGATCTCGGCGCGGACGGTGTCGATCGGAATCGCGAAGCCGATGCCGACGTTGCCGTTGCCGCCGCCCCCGGTGGCGATCTGGGCGTTGATCCCGATCACAGCGCCTTCGGCGTTGATCAGCGGCCCGCCCGAGTTGCCGGGGTTGATCGCGGCGTCGGTCTGGATCACGTGGGAGATAGAGAAGCCGTTGGGCGCCTGGATGTTGCGCTGCAACGCCGAGACGATGCCGCTGGTGACGGTGCGGTCGAGGCCGAACGGGTTGCCGATCGCGACAACCGGGTCGCCGACTTCCATCTCGGCGGAGCGGCCCAGCGTCAGCGGGTGGAAAGCGCTCTTCGGCGCGTCGACCTTGAGCAGGGCGACGTCGGTGCCGGGGTCGGCTCCGACCACCTCGGCGTCGTAGGTCGTTTCGGAGTCGCCGAGTTTGACCGTCACCTTGCTCGCGCCTTCGATCACGTGGTTGTTGGTCAACACATGGCCTTCGTCGTCGATCACGAAACCCGAGCCGGTGGCGCTGCCGCCGCCTTCGGGTTCGACTTCACCAAAGGGGTTGAAGCTTTCGGTTTCCGGCCCTTCGATCTGGGATTCGATGAAGGCGACCCCGTCGCCGTCGGCCTTGTAGATCTGGTTGACGATGTTGGTGTCGCCGTCGTCCGATCTGTCCTTCACCGGCGCCGTCAGCGGCGCGGCGACGGTAGTCGTCGAACCCCCGTCGGACTCGATCCAGCCCGCCGCGATCGCGATCCAGCCGAAGACGGCGACGACGAGGCCGCCGAGCAGGGCGGAGAAGAACGGGCTGCGGAAGTTCTGCTTGAGCTTGGACATGGCAGAGAGGATGCCGGAGGGAGGTGTCCGGTCCCTAAGCGCTCTTCAAATTTTTTCTAAATTCGCCGGTGGCGCCGGGGGCTAGACGAGATGTTCGCGGGTTCCCTCTTCGCCCCCGGTCAGCTCCCTGACCTTGGCCTCGGGGTCGGCAACCATCATCAGGGCACCGCCGATCAGAACGGCGTCGACGCCGACCCGGTCGAGCTCCTCCAGCTCCTCGCGCCCGGAGATCCCGGACTCGGCGACCACCGTCTTGCCGGCGGGGACACTCGGCATCAGCTCGTAGGTGGTGCCGATGTCGACGCTCATGTCATCGAGGTTGCGGTTATTGATCCCGATCACGTCGGCGCCTGCCTCCAGCGCCCGCTCCAGCTCCCCCTCGTCGTGGACCTCGACCAGGATGTCGAGGTCGATCCTGCGAGCCTCCTGGTGCAGCGAGCGCAGATCCTCGTCGCCGAGGGCGGCGACGATCAGGAGGACGGCGTCGGCGCCGTACACCGCCGCCTCGTAGAGCTGGTAGGGGTCGACGATGAAGTCCTTGCGGAGGATCGGCAGGTCGCAGGCGGCGCGGGCGGCACGCAGGTCGGTCAGCGAGCCGCCGAAGTGGGGCTCGTCGGTGAGCACCGAAAGCGCCGCGGCACCGCCGCGCTCGTAGGCGTCGACCTGCGCCGCCACGTCGATTTCCGCCGGCGCCAGTTGGCCGGCGCTGGGCGAGCGGCGCTTGAACTCGGCGATCAGCGAGATGCCCGGGCGGACGAGCGCCTCGCTGAAGGGGCGGTCCTCGCCGCGGGCGGAGAGGCGCGACTCGAGCTCGCCCTGCGAGACCTCGGCGCGGCGTTCCCGGACCCCCTCCCGGGCCCCTGCGATCAGCTGGTCCATCATTCCCACTTGAGCTCCGGAAGCCTAGATGACTACTACCCGGCGGGGGCGACGGTGGCCGCCTGCAAGCGCTCCAGCACCTTCGCCGCCGCGCCGGAGTCGATCGCCTCCGCGGCTTTGCCGACCCCCTCCTCGAGGTCGGCGGCGAGGCCGCCGACGTAGAGCGCCGCGGCGGCATTGAGGAGGACGAGGTCGCGGTGCGGGCCGGGCTCGCCGGCCAGGATCGCCCGGCTGACGGCCGCGTTCTCCTCCGGCGTCCCTCCCGCCACCCGGTCGAGCTCCGCCGGCGCGAGGCCGAACTGGCCGGGCTCGACGAACCACTCCGAGGTGCGGCCGTCGGCGACCTCGATCACGCGGGTGCGGGCAGCCAGCGAGAGCTCGTCGAGGCCGTCCTCGGCTGAGACGACCAGCGCCCGCTCGCTGCCGAGGCCGAGCAGCGCCTCGGCGATCGTCTCCTGGTAGCGGCGGTCGGCGACCCCGAGGAGTTGCCGGTTGGCGCCTGCCGGATTGGTCAGCGGGCCGAGGAAGTTGAAGATCGTCCGCACCCCGAGTGCTTTGCGCGCCGACATCACGTGCTTCATCGCCGCGTGGTGCTTGGGGGCGAACATGAAGCCGAAGCCAACCTCGTCGATGCAGCGGCCGACCTGTTCGGGCTCGATCTCGATGTTGACCCCGAGCGCCTCGAGGAGGTCGGCCGAGCCGCACCTGCTGGTGTTGGAGCGGTTGCCGTGCTTGGCGACGGCGCAGCCGGCGCCGGCTGCGACCAGGGCCGCCGTGGTCGAGACGTTGAAGGTCGAGGGACCGCCGCCGGTGCCGCAGGTGTCGACCAGGTCGTCGCGGTTGGTGGGGACCGGCGCCGCCAGGCCGCGCATCGTCCGCGCCAGGCCGACCAGCTCGGGAACCGTCTCCCCCTTTGCCCGCAGCGCGATCAGGAAGGCGCCGGTCTGGACCGGATCGGTCCTTCCCTCCATGATCTCGCTGAGGACAGCCGACGCGTGGTCGGCGGTGAGATGGTCGCCCGCGCAGACCGCGTCGATCGCGCGGCTGACTACGTCATTCGGCATCGGTCGGCCCCTCGGCGATGAAGTTGGCGAGGAGGTGCTTGCCCTGCGGGGTCAGCACCGACTCGGGGTGGAACTGGACCCCCTCCACCGGCAGCGTCCTGTGGCGCGCCCCCATCACGACCTCATCGAGGCTGGCGGTCAGCTCCAGGTCGGCGGGGAGCTCGGGGTCGGCGACGAGCGAGTGGTAGCGGCCGGCCACCATCGGGCTCGGCAGCCCGGCGTAGATCGCCTTGCCGTCGTGCGTAACCTCGCCGTCCTTGCCGTGGATCGGCTCCCCCTGGACGACGCGGCCGCCGAAGACCTCGACCATCGCCTGGTGCCCGAGGCAGACGCCCAGTACCGGGGTGCCCGCCTCGCCGAAGGCCTTGATCGCCTCGCCGGAGATCCCCGCCTCAGCCGGCGTGCAGGGACCGGGCGAGACGACGAGGCGGTCGGGCTGGCGCTCGAGCAGCTCCGCGACCGTCGCCTTGTCGTTGCGCACGACTTCGACCTCCGCCCCGAGCTCGCCCAGATACTGGACGAGGTTGTAGGTGAAAGAGTCGTAGTTGTCGATGACCAGGAGGCGCATCCGGCTCAGGTCCAGTCCGGCTGTTCGCAGGCGACCTCGACCGCGCGGAAGACGGCGCGGGCCTTGTTGACCGACTCGGTGTACTCGTAGCTCGGCTTCGCGTCGGCGACGGTGCCGCCGCCGGCCTGCACGTGCAGCTGTCCGTCCTTGACGACGACGGTGCGGATATGGATCGCGGTGTCGAGGTCGCCGTCCCAGGAGAGGTAGCCGACGGCGCCGCCGTAGCCGCCCCGCTTGATCGGCTCGAGCTCGTCGATGATCTGCATCGCCCGCACCTTCGGGGCGCCGGAGAGCGTGCCCGCGGGGAGCGCCGAGCGCAGCACGTCCATCGCGCTGACCCCGTCTTTGAGCTTGCCGGAGACCTGGCTGACGATGTGGAGGACGTGCGAGTAGGTCTCGACCACCATCAGCTCGTCGACCCCGACGCTGCCGTACTCGCAGACGCGGCCGAGGTCATTGCGGCCGAGGTCGACCAGCATCACGTGCTCGGCCCGCTCCTTCGGGTCGTTGATCAGGCGCTCGGCGAAGCGGCGGTCCTCGTCCTCGTTGCCGCCGCGGGGCGAGGTGCCGGCGATCGGGCGCGCCTCGACCCGGTCGCCGATGACCTTGACCAGCGGCTCGGGCGAGGCACCGGCGATCTGGAAGTCGCCGAACTCGAGGAAGTACATGTACGGGGAGGGGTTGACGGCGCGGAGACCGCGGTAGACGGAGAACGCCTCGACCGGGGCCGGGGCCGAGAAGCGCTGCGAGGGGACGACCTGGAAGGCGTCGCCGGCATGGACGTACTCGACGATGCGGGAGACGGCCGCTTCGAACTGCTCGCGGCTCATGTTCGACTCGAACTGCGGTGGCTCGACGACAGAGGGGCTCGCCGGAGCGGGCACCGGTCCGCGCAGCCGCTCACGCATCTCGGCGATTGTCTGCGCCGCCCGCTCGTAGGCCTCCTCCACCCCGCCGTCCTCCTCGACGAAGGCGCAGGCGAGAATCGTCAGCTCGTGGCGCAGGTGGTCGAAGATCACCATCGCGTCGGTCACCATCAGCGCCATGTCGGGCAGTCCGAGCGGGTCTGGGTTCGGCTCGCCGAGCGGCTCCACCGTGCGCACCAGGTCATAGGCGAAGAAGCCGACGGCGCCGCCGGCGAACGGCGGCAGCCCCGGCACCGGTGCCGGCTCGTAGCGCTTCAGGCGCTCGGCGACGGCCGCATAGGGATCAGGCGCCGGCTCGGTGTGGCTCGGCTCGCCGCTCGCCCCGGCGCCGCTCCACTCGGAGAGGACGCCGTCGCTCCAGCGCAGCAGCGCCCGCGGGCGCAGGCCGACAAACGAGTAGCGCCCGACCTGCCCCTGCTCGGCGGACTCGAGCAGGAAGCAGGGCGCCCCCTCCGGCTCGCCGGCGCGCAGCTTGAGAAAGGCGGAGACGGGCGTCTCGCAGTCGTCGACGAGCCGCGCCCGCACCGGCACGACGTTGCCCTTGGACGCCAGCTCCCGCGCCTCCTCGAGGCTCGGCTCCAGCCGGATATCGAAGTCAGCCGCTACGTGCATTCAGCACTTCCATCACCTTCGCCTGTGAGATCCCGCGCGAGGCCAGCAGCACGCTGAGGTGGTAGAGGACGTCGGCGGCCTCTTCGGCCACCCGCTCGTCGGTCTCTTCGCGGGCGGCGCGGACGACCTCCTCCGCCTCCTCCTCGACCTTCTCGCCGATCAGCTCGCGGTCGTCGAGCAGGGTCACGGTGTAGCTGCCGTCGGGGCGCTGCAGGGCCCGGTGGCGGATCGTCCGCTCCAGCGCCGCCATCGCTTCGAAGGTGACGGGGAAGGGCTCGCCGGGAGCCGCCGGCGCGTCCTTGCGCGGCGAGGCCGAACCGAGCACCTCGCGGTAGAAGCAGCTGCGCTCGCCGGTATGACAGGCGGGGCCCGCCGGATCGACCAGAGCGACGAGCGAGTCGCCGTCGCAGTCGTAGCGGAGCTGGCGCAGGTGCATGAAGTTGCCCGAGGTTTCGCCTTTCTTCCACAGTTCGTCGCGCGAGCGGCTGTGGAAATGGAGGTCGCCGGTCTCCAGCGTCATCTCCAGCGACTGGCCGCTCATGTAGGCGAGCATCAGCACCTCGCCGCTGGCAAAGTCCTGGACGACGCAGGGCACGAGGCCCTGCTGGTCGAATTCGATTTCGGCGAACATCCGGGGAATCGTAAACGCCGCGTCCCTACTCGATGCCGAGGCGGTCGAGCAGGTCTTCGTCGCGGCGCCAGTTGCGGCGTACGCGGACGGTGAGATCGAGGTGGACCTGCGAGCCCAGCTCGCGCTCCAGCGAGCGCCGGGCGGCGGTGCCGATCTCGCCGATCTTCGCCCCCGCGCGGCCGATCAGGATCCCCTTCTGCGACTCGGTCTCGGCCCAGATCTCGGCCTTCACGGTTACGAGGCCGTCCTCGCGCGGCTCGACCTCCAAGACCGAGACCTCGACCGAGTGCGGGATCTCCTGCCGGGTGCGGTTGAGGACCTGCTCGCGGATCAGCTCCGCCAGCAGCAGCTCGCTCGACTGGTCGCTGCTGTCCTCCGGCGGATACATGTACGGGCCCTCGGGGATGAGCTCGGCGAGCCGGTCCAGCAGCGGCGGCAGCCCCTCGCCGGTGCGGGCGCTGATCGGGAAGACCCCGTCGATCCCCTCCAGCTCGGCGGCCTCGGACAGCACCGGCACCAGCTCGTTGGGGCCGAGCCGGTCGGCCTTGTTGACGGCGCAGAGGACCGGCACCCCGGTCCCGGCCCCGAGCAGCGCCCGGACGATGAAGCGGTCCCCCGGCCCCACCCCCTCCTCCCCGTTGATCACGAGGACGACGACGTCGGAGTCGGCAAGCTCACGCTCGACCCGCCCCTGCATCCGCTTGGTGAGGACGTCGCGCGGCCGCTGCACGCCCGGCAGGTCGACGAAGACCAGTTGCAGCTCCTTCTCGGTGTCGGTGGCGACGCCGCGGATCGCCCGCCGGGTCGTCTGCGGGCGACTGGAGACGATCACGACGTGGGAGCCGACGACAGAGTTGACCAGGGTCGACTTGCCGACGTTGGGTCGGCCGGCGAGACCGACGAAGCCGGAGCGGGTCATCGCTGCCCCGCCAGAACCCGCGCCTGCAGCGCCAGCATCTCGCCGTCATCGGTCTCATGATCGAAGCCGCAGAGGTGGAGGGCGCCGTGGACGGCGGCCTCGGTCACATCGGAGCAGTGCTCGGGGCAGATCGCGACGTCACCGAGCTCCCGCGGTCCCGCCACCGGCCCCAGTTCGTCGATCGGGAAGGCGAGGACGTCGGTCGGCGCGTCCACACCGCGGTACAGGTTGTTGAGCTCCTGGATGCGGCCGGCGTCGACGATCTCGACCCCGAGGTGGCCCTCCTCGACGCCGGCGGCATCCAGCGCGGCGGCGACGGCGCTGCGGAGCTCGGCGGGGACGTCGGCGAGATCGACGCTCACAAACGCGGCGTCGGCCCGTGTTCGGCGCGCGCTCCCTGCTCGCGGCCGTGCTCGTCGTAGGCGGCGACGATCCGCTGCACCAGCTTGTGACGGACCACGTCCTCGCCACCGAAGCGGACGAAGGAGATGTCCTGGACGCCGCTGAGGATGTCGCTGACGGCGATCAGGCCGGAGCGCTGATCGGTCGGGAGGTCGATCTGGGTGACGTCGCCGGTCACCACCATCCGCGAGTTGAAACCGAGCCGGGTGAGGAACATCTTCATCTGCTCGGGGCTGGTGTTCTGCGCCTCGTCGAGGATCACGAAGGAGTCGTTGAGGGTGCGGCCGCGCATGAATGCCAGCGGCGCCACCTCAATCACGTTTCGCTCGAAGTAGCCGTTGACGCGGTCGGGGTCGAGCATGTCGAAGAGGGCGTCGAAGAGCGGGCGCAGGTATGGATCGACCTTGGCCTGGATGTCGCCCGGGAGGAAGCCGAGCCGCTCCCCCGCCTCCACCGCGGGCCGGGTGAGGATGATCCGCTGCACTTTGCGTTCGGTCAGCGCCGCGGCGGCCATCGCCACCGCGAGGAAGGTCTTGCCGGTGCCGGCGGGGCCGATCCCGAAGGTGATCGTGTGACGCCGGATCGAGTCGACGTAGCGTTTCTGGTTCAGCGTCTTCGGCGCTACTTTGGTGTTGCGGTGACGCCAGACGACGTCGTCAAGGATCTCCGCCGGGCTCTCGTCGGCCTCGAGAGCGCCTGTAACCGCTTCGATGGTGCCAGGGGCGACATCGTGGCCCTGCTCGATCAGCTCGACCATCTCGTCGACCACGGTGGCCGCGGCGGCGACGTCGTCGGCGTCGCCCTCCAGCGTCAGCACGTTGCCGCGCAGGTGCAGGTCGGCGTCAAGCCGCCCGCGCAGGGCGCGGAGCACGCTGTCCTCGGAGCCCGCCAGCTCGGCGGCGACGTTGTTGTCGAGGGTCAGCTGGCGACGGGCCAAAGCTCAGGCACCCAGCTTCTCTCGCACGGCGGCGCTGACCCGCTTGCCGTCGGCGCGGCCACCGACCTTCGGCATCACCGCCGACATCACCTGGCCCATCTGCCGCTGCTCGGTCGCGCCGGTCTCCTCGACGGCCGCAGTCACGATCTCCGCCAACTCCTCGTCGGAGAGCTGCTGGGGCAGGTAGCCCTCGATCAGCTCCGCCTCGAAGCGCTCCGCCGCAGCCTGCTCGGCGCGGCCGGCCTTCTCGTAGGCCTCCGCCGCTTCGACCCGCTTCTTGCGCTCGCGCTGCAACACGGCGACCTCGTCGCCATCACCCAACTTCGCATCCTTCTGGAGCACGTCGACGATCATCCGCAGCGCGCCGGCGCGCTCGCGGTCGCGCGCTTTCATCGCCGTCTTGACGTCGTCCTGGACCTGTTCGAGAACGGGCATGGCCCTAAGGGTAGACGGCAACGTCGGGAGTGACGGCGAGGCGCTTGGAGACGAGATCCCGAACGTCGAGGCTGACGAGCTGCCAGCCGTTGCGACGAGCGGCGGCTACATAGGCGGCGTCATAGGCCGACAACTCGTACTCGGAGACCACTTTCACGACTTCCTCCCCAAGCGCATGATCCATCCGAGCTAATTCATCTCCGCAGGTACGGAGGATGGCCCGCGCGATTCTCTGCGCCTGGTCCGGTTGGCGGTACTGCCTGGCCACCGCGTTGACCACCTCGTACAGGGTCAGGTCAAGGGCGGCAACCGGCACTTCCCCGCGTACCAGCGGCGACGCGGATTCGTGAGCGGGGTGAGTCGAGAGGCCTGCCGCCACCCAAACGCTTGCGTCGAGGAGGAGCAAGCTAGTGAGATTCCCGGTCTTCCCGGATTAGCTGCACTACGTCCAACAGCTCTGGTTTGTCAGCCGGAACCTCGATTCGGACCTCGTCCCAGAGCCGGTTGAGCTCCTCCCGCCGACGCCGCTCGGAAGCCTCCACCTCGCGCTCGACGAGGCGCTGGAGGAAGCCGCTGCGGCTCTCCCCTGCCTCTTTGGCGCGGAGGTCGAGGCGCTCCAAGAGCTTGTCGGGAATGGAGATCATCACCTTGGCCATGGGATGAGTATATACGGTATTGCCGGCGGTCAGAACGGGCATGGGCAGATCGTCAGGGGTTGAGGCGCACACGTGGCGCGCAGATCGACCCAATTTCGCCCCGCCTTCCCTACAGACGTCAGATATCGACCCGCTCGACCTCCCCAAGCGGCATCTGCAGGAAGCGAGTGCCGATCGCGTGGAAGGACTCGCAGTCGCCGGTACAGAGGAAGTCGTAGCTGCCCTCGCCGCGTGACTCGCAGGTGAGACCTGCGGCCTCGAGCGTGCGCTGGACGGCGGCGGCGACCGCATGGCCGCCGCTGACCAGGCGGACGTCGCGGCCGAGGATCCGCTGCAGCATCGGTGCGACCAGCGGGTAGTGGGTGCAGCCGAGGATCAGGGTGTCGACGTCGGCCTCCATCAGGGGGCGGCAGTAGGAGCGCGCCATCGTCATCGTCTCCTCGTCGAAGAGCGAGCCGTCCTGGATGAAGGGAGCGAGGTCGGGGGCGGCGACCTCGATCACGTCGAGGCCGCGGCCGACCCCTTCGAGGGCGCGGCGGTAGGCGCCGCTCTCCACCGTGTTCGGCGTCGCCAGGACCCCAACCCGGGCGTTGGCCGTGATCGCGGCAGCGATCTCCGCCTGCGGCTCGACCACGGGCACCACCTCCACCCCGCGCTCCGCGGCGACTTCCCGGGTCACATCGGCGCCGACCGAGGTCGCGGTGTTGCAGGCGATCACCAGCAGCTTGGCGCCGCGGTCGAGCAGCATCTCGGAGATCCTCCGAATCCGTGCCCGCAGCTCGTCCGGGTCCTTGTCCCCGTAGGGGAACATCGCCGTGTCCCCGAGGTAGACGAAGTCCTCCTGCGGCAGGGAGACCAGGCACTCGTGGAGGACCGTGAGGCCGCCGACGCCGGAGTCGAACATCGCGACCGGCAGCTCGGCGGAGATCACATGAACGGCTTGTACGACATGAAGAAGACCGTGATGACCACGATCAGGCCGGCGATCGGTCCGACTTTGGCCAGCCGCTGCGAGACCTCTTCGAACTCATCGCTGAGCGCGTCTCCCGCTTTCAAGTCCCGTTCCGCGAGCGCCTTGGCCTTGGCCGTCTGCGGCCGGAAGAAGCCGTGCTGAAGTCCGAAGAGGGCAAGGATCGCGATGAAGCCGACGGTGATGAACGCCTCGCTGCCGTCCCAGGCGTCGTCGCTGGCGATCAACAGGTAGATCCCCGCCAAGAGGACGACGACCATCCCAGGGGTCACCAAAAAGCGGTCGATCCTCTGGATGCCGGCAAGCAGCGCCGGAGTCGCCCGCGGGTGATCCGGCAGGACCGAGAAGAGGATCCCGTAACCGAAGGTCGGCCCGAACGCGAGCACCACGGCGAGGATGTGCAGGAACAGCGCGATCTTGTAGTCCGCGCTGACGATCGAGGCGAAGGGCATCGCCGGGAACCCTATATCTCAGACCCGACGCAGCAACAGGGCAGCCCAGTCGCCATCCTGGCGCCGGTCTTCCTCACCCAGTCCCATAACGCCAAACGCGGCAGCCACGGCGTCAACCTCACCCGGCAGCAACCCAGAGCAAACGACCGTCTCGGGAGCCGGGGGAGGGGTCGCCGGACCCTCCCCGCTGTTGTCCGCCGACCCCTCCCCCGGCTCCCGCCCAAGCCGCCCCATCAACTCAGCCACGGCCAGAAGAATCGGAGCGGTCATGTTCGCCACCACGGTCGGCGCCAGTTCGGGTAGCTGTTCCCGCAAGTTTGCGCGCTCCAAAGCGAGATCGACGTTGTTGGCGGCCGCGTTGGCTGCCGCGGCCTCGATTGCCGCCGGCTCATGGTCATAGCCGCGAACCGGATTCCAACCCAGCTTCGACGCCGCGATGGCAAGGACTCCGGAGCCGGTTCCCAAGTCGACCAGCTCTCCCCCCGGCTCCAGCTCGCAGAGGTATGCCAGGCAGAGGCGGGTGGTCGGATGGGCTCCCGTGCCGAAGGCCTGGCCGGGGTCGACGACGATGTCGATCGCGCCCTCCCGCGGCGGCTCCCACGAGGGGCGGAGCCAGAGGCGGTCGGCAACCAGGAGGGGCTTGTGGAAGTCGCGCCAGCGATCGGCCCAGTCGTCCGGGATCTCGGTGGCGCTGACCTCGACCCGGCCGCCGGCGATCGTCGCGTCGAGGTCGCCCAGCTCCGGCAGCTCCCCCTCTCCCCCGTAGATCGCGTACTCGACGTAGCCCGGCCCGCGCTCCTCCTCGACCCCGTTCGGCGCCAGCACCGTCAGCTCGGCGAGGACGAGGTCGGCCTGCTCGGGGGTGCAGCGGACCGCGAGGCGGATCAAAAGGTCCCCAACAGGAATCTCAACCGAAGGCTCGCCGCAGGCGGCTGAAGAGGCCCTCGCCGTGGCGGGGGTTGAGGTTCTCCTCCCCCAGGCTCTCGTCGAGCCGTTCGGCGATCTCGCGCTGATCCTCGTCGAGGTTGGTGGGGACGAAGACCTCGAGGATCACCCGCTGGCTTCCCCTGCGGCTGCTGTTGAGGCGCGGCAGGCCGGCGCCGCGCAGGACCTTTTCGGTCCCGGGCTGCGTCCCCCGCTCGACCTCGATCTCCTGCTCGCCGTCGAGGGTCGGGACCGTCACCGTCGTCCCCAGCATCGCCTCGGTCGCCGGGATCGAGACGACGCTGATCAGGTCCGGGCCATCGCGCTCGAAGCGCTCGTCCTCGGCCACCCGGACCTCGACGTAGAGGTCGCCGGCGGGGGCGCCCGCCTCTCCCGCGTGGCCGGCGCCGGAGATCCGCATCCGCTGCCCATCTTCGATCCCCGCCGGGATGTCGATCATGCTGGTCCGGCTCTGGCGCGTGCGGCCGCTGCCGCCGCAGACCTTGCACGGCGTCTGGGCGATTTTCCCGGCGCCACCGCAGACGTCGCAGGCGGTGCTGCGGACCATCTGGCCGAAAGGCGTGCGGGCCATCTGGCGCAGCTCGCCGGCGCCGCCGCAACGCTCGCAGGTGGTGATCGGCGTCCCCGGCTCGGCGCCGTTGCCGTGGCAGTTCTCGCAGGAGCCGACGACGTCGTAGGTGATCTCGCGGCGGGCGCCGGTCGCGACGTCGGCGAGCTCGACCTCGATTGAGACGCCCACGTCCCCGCCCCCCGCGCTTCGGCGGCCGCCGAAGCCGAAGCCGCCCCCGCCGCCTCCGAAGAAGGCCTGGAGGATGTCGTCGATCGAGCCGAATCCGGCGCCGGGGTCGAAGCCGCCCGAGCGCAGCCCCTCGTGGCCGTAGGCGTCGTAGGTGCGGCGCCGCTCGGCGTCGGAGAGGACCTCGTAGGCCTCCGCCGCCTCCTTGAACCGCTCCTCGGCGTCCGGTGCCTGGTTGACGTCAGGGTGCAGCTCGCGGGCGAGACGGCGGAACGCTTTCTTGATCTCGGTCTCGCTCGCCTCCCGGGGAACCCCGAGGACCTCGTAGTAGTCGCGTGCCATCGATTACTGCTCGTAAACGGACTCGAAGTAGCGGGACAGCTCGCGGGCTGCGTGGCGGACCGAGGCGATCGCCAGCGCGTAGTCCATCCGCAGCGGGCCGACGACACCGACGGCGCCGAGGTTGCGGTGGCCGAGCCCGTAGTTGGCGCCGACGACGCTGACCGTGCGCAGCTCCGGCTGTGGGTTCTCACCGCCGATCCAGAAGAAGACAGAGCGCTCCTCGAGCGAGGAGCGGAGCATCTCCAGCACGTCGGCGCGGCGCTCGAGCGCCGTCATCAGCTGGTCGGCCCGCGGCAGGTCCGGCCGGTGGGCGTCGGAGAGCAGCCGCGAGGTCCCCTCGAGGTAGAGCTGGCCTCCCCCGTCGGCTACGAGGTCGGTGAAGGTGGCCCCGAGGGTGGCAACGAAATCGGCCTCGACCCCGCTCAGCTCGGGATCGCGCAGGCGGGTCGCGATCATCCGCGCGCCAACCCCGAGCCCGGAGAGCCTCTCGTTCAGGTAGCTCGAGGCCCACTCGACGAGGCCGCTGTCGACGGCGCGGTCGAAGGCGAAGACGCGACGGGTGACGTCGCCGGTCGAGGCGATCGCGATCACGACCACCTCGTTCGGGCGCAGGCGCAGCACCTCGACCCGGTGGATCGTCGCCGTCAGGCTCGCCTGCGGTGCCGTCGCCATCGCGACCAGGTCGGTGACCTGGGCCAGCGCGGTGGTGGTCTCCCGCATCGCCTCGTCGACCTCGCGGCGCAGCTGGGAGAGCTCCAGCTCGACCCCGGGCTCGGCCGGGACGCGGCCGCTCGCCAGCATCGCGTCGACGTAGAGGCGGTAGCCGATGTCGGTGGGGACGCGGCCGGCGGAGGTGTGCGGGTGGGTCAGGTACCCGGCCGCCTCCAGCGCCGCCAGCTCGGCGCGCACGGTTGATGACCCCCACTCCACGCCAGGCCGCTCCGCCACTTCCTTCGAAGGCACGGGACGCCCGCACTCGAGGTAGCCCTCGACGACCAGGCGAAGAATCAGCTCCTGCCGCTCGCTCAGCATGCGAGTAATTCTAGGAGGGGCGCCCAGCGCCACTCCTCTACAGCTGAAGTTCGGCCTCGGCGTTCTTGATCAGCGCCGTCTCGCCCTGGGTGGCGACGGTGTCGACGGTGACGCGGTTGTCGTCGGCCGATTTGACCGTGCCGGTAACGACGATCTCCTGCTCGGGGACGCCCATCCCGCGCATCTGCACCGAAAGTCGCTTCAGCGCCCGCGGGTCGCCGTCGGCGAGGGCCGCGTTGGCTTTCGCGACCAGGCCCATCGAGTAGAGACCGTGGAGGATGTTGCGCGGCAGCCCAACGGCTTTCGCGAACTCGTCGTCGATGTGGATCGGGTTGAAGTCACCCGAGGCACCGGCGTAGCGGTGCGGCAGGTACTTGTCCGGCGTGACCCGCAGCTCCGGGATCTGCTCGCCTGCGTTCAAAGTCATCTTCATACCCCCCTGACGATCAGCGTCCAGGTGCCGCGAGCGACCTGGGCCCCGTCCTGGTTGACGCTGTTGGTCTCGAACACGTAGAAGCCCTTGCCGTCCTTCTCTTCAATCGAGAGGCACTTGGTCGAGGTGGTGATCTCGTCGCCCGAGCAGGCGGGCTCGTCCCACTCGAAGGCCTGGCCGCCGTGGACCATCGCCGCGAAGTTGAGCTCCACCTCGGGGTCGAGGATCGCCGGTGCAACCGCCGGGCTGCTGTAGACGACGGCAAACATCGGCGGCGCGACGATGTCGCGGAAGCCGGCGGCGCGGGCCGCCTCGACGTCGTGGTGCACGGGGTTGTCGATGCCCAGCGCGTTCGCGTACTCCTTGATCTTCTCCCGGCCCACCTGATAAGTGCTGCCGGGCCATTCCTTGCCTACCGCATCGGTCTTGAGTGCCATGGGCGGGGACTCTAACTGGCCGCCTGGCCAGGCGGCTACTCGTCGATCTCCAGGACCGCGAGGAAGGCCTCCTGCGGCACTTCGACCCTACCCACGGCCTTCATCCGTTTCTTGCCCGCTTTCTGCTTCTTCAGCAGCTTGTTCTTGCGGGTGACGTCGCCGCCGTAGAGCTTCGCGGTGACGTCCTTGCGCAGGGCCTTGACGGTCTCGCGGGCGAGGATGTTGGAGCCGACCGCGGCCTGGACCGGGACGTCGAAGAGCTGGCGCGGGATCGTCTTCCGGAGGCGGCCGACGAGGCGCTTGCCCTGCTCGTAGGCGAAGTCGCGGAAGACGATGATCGAGAGCGCGTCGACCTTCTCCCCGGCGAGAAGGATGTCGACTTTGACGAGGTCGGAGACGCGGTTGCCGATCGGCTCGTAGTCGAGCGAGGCGTAGCCGCGGGTGGAGCTCTTCAGCAGGTCGAAGAAGTCGAGGACGATTTCGGCCAGCGGCAGGTCGTAGCGGATCTGCACCCGCTGCGGGCTGAGGAAGTGCATGTCGACGTGGGTGCCGCGGCGCTGCTGGCAGAGCTCCATCACGGCGCCGACCTGCTCCTTCGGGCAGATGATCGTGGCGCGGATGTAGGGCTCTTCGATCGTCTCGATCGTGGCGGGGTCGGGCAGCTCGGTGGGGCTGTGGACCTCCTTGTGCTCACCGTTGGTGAGGTTGACCTCGTAGCGCACGTTCGGGGTCGTCGCCAGCAGGTCGAGGTCGTACTCGCGCTCCAGCCGCTCGCGCACGATCTCCATGTGGAGCAGGCCGAGGAAGCCGCAGCGGAAGCCGAACCCGAGCGCGTCGGAGGTCTCCGGCTCCCAGGAGAGGGCGGCGTCGTTGAGCGAGAGCTTCTCGAGGGCGTCGCGGAGGTCTTCGTAGCGGTCGGTGTCGATCGGGAAGAGGCCGCAGAAGACCATCGGCCGCACCTCGCGGTAGCCCTCGAGCGGCTCGGCGGCGGGGTTTCCCTTCGAGGTGAGGGTGTCGCCGACCCGCAGCTTGGTGACGTCCTTGATCCCGGTGATCAGGTAGCCGACGTCGCCCGCGTCCATCCCCTCGACGCCGATCATCGTCGGCCGGAAGAAGCCGATGTCGTCGATGTCGGCTTCGGTCCCGTTCTGCATCGCCAGGATCGGCCCGTGCTTCTTGAAGGAGCCGTCGACGATCCGCACGTAGGCGATGACGCCGCGGTAGGGGTCGAACTCGGAGTCGAAGATGAGGGCGCGCGTCGGCGCCTCGGGTTTGCCTCGGGGCGGCGGGATCCGCTCGACGATCGCCTCCAGCACCTCCAGCACCCCCTCCCCCGTCTTTGCCGAGATCGGCAGCGCTTCCTCGGGATCGCCGCCGAGCAGATCGGCGATCTCGGCGGCGACCCGCTCCGGCTCGGCGCCGGGCAGGTCGACCTTGTTGATGACCGGAATCAGCTCGAGCCCGTTCTCGATCGCCAGGTAGGTGTTGGCGACGGTCTGCGCCTCGACGCCCTGGGCGGCGTCGACGACCAGCAGGGCGCCCTCGCAGGCGGCGAGGCTGCGCGAGACCTCGTAGGAGAAATCGACGTGGCCGGGCGTGTCGATCAGGTGCAGGTGGTAGGTCTCACCGCTTTTCGCCGTGTACTCGACCCGCACCGCCTGGGCCTTGATCGTGATCCCGCGCTCGCGCTCGAGGTCCATCGAGTCGAGCAGCTGCGCCTGCATTTTCTTCGGGTCGACGGCGCCGGTCAGCTCGAGAATGCGGTCGGCCAGGGTCGACTTGCCGTGGTCTATGTGGGCGATGATGCTGAAGTTGCGGATGTGGTCCATCGGGAGGCGGAGTATGGACGACGAAGCTCAGCGGCAGGCAGATGGGTCGAGCGCGCCCGTCAACCGGAACACGACCGTGGGCGCCTCCTTGAGGACGACCTGCGACCCAGGCCCTTCCGTCCAGCGGACCTGCAGGGGAAAAGCAGCGCCACCCGCCTCGCGGTCCAGGGTGGCGACCACGTAGTCGTAGTCGCCTTTAGCGAGGAGGCGACGGTACGCACGACAGTCATCCGCGGCCTCAAAGCCGCCATGTGGCTGCTCGACGCCCAGGTACTGGACCTGGTTGGAGAGGTCGCCTCCGAAGAGCGGGTATTGGCGGGTGCTGGTGGTGGCGATTCGAGCGTCGGAGATGTCCCGCGCCCAGGCGAAGGCGGCGTTGAGGCCCGGGGCCGAGGTGAACGTCGGGTCCTTGTAGCGCCCCTCCAAGTAGTGGCGCTGCACCGGATAGCCGACGGCGACCGCGATCAGCAGCCCGGCGGCAGCCGCAAAACCCCGTCTCCACCTCGCCTGACTCGGGGTGCGCCTGTCCTTTGCCCCGCTATGCGAAGCCAAGGTCCGGCGGACTTTTGGATGCGTCAGGAGGGAGCGGAGCAGCGGTGCCGTCGGCAGCAGCGCGAGGCCCAGGACCAGGGCTGGGGCGAGGTAGCGGAGGCCGGACTCGAAGCCCCGCGGCATCCCCTCCGGGCCCGAGGCCGACGTTGGCGCTACCAGCCACCCCAGCGCCGTTGCCAGCCCGACGAGGCCGGCGATTCCAAGCGCAATCCGCGGTCGAGGCGACTTAGTGTCCTCCTGGTTCACTAAAGCGCCCCGCACCTGCGCCGCGGCGAGGGCTAGGCCGGCGAGGGCGGCAAGCACGAGGAGCGGCCAGAGGAGCCAGAGGCCGTCACGGAGGCCGGGGAGGAACCAGTCCGACCAGACGCCGCCGTCGCTGAGGTAGCCGAAGACGGAGTGGGCTTCACGGCCGCCGAGGGCCTGCTCAGGCGCCGGCAGGTCGATCGGGCCGAGGTGATGGATCCAGGGCAGCGGGTTGCCGCTGTGGGCGAGGTTGCGTAGGTACCAGTAGCCGCCGCCCGCTAGCGCGGCCAGAGTGCCTAGTCCTACCGCGCGGCCTTTTAAGCCGCGCGGTGCGACCAGCACCAAACCGAGCACGAGAACAGCCGCCGGCAGCAGAAAGTTGAGCTTCGTCCCGGCTGCGAGCCCCGCAGACAAGCCGACCACAAAATACGACCCGAACGCACTTGTCCCCGGTATGCGGGGAGAACTGCGTTCGCCCGCCGGACCTCCCCACGCGTTGAGCGCGATCGCCACCGCGCTCAGCAGGAAGAAGATCCCGACGATGTCGTTCCTGGCCTCTCCCGCCTGGTCCGCCAGCGCTGGGACGCTCAGCGCGATCGCGCCTAGCGCCAGCGAACACGGTGCCACCCGGTAGGGCCGCCCGATGCACCAGCACGCCACCAGGCACCCCACAAACCAGCCGATGTTGAGCAGCGGCGAGAGCACGTCCCGGCCAAAGGCCAGCATCCCCGCCGCGTGGAAGATTTCGCCGTTGGCGGGGTAAAACCAGGCCAGGAACTGCGGCGCGATGAAGTGCAGATCCCACGTATCGCCGCTCTGGAAGAACCCCGCCGCGAACGGCCCGTGGTACCAGGTCGAATCGAACCCGGTCATCCCAGTCGAAAGCTTGCTCTTGGCTTCCCACGCGAAAAGAGCCACCGCGATCCCGGCAACAAGAAGCGCGATCACCGTCGGGAGGGGGGTCATCCGCACCCTTACCTGCTGAGTAGGGTGCGGATGACCCCCCTCCCCCTCGGGCCTCGGTAGGAACCTCCAGAGACCGAGCCCCGCTGCGGCCACGAGCACCAGGTACGGCACCGGCTCCCACCCATCGAACGAGCCGAGCAACTCGGCGCCCCAGATCAGCAAGGCCAGCCCGATCACCACTGAGGCCAGATACGCCGGCGCCCCCTCGAACCGTGGCAGCAGCCACCCCCGAATCGAGTCCCCGCCCAGCCAGGCGAACCCGCCCAGCAGCAGGACCTCGAGAACGCCCAGCAGGTACCGCCCCGGCCCGGGCATCCCGCGCTAACGGCCCCGCCGCAGGAGCAGGCGGCTCATCTGCTCGAGCTCGGCGACCCGCAGCAGCTTCGCCACCGAGAGGTAGACCGCCAGGCCCGCCGTCAAGCCGCCTCCCATCGAGACGATCTGCCCCAGCAGCCCGCGGCCGAGAAGTTCGTCGAGCACGTCCCAGACGATCCAGCTGATCGCGGCCAGGCTGGCGGCGGCGATCGAGATCCGCACCGCGGCCGAGATCAGGCGCCCGAGCTCGATCCCGTGCAGCATGCGCCGCAGGACGACGCCCTGGGCGACGACGCTGGCGGCGGTGGCGAGCGCGGTCGAGGCGACGATCCCCCCCACGCCCAAGTGGTAGAGCGCCAGCGCCGCGAGCGCGGTGACGGCGAGGTTCGCCGCCGAGATCCAGGTCGGGATCCAGGGCTTCTGGAGGCTGAAGAAGGTCCGCGTCAGCAACAGGAAGAGGCCGTTCGTCGGCAGCGAGAAGGCGAACCAGAAGAGCGCCGTCGCGACGACTTCGGTTTCGTGGGAGTCGAAGGCACCCCGCTCGTAGATCAGCCTGATCATCGGGTCGGCGAGGACGAGGATCGCCGCCGCCGCCGGTACCAGGACGAAGAGGATCTGCCGCATTCCGTTCGCCATCGTCGCCCGCAGGTCGTCGATCGCCCCGGCGCTGGCGAAGCGGGCCAGGGTCGGGAAGAGCACCGTCGCGATCGCCACCGAGAAGATCCCCTGCGGCAGCTGGTAGATGCGGAAGGCTTTGTCGATCGCCGCCGGCGCCTCCTCGGAGACGAGGCTGCCGAAGAAGCTGTTGATCAGGAGGTTGAAGTTGATCAGGCCGAGACTGATCGTCACCGGCAGCATCAGCACCAGCACCCGCCGCACCCCCGGATGGCGCCAGTCGAAGCTGAACTTGAACCGGAACGGCGTGTTGCGCAGGTCCCAGGCCGGGATCAGCAGCTGGACCGCGGTGCCGACGAGGATCCCGATCGCGTAGGCGTAGATCCGGTCCTGCCCCTCGAACATCGGCTCCAGCACGACGAGGACGAGGATGATCGTCAGGTTCCAGAACAGCGGCGAGATCGCGAAGGCGCCGAAGCGGTCGTAGCTGTTGAGGATGCCGACGACGATGCCGCTGACCCCGAGCAGGACGAGGATCGGGAACAGCACCTGCGAAAGCGAGACGGTGAGGTCGAGGATCTCCCCCTCGAAGCCCGGGGCGAAGAGGGGCATCAGGACCGGCGCCAGGAGGACGAAGAGCGCCGTGATCGCGCCCAGCACCATCGTCACCAGCAACAACATCGTCGAGGCGAGGCGGAACGCCTCTTTGTAGGCCTTCTTGCCGAGCAGTTCGGTGAAGACGGGGACGAAGGCCGGCTGTAGGGCGGCGTCGGCGAACAAGGCCCGGATCAGGTTCGGGACCTGGAAGGCGATCGTGAACGCCGACATCGGCCCGCTGATCCCGTAGTAGCCGGCGGCCACGACTTCGCGGGCGAGCCCGGCGACGCGCGAGGCGGCGGTGGCGATCGAGAAGAAAGCCGTCGAGCGCGCCAGCCGCCCCGCCTGCTTGCCAGGGGCTGGCTCGCCGCCGAATTCCTCGCCTGGGTCGAACCCCTCCGCCTCGCGAACGCCGACATCCGAGCGCATCTCTGCCTCCTCGGCGTTGATGGCCCGTTCGTCGGGGTTCGGGGTGTCAGGCGCCGTGGGCGTCTCCAAGCTTCGTCTCAATCGCTATAGTCAGCGGCCGCCCGGAGCCGGCAAGGCGCCTGCCCGGGAACATGACATGGCCAACATAGCCTCACAGAAGAAGCGGATACTGCGCAGCGAGCGTGAGCGGACGGAGAACCGTCTGCTGACCAGCTCTGTGAAGACCCACTTCCGCCGCCTGGAAAGCGCGGTGGAGGCAGGCGATGCCGACAACGTCGCCAGCGAGCAGCGCACCCTCGTCTCGAAGATCGACAAGGCGATCCAGAAGGGCGCGCTCCACAAGAACACCGGGGCACGCAAGAAGGCCAAAGCCGCCCGCATCGCCTCCGGCGCCGCCTCCTAAGCCGCGCCCGCAGCAGCTCTTCGTAGCGCGATCGTCAGCGCCAGCTCGTCGCCGTAGTCGGCGCCGCCGCGGCACCAGAGCTCGAGGTCGGCGAGCGTCTCCATTGCCGCGCGCAGGCTGGCGAGATCGGTCCCGCCCAGGCGTCTGACCAATTGCTTGGCCGCGTAGGGGTGCATCTTCAGCGACGACTCGACCTGCTTTGGGGGCAGGCCCTCCTCCAGCTGCGCAGCCGCTGCGCAGGCGCTGCGCAGGCGCGAGGCGAGGCCGTAGATCAGGCCGGTGACGTTCTCGCCCTGCCCGATCAGCCGCTCGCCGATCCGCAGCGCGGTTGCGGTGTCTCCTTCGATCAACGCGTCGGAGAGGGACCAGACGGCAGCTTCGGAGGTGTCGGTGATCATTTCCTCCAGGTCGTCGGCGGAGACGCTTCCTCCCTCGCCAGCCCAGAGCGCCAACCGCTCCAGCTCGTTGCGGAGCCGGACCGGATTCGCCCCCATCCGATCCACCAGCATCCGCGCCGCCGCCGGCTCGAGGCGCAGACCAAGCCGCTGCGCCTCGCCGACCAGGACCCGCGGCATGTCCCGCGCCTTCGGGACCTCGAATTCGTGCACCTCACCGCCTGCTGCCTTGACGGC
>Ga0184624_10000008_pt1 | contig 49317 bp, 50 predicted proteins | sample PLM3_5_b1_FD_133157 | JGI IMG/M metagenome (GOLD analysis project Ga0184624, IMG submission 133157) | Groundwater sediment microbial communities from an aquifer in East River, Colorado, USA - PLM3_5_b1 | ecosystem: Environmental > Terrestrial > Soil > Riparian zone | place: USA: East River...
GGAAGGCGTCGGCGGCGTCGATCCAGGAGGTGCCGGCCTCCTTGGCGTCCGCGACCAGCTGCGCGAGCAGCTCGGTGCCTCGGTCGAGGGTGCGGCCGAAGCTCTCCTCCTCGTCGCCGACCCAGCGCATCACCGTGTCGCGATGCTCCTCCAGATGCGGGTAGGCATCGGCGAGCAGCTCGATCGCCCGCTCGGCGAAGCGGCCGAGGTAGGGCGCCTCGAGCCCGAGGACGCGGCCCTGCTGGATCGCCCGGCGCATGATCCGGCGCAGGATGTAGCCGCGGTCCTCGTTGGAGGGGACGACGCCGTCGGCGATCAGGAAGGCGGCGCCACGGCTGTGGTCGGCGACGATCCGCATCGCCCGGGTCACCGCGCCGCCCTCGTCGTAGCGGCGGCCGGAGAGCTCTTCGGCGAGGTCGACCAGCGGCCGCACGTGGTCGGTCTCGAAGACGGAGGGCACATCCTGGAGGACCGCCGCCATCCGGTCGAGGCCCATGCCGGTGTCGATGTTCTTCATCGGCAAGGGCGTCAGCGAGCCGTCCTCGGCGAGCTCGTAGCTCATGAAGACGTGGTTCCAGAACTCGAGGAAGCGGTCGCTGTCGTCTCCCGGGCGATCGCCCTCGGCGCCGAACTTGAGGCCGCGGTCGAGGTAGAGCTCCGAGCAGGGTCCGCAGGGGCCGGTCGGGCCGGCCTGCCAGAAGTTGTCCTCACGGCCGAGGCGGACGATCCGCTCCTCCGGGACGCCCGTGGCGCGCCAGATCTCGATCGCCTCCTCGTCAGGACCGAGGCCGAGCTCCTCGTCACCGCCGAACACCGTGACCCAGATCCGCTCAGGGTCCATCCCGAAGCCCTTGGTCGAGAGCTCCCAGCCCCAGGGGATCGACTCGGCCTTGAAGTAGTCGCCGAAGCTCCAGTTGCCGAGCATCTCGAAGAAGGTCATGTGGCGGGCGGTGTTGCCCACCTCCTCGATGTCGGTGGTGCGGAAGCATTTCTGCACGTCGGCGAGGCGCGGCGCCGGCGGCTGCTCGCGCCCGAGGAAGTAGGGCTTGAACGGCTGCATTCCGGCCGTCGTCAGGAGGACGGAGGGGTCGTGCGAGGAGGGCACGAGCGATGCCGAGGGGACGATCTTGTGACCGCGCTCGGCAAAGAAAGACAGATACGTCTCCCGAATCTCCTTCGCCCTCATGTTAGGAAGCCTAAATATTTGTCCGATCGGACACCTGTCCGGTCAGGCACGAAGGATCGTCTGCTCCGAGAAGTTTGCCCTTATAGACGCGCTCCCGAGCGCGTTTCAGTGGGACTGCATCGTTCGTTCGACCGTGTCGAAGGAGGCAACAATGAAGCTGCGTATGACGCTTGTAATGGGACTGGCGATCTTCTCGCTGGGGCTGCTACCCGCGGCGGGCATGGCCGATGGGCCGGATTATCAGCCGGAGGGCCCGAAATACCACCCCGACCATCCGACCACGCCGCAGGGCCCGAAGTCGGCGCCGAAAGGCAAAGCCTACGGCTACTACTGCCGCGGCGAGAGCAAGAAACACGTCAAAGGCGTGAAAGGCACCGCGTTCAGCAACTGCGTGAAAGCGCTTGCGAAGGCCGATAAGAACGACAACATGACGGCGAAGAAGGCGTGCAAGGCGCAGAAGAACGCCGCTGGCAAGCACAAACCGCATGGCGAGAAGGGGACCGCCTTCAGTCGCTGCATCAAAGCCGTCAACCAGATGCGCCGGGAGCAGAACGCGACGGTTGCGACCAGCTCAGCCGTCTGACCCGGGTCCTTTGACCTAAGCGGCGATGGTGCCGTGGCCGACGATCTGCTCGCCGGCCATCAGCACCGCCGTCTGGCCCGGGGCCACGCCAGGGAAGGCCTCGCCCAGATCCACATCCAGGGAGGGATGCCGTCCTCTCCCCGCCGCCGACACGGTGGCGGGGAGGGCGCGGGAGCGGTAGCGCAGCTTCACCGCGTCGACGGCGCTGCCGTCCCGGTGCAGGACCACGTCGCGGACGCGGACGCTGCGCTTCTCCAGCTCGGCGCGGGTGCCGACGGTGACGGTATTGGCGCTCGCGTCGGTGGCGAGGACGTAGAGCGCCTCGGGCGCTGAGACGCCGATCCCGCGGCGCTGGCCGACGGTGAAGTCGTGGTGGCCGCGGTGGCGGCCGAGGGTGCGCCCGGCGGAGTCGACGATCGCCCCGTCGCGCTCGCGCAGGCCGCCATGGCGGCGCAGGAAGCCGCGCTTGCCCTGGCCGGCGAGGAAGCAGAGGTCCTGGCTCTCGGCCTTGCGGGCGACCGCGAGCCCGTGCCGGGCGGCGATCTCCCGCACCTCGGGCTTGGTCAGCTCGGTCAGCGGGAAGCCAAGGCGGCCGAGCAGCTCCGGCGGCAGGGCGGCAAGCATGTAGCTCTGGTCCTTCGCCTTGTCGGCGGCGGCCGCAAGCAGCGGCCCGTCCCCGTCCTCGACGATCCGCGCGTAGTGGCCGGTCAGCAGCCGCTCGGCCCCGACCCGCTCGGCGAGGTCGATCATCGCCGCCAGCCGCACCTCGCCGTTGCAGAGGATGCAGGGATTGGGAGTGGTGCCGTCCGTATAGCCGCCGATGAAGCGATCGACGACCCGGCGCCGAAAGTCCTCCTCGAGGTCGAGCGTGAAGTGCGGGATCCCGAGCTGATGCGCAAGCGCCCGAGCCCCGAGCACCGCCTCCGGCGAGCAGCAGGCCTTGGCGCCGTCGGTCTCGGGGTCGGTCCAGAGCTTGACCGTGATCCCGACCACCTCGGCCCCTTCCTCGCGGGCGAGCAGAGCGGCGACCGCGCTGTCGACGCCGCCGGACATGGCTACCGCCACTCTCTGCCCAGAAGCCGCGCTCAAGGGCAGCGATGAGGATGCGACTCCCTGAAGGGCTCGATGGAGGGCGTCGGTGGCGAGTTGGGCGGCGTGGCGCTTAGCGGGAGTGAGACCGCCGATTGCGGCATCGACGGTGTCGATGTCGAACAGGGCGGCGTCGAGGACGGGAGCGCCATCCACCATCTCGGCGACTGCCGCAGTAGCAGCCTTGGTGGCTCCACAACCCTCAGCGTCGAAGGTGGGGTTTTTGATCCGCCCGCCGGCGACGGTGAATGAGATCCGTGAGAGATCCCCGCACGCAGCCCCACCCGCAGCGCCCGCAAAGGCGCCATCGGCAACCGGCCCCCGCCGGCTCTCATCCGTCAGATAGTGCTCGAACAGCTCTCGTTCCACCCTCCGAAGGGTAAAGCGCCCACCGTCCCTCCACCCTCAACCCGCGCTCACAGGGCCGTCACCCACACCTACCTGCCATGTGGGTGTGGGTGACGGCCCTGCCCAAGCGCCGCTTGCAAGTCCGCCACGATCTCCTCCGGTTCCACCTGCAGCTGCCGCCAGGTCACGTGAACCGTCCGCCAGCCCTCCGCAACCAGAATCCGGTCCCGCAGCCGATCGGACTCGAAGCGCTTCTTCGTCCCGTGGACGCTGCGGCTGTCGAGCTCCACCGCCACCCGCTCCGGGGCCTCCAGCAGCAACCGCAGTTTCCGCGCACCCCGCCGCCCGGGATACCGCTCCAGCAACACGGGCAGCGAGACCCGGTCCCGCACCTCCCTCACTTCCGCCTCGTGAAACACCCGCTCCAGCTCCCGCAGTTTCAGCACGGCAGCAAGGTCGAAGACGGTCCGAAACGGCGAGGTGACTGGAATCGCATCCACCTCGAGTCGCTCATCCCCCGCGAGGACACCTTCACGGCAGACGATCCCTCGCCTTCGCGCGCGGCTGGGTGGCGGCGAGGTCACTTCAACCCATTCGTCCCCCGGTGGCATCAGCTGCCACAGGCGGGCCGCCGACCGATGGCTAAGACAGGCCTCCGGCCCAGCCGCCAACGCAGCGGCCATCCATCGTCCCTTCCTGCTGATGCGCCGGTAGCCAACTTTGTAGACGCCGTGATGCAAGCGGTGGAGCTGCCCTCGCTCTATTCGGGCCGAGATAGCCCTCCTTCCCAACCCGCGCTCGAGGAGTTGGCCGCGGCCGACGACGCCGTGCTGCTGCTGCGCGAGCTCGGCGATCACTTGATCCCAAGAACGAACCGGCGATTTTGCCCCCCATAGGGGTTTTTTTGCCGCTTGGCTTCCCATGCAGCCGAGCCTGAGGCATCTCGGCGCACAGGTGGCGCGCAGGTTGTGCCGGCTTCGAAGCGGGAGTGCGCCCAGAACGTAAAAAGGCCCCAACCCGCCGTTGCCGCCTCTGGCTTTGATCCCTTCAAATGAAGGTGGGTGCCTGCTCCTGCCCCCAAGGGGACCGGAGACTTGTCAGCTCCCGTGCCGTTTGTGTTGGGTCAAACGGTGAGACGGCTCTCGTACGGGTTCGAGCCTGGTCTGAAAACTACCACCGGGGCGACCTCTCTAAACGAGAGTTCGGCCGGCCGGGTTCCTGGTCTCAGGCAAAGCCTTCGCCCTCGTCGAGGTTGGAGAGGTGCCACTCGGCTTCGCTCCAGCGCTCGGAGGGGACGCGGAGGGAGATGTCGCCGTGGCCGAAGCGGTCGATCGGCCAGTCGGAGGTGAGAACGGCCTCGATCTCGGCCTCGACCAGGGCCTGATGCCAGGCGCGGGCGGTGCGGACGTCGCCGAAGTCGCGGACGACCTCCCAGCTGTCGTAGCCGGGGTCGTCGATGTGGACCGGCGTCTGGCCGGGACCCGGTCCCGGCCGCCACCTGCGGGGGAGCCAGTCCCGCAGGCCCATCTCAGTGGCCCGCGAGCTTTGGTTTGTGGATGCCGATGCCGAGCTCGCGCATCTGCAGCTCGTCGACCGGGGCCGGGGCGCCGGTTAGGAGGTCGAAGCCCGAGGCGGTCTTCGGGAAGGCGATGACGTCGCGGATCGTCTCAGCGCCGAAGAGGCGCTGGACGATGCGGTCGACGCCATAGGCGATGCCGCCGTGCGGCGGCGCCCCGTAGCGCAGCGCCTCGAGCAGGAAGCCGAAGCGGTCCCGCGCCGTCTCGGGGTCGATCCCGAGGGCGCCGAAGACCGCCTCCTGCATCTCGGCGTCGTGGATGCGGATCGAGCCGCCACCCAGCTCCTGCCCATTCCAGACCACGTCGTAGGCCTGGGCGCGGGCGGCGCCGGGGTCGTTGGGGTCGAAGTAGCCGGCCGGCGCCGTGAACGGGTGGTGCAGCGCGTCCCAGCGCTTCTCCCCCTCGCTCCACTCCATCAGCGGCCAGTCGACGATCCAGACCAGGCGGTTCTCGTTCTCGTCGATCAGGCCGAAGCGCTCGGCGAGGTCGAGGCGTAGCTGGCCGAGGACGGCGTTCGCGACCGGGAGCTTGTCGGCGACTAGCAGCAGCAGGTCGCCCTCCTCGGCGTCGAGGCGTTGGTTGAGGTCGGCGAGCTCGGCCTCGCTGAGGAACTTCGCGGTCGGGGAGCGCCAGCCGTCGCCCTCGCGGAAGGCCCAGACCAGTCCCTTTGCCCCCAGCTCCTGGGCGCGGGAGATGAGGCCGTCGAGCTCGGAGCGCGGCATCTCGCGGCGGCCGGCGTTGATGCCGCGGATCGCACCGCCGCCGTCGAGGACCGAGCGGAAGACCTTGAACTCGGTCTCGCGCAGGGCGTCGCCGAGGTCGACAAGCTCGAGGCCGAAGCGCAGGTCGGGCCGGTCGGTGCCGAAGCGGCCCATCGCCTCGGAGTAACACATCCGCTCCATCTTGCCCTCGATCTCGGGCCCGCCGGCGCGCTCGAAGACGTGCGCCAGCAGCCGTTCGTTGACCGCGATCACGTCGTCGACGCCGACGAAGGACATCTCGACGTCGAGCTGGGTGAACTCGGCCTGGCGGTCGGCTCGCGTCGCCTCGTCGCGGAAGCAGCGCGCGATCTGGAAGTAGCGCTCGTAGCCGGAGATCATCAGCAACTGCTTGAAGAGCTGCGGCGACTGCGGCAGCGCGTAGAAGGAGCCGGGCTGCTGGCGGCTGGGGACGAGGAAGTCGCGCGCGCCCTCCGGGGTCGAGCGGGTCAGGACCGGGGTCTCGATGTCGAGGAAGCCCTCGCCGCCGAGGAACTCCCGCATCGCCGCGACGACCCGGTGGCGCAGCTCCAGCGCCTTTTGCATCTGCTCCCGGCGCAGGTCGAGGTAGCGGTAGCGCAGCCGCGTGTCCTCCCCCACCTCGCCGCTGAAGCCCTCGATCTGGAAGGGCGGCGTCTCCGCTTTCGCCAGCCGCTCGGCCGCAGTCACCTGGATCTCGAACTCGCCGGTGGGAAGCTCGGGGTTGACGGTGTCCTCGGCGCGTCGCACCACTCCTCCGCTGACGGTCAGCACGTCCTCCGGGCGCAGCTCGTGCCCGAGCGCGAAGGTCTCGCCGGAGCTGTCGGGATTGAAGACGAGCTGGACGATGCCGCTGCGGTCGCGGAGGTCGATGAAGATCAAACCGCCGTGGTCACGCCGCCGGTGCACCCAGCCCGCAACCTTCACCTCGGAGTCGACCTTGTCCGCCAGCACCTCGCCGCACCAAGCGGTGCGGTACGGGCCGATTGCCTCGCTCACGATCCCCCTCCCGTCATCTCGTCGACAAGGTTGCCGGGATCGGCGTCGCGCTGCTCTCCGGTCTGCATGTCGCGCAGCTTGGCGCTGCCGTCGGCCTCGAGGATGAGGACGCGACGGGCGCCGATCCGGTCGGCGTGCTTGAACTGGCTCTTGAGATTGCGGCCGGCAAGGTCGACCTCGGCCGAGAGGCCGGCGTGGCGCAGCTCGACGGTCAGCGCCATCGCCCGCTCGCGCTGGCTCGGGTCGGCGACTGCGACGAAGGCGTCGCGCCCGGGTGCCGGCACCTCTTCGTCGAGCGCCAGCAGGATCCGCTCGATCCCCGCGGCGAAGCCGACGGCCGGAGTCGCCGGCCCGCCGAGCTGCTCGACGAGGCCGTCGTAGCGGCCGCCGCCGCCGATCTCCGACTGTGCCCCGAGCCGGTCGCAGACGAAGGAGAAGATCGTCCGCGTGTAGTAGTCGAGGCCGCGGACCAGAGTCGTGTCGACGACGTAGGCGATGCCGGCGGCGTCGAGCAGCGCCCGCACCTGCGCGAAGTGCTCGGCGTCCTCGCCCTCGAGCCGCTCGACGATCGTCGGCGCGCTCGCCATCACCCCCCGCGTCCCCTCGTCGTCGGCGTCGAAGGCGCGCAGCGGGTTGATGTCGATCCGCTCCCGCACGTCCTTGGAGAGGTCGGCCTCGTGCGCGTGCAGGTGCGCTTTCAGGTCCTCGAGGTAGGCGCGACGAGCCTCGAAGGAGCCGAGGCTGCCGAGCCGCAGCTCCACCCCCGGGACCCCGAGCTCACCGAGCAGATCGGAGAGGAGCATGATCACCTCGGCGTCGGCGAGCGGCGAATCGGTGCCGATGCACTCGATCCCGAGCTGGTGGAACTGGCGGTAGCGGCCCGCCTGCGGGCGCTCGTGGCGGAAGAACGGGCCGAGGTAGGAGAGCTTCACCGGCTGCGCCAGTTTGTGCATCCCGTGCTCGAGGTAGGCGCGGCAGATCGAGGCCGTCCCCTCGGGGCGCAGGGTGAGGCTGCGCTCGCCCTTGTCCTCGAAGGTGAACATCTCCTTGCGGACGATGTCGGTGGACTGCCCGACCCCGCGCTCGAACAGCGCCGTGTCCTCGAAGGCCGGCGTCGCGATCGGCTCGTAGCCGGCGCGGGCGAAGATCTCCGCCGCGGCACTTTCCAGGCGCGACCGGTCCCGGGCCGCCTCGGGGAGGATGTCGAAGGTCCCGCGCGGGGCTTGGAACTTGCTCGCCATTTGGCGACCTTACGTCAGCGAGCCGAGGAAGGGATTGGTCGCGCGCTCGGCGCCGAGGGTGGTCAGTCCCATGTGCCCGGGATGGACGACGGCCTCGTCCGGGAAGTTGTCCAGGAGCTGCCCGATCGAGGCGAGCAGGGTCGGCCCGTCGCCGCCCGGCAGGTCGACCCGGCCGACCGAGCCCTGGAAGAGGACGTCGCCGGAGAAGAGCCCGTTCTCGTCGCGGACCGCGTAGGTGACGTGGCCGGGGCTGTGACCCGGGGTGAAGACGACGTCCAGCTCCAGCCCCGCCAGCTCCAGGGTCTCGCCGCCGCGGACGATCTCGTCGGGCTTGTAGCTCTCGAACGGGCCGAAGCCCTCCCAGGGGACGAAGGCCATGATGTCTTCGAGGATCGGGACCTCGATCTCGGGGCAGTAGACGGGCGCACCGGTCGCCTCGGCCACCGGCGTCACGGCGCCGATGTGGTCGAAGTGGCAGTGGGTGACGAGGATCGCCTCGGCCTTCGCGCCGGTCGCCTCGATCGCCGCCAGGATCCGCTCCGCCTCCTCACCCGGGTCAATGACGAGCAGCCGGTCGGAGCCGGCGCGCCGGAGCAGGAAGCAGTTCTCGGCCACCGGGCCGACCGTGAGCATCTCGACGTCGAGGGGCATTACTCGCTGCTGCGGGCGCGGATCCGGGCTCGCTCCCGCCGCCGCCACATCGCCGTGTCGATGTAGTAGCCGGCGGGGACGTAGAAGGCCAGCATGAAGGCGCCGAAGAGGAGCGAGCCGCCGACGCTTTTTTTGAAGATCAGGATCAGGGCGACGGCGAAGATGAGGGCGGCGACGAGGCCGCGGACGAAGGAGCCGCGCCAGGTCGGTGGCATGTCCTGTTGCTGCGGCGTCGGCCTGCGGTTGGAGCGGGCGCGGGCCTTGGCTTCCTCGCGGCTGCGAGGGCGCCCGCGGCGGGGGCCGGTGTCGACGCGGCCGCCTTGGGTGCCGCGGCGCTTGCGTTGGCGCTTCTTCCTCGTCTGGGCCATGGGGACGAAATCTAGTCGGTCGCCTCGGCGAGCCGCGCCTCGATCGTGTGGCGGGCAGGGTCGAAGCCGCGCATCGGCACGTCCTCCGGGTACCCGGCGAGCGCCGCCTGCGGGATCAGGCCGACCAGCTCTGCCTCGACGGGGCGGGCGCCGAGCGGCGCCGCCAGCGCCCGCACCCGCTCGACAACCCCGCCCAGCGGGACCGCCATCGGGTCGTGGACGTTGGTCGAGACCTGGGCGCGACCGCCGGAGAGAAGGAGGCCGATCGCGCGAACCCCGGCGGGCCCTCCCCCCGCCTCGCGCAGCCCGGCGGCGACGGCGCGGGCGACCTCGACGTCGTCGCTGTCGAGCTCGATGTTGAAGGCGGCCAGCGGCGGCCGCGCGGTGACGAGGGTGGCGCCGGCGGTGCGGTGCGGCAACGCGGGGCCGAAGTCGGGCCGCAGCTCCCCCGACTCCATCCGCAGCCAGAGCTCGGCGAGGCCGCCGTTGCGGAAGTAGGCGCGCTCGGCCCGGCCCGGGTCCCGCGCCAGCTCCCCATAGAGGAAGACCGGGATCCCGAGGCCGCCGATCTGGGTCGCCACCGCGACCGCCTCGGTCCGGGCCGCCTCGCGGTCCTCGGGGCGGAACCAGACGACCGGGCAGACGTCGAGGGCGCCGATCGCGGGATGGGCGCCGCGGTAGTCGCGCATGTCGACCGTCTCCAGCGCCTCCTCGGCGCCCGAGGCCAGGGCTTCCGTCAGGCCGCCGGGCTCGCCGGCGAGCGTGAAGACGCTGCGGCCGTGGTCGGCGTCGGAGTGGCGGTCGAGCAGTCGCGCCCCGCGGGTGAAGGCGGTCTGCAGGCGGTCGAGCCGCTCCCCTTCGGCCCCCTCGGAGACGTTGGGAACCGCGAGCAGGGACGGCATGGCCCCAGCGTCTCAGACGAGAAGGTCGCCGCCGCTGACGATCGTCTCGCCGTCGATTTCGACGGTCGGTTCGAGGACCACGCAGTCGAGGTGGACCGGCACCTGGACGGTGCCACCGATCGCCGCCGAGGCGCCGAAGGCGACGTGGCAGGTACCGAGGATCTTCTCGTCCTCGAGGATGTTGCCGGTGAGGATCGCCTCTTCGTTGGTGCCGATCCCGAGCTCGGCGACGTTGGTGCCGTCCTCGCCATGTTCGGTGAGGAGTTCCATCAGCCGACCGCCGTCGTTGCCGGTTGCCTCGACCAGGTTGCCCTCGCGGACGGTCAGCGAGACCGGCGTGTCGAGCAGCCCGATTTCGGCGATCGAGCCGTCGACGACCAGCGTTCCCTCGGTCGTCCCCTCGACCGGGGCGATGAAGCCCTCGCCGCAGGGCAGGTTGCCGAAGGCGCCTTTGTTGCCGAGTTCGCCGGCGTCGACGATCCCCATCCGTCCCTGTAGCCCGATCCGCAGGTCGCTGCCATGGCGGCAGGTGATCCGGGCCTCGGTGCCGCGGTTGAGCGCGGTGACGACGGCCCAGCCGCGGCGGCGGATCTCGTCGAGGTCGCCGGTCATCAGCCGCCCCAGCATCTCCTCGGTCACGCCCGGCAGGGTGCCGATCCGCACCCCGGCCTCACTGGCGGCTTTGCGGGCGGCGGTGTGGGAGAGCGACTGGATCGTCGGCGCCAGGACGACGTCGGCGGCGGCCATCGCCGCGGCGACGGCCTGGGGCGGCTCGGCGGCGGCCGAATCGCGCTCGGAGATCACGGCCAAAGTCGCATCGGCACCGTCCCCTTGCGCCTCGATCCGCATCAGCGCGCCGATCTCTTCGGTGACCGGATTGCAGACGACCAGCACCTCCTCGCCCGGCGAGATCCCCATGCACTGGCGGACAACCGTCTTCACTGCCCTGTCCAGTTCCGCCGTCACGCGCCCAGCCTACCCATGATGCGGAAACGGTGCAGTCGTTTCCCCTGCACCCACGCAGCACGTCACCCGCCGTCCCGCCGGTGCCGGATCGCCCACACCTCGAACCAGATCAGCCCGATCAAAACGACGCCGAACCCAAAGAAAGGCGCGAACCAATGCTCCGGCCGAACGATCGCCAACGAAGCGACCGCAAACCCATCGGCGACGATCATGAACGCCACCAACACGGGCCGAATCGCCGCCCACCCGGTCTGAGGAGGTCCTTGCTTTCGCACCGCTACCATCCCCCTCCCCGCCGGAGTAGCTCAGCTGGTTAGAGCAGCGGAATCATAATCCGCGTGTCGGGGGTTCGAGTCCCTCCTCCGGCATCGAATCAGGGCCCGTAGGCGTCCTTTTGGGCGCAGGCGAGCTTGTCCGCGTAATCGTTCCACTTGTCGCCGCTGTGACCGGCGACCTTCACCCAGTCCACCTTGCGACCGGCAGCCTGGTAGACAGCTGCTCCCAGAGATCGCGGTTCTTCACCGGCTTCCCGTCCGCCGTCTGCCAGCCGTTGCCTTGCCAGCGCTGAAGCCGTTCCTTGAAATTCTTCATCACGTAGGTGGAGTCGTTGTGGACGCACACGTGCGCCTGCGCGGGCAAGGCGCGCAAGCCGGCGATGACCGCCATCAGCTCCATCTGGTTGTTCGTGGTTTCGAAGGCGCCACCGGAGACCTCCCACCGCTCGACGGTTCCATCGGAACGGCGGGCGAAAAAGGACTGCCGCGTACCCGCCGGCGCCGCTGGTCTTGTTGGCGCAGGCGCCGTTGGTCCAGATTTCGTATCTGACGTCGCTGGGCGAACCCTCCGCTAACGCATCGCCGCATCCATCCGATAAGCGGTCCATGGAGGGCATTCTCGTCGTTCTACTGGCCGCTGCCGCCGGCGCTGCCTATCTGACCCTCGTATGGTCGATCACTGAGTCGAAGGAGATCCGCTTTTGGGCGGTCTGGGCGGTGGTGGGCAGCCTCTTGCTTGGCATCGCTTGGGTCTTCGCCTCGCTCTGCGGCCTCGCCGAGAACCGCTCGGAGCTCTTCTACGACCGTTGTGACGGATCGGTTCCCTACATACCGCTCTATGCGATCCCGGCGATGCTGGCGATGCCGCTCCTCCGCCGCTTCATTTCCGGCCCCGCTGTACTGATGCTTGGCGCCTTACTGATCGTCGTGGCGTTTGCGATCCCTAAAGAGCTGCTCTCCGTCTAAGTAGGAACGACTCGGGCGGTACGGCATGCCGCACCTGAAATTACGGCAACTTCACTGATGCGAGGGGGCTTTCTCGGGCGTAGCTTGGCTTTGCAAGCTGAAACCAAGCAATAGGAGGCATCAAATGCAGCTCTACGGAATCCTTCGTCGCAACGGCTGGCGGACCCCGGCGGACCTGGAAGTCGCCGGCAAGAAATCGGCTGAAGTCGGGGATGAACCCGGTTCTGGGGTTCGCTGGATTCGCAGCTACGCGCTCGCTGAGGAGAGCGGCGAGGTCGGGACCTTCTGCGTCTACGAAGGCGAGAGCCCGGAGACGGTCCGCGCTCATGCCGAGGCCTCGGGCCTGCCCTGCGACGAGATCGTGCCGATCCTCGACACCGTTGTCGTCCGGCCCGATCCGGTCCCGGCGAGCAACTAGCGGCGCCGCGATGATCGATTGCGGGGCGGCTTGGTCAACCACTGGTTTGCCAAGCCGCCCCGCTCGTCGCGCCTAGACTTCTTCGAGAGATGAGCACGGAGACGCCTTTGGTTGGACGGGCGGAGGAGCTCGCCCGCTTGAGCGAGGCTGTCGAACGGGCACGCGAGGGGCACGGATCGCTTCTGCTCCTCGCCGGCGAGGCCGGGGTCGGCAAGAGCCGCCTCGCCCAGGAGGCTGCGAGTGGCGCCGAGGTTGTCCTCTACGGCGCCGCCTCGCACGGCGCCACCGTGGCCTACGGGCCGATCGTCGCCGCCCTGCGCTCGCGACTGCGCGCCGACCCCGAGGCGCTCGCCGACTGCGGCTCGCTCGTCTCCCACCTCGCCCTGCTCCTGCCCGAGCTCGGCAAAGCCGCCGAGGAGAGCGAACGGGCGACGATCTTCGAGGCCGTCCGCTGCGCCTTCGCCCACCTCAGCGCCGAGCAGCCGGCGGTGGTCGTCCTCGACGACCTGCAGTGGTCCGACGACACGACGCTGGAGCTGCTGGCGGCGCTGGCCGCGCCGCTGCGGGAGATGCCCGTTCTCGTCCTCGGCACCTACCGCTCCGACGGCCTCCCCCGCGAGCATCGCCTGCGCTGGCTGCGCAACGAGCTGCGCCGCGCCGGGCTGCTGGAGGAGCTGGCGCTGGAGCCGCTCGACCAGGCCGGGGTCGAGGCGCTGCTGGGGGAGCTGCTGCCCGAGGCGCCGTCCCCCACCCTCACCCGGACCGTGTACGACCGCACCCTCGGCTCCCCCTTCTTCGTCGAGGAGCTCGTCACCGCGCTGCAGGCGCGGGGCTCCTTGCGCTCCGGGCGCGTCGGGCTCGAGCTGGTCGAGCGGGACGAAATCCCGGTCCCCGACTCGGTCCGCGAGGCCGTTCTCGTCGGCATCGGCGAGGTCTCGGCCGAGGGGCGCGAAGCGGCCGAGGCGGCCGCCGTGCTCGGCCAGCAGTTCGACCTCGGCCTCGCCGCCGAGCTGACGCCCGCCGCGGGCCTCGCCGAGCTGATCGAGATCGGGCTCCTGGAGGAGCGCGCCGGCGGCACCGGCGCCTTCCGCCACGCCCTCGCCCAGGAAGCCCTCTACGCCGAGGTCCCCTGGGCCCGGCGCCGCGACCTCCACCGGCGGCTCGCCCACTCACTAGAGCAGACCGGCGGCTCCAGCCTCGAAGTCGCAACCCACTGGCGCGGCGCCGGCGAGGAGCCGCGGGCGCGGGAGGCGCTCGTCGAGGCGGCTCGGCAATCCGAGGCCGTCTGCGCCCACCGCGACACGCTGCGCGCCGCCCGCGAGGGACTCGAGCTCTGGCCCGAGGACGAGGCGGAGGAGCTGCGGCTGGAGACGCTGGCGCGCTACGGCCGCAGCGCCGAGCTGGTCGGGGAGCTGGGAGAAGCGACGAAAGCGTGGCGCGAGCTGGCGGCGGCCTGCGAGCGCCGGGACGACAGGGTGGGATACGCGGAGGCGCAGCGCCGCCTCGCCGGGATCTACGAGCTCAGCGGCGAGCGTGACAAGGCCTTCGCCGCCCGTCGCCTCGCCGCCGAGGCGTTCGCTGCTGCCGAGCACCCGGCCGAGGCGGCGCTGGAGCGCCTGGCTATGGCCGACCACCACCGGCGCGGCGCCCGCTACGGCGAGGCGATCGAGCTCGCCAAGCTCGCCGGTGCCGAGGCGAAGGAGGCCGAGCGCGTCGACATCGGCGCCCGCATCCTCGGCCTCCAGGGCGTGGTCGAGGCCAAGGGCGGCGACTTCGAGGCGGGCCTGGAGTCGGTCCGCACGGGCCTGGCGCTCGCCCTCGAGCACGACCTCACCCCCGTCGCCGCCGAGCTCTATCAGCGCCTCAGCCTCGTCCTCTATGACGGGGCCGACTACCGCCAGGCCGAGGAGGCGCTCGACACGGCCCTCGGGCTCTGCCGCATCGGCGAGGACGCCGGCACCGAGGTCGCCTGCGTCACCTGCCTCGTCTACGTCCTCCGCGAGCGCGGCGAGTGGTCGCGGGCGGCGGAGCTCGGCCGTGAGCTGATCAATTCCGAAACCGCGGTCTGGGTCGCCGAGGGCCTGGTTGGCGCGATCCACGCCTTCGAAGGGAAGTTGAGCTCGGCCCGCCGGCTGCTTACCGCTTCGCGCGCCGTCTCCTCCTCGGTAGGCCACTACAACATGTACTGCGACTCGACCACGGGGCTGGCGATCGTCGCCGCCGCCGAAGGGCTGGAGGACGAGGCGGCGACCCGCGCCGGCGAGCTGCTCGCCCGCTGGGAGGAGAGCGAGGACCACCACTACGCCGTCTGGGGGATCCGCTGGGCGGCGAGTTGGTTCGCCCGCAGCGGCCGGCGCAAAGACGCGCAGCTCTGCGCCTCGGCGCTCGGGCAGATGGCCGCGGTGGGCGGACACGACGACGCCGTCGCCGCCCTCGCCCAGGCGGTCGGCGAGCTGGCCCTGCTCGAAGGCGATGCCGAGGCCGCGGCGGAGAACCTCTCCCGCGCTGTCGAGCTGCACCGCGGCCTCACGATCCCGCACGAGCGGGCGCAGGTCGAACTGCGAGCCGGGGTCGCGCTCGCCGCCGCCGGTGAGCGCGAGGCGGCGCTGGAGCGGCTCTGCGACGCCTACCGCTGCGCGACCAAGCTGGGGGCGCGCCCGGTCGCCTCCGAGGCGGCGAAGGAGGTCGCGGCGCTCGGCGAGTCCGTCGCCCAGCGGCTCGGCAGCCGCGCCGCCGCCGCCACCGACGGCGTCGGGCTGACCCGCCGCGAGCTCGAGGTCCTCCGACACGTCGCCGTCGGCCGCACCAACCGCGAGATCGCCCAGGAGCTCTTCATCAGCCAGCGCACCGTCGACATGCACGTCCGCAACCTGCTCGGCAAACTCGAGTGCCGCTCCCGCGTCGAGGCCAGCCACCGGGCCGGCGAGCTGGGGTTGCTCAGCTAGAGGCCAGAACGGCGGCTCCTACGGGCCCGGCGGGACCTCCACCATCACCGTCACCGGCCCGTCGTTGATCAGGGCCACGCCCATGCAAGCGCCGAAGACGCCCTTCTTCGCCCCAAGGCGCTCGCAGAAGCGGTCGTAGAGCGGCTCTGCCACCTCCGGCCGGGCCGCCCCTACGTAGCTGGGCCGGTTGCCGCGGCGGGTGTCGCCGTAGAGGGTGAACTGGCTGACGCAGAGCACCTCGCGCTCGCCGAGCGGCTCGTTCATCCGCCCCTCGGCGTCGTCGAAGATCCGCAGCTTCGCCACCTTCTCCGCCAGCCGATCGGCCTCCTCCTCGCGGTCCCCCACCCCGACGCCGAGCAGGATCAGTATCCCCGGCCCGATCTGCGCCACCCGGTCGCCCTCGACGTCGACCGCCGCCTGGCTGACTCGCTGGACGAGGGCCCTCACCGATGTCTGTGGTGGCGGTGGTGTCGACGGTGCTTGCGGACGCAGCGCTTCTTGCCTTTGACGAACTTGCGGCGGGAGCCTTGCTTGCATTTTTTCGGCGGGGCCTTGATGACCAGCGGAAGCGTCGAGGCCGCGGGCGGGGGGCTGCTGCTCAGTTCGAGACCGGGTTCGGGCGACGCGAAGGGGTCCGGCAGATGGCCGTCGATCCCGCTGCGGGTTTCCGGCGGCGCGATCGTGATCGGCTCGGCCTCCTCCCGGGAAGGCGCCCCGTGCCACCACTCGCCGCGGAGCAGCACGCCTCCCGATTCCGGCGCGAATTCAAGCCCGAAGGAGACGATGTAGGTCCCGGCGGGAAGGCCCCGAATCGCGTACTCACCCGCATCGTCGGTCCAGTCGCAACCGGCCTGCTGCCAACCTTCGAAGCCGGGCTCTTCGGCGCACACGAGTTCCCTGCGAACCGGCTCCCCGGTACCGGTCACGGTTACACGCCCAAGGATCTCTGCGCCCGGCGCGAGTTTGGCGTCGATCCCCGGAGTGACCGCAGGAGCGGTCACCTCCACGTGGGTCGACAATCCGAAGTCATCGGTGTCGTCGTAGTACTCGAGCAGGTAGTTGACGATGTTCTCGGCCCTGAACTCGACGATGTAGTCGCCGCTGGGCAACCCGTTGACGATGTAGTCGCCGGCCGCATCGGTGGGCCCGCAGCGCGACACCCACTCGGCCCAGGCGCAGACCCAGAGACCCTCGATCGGCTGGTCGTTCGTCTCGTCGAGAACCCTGCCCGAGATCGAAGCGCCTTCGGCGAGTTCGGCGTCGACGGTTGCGTCTTCCCCGCCCCCCAGATGAAACAGATCGGCCTCCCCGTAGGCGATCGTGTCGTCGTAGTACTCGTTGACGTAGTTGAGATTGTCCTGGTAGACGGAGAAGCTGATGCGGTAGGCGGCGGCGGGGAGGTTGGGGTAGGAGTAGTGGCCGTCCGCGTCGGTCTCCACGCAGTCCGTTTCGAATTCGTAGGGAACCGGCCACGGACAGACTTCGACCCCGGCGATCGGACCGCCACCTTCAGCCGTCACCGTGCCCGAGATCGAGTTCGCGAAGGCAGACCCCGTCGAGGCGCCCATCAGGCACATGAACGCGAACCCACCGATGAACGCGCTGCGCAACTTCCCCACTCGGATGCCTCGCCGGTCGCTTGTCCTCGATTATGAACTGTCGAGTGGTCGAAAGTTGCGTTCGAGGCGTCAGCCTTCCAGCGCCTCGACCAGCGAGCCCGCGTCGTAGGCGCCGAAGAAGCGTTTGCCGTTGACGAAGAAGGTCGGGGTGCCGGTGGCGCCGCTCGCCTCCGCCGAGGCGATGTCGCGGGCGATGCGGTCGCGGTGGGCGCCGGAGTCGATCTCGGCGGTGAGGCGCTCGACGTCGAGGCCGAGGTCGCCGGCCACCTCCAAGATCGTCTCCCGCGAGAGCTTCGGCTGGTTCGCGTAGAGGGCGTCGTGGAACTCCCAGAAGCTGCCCTGGGCGGCCGCCGCCTCGCTCGCTTCGGCGGCCAGCGGCGCCAGCGGGTGGCGCTCGGGGATCGGCAGGTGGCGGAAGCCGAAGAGGAGCTGGTCGCCCAGCCTCTCGCGAACCCGACGCAGAACCGACTGCGCGCCGAGGCAGAAGGGGCACTGGAAGTCGCCGAACATCACCAGCTGCAGCGGCGCCTCGCGCTCGCCTCGCGTGTGGTCGAGGTCCTCCAGCGGCGGTGAGAGCAGTTCGTCCACGTCGCCCTTGATGTTATGTGCGCGTGCACGACATCGAGTCGATCCTCGTTCTCGTCCTCGCCGCGACGCTCCTCGTCCGCCTCGCCGACCTCGGCAAGGTGCCGGCGCCGATCGCCCTCGTCCTCGGCGGCCTCGCGATCGCCTTCATCCCCGGCCTGCCCAGCGTCGAACTGGAGCCGGACACGATCTTCCTCGTCTTCCTGCCGCCGCTCGTCTACGCCGCCGGCTGGCGCACCTCGCCGCTGGAGCTGCGGGCGGTGATGCGGCCGCTGGCCCTGCTCTCCGTCGGCCTCGTCTTCATCACCGCCGGCGTCGTCGCCCTCGTCGCCCACGAACTGGTGCCGGAGTTGAGCTGGGCCGAGGCGGCGATCCTCGGCGCCATCCTCGCCCCGACGGACACCATCGCCGCGACCTCGATCTTCCGCCGCCTCGGCGCGCCGGAGCGGGTGCGGCTGCTGGTCGAAGGCGAGTCGATGATCAACGACGGCACCGCCCTCGTCCTCTACCGGATCGCGGTCGGGGTGGCGACCGGCAGCGCCTTCGGCTTCGGCGGCTCGGCCCTGGAGTTCGTCGGCGTCGCCGCCGGCGGCATCCTCGCCGGCCTCGCCGTCGGCGTCCTCTCCGACCTCGTCGTCCGCCGCCTCAGCGACAACGACGTCTCGATCATGCTGACGCTGCTGACCGCCTACGCCGCCTACATCGGCGCCGAGGAGCTGCACGTCTCCGGCATCCTCGCCGCCGTCGTCGCCGGGGTCTACGCCGGCTATCGCTCGCCGCACTCGCTCGACGCCGACATCCGCCTCAACGCCGTCGCCTTCTGGCAGGTCCTCGTCTTCGGCCTCGAGATCACCCTCTTCATCCTCCTCGGCCTGCAGCTGCCCGACATCGTCGACACGCTCGACCAGGGATCCTCCGGCGTCAGCGAGCTGCTCCTGCCCGCCGCCGCGATCGCCGCCGCCTCCCTCGCCGCCCGCCTCGCCTTCGTCTTCGCCCTCCGCGGCGATGCCGGCGACACCCTCGGCGAGCGCTTCGCGGTCGGCTGGAGCGGGATGCGCGGCGCCGTCTCCCTCGCCGCGGCGCTGGCGGTGCCGCTCAGCGTCGACGGCCGCCCCCAGATCATCTTCCTCACCTTCGCCCTGATCCTGATCACGATCGTCGGCCAGGGCCTCTCGCTCCCCTACATCGTCAGAGCCCTCAAGCTCGAGCACCCGCGCCGCTGGTCCGACGAAGAGGCGGTGGCGCGGATGGAGGCAGCCCAGTCGGCCCTCGACCGCCTCGACGAAATGGAGAAGGACGGCCGCGCCGGCGAGTCACAACTGAAGCGCCTCCGCGACCTCTACCGCTCCCGCTTCCGGATGTGCCAGGCGGTACTGGGCGGTGAGGACCCGGAGGTGGCCGCCCGAGAGCAAAAGCTCGCCGACTACGGCCTCCTCCGCCGCGAGCTGATCGGAATTGAGCGCGAAGAACTCCTCTCCCTCCGCAGCGCCGGCCGGCTGCGCCACGAAACGCTGCGAATGATCGAGCGGGATCTGGACCTGGAGGAGGCCCGAATCAGGGCTTGAGGAACTCCCGCGCCCGCTCCGCGACCAGATCCGGTCGCTCGTCCGCGATGAAGTGCCCGCATCCCGGCACCAGCTCGACCCGCATCTGCGGCGCGTGGCGCTGGTAGCCGGCGAGCATCGAGGGCCGCAGGACGAAGTCGTCTTCGCCGAAGACCATCAGGGTCGGGACCTCGAGGTGGGCCTTCGCATATCGGCCTTTGGCCATCTCCGGCGCCTCGCGCCAGTTGAAGGTTCGGTACAGGTGGACGCCGGCCATCGAGCGCGCCGGTTCGGCGATGTTGTCGGCGAAGACCGCCAGGTCCTCCTCACTCCAGACCGATTTCACCGTCGAGCCGCCGACGAGGACTTTGCGGATGAACTGGCCGCCGCGGTGGAGCCGGTAGCCGAGGACCGGCGCCAGCGCCAGCTGCTGGTAGAAGAAGCGCCAGGCGTGCCCGACGACGGCGCGGGTCCTGACCCAGGGCGGGACGATGTTGAGGACGAGGAAGCGGTCGATCCGCTCCGGCTCGCGCAGCGCCATCAGGAAGCCGATCCAGCCGCCCCAGTCGTGGCCGACCAGCTTCACCCGCTCGATCCCGAGCTCGTCGAGGACGGCGAAGACGTCGTCGGCCATGTTCTCCTTCTCGTAGCCCTCGTCGGGGGCGTCGCTCCAGCCGAAGCCGCGTAGGTCGAGCGCCAGCACGCGGTGCCGGTCGGCGAGGGCGGGCATCAGGTAGCGCCACTCGTACCAGTGCTGGGGCCAGCCGTGGAGGCAGAGGACGACATCGTCGCCCGACCCCGCTTCGGCGTAATGGAACCGCAGGCCGCGCGCCTCGACCCAGTGGTGGGTGACGCCCTCGATTCGGGTGGCTGGCTCACCAGCCAAACAGGCTATTGATCGTCGCGGGGCGGCGACTGAGGGGGCAAGGCGACCGGCGGCGCGCCGGGAAGTCGCGCCAGTCGCCCACCCCCCTTTCGCTCAGCGCAGCGCGGCCGTCGCTGCTGCCTGGCGAAAGTCGTTGAGGATTTCCTCCATCGCCCCGGCCTCGCAGGGGACCATTTCCGGCCAGGTCTTCTCCGGGTGCTCATGGAGGGTCTTCAGCCCGTTGCCGCTGATCACGGCGACGACGGTCTCGTCCGGGGCGATCTTGCCTTCCTGGGCGAGCCGGGCCGTGCAGGCGATCGTCGTCCCACCCGCCGGCTCGGTGAGGATGCCCTCGGTCTCCCCGAGCAGGTCGATCGCGCCGAAGATCTCCTCGTCGGTCGCCGTGGCGCCGGATCCGCCGCGGCCGACCACCGCGTCGACGACGAGGGCGCCGTCGCCCGGCGCCCCGATCGCAATCGAGTGCGCCGCCGTCTCCGGCGTCTGCGGCGAAATCTCCGCCCCGCCCGCCGTAATCGCAGTCGAGATCGGCGAGCAGCCGCTCGCCTGGGCGATGTTGATCTTCGAGCCGGCGGTCTCGGCGAGGCCGACCTTCTCCAGCTCGACCAGGCCCTTGTGGACGCGCGAGGAGAGCGTGCCCCCCGCGGCCGGGATCACGAAGTGGTCCGGCGGCTGCCAGCCCATCTCCTCGACGACCTCGAAGGCCATCGTCTTCGCCCCCTCGGCGTAGAACGGCCGCAGGGTGATGTTGGCGAACTCCATCCCGGTCGCCAGCGCCAGCTCGCGGCAGGCGCGGTTGGCGCCGTCGTAGTTGGCGTCGAGCTGGATCACCTGCGCCCCGAGGGCGCGGCAGGCCTTCGCCTTCCCCTTCTCCATGTTGCCCGGGTAGAAGATGTAGGGCGTCGCCCCGGCCTGGGCCGCCAGCGCCGCCACCGCGGTGCCGACGTTGCCGGTCGAGACGCAGCCGACCTCGGTCTTGCCGAGCTCGAGCAGGCGCGCGATCGCCATCCCCACCACCCGGTCCTTGTAGGAGAGCGAGGGGCGGTTGGTCGAGTCGTCCTTGATGTAGAGATTGCTGAGGCCGAGCTCTGCGCCGAGCCGCTCGGCGTGGATCAGCGGCGTTTTGCCGGCGAACTGCGCCACCCGCTCCTGCGCGCGGCGGTTGAGGATCGGCAGCAGCTCCTCGAAGCGCCAGATGTTCCAGGGGCGCTCCGCGGCCGGCCGCTCGGCGATCCGCTGCTTGGCGAGGTCGTAGTCGTAGTCGACGTCGAGCCCTTCGCCGCAGGCGGGACACTTGAAGGCTTTGTCCAGGAGCGGCGTCCGGTAGCCGCAGTCCCGGCAGGTGAGTTCGGTGGCACAGGAGCGGGTCCGGAGCCCGTAGGGCTCGGTGAGATGCGGATCTACCGCGTCACTCATGACTCCTCCTTTGCCGCCGATCGCTCGGCGCTGGTCCGGTTGCTCGCACGGGTATAACACACCGTCGGGCACTGCTCAACGGTTTCTGCGCAAAGCCTGCGAGAAGGTCTTACCGCGTTCACTTCCAGCAAGGTAGCGGAACCAGGGGCGGGCGCAAGCCAGATGAATGCCCTTGTCTGTAGAGGTTCTGTCAGCAGTTGAGAGGATCGCGGGCGATGACTCCCCAGGAGCGCTTCGCGATCAACCTCCGCAAGGCCCGTAGCGAGGCCGGTGTCTCCCAGGAAGAGCTGGGCTACCTCTGCGATCTCCATCGCACCGAGGTGTCGCTGCTCGAGCGCGCCGGGCGCGAGCCTCGCCTGGCCACGATCGTCAAGCTCGCCGGCGCCCTGAAGACGACGCCGAGCGCGCTCTGCGACGGCATCTCCTGGCTGCCGAAAGCGCGCCGCTTCGACGTCAAGAAGCCCCCACGGGGCTAGCGCCGCTGCCCCGGTACCCCTGAGAAGAAAGAAGTGAAGGGAGGCGGGGCGACGTCGGCCGAGCCGACGTGACCAGGATCCGTCATGACGATTAATCCTGGCTCAGGATTGGTCCTCCTTTGCCACCCCAAGGCGGTTTCCCAGATCCGAGAGCCCCGCCTCCTTCACCGGTTGATCGCCCGGCAGGTGCATTCATAACAGACCTGAATCCAGCAATCAAGGGGTTTTGCTTAATGGACCTTAGTTTTGTTTAGGACGCAGGTGCAATCTGCGGGGAGACCGGGATCTCGGCGCTCTCCGGCCAGGCCTCCAGCGCCTCGGCGGTGTCCTCCACCCCGACCGCGACGAGCAGCTCCTCGGCGACATGGGGGGCGAAGGGGACCAGCGTCCGCGCCAGCAGCGCCAGGGCGGCGAGCTGGGCCTCGGCGTCGGCCCGGCCGAGGGCGCCGCGGCGTTTGATCACGCGCTTCTCGAAGTCCTGGATCCGCTCGAAGAGCCGGGTGATGTCCCGGATCGACTTGTGCATCTGCAGCTGCTCGGTGTCCTCGGTGATCCGGGAGAGCCCGTTCTCGCACCATTTCCGCAGCCGGTCGCGCATGTGCTCGGTGTCGGCGGCGGCCTCGGCGTCGTGCTCGAGCCCATCGAGCGCGGCGGCGCGCTCGTGCGTGTAGTTCCAGAGGCCGCGGAGGAAGCGGCCGGCGAAGCGGACGGCGCCGTCGCTCCAGTTCAGCGTCTTCGCCGGCCCCGCCGCGTAGAGCACAGCCAGCCGAACGGTATCTGCGCCATGTTCGGAAACGAGCTCGTCGGGGTTGACGACGTTGCCGAGGTGCTTGCTCATCTTGCGGCCGTCGGCGATCACCATCTCGTGGAAGAGGCAGCCGGCGAACGGCTCCCCCTCCTCCATGAAGGCGAAGGGGCCGATGTCCCGCAGGGCCTTGGTGACGACGCGCTGGTCGAAGACGAAGCCGCCGCTGTCGTTGCCGGCGACGAGCCGCTCGGAGGGCAGCCACTCCTGCAGCTCGGGGTGGGTGAACATCTGCTCGTCGCGGCCCTCGGGCGGGACCGCGGCCGGGACCCAGAGCCAGAGCGCGTCGAAGTGGCAGTCGAGGGTGTCGGTCTCGCGCTTGGCGGCGCCGCCGCACTTGGGGCACTCGACGTCGACGAAGTCCGGGCGCTCGGCCAGCGGATTCCCTTCGCCGGTGGGTTTGATGTCGCGCGGGAGGACGACCGGCAGGTTCTCCTCGGGAACCGGGACCGGGCCGCACTGCTCGCAGAGGATTACCGGGATCGGCGTCCCCCAAGAGCGCTGGCGCGAGATCGAGAAGTCGTTGGCGCGGTAGCGGGTCGCCTCGCGGGCGCCCGTGGCCGGCGCGGCGGCGGGCGCCTCTCCCCCCTCCTCGACCAGCTCCGGCGCCGCGACGCGGTCGAGGCGCTCGGCGAGGTCGCGATCGGCGCTGTCGACGGCGGGGATGCCGAGGGCGGCGGTGGGCCCGAAGCGGGCGTCGACGATCGGTGAGACGACGACCGGCAGCTCCTCGCCGTTGGGCCCCGCGATCGAGGCGCCGGTGTCGACCAGCGGCACCGAGCCGGCGTCGCGGGCGCTGCGGTCCCAGCCCCCCGAGCGCATCCGCTCGAGCTCCTCTCGCGCCGCCGGGTCGGGGACCCAGGCGTCGACCTCGGGGTGGCGAGGCGAGAGCAGGACGAAGGCGGCCAGCCCGGCGTGCTCGCGGTGGGGGGTGAAGGCGGTCAGGGCGCGCCCGTCGCCGGCCTGCAGGTCGACCTCGACCCCATCGGCGCGGCCGAGAATGTAGCGCTGGGTCGCGAGCGAGAGCTCGTCCCACTTGCCGCTCTCGGCGAGCTGCTCGGTATTGCGGTCGTTCTCCTCCAGGTAGGGGGTGATGCGCAGGAACCAGGTCGGGCGCCGGATCAGCCGCACCTCGTTGTGGCAGCGCCAGCAGCGGCCGTCCTCGACCTGTATCGAGGCGAGGGTGGTCTGGCAGGTGTCGCACCAGTCGACGGTGGCGTCGGCGCGGTAGATCAGGTCGTGCTCGAGCAGGGTGAGGAAGAGCCACTGCGACCAGCGGTACTGGCCCTCGTCGGAGCTGTAGAAGACGCGGTCGTAGTCGAAGGAGAAGCCGAGGCGCCGCATCTGCCCGAGCATCCGCTCACCGCACTCCGCCACCCACTCGGCCGGCGGCTCCTGGCGCTCGATCGCCGCCAGCTCGGCCGGGAGGCCGAAGGCGTCGAAGCCGAAGCCGAAGAGGACGGCGTCGCCGCGGCCGCGGCGGAAGCGGGCGTAGGCGTCGCCGATCGAGTAATCGCGGACGTGGCCCATGTGCAGGTTGCCCGAGGTGAACGGGCTCGAGGGCTTGATGTAAACGCGCTCCTGGCCGTCCTCGGGCTTCGGCGCGGCAAAGTCGCCGCGCTGCTCCCAGGCCTGCTGGCGCGCAGCCTCGATCGCCTGTGGGTCGTAGTTCTTCCTGCTATTGCTCATCTAGCTCAAGGCTAACTGAGCTGCGAAGGGCGCTAGGCGAAGGTCCAGAGACGGTTGCCGACGAAGTTGAAGGGCATCGCGGCGGCTACGGCGATTGCCTGGGCCGTGAGCTCGCCGGTGGCGCCAGTGGAGAGCAGGAGCTGCAAGACCGCGATGTTCAATGCCAGGGAGGCGAGGCTGACCGTGAAGAAGCGGGCTGCTTGGAAGTGGGCGGGGCCGTCGCCGGGACCGAAGGTCCAGTTGCGGTTCCAGAGGAAGTTGTTGGTGACGGCGACGGCGAAGGCGCCGATTGCCGCGGCCACGTGGTGGATGCCGAGGCTGCCCGCCAGGACCACGAAGACGGCGAGGTTGATCAGGTAGCCGCTGCCGCCGACGAGGCCGAACTTGAGCAGCTGGACCCAGTTGGCGGGGTGGCGGGCGGCGGCGCCGATGCGGTAGGCGAGTTCGGTGGCGGGCGTCATCGCGAACGGCACAGGCTAGCGAGAGGACAGGCGCCCGCCCGCTTTCCGCGTAGTCTTCCCGGCCGATGCGGACGAGGACTGCAACCGTCGTGGCCGTGGCGCTGGCCGCCGTCGCCATCGCGCTGGCACTGATCTTCGGCGGCAAGCAGGCGCCAGAGCCGGCCGAGGCTGAGGAAGCGGTGCCGGGCGCGCCGTCAGTGGAAATCATCTCCCCCCGCAACGGCGCCCGCCAGACGAGTCACGCCGTCGTGATCAAGGTCGCCATAGAGAACTTCCAGCTGGCGCCGCGCCAGCTCGGCCGCGAACCGCAGTTGGGAGAGGGCCACCTCCGCCTCAGCCTCAAGCGCGTCCCCGACTGCGTCTACCCGAAGAAACTCCAGGACGCGATCAACAGCCCCGTCGGCAAAGGCCGCCTGTTCGGCCGTTCCTTCGACTACGCCGCCTACGCCGGACCCAACGGCGTCCTCGCCGAGCGCCTCGGCTCCGCCGGCACCTACTCCCCCGCCACCCGGCCGGAGATCTTCTACCACGGCCTCCCGCCCGGCTTCTACCGCCTGATCGTCAACCTCGCCCAGAACAGCGGCACGACGACCCAGTTCCACGACGTCACCAACTTCCAGATCCTCCCCCGCCACAACAAGGGCCCGAAACCCTGCCCCGACGGCAAGGTCCCCAGCGCCAAGGCGGCGGCGCGCCTCGAATAACCCTTACTTCACTTTGTATAGTGGCTAGGTGCGTACTTACCGCCGCTTGATGGGATTTCTGCGCCCTTACCGGGTGCAGCTTTGGGGTTCTCTTGCGTTCGCCTGGGCCGCGATGGGGATGACGGTGCTGATTCCTTGGCTGATCGGGCAGGCGGTCAATGCGATCGAGGAAGGCAATAAGCCGGACCTGTTGCCGCTGTCGCTGGCGATCCTCGGGGCGGCGGTGCTGCGGCTGGGGCTGATCGTGGTCCGGCGCGTGGTTGCCGGGAAGGTCTCGCTCGGGGTCGAGTTCGACCTGCGGCAGACCTTCTACGCGCACCTGCAGCGGCTCGAGCTGGGCTTCTTCGACGGGCAGCAGACGGGGCAGCTGATGTCGCGGGCGACGGTCGACCTGCAGTCGATCCGCTTCTTCCTCGGCTACGGCCTCATCTTCATCACCCAGAACCTGCTGACGATCACCCTGGCGAGCGCGGTGATGTTCGCGATCAACCCCTGGCTGGCGCTGGTCGCGCTGGCGCCGGCGCCGCTGGTCGTCTACGTCGCCTCCCGCTACAACCGCGTCTCCCGCCCCGCCCAGCAGGAGGTCCAGCAGCGGATCGCCGAGCTGACCGCGGAGGCGGAGGAGAACGTCTCCGGCATCCGCATCGTCAAGGCCTTCGCCCGCGAGGAGTACCAGCTGCGCCGCTTCCAGCGCGCGGTGGCACGGGTCTTCGACCAGAGCATCTACTCGACTCAGCTGCAAGCGTTCTTCTCGCCGCTGCTCGGCTTCCTGCCGCAGCTGGGGATCGCCCTGGTGCTGCTGGTCGGCGGCCGCGAGGTGATCAACGGCAACCTCAGCCTCGGCGACTTCACCGCCTTCTACACCTACCTGGCGATGCTGGCCGGGCCGATGCGCTCGCTGGGGATGACGATGGGGATGGCGCAGCGGGCGATCGCGTCGGGGAACCGCCTCTTCGAGATCCTCGACCGCGAGCCGGCGATCCAGAGCCCGCCCGAGGCGCCGGCGCTGCCGCCCGGCGGCGGCCGCGTCGAGCTGCGCGACGTCACCCTGCACTACGAGGGGGCCGAGGAGGTCCCTGCGCTGGAGGACGTCTCGCTCGAGGTCGAGGCCGGAAAGACGGTGGCGCTGGTCGGTCCCTCCGGCTCGGGGAAGACGAGCCTGGTGGCGCTGATCGCCCGCCTCTACGACCCCACCGAGGGGACGGTCCTCGTCGACGGCGCCGACGTGCGCGGGGTCGAGGTCGCCTCGCTGCGCTCGGAGATCGCCTTCGTCGCCGACGACAGCTTCCTCTTCACCGCCTCCGTCGCCGAGAACATCGCCTACGCACGGCCGGGGGCGACGCTCGGGGAGATCGAAGCGGCGGCGCGGCGGGCACAGGCGGACGGGTTCATCCGGGCGCTGCCCGACGGCTACGAGACCCGCGTCGGCGAGCGCGGGCTCACCCTCTCCGGCGGCCAGCGCCAGCGGGTCGCGATCGCCCGCGCCCTGCTCGCCGACCCCCGCATCCTCATCCTTGACGACGCCACCTCCTCGGTCGACGCGACCACCGAGGCCGAGATCAAAGCCGGGCTGCGCGAGGCGATGGCCGGGCGGACGACCTTCATCATCGCCCACCGCCTCTCCACCGTCTCGCTCGCCGACGAGATCGTCGTCCTCGACGGCGGCCGTATCGTCGACCGCGGCACGCACCAGGAGTTGCTGGACGGCTGCGGCTTCTACCGGGAGATCGCCGAGCACGGGCTCGCCGACGCGGTCTTCCTCCAGCGCGACCTCGAGGAGCGCGAGGAGATGGCGAAGCTGTGAACGGGTCTCCCAACATGGGCAACATCGGCCGCCTCTTCGCCGACCTCTGGCGCCTCCTCCGCGGCCAGGACCGGCGCGGGCACAAGGTGCGCTGGCTGGTCGCGCAGCTGCGCCCCTACCGCGGCCGCGTCGGCCTGATGTTCCTCGGTCTCCTGCTCGCGACCGCCGCCGGCCTCGCGCCCCCCTACCTGGCCGGGCGGGCGATCGACTCCGGCATCCTCGCCGGCGACCTCAGCGCCCTCGACCTGATCGTCGTCGCCTTCGTCGCGGTCTCGGTCATCTACGCGCTGGCCACCTACCTGCAGACCTACATGGTCGGCTGGATCGGGACGCGGGTGCTGCAGGACCTGCGCGAGCGCGTCTTCACCCACATCCAGTCGATGTCGATCGGGTTCTTCACCCGCCGCAGCCCCGGCGTCCTGATCTCGCGCATGACCAACGACATCGAGGCGCTGAACCAGCTCGTCACCACCGGCGTGGTGACGATGTTCTCCAGCACCCTGACCCTGGTCGGCGTCGTCGTCATCCTGCTGGTCCTCGACGTCCAGCTGGCGCTGATCACCTTCCTCACCTTCCCGCTGCTGGCGATCGCCAGCCTGATCTTCCGCGTCGTCTCCGCCGGCGCCTACAAGGCGACGCGGGAGCGGATCGCGGCGATCACCGCCTACCTGCAGGAGTCCCTCAGCGGCGTCCGCGTCGTCCGCAGCTTCGGCCAGGAGCCGCGCCACCTCGCCGAGATGACCGCGCTGAACGAGGCCAACCGCGAGGTGAACATGAAAACCGTCTACCTCAACGCCTCCTACTTCCCGGCGGTGGAAATGCTCTCTGCCATCGGGACGGCGGTGATCCTTCTCTACGGCGGCGGCCAGGCGATTGACGGGGCGATCCAGATCGGCGTCATCGTCGCCTTCGTCGGCTACCTCAACACCTTCTTCGAACCGATCCAGCAGCTCTCCCAGCTCTACACGACCTACCAGCAGGGGATGGCGGCGCTGGACAAGATCTTCGACCTGCTGGAGACCAAGCCGGACATGGTCGACGCGCCGGGTGCGATCGACCCCGGCGAGCTGCGCGGCGAGATCGACCTCGAAGGCGTCTGGTTCTCCTACGGCGAGGAGGGCGAGTCCGGCGCGGACACCTGGGCCCTCGAGGGCGTCGACCTCCACGTGCCGCCGGGGCAGACGCTGGCCCTCGTCGGCGCCACCGGCGCCGGCAAGTCGACCTTCGCCAAGCTCGTCGCCCGCTTCTACGACCCGCAGAAGGGGACGGTCCGGGTCGACGGCCACGACCTCCGCGGCGTCCAGCAGCGGGCGCTGCGGCGCCAGCTGGGAATCGTCCCGCAGGAGGGCTTCCTCTTCTCCGGCAGCGTCCGCGAGAACGTCGCCTTTGGTCGTCCGGAGGCAAGCGACGAGGAGATCGCGGCGGCGATCACCGCCGTCGGCGCCACCGAGTTCGTCTCCGCCCTCCCCGAAGGCCTAGGCACCCAGATAGGAGAGCGAGGCATCCAGCTCTCCGCAGGCCAGCGCCAGCTGGTCGCCTTCGCCCGCGCCCTCCTCGCCGAGCCCCGCATCCTCATCCTCGACGAGGCCACCTCCAACGTCGACGTCCGCACCGAGAAAACGATCGAGCGAGGCCTGGAGCGCCTCCTCCACGGCCGCACCGCAATAGTCATAGCCCACCGCCTCTCCACGATCAGAAGAGCCGGAAAGATCGTCGTCCTGGAGCACGGCCAGATCGCCGAGCAAGGAACCCACGACGAGCTAATAGCCGCCAACGGCCCCTACTCAAAGCTCTACGGCGCCTGGTCAGACAGCTCAGCTGCCTAGCTTCACGGTCTCGAGGCAGAAGCACTTTCGGTACAGGCGTGGGGCACCCCTCCCCCAAAGACCGTCGCGCAGCTGAGCGAACTTATGGGCGCCACCGTGACTTCTTGAGCCTTTGTGGGAGGGGTGCCCCACGCCTCCACGACAGGTCTTGCAAGACCCCTTTGTCCCGGAGGCGACCGAAAAATCAGAACTGCCGAAGAGGGACCGGGTATCCCCCTGAACGACCGGCGTCATGTTTTTCGCACCGCCCACTCTTCGAGAGATAGTGAGTTTGCGGCGAAAAACCCAGGGAGAGAAGGGGGATACCCGGTCCCTCCCTCACGCAGTGGCTCCGAAGTTCAGGGGGTCATAGCCCCCCAAAGTTCGGAGAGGTGCTCAGCCTGGCCCGACGCCGCCGGATTCGCCGCCGGTTTCGGGTTCCGGCGCAGGCGCTTCGGGAGAGCCGCCGGCGCCGCCCGTTTCGGGAGCCACTTCTTCTTCAGGGACGATTTCTTCTTCGGGGGCCGCTTCTTCGAATTCGGGTTCGACTTCGACCCCGCCTTCTTCTTCGCCCCCTTCAAATTCTTCGCCGCCAGTGGTCGGGCCGCCGTCCACCGCCGGGGGCTGGCCCGGTTCGGCGCTGCAGTCTTCGAAGCCGTAGGTCGCCGCCTGCGACTGGAACTTTTCCAGGGCGGCAGCTGCTTCCTGGCCTTTTTCTTCCACCGTCGCCACGTCTTCGCGTTCGGCGGCGAGCTTGAGGTCGGCCTCGACCTGGCCCAGTTCGGCGGTCGCTTCTTCGAAAGCGGCGTATTCGGTCGAGTCTTCCTCGGGCTCGCCGAGGTCCTGGAGCCGTTCCACCATCCCGATGTAGAGGTTGGCGACTTTCTCGCTGTCTCCGGTGGCGGATTCTTCGGTTTCTTCCGACGAGGTGAGGGCGCCGACCGCGGCATTTACCTCGGCGCAGATCGCGTCCCCCTGGGTGATCAGCTCGTTCTTCGTCAGCGCCGCCGGTTCTTCGACCGTCGGCGTCGTCGTCGTTTCGGTCTCGTCATCGCCACCGCCACAGCCGACGATGAGCAGCGCGACCAGCGCCGCGAGCGCGAGGAGGATCGTCTTCTGACCGGTGTTCCGCATGGGCGCGACGCTAGCAAAGGGATTCGACGCCTTTGCAGGGAAAGCTGCGGCCCAGGGACTCGAACCCCGACTGCCTCTTCCAGAGAGAGGTGTGCTGCCATTACACCAGGCCGCAACGGCACTCTTCAGGATAAGGCACTCAGTCGAAGGGCGTGCCCTCGGCGATCATCTGCCGCGCCTGCGCCAATTCTTCGGAGCGGCCGACGCTGAGACAGCCGGCGACGCGGTCGCCCTGCAGGTACCAGACCGAGAACTCGCCGCCCTCGCGGTCGCCGCGCCAGACCTCGCGGTCCCACTCGTAGGCTGGGCCGACGTACTCGAGGCTCGCCCAGTCGGCGAGGTCGCTGAAGAAGTACGGCACCACCTCGTAGGGGGCGTCGGCGCCGAGCATGTTGGCGGCGGCGTGGATCCCCTGCTGCATCGCCACGTCCCAGTGCTCGACGTGGATGCGGCGGCCGTGGACGACGCTGTCATACGAGCAGCAGTCCCCGGCGGCGTAGATCCCCGGCGCCGAGGTCTCAAGCTTGGAGTCGCAGACGATGCCGCCTTCGCCGACCTCGATCCCCGCCCGCTGCGCCAGCATCGCGTCGGGTCGCACGCCGGCGCCGACGACGACCGCGTCGCACTCGACCGCGAGCCCGCTCTCGCAGAGGACCGCCTTGACCCGGCCGTCGCCCTCGAAAGCGCTCAGCGTCTCGCCGCCGTGGAAAGTGACACCGTGCTCTTCGAGCCGGCCCTGGAACCACCGCCCGGCGTCCTCCCCGAAAGTGCGGGAGAGCGCGACGTCCTCCATCGCCACGATCGTGCACTTCGTCCCCTGTGCGGTCAGCGAGGCGGCGACCTCGCAGCCGATGTAGCTGCCGCCGACTAAAACAACATGGCTGGCCGTCTCGGCATCCGCGCGGATCGCGTCGGCGTTGCCGAAGGCGCGCAGGTAGTGGATGCCCTCGTTCTCGGCCCCCTCGACGCGGAGGATGTTGACCATCGCCCCGGTCCCGAGCAGCGCCTTGCCGAAGGCAACCTCTTCCCCGCCCTGGATCTTCGCCGTGCGCGCCTCGAGGTCGAGCCCCATCACGTTCTTCCCGGTCAGCAGCTCGACCCCGTTCTCCTCGTACCAGGAGCGGCCGCCGTTGACGTGGGCGTCCTCGCGGCCGGCGTCGCCGAGCAGGTACTCCTTCGAGATCGGCGGCCGTTCGTAGGGCGGCTCCGACTCGCGGCCGACCAGCAGGATCGAGCCCTCCGAGCCGCGCCGGCGCAGCTCGGCGGCGCAGTGGGCGGAGGCCATGCCTCCCCCGATGAAGAGGAAATCGACTTCACGATCGGCCATCACTACCTCTTTAGTGCCCGATATCGCGGCGGTCTTACCCGCCGCCGGCGCCGTTGCCGTTGCCGTCGGGGCCGAAGAGGACCTTCAGGTCCTCCTCTTTGCCCGGGTCGAGCACGGCGAGGATCTCGTCGCCTTCCTGCAGGACGGTGTCGGCGGTGGGAACGAAGCCCTTGCCTTCGCGCAGAACCGAGATCAGCAGGCTGCCTTCCGGCATCTGCAGGTCGCCGACGCGGCGGCCGGTGACGCCGGAGTCCTTGCCGAGCAGCATCTCGATGATCTCCAGCTGCTCCTCCTGCAGGTCGAGCAGGTGGACGAGGCCGTACTCGGGGACCTCGTGCTCGAGCAGGCGCAGGATCAGGTCGGTCGCCGAGACCGACGGTTTGATCCCCAGCAGGTCGAAGTGGCGGCGGTTCCGCGGGTTGTTGACGCGGGCGATGATCTGGTCGACGAGGTACTTCTCCTTCGCGACCTGGCAGATCAGCATGTTGTCCTCGTCGTCGCCGGTGACCGCGATCACCATGTCGGCGCGCTGGATCCCGGCCCGCTCCAGCACCCAGAGCTCGGAGGCGTCGCCATAGGAGACGTTGTGCTCGAGCTCCTGCTCGACGGTCAGGTAGCGGCGGCGATCGTTCTCGATCAGGGTCACCTCGTGGCCTTTGTCGAGCAGCTCGCGCGCCAGGTTCCAGCCCACCTTCCCGGCGCCGACGACGATGATGTACATGGCTCCCCGTCCCCTTCCTACGCCGCTGCCGGCGTGTCGTCGGTGGAGCCGCCGCGGCCCGCGGCGTTGCGAACCTCGCCCTCGAGCAGGTCGATCGCGACCCGGGTCGGGCAGACCGTGTTCAGGCCCTGACGCTGGTACCACTCGGCCCGCAGCGGGTCGAGGACGCGGGCGATCACGGTCGGGACCTCGTAGCGGCGCTGGGCGATCTGGGAGATGACGATGTTGGTGTTGTCGCCGTCGGTGGAGGCGATGAAGACGTCGGCACCCTCGATCCCTGCGGCCTCCAGGGCCTCGGTCTCCAGACCGGCGCCGACCGTGAACTGGCCGCCGAGGTCCTCCCAGCTCTTCTCCAGGCCGACCTCGAGGCGGGCGTGGGACTCCGGATCCTCGTCGAGGCAGGAAACCTGGTGCCCCTCGCGGAGCATCGCCCTTGCCACCGAGGAGCCGACCCGGCCGCATCCCACGATCAGAACGAACATGGAGCGGATACTAGACGGGCTGTTCCGCTATCCGGGTTCCGGCGGGGCCGTGAGGAGTACCCGGCACGGGGCTTTTTTCAGCACGTACTCGGTCGCCGCCCCGATCTCGTCCGGCTTCGCCGCGCCGATGCCGCCGAAGACGCCGCCGCCGCGGATCTTGCTCGGCGGCTCGCCGCCGATCACGATCGCCTCGGCGTTGCTCTTGCGGGCCGCCTCGAGGATGCCGGCGCCGACCTTTCGGGCACGGATCACGTCGGTCGTCACCTGCACGTCCTCGTACTCCTCCCCCACCTCGCGCGCTCGCTCCAGCGCCCGCCGCGCCTGTTCCTCGCGCTCCTTCGGCAGCTTCGCCCCGAGCGGCAGGGTCAGGGGCACTTCGATCACGTAGACGACGTCGAGGCGCGAGTCCTGCCCCTTGCGGCCCCCCGCATCGGCCGCCGCGAGGCGCCCCGCGGTGGCGACGATGTCGTCGTCGAACCTGGTCCCGAAGACGGGGACGAGAATGTTGGTGAACTCGATTTCCGGGACCTGCTTGGTCAGCGCCCGCTCGGTCACGGTTACGCGCTTGGTCAGCGTCGTCCCCTCGAAGGCCTTGCGGTAGACGACGTAGAAGGTAAGGCCGAAGACCATCCAGCCAAGCCCGACCCAGCGCGCGGTCGAGTGGTAGGCGAGGACGCTGACGAAGGCGAGGGCGCTGACGAGGGCCGCGAAGAGCGCCGGCAGCGGCACCTCGGCATGGCCCCAGGCAAAGCCGAAGGGGATCTTGAACGGCCGCCGTTTGTCGGGCTGGGAGACCCGCAGGCGGATGATCGAGAGGTGGGCGATCGTGATCGCCAGCGTCGCCCCGAAGGCGTAGATCCCGGCCAGGAGCTTGACGTTGGTGGGGATGACGAGCCCGATTGCGATCAGGCCGCTGAGGACGATCGCCACGTACGGCGTCGCGGTGCGGCGGTGCAGCTTGCCGAGCCAGCTCGGGATCTGGCGGTTGATCGCCAGCGTGTAGATGTGGCGGGAGACGCCGAGCATCGAGGTGCTGGCGGCCCAGATCAGGACCGGCGTCGCCACCGCCGCCACCAGCCAGCGCATCGTCTCGGCGACCCAGGCCGGTTCGAAGGCGGAGACGACGCCGAGCACCGGCTCCTCGACGAACTCGCCGCCGAGCGCGGTCTGCGGCCCCTCGGGACCCCCGACCACCGGCACCGCCATCAGCGCGATCGCCGCCATCCCCGCGTAGACGAGCGGCACCCCGAGGGCACCGACGCTGGTCACCCGCCGCAGGTCCTTGCGGCTGACCTCGATGTCGGGGGCGAGGTCCGAGGCGGCCTCGATCCCCGCGTAGGCGAGCATCGCCACCACGGCGGCGTAGACGATGTCGCGGAAGCTGGGGTCGCCGAAGAGGTGGAGCTCGGCGGTGAGCCGGTCGGGGTGCATCACGACCAGCGCCCCGACGAGGATCACCGCCAGCTGCAGGCCGAGGTCGGCGAGGGCGAGCAGGGTCAACGAGCGCTGGCGCTCGCGGCCGGTGACGTTGAGGATGTTGAGGGCGCAGATCGCGACGATCACCGCCGTCGCGATCCCCACCTCCCAGCCGGGGCTGGCGAGGTCTGCCGAGACGGGCTGCAGGTAGTGCGGAACCGAGAGCGCGGCGAGGGCGATCACGATCAGGTAATCGATCAGGATCGCCCAGCCGGCGATGAAGGCGATCAGCTCGTTGAAGGCGTGGCGGGCGAAGGTCGAGGAGCCGCCGCGCTCGCGGAACATCGCCCCGCCCTCGACGTAGGTGAGCGTGGTCAGGCCGAAGAGGAGCCCGGCGGCGAGGAAGATCAGCGGCGTCAGCCCGAGCCCGCGGTCGGCGACGACGCCGAGGGAGAAGTAGATCGAGAAGCCGACGGCGGAGTAGGCGGCGGCGAACAGCGCCGGGACGCCGAGGCCGCGCATCAGGATCCGTTCGGTGCTCGGCTCCTGTGGCCGCGCCGGACCCTTGCCGTCGCCGCCGGCGGGATTCTCCGTAGCGCTCATGCGCCGCTCCTGGCACCGATCCAGAGCCGGCCGGCGCCGACCAGGATGAAGGCGATCCCGAGCAGGAAGCCGACCGAAGCGGGGCCACCGCCGTTGGCGAGGGTAACGGCGAGGACGACGATCCCGATCGCCAGGAAGGCGAGCGAGAAGGCGCGGACGGCGCCGTGGTAGAAGCGGTCGCTGCTCACCGGCCCGCCTCGGCCAGGGCCGCGCCCGGCACCACCGGCGACTTCTCGGTCGGGTCGGAGACGACGATCACGCGGCAGGGGCGCTCGCCGAGGATCGTCTGCAGGGTCTTGTCGTAGAGCGGCACGCCGTTGCGGTAGTTGAGGCCGACGACGATCGCCTCGGCCTTGATCTCCGCCGCCTCGTCGGCGACCGAGTACCCCGCCTGCCCAGGCCGCACCCGGGAGACGTGTCCGGTGACCCGCTGGCCGCCGATTAGTTTCGCCTCCTCAATCTTGCTCTGCGCGTCGGCTTCCTTATGCGGCATCGCGGCGTCAAGCGGCAGGTTGGTGGGGACGGTCATCATCGAGTGGACGTGGATACCGCGGCGGCGCTTGGAGGCGAGCTTGACCGCGGTCGCCACCATCTCCGGCGAGAAGTCCTCGTCGTCCTCGAAGCCGACGAGGACGCTTCGGTACTCGACCTCCTCGACGCCGAGCGGCTCCGGCAGCACGACCTTGACGGTCTCGGTCAGCGGCAGGCCCTGGTTGCGCCGGTAGAGCACGTAGACGGCGATCCCGAGCGCCATCCAACCGAGGCCGACGACAAGCGTGCGCGGGTTCAGCGCCATCACCACCAGCCAGGCGATGAAGGTGCCGAGGCCGCCGAGGACGGCGCTCAAGGGGACGTCAACCCCGAAGGCGCGGAAGTTGAAGGGCGGCTTCCAGGTCCGTTCGACATCGGGTCTGTTGCGGCGCAGCTGGATCACCGCGACGTGGGCGATCGTGAACGAGAGCATCGCCCCGAACGAGTACATCGTCGCCAGGAAGTCGGTCTGGCCCGGCAGCAGGGTGATGATCGCGATGACGGAGAAGATCAGGATCGCGATGTAGGGGGTGCGGTACTTCGGGTGGACCTGGCGCAGCCCCTCCGGTAGCTGCCGGTGCTGTCCCATCGAGTAGGTGAGGCGGGAGACGCCGATCAGGCCTGCATTGGTGGCGATCAGGAGGATCACCGCCGCGAGGATGCCGACGTAGTAGCGGAGGATGTCGGTTGGCATCTGGGCGAGGCCGAGGTTCTCGACGATTCCGAGGATCGGGTCGTCGGCGAAGGTCGAGCCGAGCTCGGTCGCGTAGTGGCCGGCGGCGTCCTGGGTGACGGGCATCGCCGAGAGGGCGACGATCGGGATCAGCAGGTAGAGCGCAAGGACCGCGACGACGGTGAGGCCGACGCTGCGGGGGATCGTCCGGGCGGCGTCTTTGGCCTCCTCGGCCATGTTGGAGATCGTCTCGATCCCGGTGTAGGCGATCATCCCGACCGCGATCCCGAGCAGGAAGTCGCTCCAGGTCGGCGCCACGCCGAGGTGGACGTTGTTGACCAGCGTCTCGGGGCTGAGGACGAGGACGAGGCCGATCCCGACCAGGATCACCTGCGTCGCCAGGTCGGCGACGGCGAGGATGAGGTTGAGTTTCGCCGACTCCTCGGTGCCGCGGATGTTGATCAGGGCGAGGGCGACGATCAGAACCGCGCCGCCGATGATGTCGCCGGGGCTGTCCCCCAGCCAGGGCCAGAAGACGGCGAGGTAGTGGGGCACGAAGAAGGCCGAGATCGCGACCGTGATCGTGTAGTTGAGCATCTGCCCCCAGGCGGCGACGAAGCTGACGAGCTCGTTGAAGGCGTGGCGGGCGAAGCTGGAGGAGCCGCCCGCCTCGGGGAACATCACCGTCGCCTCGGCGTAGGTGGCGGCGGTGGCGGCGAAGATCAGGCCGGAGATGACGAAGGCGACCGGGGTCAGGCCGAGGGCGAAGGCGGCGGTGACACCAAGGGCGTAGTAGATCGAGGAGCCGACGTTGCCGTAGGCGGCGGAGAACAGCGATCCGACGCCGTGGACGCGGCTCAGCGATTCGTCTCTTGGGATCCGCTGGGCCATCTATGAGGAACGAGAACCGGTCACTCAGACCGAATATACGGACGTGATCGGGGCTCTTCGCACGTGCGCGGCGGTCAGCTCCACGGGCGAGGTGCAGCCGCAGAGCCCGAGGGTCAGCTCGAGCTCCTGGCGCAGCAGCTCGAGGACGGCGGCGACCCCCTCCCGACCGCCCGCGGCGAGACCCCAGAGGGCGGGGCGGCCGACGAGGACGGCGTCGGCACCGAGGGCGAGTGCGGTGGCGACGTCGATGCCGCGGCGGATGCCGCCGTCGACGAGGAGGGTGGCGCGACCCGCGACGGCCTCGGCGATCTCCGGCAGGGCGTCGGCGGTGGCGAGCGAGCGGTCGAGCTGGCGGCCGCCGTGGTTGGAGACGACAACGCCGGCAGCGCCGTGGTCGAGGGCGAGCGCCGCGTCCTCGGCGGTGAGCAGGCCCTTGACGAAGACGGGGACGCTGCATTCCGAGGCGAGGCCTTCGACGTCCGCCCAGGTGAGGGCGTGGTTCATCAGCGCGAAGGTCTGCTCGATCGTCAGCGCCTGCTCGCCGCCGGTGGCGGCGGTCAGGCTCGGCGTCCCGAGCTCCTGCGGCAGCGTGAAGCGGTTGCGGCGGTCCCGCTCGCGGTTGCCGCCGGGTGGAGCATCGGCGGTGACGACGATCGCCTCGAAGCCGGCCTCGATCGCCTCGTCCATCAGCGCCCGCGTCACGCCGGCGTCCTTGAAGGCGTAGAGCTGAAACCAGTGCCGGCCCTCCGGCGCGGCGGCGGCGACCTCAGCCGGGCGGGTGGTCGAGAGCGTCGAGAGGCACATCACCGTGCCGGCGTCGGCAGCGCCGGCCGCCATCCCCTTCTCCGCTTCGGGGTGCGCCATCCGCTGGTAGGCGACGGGAGCGACGAGGACCGGCATCTCGACCGGCTTCCCCAGCACCTCCGTCACGGTCGAGACCTCGCGCACGTCGTTCAGCACCCGAGGGCGCAGCCGCCAGTGCCCCCAGGCGGCGACGTTCTCCCGCAGCGTCAGCTCGTCGCCGGCGCCGCCGGCGAAGTAGTCGCGTGGACCTTGCTCGAGCTTCGCTTCGCCCTCGCGCTCGGCATCCGCAGCGTTGACCCAGTCCCCGATCATCGGCGCGACCCTACTCCCATGACAATCGGTCCTATGCTGGGCGCTTGTTGATCGTCGTCGCCATCTATTTCGCCCTCGCCGCCACGCTCTTCGCGCCGACCGACCAGCACGGGGCACGGGTCGTGCACATGGATATCCAGAGCCAGTCAATGAGTCGCGAGCTTGGCGTCAACGTCGTTGTGCCGCCGAAGACCAAGCCGCGTGGCGAGCGGCCGCTGCTCGTCTTCCTCCACGGCCGCGGCGGCTCCGACGAGACCTTCATCGGCAACGAGGCCGTCTACGAAGGCCTCGCGAAGCTCGGGCGCAAAGCCCCGATCGTCGCCTTCCCCGACGGCGGCGACCACAGCTACTGGCACGACCGCAGGGAAGGCGACTGGGGCAAGTACGTGATGCGGGAGGTGATCCCGGCCGTGGAACGGCGCTTCGGCACCGATCCGCATCTGGTTGCGATCGGCGGCATCTCGATGGGCGGGTTCGGCGCTTACGACCTGGCGCTGCTGCATCCGAAGCGGTTCTGCGCCGTCGGCGGCCACTCCCCCGCGCTCTGGTTTGAGGGCGGGGAAACGGCGCCGGGTGCCTTCGACAGCGCCGCCGACTTCAACCGCAACGACGTCGTCGGCATGGTCCGCGGCAACCCCGACGCCTTCGAGGGGATGCGGGTCTGGAACGACTACGGCGACGCCGATCCCTTCCGTGTCTACGACGAAGGCTTCGTCGGCTACCTACGTGGTGACGGCGCCGACCTCAGCGCCCACACCTGGGACGGCGGCCACGACGGCGCCTACTGGAGGCGCCACTGGCCCGCCTACCTGCGCTTCTACGCCAACTCGCTCGCGAGCTGTTAGGGCGACCCGGCGGGCGGCGTTCCCGGGGGCGGCTCGGGTCCCCAGCTTTCGCGGCCGTCGGTGGTCGCGATCGGGATCTTGGGGCCGGCCATCGCCTGGGTGTCGAGGGTGACGTCGGCGACGGCCTTCACCCTCGAGAGGACCTCGCGCACGCTGCTCTTGCGCCCCTGGTACCCCCACGGCTGCAGGTCGGCGGTGAGACCGGTGGCATCGATCCCGGCCTCGTCGGCCAGGTAGAGCGCCCGCGGCATGTGGAAGCCCTGGGTGATCACGACCGCCTCGTCGACACCGAAGATCTGGCGCGCCCGCACCATCGTCGCCCAGGTATCGAACCCGGCGTGGTCCTCGAAGACGTCTTCGGGCGCCACCCCGTCCCGGACCAGCGCCTTCCGCATCGTGTCCGGCTCGTCGTACTTCCAGGTCCCATGGTCGCCGGAGACGAGAATCTTCTCCACCTTCCCCGCGTGCCAAAGACGAGAAGCCTGCTCGACCCGAGCCGCCAGCATCGCGCTGAGGTCACCGTCGGGCTCGACGAGAGCGCCCGGCACGATCGCCACTTCAGTTCGCGGCACGTCAGCCAGGCTCGAAGTCGAGTCGTCGCCAGACCAGAGCACGTAGAGGTTCGCCGCCGCGACCACGAGCACCAGCGCCACCGCACCACCGATCGCAACCTTCGAAAGCCGCGGCCAGCGCCGCAGCGGATAACTAATGACGCTCCGCACCCCCGAAAAGGTATCGAGGAGGGGCGTGGTGCCCCTCTCACGAAGGCTCAAGAAATCACGTTTGCACCCTGAAGTCCGCCCAGCTGCGCGACGGTCTTCGGGAGAGGGGCACCACGCCCCTCCCCCTCAAAGCCGCTTAGAACTTGACGATCGGGATGATCAGAATCGCGACGATGTTCGCCACCTTGATCATCGGGTTGATCGCCGGGCCGGCCGTGTCCTTGTAGGGATCACCGACCGTGTCGCCGGTCACCGAGGCTTCGTGCGCCGGTGAGCCTTTGCCGCCGTGGGCGCCGTCCTCGATCAGCTTCTTCGCGTTGTCCCAGGCGCCGCCGCCGGCGGTCATGCTGATCGCGGCGAAGAGGCCGACAACGATGACTCCGATCAGGAGGCCGCCGAGCGCGTCGACGCTGAGAACACCGACGACGACGGGGACGATGATCGGGATCAGCGACGGCAGGATCATCTCTTTCTGCGCCGCGGCGGTGACGATGGCGACCGTTTTCCCGTACTCGGGCTTTTCGGTCCCCTCCATGATCCCGGGGTGTTCGCGGAACTGCTCGCGGACCTGTTCGACGACCTGACCGCCGGCGCGGCCGACAGCCTCGATCGCGAAGGCCGAGAACAGGTAGACCATCATGCCGCCGATGATCAGCCCGATCAGCACGTCCGGACTGGTCAGGTTGAAGAGCCCGTTGAGGTCGAAGCCAGCTGGGGCCTCTGCTTCCAACTCGTACTTGAAGGCGGCGAACAGCACCAGCGCCGCCAGGGCGGCGGAGCCGATCGCGTAACCCTTGGTCACGGCCTTGGTGGTGTTGCCGACCGCGTCGAGCGGATCGGTGACGTTGCGGACGTCCTCCGGCAGCTCCGCCATCTCGGCGATGCCACCGGCGTTGTCGGTGATCGGCCCGAAGGCGTCCAGCGCGACGATCAGGCCGCAGAGCGAGAGCTGTGCCATCACGGCGACGCCGATGCCGTAGATGCCGGCGAGCTCGTTGGCGCCGAGGATCGCGAGGGCGATGACGAGCGCCGGAGCGGCGGTCGACTGGTAGCCCTGGGCGAGGCCCTGGATGATGTTCGTCGCGTGCCCGGTCTCGGAGGCCTGGGCGATCGACTTCACCGGCCGGAACCGGGTCGACGTATAAAATTCGGTAATCACGAACAGCAGCGCCGTGACCGCGACGCCGATCACCGCGCAGAGCCAGAGGTCGCCGACGCTGACCGCATCGGCCGCGGCATTGGCGAAGCCAAGCTTCACCGCATCGCTCATCAGCCAGTCGGTGATGGGGTAGAAGGCAGCGATGGAAATCAGGCCGGCGAGGATCACGCCCTGGTAGAGAGCGCCCTCGACGCGGTCGGTTTTCGTCCGCACCACCAGCGCGCCGATGATCGAGGCGATGATCGCGACGCCGCCGATGACCAGCGGGTAGATCGCGACCTCGCGGGCGAAGTCGGCGTTGAAGGTGAGGACGCCGAGCAGCATCACCGCGACCGAGGTGACCGCATAGGTCTCGAACAGGTCGGCGGCCATGCCGGCGCAGTCGCCGACGTTGTCGCCGACGTTGTCGGCGATGACTGCCGGGTTGCGGGGATCGTCCTCGGGGATCCCCGCCTCGACCTTGCCGACGAGGTCAGCGCCGACGTCGGCGGCCTTGGTGAAGATGCCGCCGCCGAGGCGGGCGAAGACCGAGATCAGCGAGCCACCGAAGCCGAGGCCGATCAGCGCGTCGACGGCCTCCTTGTCGGTGCTGCCGATGAGGAGCAGGAACCCGTAGTAGCCGGCGACGCCGATCAGCGCCAGGCCAACGACCAGGAGACCGGTGACCGAGCCGCCCTTGAAGGCGACGTCGAGCGCCGGCGGCACACCGCCGCGAGCGGCCTCGGCGACGCGCGAGTTGGCCCGCACCGAGACGTTCATCCCGATGAAGCCGGTAGCGCCGGAGAGGACGGCCCCGATCAGGAAGCCGACCGCGGTTTCCCAGTTCTGCAGGGCGAGCAGCAGGACCGCGATCGGGATCGCCAAGGCGGCGATGATCGTGTACTGGCGGCTGAGGTAGGCCTGCGCCCCCTCCTGCACTGCGCCTGAGATTTCCCGCATGCGATCGTTGCCCGCGGGCTTCGCGAGCAGTCGCTGGGTGACGATAAGTCCATAGACAACGGCGGCGGCAGCGCAGACGAGCGCAACCACCACGCCGTAATCGGTCAGAAAGTCGGTCAAGTTCCTATTCCTCCGGTGGTTTGGGCGGCGCGGGAGTCTATAGAGAGGACCGGAAGGCCTGCTGTGACCCCGAATAGGTGCGGCGCGTCTCGGCCACGGCGTCGCGGTAGATGTCCTCGATCGAGACCCCTGAATCGAGCGCTTCCCGCGCCCGCTGGGCGCCGTTTCGCTCGGGCAGCGCCAGGTCGATCCCGAGCTGGGTCCGCGCCGGCTCGGTCCAGACGACCACCTGTTCGAGCAGCGACCGCGTCGGCACCTCCTCCCCGCGCCGCCAGTCGATCATCCGCCCGCCGGCGCCGTAGCGGATCGCCCGCCAGAGGTTCTCCTCGATCTGACGACCGGCCAGCGGCGCGCCCTTGCCTTCGTGGCCATGCTCGTCGTAGTCGAGCGCGGTCTGGGCGATGCAGGCGGCGATCAGTCCGGCCAGGGCGAAGGAGTCGTCCCCGCGCGTCTGGGCGTCGCAGATCCGCACCTCGACGGTGCCGAAGCTGTGGTGGGGGCGCACGCTCCACCAGAGCTGCGTCGACTCGACGACCGAGCCGAAGCGCTCGAGGTCGCCGACGAAGCCGGCGTAGGTGTCCCAGTCACCGAACGGCGAGGGAACGCCGCAGCGCGGGAAGGTGCGGGTGAAGATCTCGGTGCGAACGCTGTGCAGCCCGCTGTCGCGCCGGTCGAGGAAGGGCGAGTTGGCCGAGGCCGCCAGCAGCAGCGGCAGCAGCTCCCGCAGGTGGTCGCAGATGGCGATCGCCCGGTCGGCTCCGCGCACCCCCATGTGCAGGTGCAGGCTCCAGGTGTTGTTGCGCTGGGCGACCCAGCCGAGTTCCTGGCGGAGCCGGTTGTAGTGCGGGGTGTCGATGATCCGCTGGTCGAGGTAGTTCGCCCAGGGGTGGGTTCCCATCGCCGCCAGGCCAAGGCCCAGGCCGCCGACCACGTCGAAGAGCCGCGTCCGCCGCTCGCGCTGGCGCTCGACCGCCTCGGCGAAGCTCTCCGAGCGCCCGGAGCGGATCTCCACCTCGGAGGCGATCAGCTCCCCCGCCGCCGCCTCGGCCAGCACCTCGTCGCGCTGACAGCCCGCCATCACGTCCTCGAAGCGGTGCTCCAGCTCCAGCGACCGCGGGTCGACGATCGCGAACTCCTCCTCGAGCCCGATCGTGAAGTCCTGCGAGGCGTCAAACTTCTCGCGGGCGAGGTCGAGGTCCAGGGACAAGATCCGCCTGCCGTGGCCGCTAGGCGAGGTAGAAGTAGAGCGCGTAGAGCAGGTCGACAGCCGGGCTGGACGTGTGGACCGTCACCTCCGGCGGCACCTGCAGCAGCTGCTCGGAGTAGTTGAAGATGATCTTCACCCCGGCTTTGACGAGCCGGTCGGCGACGTCCTGCGCCGCCTCGGCCGGCACCGCGAGCACGCCGACGACGATCTCCTCCTCGGCGACGACCGCGGGCAGGTCGCCGATGTCGCGCACCGTCAGCTCGCCGATCGGGTTGCCGACCACGCTCGGGTCCGAGTCGAAGACGGCGACGACCTGAAAGCCGTGGTCGGCGAAGATCGAGGAGGTGGCGATCGCCTGGCCGAGGTTGCCGGCGCCGAAGAGGGCAATGTTGTGCTGGCCGGAGGTGCGGAGGATCTTGCGGATCTCCGAGACCAGCGAGTCGACGTTGTAGCCGACGCCGCGCTTGCCGAACTTGCCGAAGCCGGAGAGATCGCGGCGGATCTGGGTCGGGTTGATGTGGGTGTACTCGGAGAGCTCCTGCGAGGAGATCGTCTCCCGCCCCATCTTCCGCGCCTGGGTCAGCACCTGCAGGTAGCGCGACAGCCGGGCGGCGACCCCCAGGGAGAGCCTTTCGCCTTCGACCGGAAACGCCCCTGCGGCGTCGAACTCCTCGATCACCTCGACCATGCCCCCACAGTATCGAGCTTGGCCTTGAGTGCATCGCGGTCGAGAATCAGCTCTGAGACCTCGCCTCCGTCGACCTCGACGACGGGGATGCGCTCGAGGTAGCGGCGCAGCAGCAGCTCGTGGCTCTCGATGTCGACCTCGTGCAGCTCGAAGCGGTAGCCCTGCTCGTGCAGGGCGACGATCTGGGAGATCGCTTCCTCGCAGAGGTGACACCCCGGACGGGAGTAGACGACGACGGTTGCCATCAGGCTCAGTGCGCGACGGCGGGGGTGTTGTTGATTGTTTTATTGCCGCTCGCGAAGGCGTCGTAGCCGAGGTAGTCCGGGTAGGGGATCGGCTTCGCGTATCGCGCTGCCGCACCGATCATCGCGGCGTTGTCGGTGCAGAGGCTGATCGGGACCAGCTTCAGACGCACCCCCATCTCCTCGCAGAGCCGCCCGACCGCCTCCCGCAGCGGGCCGTTGGCGGCGACGCCGCCGCCGAGCGCGACCGCCTCCCACTCGCCTTTCTTCAGCGCCCGCTTCAGCTTCGCCGTCAGCTGCCCGACCACGGCGGCCTGGAAGGAGGCGGCGACGTCGGCCTTGCGCTCCTCCACCCCCTCAGGCCCGAGCTCGCGGCAGCGGTAGAGGACCGCCGTCTTCAGGCCGCTGAAGCTGAAGTCGAGGCCGGGGTTGCGGGACATCGCCACCGGCATCTCGAATGCTTCCGGGTCGCCCCCCTCGGCCTCGCGCTGGACCGCCGGGCCGCCGGGGTAGCCGAGCCCGAGCAGGCGCGCCGACTTGTCGAAGGCCTCGCCGGCGGCGTCGTCGAGGGTCTGGCCGAGCAGCTCGTAGCCCTCGTGGTCGAGGACCCCGGCGAGCAGGGTGTGGCCGCCGCTTGCAATCAGGCAGAGGAAGGGCGGCTCCAGCGGCTCGGGCTCGAGGAAGTTGGCGGCGACGTGGCCCTGCAGATGGTCGACCGGGATCAGCGGCAGCCGCCGCGCCGCGGCGATCCCCTTGGCGGTGCTGATCCCGACCAGGAGCGCCCCGATCAGGCCGGGGCCGGCCGTCGCCGCCACCGCCTCGATGTCGTCCAGCGTCACCCCCGCCTCCCCCAGCGCCGCCTCGACCACCGGCGTCGCCAGCTCGAGGTGATGGCGCGCCGCGACCTCGGGGACGACGCCGCCGAAGCCCTCGTGCGCTTTCGCCTGCGAGGAGATGACGTTGCTGAGGATGCGCGGGCCGTCGAGGACGGCGGCGCAGGTGTCGTCGCAGGAGGTCTCGATCGCCAGCAGCAGAGATGCCATCAACGAGTCATTTCAATCGAGCCACATGATCAGGGCGTCCTCGCCGTTGTCGTGGTAGTAGCGAGGACGGACGCCGGCGGAGCGGAAGCCGAAGCGTTCGTACATCCCGATCGCGCGGTGGTTGGTGACGCGGACCTCGAGCGTGAACGGCAGCTTGCCCTCCGACTCGGCGATCAGGCGGCGCAGCAACTGGCCGGCGACGCCGCTGCCGCGGTGCTCGGGGGCGACGGCGATGTTCATCAGGTGCCAGACCTGGTCGTAGCGGGAGCAGACCACGTAGCCGAGCAGCTCGTCCCCCGCCTGGGCGGCGAGGCAGATCCCCGAGGGCTTGGAGAGCTCGAGGACGAACATCGCCAGCGACCAGGGGGTCGGGAAGCTGCGCCGCTCGATCGAGATCACGGCGGGCAGGTCGCTGTAGGCGAGCCTGCGGACCGCGATCTCCTCGGTCAGCTCATTCGGCTCTTTGTGAAGCGTCTCGCTCACGCCACCGCTCCGCGTCAGGGGGTCTGAGGTAGATCGGGGCAAGTCCGTCCGGGTCCTCTCCCGTCGATTCGGCCGCCAAAGCGCAGATGTGGCGCCCGGCGACCCGGTGGACGGGATCGGAATCGTCCGCGATGCGGACGCCATCTCGGGCCAGCTCCTGCCGAAATCGTACCGCCCCCGAGCCGGCCACCGCCGGGGGTCGGTCGAGTGCAGCGATGCGCTCGGCCAGATCCTCCGGGCGGTAGACCGCCGGCTCCCAGATCCGTGACCCGTCCGGGCCGTAGAGCGCAGCGAAGACCTCCCCCCGCCAACCGTCCAGCACCGCCAACGCTGACCTGTTCCATTTCGTTGCTATGTCAGGTAAAGGAACAGACGAAGAGTCGGCCTCTTGGATACCGCGCGCGAGGGCGTCGAGGGTGCAGACGCCGCGGGCCGGCAGCCCGAGGCTGAGGGCGAGGCCGCGGGCGGTCGAGATACCGACCCGCAGCCCGGTGAAGGTCCCGGGCCCGAGGCCGACCGCGAGCAGGTCGACCTCCTCCCAGCCGCCTCCGGCCGCCGCGGCCTGCTCCACCTCCCCCAGCAACCGGGTCGCGTGCAGGGGCCTCCCCTGCGGGGAGAGCCCCAGCTGCGACTCGTGGAGAACCTCGCCGTCGCGCCAGCAGCAGGCGACGGTGTCCACCGTCGCGGTGTCGAAGCCGACGACGATCAGAGCGGCGCTACCCGGTGACGCGGAACGCCCAGGAACCGACTTTCTGGCCTTTGACGTACCAGCTGACGACGTGGCGACCGGGGATCGTGGAGGTGATCTTGTTCACGTAGAGGGTCCCCTGTTCGGCTTTCTGGGCCTGGGCGCAGAGGTTTTTCCCGCTCGGGAACTTGACGCAGACGCTGTAGGAGACTTCGCCGTTGAGGCTTTTGAAGAAGGCGCCCTTTTTCGCTTTCTTCGGGCAGGCGTGGGCGGGTTTCGCGTTCTGGGAGACCCCGCAGCCGACGTAGTGCTTGTAGGCCGCAGCCCCGGCCGTGGCGGGCACCGCCGCGATCAGCAATCCGCTCACCAACATCACTGCCGCAAGCGCCTTCAGTCCCTTCATCCCGTCCTTGCCTTTCCTATTGAAGTTTCGAGCGCCGATGCTACAAGCTGGGCGCAGTGATCCCTCAACACGGCCAACGACCGTTGGCTGCGCTTTTTCGCTGCGTATCCACCCCTACCACTCGATTTCCACCCGCCGGCGCTCCTCGTCGACGTGCCCGAGCCTGACCTCGAGCGCCGGGCGGTCGAGGCGGCCGGAGCCGGCGGCGGGCCACTCGACGAAGGCGACGCCCTCCGGCCGCAGATAGTCCTCGAGCAGGGCCGGGTCCTCGCCCTCGAGCGTCTGCAGCCGGTAGAGGTCGAGGTGGGAGACCGGCAGGCGACCGCCTACGTAGCGCTGGCCGATCGTGAAGGTCGGCGAGGTGACGGGCCCGGGGACGCCGAGGGCGCGGCAGGCGCCGCGGACCAGGGTCGTCTTCCCCGTCCCGAGCTCGCCGGAGAGGAGGACGACATCGCCGGGCTGGAGGCGCTCGGCGATCCGTGCGCCGAGGGTCTCGGTCTCGGCAGCGCTGTTCGTCTCGATCACCTCCACGGCTTCGGGATCTCCTAGCCGAAGAAGCCGAGCTGGTCGCTGGGGGGCGGCGGGGTCGAGCCGCCCTCTTCCTCTGCCTCCTCCAGTTCCTCGGAGCTGGGGACCGGGCCCGGCAGGGGCCGCTGCAGCAGCTCCGGGATCGTCGCGAAGTCGGCCCGCAGGGTCTCCTTCACCGCCGGGGTCCGCAGCGCCGCCGCCGGGTGGAAGAGCGGCAGCAGGTAGACGGTGCGCTCGCCGAGCGTGTGGACCTGCGGCGTCCCCCGCACCTTGGTGATCCCCGTCGGGCTGCCGCTGAGCAGCTTCGTCGCGAAGTTGCCGAGGGTGCAGACGACCCGCGGCTCGATCAGCCCCACCTGCTCGAGCAGGTAGGGCTCACAGGCCTGGATCTCGAGCGGCTGCGGGTCGCGGTTGCCCGGCGGCCGCGACTTGAGGACGTTGGCGATGAAGACGTCGTCGCGGGCGAGCCCGATCTCCTCCAGCATCTGGTTCAGCAGCTGGCCGGCGCGGCCGACGAACGGCAGCCCCTGCCGGTCCTCTTCGGCCCCCGGCGCCTCGCCGACGAACATCAGGTCGGCGTCGGCGTTGCCGGCGCCGAAGACGGGTTTGGTCCGGGTCTCGTGCAGGGGGCACTTCTCGCAGCGTTTGACTTCCTCGAAGAGCTCGACGAGCTGCTGGCGCCGCTCCTCCGCGGTCGCGCTCACGGCTTCTCCCCCGCCGCCCGCCGCTTCTGCGCCGTGGAGATCCGGTCCTGGCGGGCCGCCTCGCGCTCAGTGCGGCGCGATTCGTCGGAGCGAACCGCGGCGCCGCGCGGTTGCCGGCCGGGCGGTGAGACCCTCGAGAGGAGCCGGCGCGCCCCTGCCGCCCCGCACGACGGGCAGGCGGCGCTGCCGTCGGCGGCGACCAGCTCCTCGAACCGGCCCCCGCACTCCTCGCACTCAAACTCGTAGATCGGCACAGTTGTTTGCGGTCCTTTGCGGCTAGTCGGGGTCTTGGCTCTACGCGGCCAATTCTGCCGCTTCGGCGGTCCCGGCGTTTTCGGTCGCTTGCGGCCCTTCCGTTGCCCCCGTGTTGCCCCCGGCGATTTTCACCACGTCGTCGAAGAAATCCGCCTCGCCCAGCTCGTCGTCCATGACGTGGACGTAGGTCGCGAGGGTGAAGCGGGGGTCGGCGTGCCCGAGCCACTCCTGTACCTGCTTGAGGTTCCGGCCTTCGTCGAAGAGCAGAGACGCGCAGGTGTGCCGGAAGGTGTGGAACGTCACCCACTGCATCCCGAGAGCCTCCCTCGCCGGGTGCAGGACATCCCGAGCGAAGTTCTGCGGCGACAGGGGGAACGGGTAGCCCTGCGGGGTCCGGCGAAGCGCACCCGGCGAGCAGAAGACCGGCGCTTCCTCCCCTCGATAGGAGGCGGCGCGGTGCGCAAGCAGCTTCTCGACCATCCCCGGCGCCAGCGGCAACACCCGCTTGCCTTCCTTCTTGTTCTTCAGCTTCTTGCGCTTGCCGCGGTAAACCTGCTCGACGATCCGCACCCGGGGCCTGTCGTGATTGAGGTCGAGATGCTCCCAGTTGAGCGCCACGGCTTCCCCTATCCGGCAGCCGGTGTGAACAAGCAGCTCGAAGAACAGCCGCCACTCGTCGGGGATCGCAGCCAGGATCAGCGCGAGCTCTTCGCGACTGAGCGCCTTCGCCTGGTCGTCGGTGTCCGGGTCTTCGTCGGTCGGGCCGGGAGGCAGCCGCACATCGCGGAAGGCGTTGGACTGCACCACGCCGCCATCTTCGACAGCGGTGGCGAACATCGCCGAGCCAGCCGCCCGCGTCTTCTTCAATTCTGATGTCGAGCACCCGGCCTTTCGCATGGCGAGGAACAGACCTCGAACGTCGGTCGGCTCGACGTCGGCCATCTTCCAGGTGCCCCAGCGAGGCAGAATCCACTTCTCGATCACCCGCCGGTACTCCTCGCGGCTGGTCTCGGTGAAGCCCTTCGACGTGCGGCCAGCGTATGCCTCGATCCACCCTTCGTAGTAGGCGTCGAGCCGGGTCTTGGCGGTCGGTCGGCTGTTACCGGCGTCCTTGCTCCCCTTCAGCTCGCGCGCCTCGCTCCAAGTGGTGACGGTGGTCTTGTGCTGCTTCCCGCGGTGGCGGCTGACGACGGTGTAGGGGCAGCCGCACCGGCCGCTCCGCGCGCACCCTTTCCGATGCGCGCGGTAGACGCCTGGGAGGGTCGTCTTTTCGAGCTTCGCCGCCATCTCTACTTCCTCCTCGGGCACAGGGCGAACGATAGGCGGCCGATCGGCCTGCAAAGGGCAGCCGAGCC